>Ga0164243_10000169_pt1 | contig 155636 bp, 167 predicted proteins | sample OricompcompostOP_FD_108781 | JGI IMG/M metagenome (GOLD analysis project Ga0164243, IMG submission 108781) | Organic Plus compost microbial communities from Emeryville, California, USA - Original compost - Organic plus compost (OP) | ecosystem: Engineered > Solid waste > Mixed feedstock >...
ACGCGACGTGTCCCGTTCGGTGTATTTTTCTGCGCAACTTCGATCCCTCTGCGCGGATACCGGCACCTTAGCCAGGGCAGCGCTCGCGGCGGAAAACCGCCGGACGCTGCGAAAGGTTCGAGCTTTCGGCCAGAACCAGTCGCCGGTCCAACCATGTGTGCCGCACAGGCACGCCCCGCCATATTTTCAGACGAGAGGGGAACCATTTTCTGCGCAGCCCCTGACAACCCGCCTGCATCAACGGCAGACCGCCAGGGCACCGGCCCCGTCTCGCCGGCGATGCTTGAACCGGTGTAGCCGAAACGGAACCCGGAGATTATAGGCACCACTTTGAAGAGCGGGGATGCGGGAGGACAAGATTTGGTTTATCTATCTGAAAAGCAGTGAGGGGTGACCTGAAATCATCCCCGCCTCTGCAGGGGGACGGCGACGGCCGGAGGAGGGGCGATGGATCGTTTCCTCACCGGGCCAGAGCGGGCCGGCATCGTCGGCAGGCCCGCTCACTTGATAGATCAGGCCTCGGCAGCCTTTGCGGCCATGGTTGCCTTGGCCCACCAGACCAGTTCGTCCAGCGCTGTCTTCGCCGTCGGCAGAAGGTTCGCCTCAATCTCCGCAATCGGCTTGTTGCCGAAAGCCGGATGGATGGCCATGAAATCGCCGCCGCCGATATGGACGGCAGCATGCGTGGAAACCATCTGCAGTTCCACGCCGATCCCCCGCAGATGTTCGACCGCACGCGTCGCGCCGGTGCCGCCGTAACCGATGGCGGTGAACGGCTTGCGGATCCATTCCTTGTATGCCTGATCGAGCGCGTTCTTGAGAACGCCCGTGATCGAGTGGTTGTATTCTGCAACGACGAAGATGTAGCCGTCGTAGCGGGCGACAGTCTCCTGCCAGCGGACCGCTTCGGGATTCTGGCTCGGCATCCACATATTCGATGCCATTTCATCAAAGAAGGGGAGCGGGTGGTCGCGCAGGTCGACCAGCTCCACGTCGATGTCCGTGCGCGCCTGAGCCTGCTTCAATATCCATTGTGCCGGCGTGTCGGCGAATCGGGTGGGGCGGGTAGAGCCGATGATGACGGCAATCCGAGGCTTAGAATTCAAAGTAATCTCCTTTAAGGTAGGTTTCCTACAGTAACCAGATTACGAATGGTTTCCATGACCGGACAAGGGGGCACTTTGCTGAAACCAGATAACCACGAGGATACCGCCGCCTGCGATCACATCAGCCGCATGCTGGCCCGGATCAGCGACAAGTGGACGCTTCTGGTGGTGCGCGTGCTCGGTCACGGCCCGCTCCGCTTCAATGCGCTTCGCCGCGAGGTCGGCGAGATCAGTCAGAAGGTGCTGGCATCGACGCTGCGGGACCTTGAGGAGAACGGTTTCGTTTCCCGCACCGTCACGCCCGTCAACCCGCCGCAGGTCGAATATGCCCTGACGGATCTCGGCCGGGAGTTCCTTGACCCCGTTCAAGGGCTCGCCGAGTGGGTCGTCGCAAATTCCGCGCGGATGGATGAGGCGCGCGCGGCCTATGCGAAGCGCCGCGCGAGCGATTGACGACGCCCGGAGCGTCTGCATCCGCCATCCCCGAAAGCGGCCCCTGCCCCTACGCTCCCTTGCCCGGAAATTCCGCCAGCCGGGCGGCATAACGGGCCATGGTGTCGACCTCGAAATTGACGAAGTCGCCGGGCTTTCGGTCGCCCCAGGTGGTGACGGCGAGCGTGTGGCGGATCAGGAGCACGTCGAAATCCGTGCCGTCGACCGCATTCACCGTCAGCGACGTGCCGTCGAGCGCGACCGAGCCCTTCGGGGCGACGAAGCGGGCCAGGGTTTCGGGCGCCCGCAGGCGGATGCGCACCGCCTCGCCTTCCGGCTCGACGGAGAGGATTTCCGCCTTGCCGTCCACATGGCCGGAGACGATATGGCCGCCGAGCTCGTCGCCGATCTTCAGGGCACGCTCGAGATTGACCCGCGTGCCTTGGTTCCAGGTGGAAACCGTCGTCAGGCGCAGGGCCTCTTCCCAGGCTTCCACCTCGAACCAGCGTTCGTTGCTGCCGTCCTCCGGCAGGCCGGTCACCGTCAGGCAGACGCCGCCATGGGCGATCGAGGCGCCCATATCGATGGTCTTCGGATCGTAATTGGTGGAGATCCTGAGCTTGACTCCCTCGTCGAGCGGCGTCATCGCCGCGACCGTGCCGACATCGGTGACAATTCCGGTGAACATCAGAAATCCCTCTCGTATTCGAACAGCCGGTCGCCGCCGAAGGCGTCTTCGCGGATGAGCGTGAACCCTGCCGGCATATCGGATGGCGTCAGCGGCGATTCAAGCCCGCCCTCGCCGACCGTGCCTGTGCCCCGGAAGAGCAGGATGCGGTCGACGAGGCCGATATCGAGAAAGGCCTTTGCGACGATGGCGCCGCCTTCGACGAGCAGTGAGGAGATGCCCCTGGCGGCGAAGACCGCCAGCAGGATGTCAAGACCGGAAGTGTCCATGATCTCGACGCCGGCCTCGGCCAGCATCTCGCGCTTGTCTGCGGAGCTACCCCCCTCTGCCCTGCCGGAAGAAGAAAGTGATTCATCGCTCGCCTGAATGCCGGGCTGAGGCGAAGCCACCACGATCACAGGGATGTCCCTCGCCGTCTTCACGAGCTTCGAATCGAGCGGCAGTTGCAGCCCTCGATCCAGAACGATACGGATGGGGGAGCGGCCTTGCATGCCGGGAATGCGCACCGTCAGTTCCGGATCGTCGGAAAGCGCCGTGCCGATGCCGACGAGGATCGCATCCGATTCCGCCCGCAGGCGGTGGACTTCGGCCTTCACCTCCGGCCCGGTGATCGCCAGTTCCTCGCCGCGGCGGCCGAGCTTTCCGTCGGCGGAAACCGCAAGTTTCAGAGTCACATAGGGGCGGCCCTTCGTCTGGCGCGTGAGGTAGCCGGCAAGCGCCCGGCGGCCCTCCTTCTCCATCAGGCCGGTCTCGACCACGATGCCGGCGTCGCGCAGGATCGCAAGGCCGCGGCCGGAAACGCGCGGATCGGGATCGGTGACGGCAATGACGGCGCGGGAAACGCCCGCTTCAACGATCGCGTTGGCGCAGGGCGGCGTGCGGCCGTAATGCGAACAGGGTTCGAGCGTGACGTAGACGGTCGCTCCCCTCGCCTTCTCGCGGGCATTGTCGAGCGCCTGGGTTTCCGCATGCGGCCGTCCGCCCGGGGCGGTCACCGCCTCGCCGACGATCCCGCCGTCTCTGACGACGACGCAGCCGACGGAGGGATTGGTGCCGGTCAGCCCCAGATGCCGGCGCGAGAGCTCCAGCGCCCGCGCCATGAACCGCCGGTCGTCATCCCCGGCCATGCCGCTCAAAGCTCCATGCCGGGATCGCGGGCGATCTTGGCATTGATCTCGGAGATCACCTTCTCGAAATCCTCCGCATGGGAGAAATCGCGATAGACCGAGGCGTAGCGCACGAAGGCCACGTCATCGAGGCTCTTCAGCGATTCCAGCACCTGCAGGCCGATCTCTTCCGACGAGATCTCGTTCTCGCCGGAGCTTTCGAGCCTTCGGACGATGCCGGAGACCGCCCGCTCGATGCGGTCATTGTCGACCGGCCGCTTGCGCAGCGCGATCTGGAAGGAACGCACCAGCTTGTTGCGGTCGAAAGGCACCTTGCGGCCGGTCTTCTTGATGACCATCAGCTCGCGCAGCTGCACCCGTTCGAAAGTGGTGAAGCGGCCGCCGCAATCCGGGCAGATGCGCCGCCGGCGGATGGAGGTGTAATCCTCCGCCGGACGCGAATCCTTGACCTGCGTGTCTTCCGATCCGCAATAGGGGCAGCGCATCGCCTCTCCTTCGAGCTTGTTCCTGACGGCCTACATATAGGGGCTTACATGTAGGGATACATCGGGAAGCGGCCGGTGAGCGCCACGACCTTTTCGCGCACGGCGGCTTCGACGCCGGCGTTGCCCTCGTCGGAATTGGCGACCTTCAGGCCGTCGAGAACCTCGATGATGAGATTGCCGATCTCCTTGAACTCCGCTTCCCTGAAGCCGCGCGTCGTGCCGGCCGGCGTGCCGAGGCGGATGCCGGAGGTGACGAAGGGCTTTTCCGGGTCGAAGGGAATGCCGTTCTTGTTGGTGGTGATGTAACCGCGGCCGAGAGCCGCCTCGGCGCGCTTGCCGGTGGCGTTCTTCTTGCGCAGGTCGACCAGCATCAGGTGGTTGTCGGTGCCGCCGGAGACGATGTCGAGGCCGCCGGCCTTCAGCGTCTCGGCGAGCGTCTTGGCGTTCCTGACGATCTGGGCGGCGTAATCCTTGAATTCCGGCTGCAGCGCCTCACCGAAGGCGACCGCCTTGGCGGCGATGATGTGCATCAGCGGGCCGCCCTGCAGGCCCGGGAAGACGGCCGAATTGATCTTCTTCGCCAGTTCCTCGTCATTGGTGAGGACGACACCGCCGCGGGGGCCGCGCAGCGACTTGTGCGTCGTGGTGGTCGCCACATGGCAGTGCGGGAAAGGCGACGGATGCTGGCCGCCGGCGACGAGGCCGGCGATGTGCGCCATGTCGACCATCAGATAGGCGCCGATCGAATCGGCGATCTCGCGGAAGCGCTTCCAGTCCCAGATGCGGGAATAGGCGGTGCCGCCGGCGATGATGAGCTTCGGCTTGTGCTCTTCGGCCTTGCGGGCGACGTCATCCATGTCGAGCAGGTTATCGCCCTCGCGCACGCCGTAGGAGACGACGTTGAACCACTTGCCGGACATGTTGACCGGCGAACCGTGGGTCAGGTGTCCCCCTGAATTCAGATCGAGGCCCATGAAGGTGTCGCCCGGCTGCAGCAGCGCCAGGAAGACCGCCTGGTTCATCTGCGAACCGGAATTCGGCTGGACGTTGACGAAATTGACGCCGAACAGCTTCCTGGCGCGCTCGATCGCCAGTTCCTCGGCGATATCGACGAACTGGCAGCCGCCGTAATAGCGCTTGCCCGGATAACCTTCCGCATATTTGTTCGTCATGATCGAACCCTGGGCTTCGAGCACGGCGCGGGACACGATGTTTTCCGATGCGATCAGTTCGATCTCGTGGCGCTGGCGACCCAGCTCCTTTTCGATCGCGCCAAAGATTTCCGGATCGGATTCGGCAAGCGGGCGAGAAAAGAAGGCGTTGGTGTTCGACATGTGCGAAGCTCCTCAAAAGGGGTGGGCATGCAATGTCGCGTCTTAGCGTTCCGGCTTTCGCAGGGCAATATGGCGGAGCGACATTTGCCGGCTGGAAGGCGCGCGGCACAAGCCCCCGAACGAAAAAGCCGCACCCTTCACGATGCGGCCTTCGACGGATTGGAAATTGAGCCGGCCTTATTGCGGCAGCATGTCGTCCTCGACCGAGCCGGCCGGCTGCTCGATGCCGGTCGTGGTCTGCAGCGCCAGTTCCTGATTGCCGTCACGCTCGTAGATGTCGTCGCGGAACTGAACGATACGGTCCTTCGCCGACCAGGCCGTGATGTAGACGATATAGACCGGCACTTCCGCCGCGAGCTTGATCGGCGTGTTGACGCGGGTGGAGATCACCCGCTCGATCTCCTGGCGCGACCAGCCGACCGTATCCCGCAGCAGCCAGGTCGAGAGGTCGCGGACGTTCTGCACGCGCATGCAGCCCGAGGATTCGAAGCGCATCAGCTTGTTGAACAGGCCCTGCTGGGGCGTGTCGTGCATGTATTCGTTGTTCGGATTGTGGAAGTTGATCTTGGTCGACGCCATGGCGTTGATCTTGCCCGGGTCCTGCCGGAACATCAGGTTCGGCGCCTTCGGGGCGAACCAATCGATGGTTTCCGGCGCCACTTCGTTGCCCTTGCCGTCGATCAGGCGGATGTTGTTGCGCGTCAGATAGGTCGGGTCCTTGCGCATCAGCGGCACGATGTCCTTTTCGACGATCGAGCGCGGCGCGGTCCAATAGGGATTGAGGATGACCTCGTAGATCTTCGAGTTGATGGCATGCGTCGGGCGGTCGATGCGGCCGACGACGGCATTGGTGCGCAGCGCCACGCGGTCGTTCTCCACCGCCTCGATATAGGCGGCCGGGATGTTGACCATGACGTAGCGGGGGCCGAGATCGCCGGACATGGACTGCAGGCGCACCAGATTGGTCTCCAGCTGGCGCAGGCGCACATCCGCCGAGATGTTCATCGCCTTGACGGAGTATTCACCCATGACGCCGTCGGCCGGCAGGCCGTGGCGGGCCTGGAAGCGCTTCACCGCCCCGTCGACATAGCTGTCGAAGGAGGAAGACATGCCCGCCTCGCGCGGCAGGTCGCCGGAAATCATCAGGCGCTGGCGCAGAACCTGGACGGACGGATCGACGACGCCGAGGCGCAAGCTCTGCCCGCCGGGATTGACCTCCGGCCAGCCGCCGTTCGACACGATCTGCTGGTAGTCGAAGATCGCCTGCTGGATGTTCGCAGGACCGCCGGGACCGAGGACGGGATTGTTGGAGACGACGCCGACGGCGGTGCGCGAGGCGGCCTTGGCGTCGAACTGGTCGTCCCAGGTGCCGCGGCGCGGCGCATTGATGAGATCGTCGAATGCCGTCTGGGCAAGAGCGGGCGCGGCAAATGCGGCGGCCCCGGCGGAGACGGCCGAGCGAAGCAACGCGCGGCGGGAAAGAGCTTCAGATCCGATCTTCTTCGACATCATACTACCCATCTGGTCCCAAGCTTCGTCAAAGACGCCTACAGGGATATGGTTAACAAACGCGCAATAAAGACGCGCTGCCGGGCATGGCCTCGTCGTGATCGCAATGTTGTGAAACGCGAATTCCCGCCGGCCCTCTCACTGAGCCGGTCCCATAGCAATATGGCGAATTGGTGTCAGGTGCCTGCCCGTCACAATGCCGTGTCCGGCGGTGTGACCTTTTTGCATATCCCCGGCTTACGGCTCACTCCGGGAGCAGCCGCCCCGCGTCAGAGGAAGGTTTCGGGGATCGGCTGCCACCGGCCGCCGTCGGTGGTGAACTGCGGGATATGCGCGAGGCTGTGGATCAGCGCCGCATCTGTCCCGAGGGTTTCCTGCCAGTCGCGCGCCTCCGTCAGGATCACGCCGATGCCGACGACATCGCCGCCCGCGGCCCGCACCAGTTCCACCGAGCCCTTGATGCTCGATCCGGAGGCGACCACGTCGTCCACCACGACCACCCGCTTGCCCTTGATCAGCGGAACGGCCTGGCGGTCGAGCAGCAGGCGCTGCTCGCCCTTGGAGGTGATCGAGGAGATCGTCTGCACCAGCGCGTCGCCCAGATGGATCTTCGGCGACTTCTGAAGGATGACGTATTGGTCGAGACCGAGCGCGCGGGTCACCTCGATCGCCACCGGAATGCCGAGCGTCGCTGCGCCGACGATCACGTCCGGCTTCAGCGGCGCCAGCTTTTCGGCAAGCTTGCTGCCGACATGCTCGCCGAAGCGGACGCCGAGATCGATCACCATCATCAGCGAAATGGCGAAATCGGGCTTGATCGCAACGATCGGCAGTTCGACGGGAAAACCGGCGACGTCGAGGCTGTAGCTGGAACCCGTTAGCGGCGAGGTTTCGGACGTCATCTCTTCTCTTCCTTCAAGGGAAAGCGCGGTTCGACCAGAAGGCCGACATTGCGCCAGGTGGTGCGTTTGCGTTTCAGGTCGAAGCCGTAGATCGACAGCGACAGCGAGATCGCATGGGCTGTGCGGATCGCCTGCACGAGGAGCGGCACGCCGCGCGCCAGCGCGAACCGCAGCCGGGTCGGAAAGGAGACGGCATCGATCTCCATGCCGCGGGCGCGCTGCGCATCGGCGATCCGCTCGAAATCCTCGCGCAGCATCGGGATCATGCCGAAGGTGAGCGACAGGACGAGCGTCACGATCGGCGGCAGGCGGAGCGCGCTGCAGGCGGCCAGGATCGAGCCCGGCGAGCTCGTCTCCATGACGAAATAGAAGGCGGCCGTGGTGGTGACGAGCCGCGCCGCCATGCCGAGCGCCACCTGGACCGCCGCCAGCACCGGCATGCCCTGGATCAAAAGGTTGACGGTCCAGCTTGCGATGACGAGCAGCGTCAGCAGGACGGCGCCCTTCAGGTAGGCCCGGAAGCCCGGCGTCTTCGCCGCCCAGAGGAAAACGACAGCGAGGACCGAGAGCGGCAGGCCGTAGACCCAGCCGGGCACCAGCCAGGCGACGAACATGACCAGGAAGGCGCAGGCGAGCTTGACGAAGAAATTGAGATCGTAGAGAGCGCTCATGCCGCCTCCCCCCGCCCGTTCGCATAAGGTGCCGGCCAGCCGAGTTCGCGGAAAGCGCGGCTTGTCCAGCCCTCCCGCGTCGCACCGTCGAAGGCGATGCGGCCATCCTCGAGGATCAGCGTGCGCGACGCAACGTCGTCGATCAGTTCCAAGTCGTGCGAGATCAGCATGACCGCATTGCCCGCCGACAGCATGGCGTCGAGAAACCGGTCGAGCAGCCGCCGGCCTTCGATGTCGCGGGCGAGAAGCGGCTCGTCGAGGATCGCCACCCGCACCGAAGCCGCCTCGGCGCAGGCAAGGCCGAGCAGCGCCTGCTGGCGGGCGGAGAGCGAAAACGGGTTGGCTTCCGCCAAAGCGCCAAGACCGTATCCCGCCAGCATGGCGCGCGCCTTCTCGGCAACCGCGGCATCCGGCGTGCCGGTCTTCGCGGTCATCGCAAAGGCGACCTCCTCGGTCAGGGTCATGTTGAAGAGGATGCGGCGCATGTTCTGCGGCAGGTAGGCGACCTGCCGCGCGCGGCGGGCCGGCGTCCAGCCGTCCGCCTTCTCGCCGGCGATGGAAATCGAACCCTCGCGGATCTTCGAAAGCCCGAGGATCGACTGGAACAGGGTCGTCTTGCCCGCACCGTTGCGGCCGATCAATCCGACCACCTCGCCGGCCTTGAGTTCGAAGCCGACCTCCTCCAGCACCGCGCGGCCATCGGCGCGCTTCAGTTCGGTGCGGATACGGCCAACGGTGAGAAGAGGGTTTCCGGCCGCAAACCCTCTTTGCGGAACCGATTTTCGGCGTGGCGGCAGGATGCCGGCCTCGATCCACGGCGCCTGATGCGGCATCAGGTCGGCAGCAGGCCGGATGGCCGAAAGCCGCCCTTGCGAGAGGAGCGCCACCCGATCGACCACCGTTTCCAGCGCGGCCGGGTCCTGTTCGGACATGACGAGGGCCGGCACTTCGCCGGCGAGCTTGCCGATCAGCCGCACCAGTCTCCGGCGGGCGGCGGGATCGAGCCCGGTCGTCGGTTCGTCGAGCACGAGAAGCTGCGGCGGCGCGGCAAGTGCGGCGGCGATCGCCACCATGCGCCGCTCGCCGCCGGACAGCGTCAGCACCCGCCTTCCGCGCAAGGCCCCGAGCTCCATTTCCGTCAGCAGGGCCTGCAGCCGATCGCGGATCGCGGCCTTTGCGACGCCCCGGTTCTCGAGCGGAAAGGCGATCAGGTCCTCGACATTCAGGTCCCAGATCTGGTCCTCGGCATTCTGGGCGAGGCTGGCGATCGCCGTGAACAGATCGTCCCTGGAGAATTCGGCCATCGGCCGGCCGCGGAACGTGACCGAACCGGCAAAGACCGGTGCGGCGACGAGGCGCGGAACGATGCCGGCGACGACATTCAGAAGCGTCGACTTGCCGCTTCCGGCAGCGCCGCAGACGAGAAGCCGTTCACCGGCTCCGACGGAAAGGCCGGCATCGGCGATGACGGGCGCGTCACCCCCGAAGCCGACAGTCAGATCACGAATATCGAGCACGAGCCTGAAAAGATTCTCAGAAGCGGGTGAAGCCCGCCGGGTGGGCACTCTTCAATATCTTCAGGGCCGGAACGACCAGAAGCGGCGTGCCGATGATCATCGGCACGATGTCCGAGAGGCCGAGATAACCGACCGCCCACCAGAACGGGAAGATACCGAGATAGGCAAGGCTTGCCGACACGAGCACGACCATGACCAACCCAACAATCAGGCAGACTGCCGCAATTTTAATCAGCGTCGCGCGGTCGAAGGTGGTCTTCGCCGGATCGAACAGGAGGCCGGGAACGAGGCCGGTCAAGCCCACCATGATGCCATCCACCAGCAGCGAATGGGCGGGAATGAAGGTGCCGGCCAGCAGCGACCAGACGAGCGTGCCGAGATAACCGCAGATGAAGCCGCTCTTCCAGCCGAGCAGGATGCCGACGAGCGGCGGCAGGAAGGCGAAGATGCGCCACTGGATGACGCCGGGCACGAGCTGGATCGGGTTCGCATAGGCCCAGAGCACGCCCGTCGCCGCCGCCGCGACGATGGAGAGCACGATCGGAAAGAGAATATTGCCTTCGGTTTTGGTGATGGTCTGTTGCATCTTCGGTACCCCTCAAAAGACGGGGTCTACGAAGCAAGATGCGTGCCGGACGATCGCCTGGGACCGATGCCACCCGCGAAAACCGGATGCGCAGGGGACGCATCCGGTTCCGATCGCTGCTGGAGGTCTTTTTGCCGGCAGTCGCTGCGTGGATGGGAATGGCCGCCGGTTTTTTGTCGATCACAGCCGATAGAGGATCTGGTCGTTCCAGAAACGGTCGAGGCGCTGGAGCAGCTTGTTCATCTGGGTGAACTCGCCCTCGCCGATGCCGCCGACCTTTTCGATCGAGCCGATGTGGCGCTCATAGAGCCTGGCCACGGTTTCGGCGATCTCCTGGCCTTCCGGCGTCAGGCTGATGCGGACCGAGCGGCGGTCGATGCGCGAACGGGCATGGTTGATGAAACCGAGATCGACCAGCTTCTTGACGTTGTAGGAGACGTTCGAACCGAGATAATAACCGCGGGAGCGCAGCTCGCCGGCCGTCAGTTCCGAATTGCCGATGTTGAACAGGAGGAGCGCCTGGACGGCGTTCACGTCGTCGCGACCCTGGCGGTCGAACTCGTCCTTGATCACATCGAGAAGACGGCGGTGCAGGCGTTCGACCAGATGCAGGGATTCCAGATAAAGAGCGCGAATGGTTTCTTCATGCGGATCTGCGACTGCCGGTGCCGCCTGCGGCTTCAGTTTCGTGTTCATCATGACTGCCTCACTCTGTTTTGCTTGGCGGTGTTTGTTTTGTTCCCGCCTTGAGACAGACACTATCCAATACGCATAAAATTCGACTTAAAACATAAGCTTAACAAGTACTTAATGCACTTTCCCGAATCCGGGCCGCCGGTTGCCGGCTACGGGAGCCGTTATTTCTCGCCCTTATAAATCAATGACTTAGCCTCGATTTTTAGCGCAAATCGGGCGGCAAAAGCTTTAATTTCAGGGTAAATCAATCCTTACCTGCTCCGCCTTCCGGCGCGCCTCGAGCCACAGGGAGAGGCGAAAAACGATGTAGAGGGCCGCGACGAGGCCGTGCATCAGGGGCACGAGCCGGTTATGTCCGAAGACATCGGGCCACATCATATACATCAGCACCTGCGACACCGCGGCGATCGCCCAGAGCACAGGTCCCCAGGAGACGGTGAGCCAGAGGCCGAGCGAGGCCACCGGGAAAAGCACGGCGAGCGACGAAGCCGCCACCTTCCAGGGAAAGTTCAGGAGATCGAAGCGCGCCATGCCGTTCAGCGAATAGCCGACCAGCATCGCCCAATATTGCAGGCCGAACCAGAAACAGACGATCGCGATCATCCTCAGGAAGACCACGTAGAGGATTTCCGTCAGCGTGCGCCTCGGTACGTTCAGTGAATCAGGCTCCATGGCGCCACTCTATCTGTGGGACGCCATTACCGCCAGCCGCAAAGGCGACCGCGATGCGGCGATCCCGCCCATTCATAAACACTATGCCGCGTGCTATGGAGCGGCGCAACGGCAGAAGAACGGAGATACCCGCCATGGACAAGACGCATCCGGTCGACGAGATCACCGGCCATCGCCGCATGCGGCGCAACCGCAAGGCCGACTGGACGCGCCGGCTGGTGCAGGAAAGCCGGCTGACGGCGGACGACCTCATCTGGCCGATCTTCATCGTGCCGGGCAGCGGCATCGTCGATCCGATCGCCGCCATGCCCGGCGTCAGCCGCATGAGCGTCGACAAGGCGGTGGAAGCGGTGAAGGAAGCTGCCGATCTCGGCATCCCGGCGATCGCCACCTTTCCCGACATCGAGATGGAATTGCGCGACGAGACCGGCTCCAACAGCCTCGTCGCCGACAACCTGATCAACCAAGCGACCGCGGCGATCAAGAAGGCCGTGCCGAATATCGGCGTCATCACCGACGTGGCGCTCGACCCGTTCACCAGCCACGGCCATGACGGGATCCTGCGCAACGGCGTCATCGTCAACGACGAGACGGTGGACCAGATCGTCAAAGCCGCCGTCATGCAGGCGGATGCCGGCGCCGACATCATCGCGCCGTCGGAGATGATGGACGGCCGCATCGGCGCGATCCGCCGCGGCCTCGACGCCAGCGGCCACCAGGATGTCGGCATCATGTCCTATGCGACGAAATTCTCCTCCGGCTTCTACGGCCCTTATCGCGAGGCGATCAACACGAGCGGGCTGCTGAAGGGCGACAAGAACAGCTATTACATCTCGCCCGCCAACGGCACGGAAGCCGTGCGCGACGCCGCACTCGATGTCGAAGAAGGCGCCGACATGCTGATGGTCAAGCCGGGGCTCGCCTATCTCGATATCTGCTGGCGCCTGAAAGAAGCCTTCGGGCTTCCCACCTTCGCCTACCAGGTCTCCGGCGAATACACGCAGATCAAGGCCGCCGCCATGAACGGCTGGATCGACGGCGAGCGGATCATGATGGAGACGCTGCTCTGCTTCAAGCGCGCCGGCTGCGACGGCATCCTCACCTATTTCGCCATCGACGCGGCGAAGAAGCTGGCGAAGGGGTGAGACTCAAAAATCTAGACAAAAATCTAGATTTCCATTATCTTCCCGGAGACGCGATGGAATTCGGATGGCATGAGTTCAAGCGTCAAAAGACACTCGCAGAGCGAGGTGTCGATTTCGCTCGCATGGCTCTGGCGTTCCGCGATCCCGACAGGATGACCCGGGTCGACGACCGCAGAGATTACGGAGAAATCCGCTTCAACATGCCCGCTCAGGTCAAAGGCCGGGTTTACCATGTGACGTATACAGAGCGGGGAAATCTCATTTGGATCATCTCCGCCCGCAAGGCGAATGAAAGAGAGCAGAGAACTTATGGAAGCCGATAGGACCGTACGCGCCATTCTCGTGGGCGATACCGTTTATGAAAAGCGGCCCGACGGAAGTCTCGTCCCGATCGAAGATCTCACCGATGACGCTCGTCTCGATGCCATGACCGCCGAGGAGATCGAGGCGATTGCAGCGGCCGACGAGGACGGCCCGCCGATGACCGACGAAGAATGGGCAAGAGCCGTCAAGATCCCGGTCAAGGTTCCGGTCGGCATCAAGCTGGACAGCGATGTGCTCGACTGGTTCAGAGCTGGCGGGCGCGGCTATCAGACCCGGATGAATGCCGTCCTTCGCCGTTACATGGAGAGCCATAGCAAGGCCGGCTGATCTCTCCGATCAACGCAAACGTTGCATTCCGGGGCCTTCTCTCCCATATCACGGGTAGAAACAGGAGACGAACACCCGATGAGCCTCGACCCCAACCCGACCTACGCCGCACCGGAGGACTGGCGCGCCTATAGCGGCGTGCTGTCGCGCCGGGTCTTCGCCTTCGCGATCGACTACGTGATCATACTGCTGCTCTGCATTCCGGCGGCGGTCGTCGTCTTTTTCCTCGGCATCATCACGCTCGGCCTCGGCTTCATGCTCTATCCGGCCCTGTTCGTGATCGTGGCGCTCCTCTATTTCGGTTTCACGCTCGGCGGCCCGAGCCAGGCCTCGCCTGGCATGCGCGCCATGGGGATCGCGATGGTGCGCCTCGACGGACGGCGGATGGATTTCCTGACGGCCGTGGCGCATACGGTGATCTTCTGGATCATCAACTCCGTGCTGACGCCGCTGATCCTGCTGGCCGGCCTCTTCATCGAGCGCTCGCGCCTCGTACACGACCTGCTGCTCGGCACGGTCGTCGTCCGGACCTCGTAACAAAGCACCTGCATCGCAAAGATTTGTCGTGCAAGCCGTGCCGCATGGCGCAGCATATGGTTGACGTTTTGCTTTTATGCGCCATGGTAAGACATTTACCAGAATAAAGACGGGACCCCCGCAACGCAATGAACACCCAGGCAACGCCCTCACCGCAGTTCTATCTGACGGCCCCGGCAGTTTGTCCCTATCTTCCGGGTGAAATGGAGCGCAAGGTCTTCACTCACCTGGTCGGCCCCCGCGCGGCCGAGATGAACGACCTTCTGACCCAGGGCGGCTTCCGCCGCTCGCAGAATATCGCCTATCGCCCGGCCTGCGAATCCTGCCGCGCCTGCATTTCGGTGCGCATCCTCGCCGGCGAATTCGAGATCAACCGCTCGATGCGCAGGGTGCTCGCCGCCAACCGGGACATCGTTCCGACCGTCTACCCCGCGCAGCCTTCGACGGAGCAGTTCTCGCTCTTCCGCCGCTATCTCGACGACCGGCACCAGCGCGGCGGCATGTCCGACATGTCGGCGCTCGATTATGCGATCATGGTGGAGGACACCCACGTCAACACCCGCATCATCGAATACCGCCGCCGCGAGCCGGGCTCGGGCATCGGGGGCGAGCCGCGGGGCGAATTGATGGCCGTGGCACTCACCGACATGATGAGCGACGGGCTTTCGATGGTCTATTCCTTCTTCAATCCGGCGCTGGAAAAACGCTCGCTCGGCACCTTCATGATCCTCGATCACATCAACCGCACGAAAACGCTCGGTCTGCCGCATGTCTATCTCGGCTATTGGGTCAAGGGTTCGCCGAAGATGGGCTACAAAACCCGCTTCCAGCCGCAGGAGCACCTGACCCCGCGCGGCTGGGAACGCTACGACCCTGCGTCGGATACTTGATCCGGCTTACGTCTCTCCATTAGACGAGCAGTTGCAGCCGAGTACCAATCCGGCCTCTCGCATTGCAGGTCGAGCGGCCTCATGTTATAACAACGTTGCAACATGAGGATTGGACTATGAACGCCATCATTCGCAAGATCGGTAATTCCGAAGGCATCATCATTCCGAAGGAAGTGCTCGACCGCATGGGATTGAAGGCGGGCGACAACGTCGACCTTACCGAAGAAGCAGGCCAATTGATCCTGAAGCCGCGGGACGACGATTTTGCGCGTCAGCTGGAACACGCCGAGCGCTTCATGGAAAAATACAAGGTGGCGCTCAAGAAATTGGCCGAGTGATGCGGTTTAAATTCCTATCCCGGCCAATTGTCGAACATCTACATCGCAGGCAAATTGAGAAATTCGGCGGTTCGTATGGAATACGAGACGAGGGTGCACTTGAGTCCGCTCTTATGCGGCCGGTAAACAAGGCATCATACGGCTGCGACGACGTGACCGAGCTGGCTGCTGCCTATCTGTTTGGACTGGCGATGAACCACGCATTCATCGACGGAAACAAACGGATCGCGATTGTCGCAGCCGGTATTTTCCTGATGGACAACGGCTACCTCATCGAAACGGACGACACCATTCTCTACAAATTCGTCCTTGCGGTCGCCGCCGGGGAAATCGACGAGGACGGCGCGACGCGTTTCCTGCGCGATCTCACCGTCCCCTATCCGTAATCACCCCGAAAACTTGCCGCTTCTCGGGAAACCCTTCGGCACGAGGCGGCCGGCGGAGGCACGGTCGCCCACCCATTCGGCGAGCTCGTCCTTGTTGCGGGTGAACAGGCGGCCGGCGCTATCTTCCCAGGAAAGGCCGTCGGCCATCGCGAAGCACCTGACGTCGGAAATGCCGCCGTCCTTGTAGCGCTGCAGGCGCACGCCCTTGCCGCGGCTCATCTCCGGCAACTGCACGAGCGGGAAGACCAGCATCTTGCGGTTCTCGCCCACCACCGCGACGTGGTCGCCCGAAACCGGCACGACCAATCTCGCCTCGTCCGGCATCGCGACGTTCATGATCTGCTTGCCCTTGCGGGTATTGGCGATCATCTCGCTTTCCGCCACGACGAAGCCGTTGCCGGCGGTCGAGGCGATGACGAGCTTGCGCGACGGGTCGTGGACGAAGGCGGTCAGGACGTCCTGATCGTTCTCCATGTCGACCATGATGCGGACCGGTTCGCCATGGCCGCGACCGCCCGGCAGCTTGTCGGCGCCGAGCGTATAGGCCTTGCCGCCGGTGGTGACCAGCAGCAGCTTGTCGGTCGTCTGCGCCGGGAAGGCGAGCTTCGGCCCGTCGCCTTCCTTGAAGGTGAGGCCGGACGTATCGGACATGTGCCCCTTCAGCGCGCGGATCCAGCCCTTCTGCGAGACGACGACGGTGATCGGCTCCTTCTCGATCATCGCCTGCTGGATCGCCGCATCGTCGGCTTCCGGCGCCTCGGCGAACTGGGTGCGGCGGCGGCCGAGTTCGGTCGCCTTGGCATACTGCTTCTTGACGTCCTGGATCTCGACTTCGATCATCCGCCACTGCTTGTCGTCGGACGCAAGCAAGGCCTCGATATCCGCCTTCTCCTTGGTGAGATTGTCGTGCTCGGTGCGGATCTCGATCTCTTCGAGCTTGCGCAGGGCACGCAGCCGCATGTTGAGGATCGCTTCGACCTGGATGTCGGTGAGCGACCAGCGCTCCATCATCACCGGCTTCGGCTCGTCCTCCTCGCGGATGATGCGGATCACCTCGTCGATGTTGAGGTAGGCGACCAGCAGGCCGCCCAGGATCTCCAGGCGCCGGTCGATCGCCGCCAGACGGTGACGTGAACGGCGGATCAGCACGTCCTTGCGATGCGCCAGCCATTCGACCAGCACCTCGTTGAGCGCCATCACCTTCGGCACGCGCCCCATCGAAAGCACGTTCATGTTGAGCGGCAGGCGGCTTTCCAGCTCGGTGAGCTTGAAGAGCGATTCCATCAGAAGCGTCGCATCGACCGTGCGGCTCTTCGGCACCAGCACGACGCGGATGTCTTCCGCCGATTCGTCGCGCACGTCTTCGAGGAGCGGCAGCTTGCGGGCGATCAGCAGCTCGGCGATCTTCTCGATCAGCCGCGACTTCTGCACCTGGAACGGAATTTCGGTGACGATGATCTGATAACCGCCGCGGCCGAGGTCCTCCGTCTCCCATTTGGCGCGGACGCGGAAGCCGCCGCGGCCGGTCCTGTAGGATTCGATGATGCTCTCGCGGCTGTCGATGATGATGCCGCCGGTCGGCAGATCCGGGCCGGGCACGAATTCGACGAGCTTCTCGACCGTCGCGTCCGGATGCTTGATGAGATGCAGCGCCGCATCGCAGAGTTCATGCGCATTGTGCGGCGGAATGGAAGTCGCCATGCCGACCGCGATGCCCGTCGATCCGTTGGCGAGCAGGTTCGGGAAGGCGCCGGGCAGCACGACCGGCTCGGAATTCGATTCGTCGTAGGTGTCGCGGAAATCCACGGCATCCTGGTCGATGCCCTCGAGCAGAAGCTCGGCGACCGCCGTCATCTTGCTTTCGGTGTAACGCATGGCGGCGGGGCTGTCGCCGTCGATATTGCCGAAATTGCCCTGGCCGTTGACGAGCGGATAGCGGAGCGAGAAATCCTGCGCCAGGCGCGCCAGCGCATCATAGATCGCCTGGTCGCCGTGCGGGTGATAGTTACCCATCACCTCGCCGACGATCTTGGCGCATTTGCGGAAGGCCGAGTTCGGGCGAAGCCCCATCTCGCTCATCGCGTAGACGATGCGGCGATGGACCGGCTTCAGCCCGTCCCGCACGTCCGGCAGCGCACGGTGCATGATGGTGGACAGCGCGTAGCTGAGGTAGCGCTCCTCGAGCGCCGCCTTCAAATCCACCGGAAGAATATGGTCGCCCCCGTCGCCGGGGGGTGGTGTCAGATTTTGTCCCATGGGCCTTGACTAGCGGAAACCCTGATTCCCGGCAAGAATCATAGGGGAAGCGGTTGTGGAGAACGATGGAGACCGGCAGACTTTCATCTTCGTTCACCTTGACGCGAAAGCCGCAATTTCGCCGCGAGGACCATCGAACAAAGCCATGGACGTTTTACCGGCCTCCCATATAACGGCCGCTGGATCCAACAACGACCGCGGGCCGGACCTTCGCCCGCCAGGAGGAAAATCGATGCAATACTCCACCAGGGCCCGGCTTCTTGCCGCCGGCGCCGCGCTTTCCGCTTTCGCCGGACCGGCCTTCGCGCTCGACGGCAACGATCTTGTCGCCAAGATCAACAATGCGCTTTCGGTGCAGAGCGGTGCCGGGCTGGCAGCGGAATCGGTCGCCGTCGACGGTTCCGACGTCACGCTCACCAATGCCAGGTTCACGGCCAATAGCGGCAAGCAGAGCCTGCCGCTCGGAACGATCCGGTTCGAAGGCGTGGAGGAAAACGACGGCGGCTATACGGTCGAGACGGTCTCCTTCGACGATGTCAACGCCACCAGCGAGGGGATAAACCTCACCGCCTCGGATATCTCGGTGAGCGGTCTTACCGTCCCCTCCGATCCGAATGCCAACAGCATCGACGCCATCCTGCTCTACGACCAAGCGCATGTCGGCAAGGTCGCCGCCACGATCGACGGCAAGCCGGCCTTCTCCGTCGACGAGGTGAACCTTTCGACGGAGGTCGCCGACGACAATTCCTCGATCGGCTTCGATCTGGCCGCCAACGGCGTCAGGAGCGACCTGAGCATCGTCGAGGACCCCAAGGCCAGAGACACGATCCAGCAGCTCGGCCTGACGTCGATCGACGGCAAGATCACTATGCAGGGAAGCTGGACGCTTTCGGACGGCACGGTCGATATCGACGAATATGCCGTCGATATCGCCAATATCGGCCGACTCGACATCGCTTTCAGCCTGGCCGGCTATACGCTGGATTTCGCCAAATCCCTCAACGAAACGCTGAAGGCGACGGAAGCCAATCCCAACAAGGAAGAGGCGCAGCAGGCGGCGAGCCTCGCCATGCTCGGCCTGATGCAGCGGCTGACCTTCAACAGCGCCCAGATCCGCTTCGAGGATGCCGGCATCACCAGGCGGGCGCTCGACTATGCCGGCAAGCAACAGGGCACGACCGGCGAACAGATGGCCCAGATGCTGAAGGGCATGACGCCGCTCGTCCTCGCGCAATACAACGTGCCGGAACTGCAGAACATGCTGAGTGCCGCGGTCAACACCTTTCTCGACAATCCCGGCAGTTTCACGATCAGCGCCCAGCCGGCGAATGCGGTGCCTTTCCCGATGATCATGGGGGCGGCCATGGGCGCGCCGAACACGCTGCCGCAGGTGCTCGGCGTCAAGGTCACCGCCAACGACTGACCGCCTTCCCATCTTCCCAAAAGAAAACCCGGCGAGCGATCGCCGGGTTTTCTGCGGCATGGCGGAAGACGTCACTCCAGGACCTGGATGACCGCGCGGGTCTGCGGATTGACGATCACGCGCTGGTTGTTGACCACCGTGTATGCATAGTCCGGGTGATCCTGGATGGTATGGACCTCGACCGTATCCGGCAATGTGGTGCCGACAGCGATCGTGCCGTCATAGGTGACGGACGGAACCTCCTGCTCCATCACATAGGTACGGACCTCGCCGGGAAGAACCGTCGTCGTCGAGCCGGTCACCGCCGGGTCCTGGGTGATGACCGTCGTCTGGGCATAGGCTGCGCCCGAAAGCGCGATCAGAGCCGCGGTCGCGGCCAGCAGTGTCTTGCGCATCTTTTTTCTCCCTGTGCTTGCGCCGTCCTAACAACACAGCCATGGAGATGTTCCCGATCCCTTCCGAAGCGCGCAGAATGCATCGCGGCACCTTGACGCTGCGGGTCGGCGCGGGCGAAAAGCGTTATACGGCGCTGCAGGGCGGTGCATCTATCGCCGAAACAGCTGTCATCGATGAAAGGCTTCTCTTTTCATGCTGTCCTGGCTTACGGCCGAAACTGAGACGATCGAGACTCTCGACAATTCCCAAAGACGTTTCGAACCCGCCCACCCCTCCTATTACAGCGGCAGGCCCGGCAATCAGCTGCAGCGGCTGCTGACGGCGCGGCGCGACTTCCTGTCGATCTGGCGGCAGAGCGATCACAGGGAAGTGGTCAACGCCGTCACCCTTTTCGGGCGGCAGGTCATCGCGGTCAATTCTCCCGAGGCGATCAAGTATGTCGTCGCGACCCGTCATGAGAATTTCGAGCGCAAGACGCCGCAGATGCGCCGGGCGCTTGAATATCTGCTCGGCGACGGCCTGTTCATCTCCGACGGCGAGACCTGGAAACAGCGGCGGCCGCTCGTCGCCGACATCGTCCACAAGCATCGCGTGCCCGCCTTCGGCGACATCATGAAGAACACCTCGCTCGAACTCGTCGAGCGCTGGAACAGGCTCGGCGACGGCGCCCCGGTCAATGCGCTCTACGAGATGGCGGGGCTGACGGCGGAGATCATCTCGCGCAGCGTCTTCGGCAACGACCTCGGCGAGGAGCGCGCCGGCATGGTCACGGACGGCTTCACCAGCTACCAGTCGCTGATCGATTCCGTCAATATCGGCTATTTCCTCGGCTTCGACGACGGCCTGCCGCTTTTCAGGACGCCCACGCTGCGCCGTTCGGTCAACCGCATCCACCGCATCATCGACCAGGTGATCGAGGACCATCTGGCCGGCAGGGGCGACGACAATTCCATGGTCGAGCTGCTGATCCGCCGGCAGAAGCGCAATCCGGAACTCAAGCTCGACGTGGTGGCGCTGCGCAACGAAGCCGCCACGATCTTCATGGCCGGCCACGAGACGACCGCCGCGACGCTTACCTGGGCCTGGTATCTGCTGTCCAAGGCCCCGTGGGTGGAGGAAGCGTTGCATGCCGAGATCGAAGCGGTCTGCGGCGGCAACGTGCCGACGGTCGCCGACGTGCCGAACCTCACATGGTGCACGGCAGTGATCGAGGAAACACTGAGGCTCTATCCGCCGGTGCCGATCCTCGCCCGTCAGGCCAAGGAAGCCGACCAGATCGGCGATCTCGACGTCAAGCCGGCCTCGCTCGTCATGATCGTGCCCTGGGTGCTGCACCGGACGCCCTCGCTCTTTCCGGACCCGCATCTCTTCAGGCCGGAGCGCTTTATCGAGAAGCGGCCGCTGCCCTACAGCTACATTCCCTTCGCCAGCGGCCCGCGCATATGTCCCGGCCTGCAGTTCGGCCTCACCGAAGCCATCCTCTGCCTTGCTGTGCTCGCGCAGCGTTTCAAATTGCGCGTTCCGGAAGGCCATCAGGTGGAACCGGTCTGCCGGCTGACGCTGAGGCCGCGCGGCGGCCTGCCCGTGACCCTGCATCGCCGGTGACCCGCCAACGATGGATTCCGGAAAGACGCCCGAGAAAAACCCGGTCAAACGCAAGGCCTGGCTCCACGAGGAACAGGCCTCGCCGTCATTTGCGGATTTCCTTGCCGGCGGCGAGGCGCGGCGGCGCTTCCTCGATTTCTGGCTGTACGACAATCTCGGCAACGGCGTCGACCTCTTGATGTTTTCCGCCTTCTCGTTGCTGCCAGCCGGGCTCGTTTCAGAGATCGGCGGCTTCCTCGGCCGTTTCGCGATGCCGCGCTGGCATAAGAAGGCCCTTTCCCGCGCCCGGAACAATCTCAAGATCATCCGGCCGGATGCCTCGGGGGCCGATATCGACCGGTGGGCGGAGGAATTCGCCGACACCCAGGGACGCCTGCGGGCGGAATATTCGGTCCTTCAGCGGATCGCCGCAAACGGCCGGAACATCCGCTATGTCGGCACCGAGGATATGGTGGCGCAATGCGCCGGCCGGCCGGTGATCTTCATCGGCTTCCATACGGGCAATCTGGAACTGCTCTGGCAGTGTCTCGTCAATATGGGCCTTCACGTCACCACCAATTACGATCCGCCGAAGCGGCGGTCGCACCAGTGGATCACCAGCCGCGTGCGCCGGCGCGGCGGTCTCGGCCTCCTGCCGCCCGGCCGGAGCTATGTGCGGCCCGCGCTCAGGATTCTGGAGACCGGCGGCAAGCTGATCATCTATTGCGACGAAGGTTTCGACGGCAAGCTCCGCGCCCCGTTCTTCGGGCGTACCGCGCATCTGCAGAGCAATTACGCGCTGGTCATCCGCATGGCGCGCAAGACCGGCGCGGTCATCCGCCCGGTCCACCTCACGCGCGAGAGCGGCATACGCTTCACCTTCCACGCGCTTGCGCCGATCGAACTGCCGCCGGAGGAGATGCCGGGGAGCCGGCTCGCCGAAGACGTCGCGCTGCTGAATTCAGTGGTCGAGCCGGTCATCGCCGCCAATCCGGGGCAATGGTTCTTTCTCGACAACCGCATCGTGCCGCTCTGACTTCGGAGGAAACTCAGTCCTTCTTCTGCGGGGGGATGACGCGGATCGAAAGCTCGCGGAGCTGCGTCGGGGTCGCTTCCGACGGCGCGCCCATCAGGAGGTCCTGAGCCTGCTGGTTCATCGGGAAGAGGGTGATCTCGCGCAGGTTCTTCGCACCCGTCAGCAGCATGACGATGCGGTCGATGCCGAAGGCCGCTCCGCCGTGCGGCGGCGCGCCGTACTGGAAGGCGCGGTAGAGGCCGCCGAAGCGGTCTTCCACGTCCTGCCGGCTCAGGCCCACCATCTCGAAGGCCTTGACCATGACTTCCGGCAACTGGTTGCGGATCGAGCCCGAGGCGATCTCGAAGCCGTTGCAGACCGCGTCGTACTGGAAGGCCTTGATCGCCAGCGGTTCCTTGCCTTCCAGCGCTTCGAGGCCGCCCTGCGGCATGGAGAACGGGTTGTGGGCGAAGTCGATCTTCTTTTCTTCCTCGTTGTATTCGAAGAACGGGAAGTCGACGATCCAGCAGAGCTCGAACCGGTCCTTGTCGATGAGGTTCAGTTCCTCGCCGGCGCGGGTGCGGGCCTCGCCCGCGAACTTGTAGAACTTGTCGGGATCGCCGGCGACGAAGAAGCAGGCGTCACCGTCGTCGAGACCGAGCTGGGTGCGGATCGCTTCCGTGCGTTCCTCGCCGATGTTCTTGGCGAGCGGGCCGGCGCCTTCGAGCTTGTCGCCTTCCTTGCGCCAGAAGATGTAGCCGAGGCCCGGCTGGCCCTGTTGCTGCGCCCAGGCGTTCATGCGGTCGCAGAAGGCGCGGCTACCGCCGGTCTTGGCCGGGATGCCCCAGACCTCGACCTTCGGGTTCGAGGCGATCATGTTGGCGAAGACCTTGAAGCCGGAGCCGGCGAAATGGTCGGTCACCGCTTCCATGACGATCGGGTTTCTGAGGTCCGGCTTGTCGGAACCGTATTTGCGGATCGCCACGTCATAGGGGATGCGCGGCCATTCCCTGGTGACCGGCTTGCCGTCGGCGAATTCCTCGAAGATCGAGGTCATCAGCGGACCCATCGTGTTCCAGACGTCTTCCTGGGTCACGAAGCTCATTTCCAGATCGAGCTGGTAGAATTCGCCCGGCAGGCGGTCGGCGCGCGGGTCCTCGTCGCGGAAGCAGGGGGCGATCTGGAAATAGCGGTCGAAGCCGGCGACCATCAAAAGCTGCTTGTACTGCTGCGGCGCCTGCGGCAGGGCAAAGAACTTGCCCTGATGGATGCGGCTCGGCACCAGGAAGTCGCGCGCGCCTTCCGGCGAGGAGGCGGTCAGGATCGGCGTCGTGTATTCGGTGAAACCGACATTGGTCATCTCGCGGCGCATGGCGGAGATGATCTGCGTGCGCTTGACGATGTTTTTGTGCAGCGTCTCGCGGCGCAGGTCGAGGAAGCGGTAGCGCAGGCGCACGTCTTCGGGATAATCCGGCTCGCCGAAGACCGGCAGCGGCAGTTCTTTTGCCGCAGCGAGCACTTCGATCTCCTGCGCGTAAAGCTCGATCTCGCCGGTTGCCATGCCCTTGTTGACGGTGTCTTCCGAACGGGCCTTGACGAGGCCGTCGATGCGGATCACCCATTCGCCGCGCACGATCTCGGCGGTCTTGAAGGCCGGGCTGTCCGGGTCGGCGACGATCTGCGTCGTGCCGTAATGGTCGCGCAGGTCGATGAACAGAACGCCGCCATGATCTCGCACGCGATGCACCCAGCCGGAGAGGCGGACGGTGGAGCCGACATCCGACTTCCGGAGGGCGGCACAGGTGTGGCTGCGGTAACGGTGCATTTCAAGAATCCTGGACTGGTGCGTTCTGCGGCGATCGGCGCGCGAAGCACAGCCGGCCGACTTTAGGAAAATCGGCGCGAAAAGCGCATGGCCGGGCTGATTTGTCAAGGCTTGGAGACTTCCGGCAATGCGATGCCGCCGCCAGGCGACACATTGGAGAACAGTAGATGTCACCACCCTCACATTCAAGCTGGGTTCCGCATGGCAATCGGCTTGCCGACCTCGTTCTGGACAATAATGAGAATAGATGCTGTTATCACATCGATCCAACGGTAGAGAATCCGAACCATTTCGGGCTCAGGCGGCGTGGCCTCGGAGCCGACATCCATCGTATTTCGCTCGAGATGGCCATAGTGCTGGTGCACGACGGAAGACAGACGAGGATAGGTGATGTCGTGGAACATATCGCCGAGCGGTGAAATATTCGCCTTCCGCTTCGTACTCTGGAATATGCCGTCAAATCCGCCCAAGGCGCGCATCAGCTTTTCCTTTCTCTTCACGTCCTTCTCGCTCTCCGGCTCCCGCAGATAGGTCGCGACATGGCTGAATATCTGCATGCGCGGACCGATGAATTCGGGGCTGAGCCAATCGATGTAAAGATTCAAGAAGGCTTCGTATGTCATTCTGACAATGGAGGAAGCGTGCTCGAAATGTCCGTCCGACAAGAGCTGCCGGATAATGCCCAGAGAGGTTACATGGCGCCGGAGGAAGCTGTCGAGCATTTGATGAAAATGCAGTTCCTCCTTCGATGCGAGGTGAAACTCCCGCAAAGCGGAGCGGCTTTCCGCGCAAAAATCCATCAACCGGTCAAGGACGAGCAACTGATGATGCTCCTCCTCCGGTATGAGGCCCGGAACGTGCCCCTTCTGAAGCGGCGGAATGCATTTCCTGTATTTCAGCACGCCGTCTTTGTACAGGATCAGGACCGCATGGGCGCTCTTAGCTGAAAGGGGTTTGTAGATGGCGCAAGGCACCCACTGGATATTGAGGGTACGGTATGCAAGCAAGCAAACTTCATCATCGGGGCACACCCATTTGCTCGGTTTCGGGCAGAGCGGATTCCAGTAGATTTCGAGCAAAGGGCGGAAGCCTTTTCGAATCCTGCGCAAGGTGTTCGAAACGCTGCTCTCATCGAATTGCAGGACATGCCTTACACTACCAGCTTCCTGCAGGTAAAAGCCCGGCGTGATGTCATCGATATGCATTCGCGTAAGGCCGACATCAACCACGCCTCTATAATGCCCTGAAAACAATCTGGAATACTGTGGATCCATGATGAGGTCAGGATCGACCCTGATCTGGCTGATCGGGATTTGTACGGTCTTTCCAATACGCGAGTGCGGTTTCTCATCCATTGTAAGCCAATCTTGCTGCCCCAAAGAAATGGCTAGCTACCCGAAACTGAAGGCATGTTATCACCATGCAAAGAGATCAATGCAACAACTCTTGCTGGCATGATGCCTCCTTTCATATTTCCCCTGCCATTCCCCCAATCCTCCGCCATAGTACCCTCATGTCCACGATTCGCCCCCTGATCCCTCTTCTCGTCACCGCAGGCATCCTGATCGGCGGCAACGGACTTCAAGGCACCTATATCGCGCTGCGCGGCTCGGCCGAAGGTTTCAGGCCCTCGACCATCGGCATGATCGGCGCGGGCTACAGCATCGGCTTTGCGATCGGCTGCATCTACGTCACGCGGCTGCTCCGCGCCATCGGGCATATCCGCACCTTCTCGGCCATGGCGGCGATCACGGCATCGGCCTCGATCGGCATGTCGATGATCGTCGACCCGACCTTCTGGTTTTCGATGCGCTTCGTGATCGGGATCACGGTCGCGAGCCTCTTCGCCACCGTCGAAAGCTGGATCAACGCCAAGGTCACCAATGCCAACCGCGCCCGCACGCTGTCGATCTACCGCTTCGTCGACCTCGGCTCGGTGACGGTGGCGCAATACATCATCCCGACCGTCGGCATCGAAGGCCCGATCATCTTCAACATCATCGCGATCGCGCTGACGCTCTCCCTCGTGCCGATCTCGCTCGCCGACAAGTCCGGCCCCGCGCCGCCGGAGGCGATCGCCTTCGACCTCAAGGCCGTCTGGCGCATCTCGCCGCTTGCCGTCGTGGGCGTCATCGCGGTCGGCCTGTCGATGGCCGCCTTCCGCAATATCGGGCCGATCTATGCGGAAGAGATCGGCATGAGCATCACCTCGATCGCCACCTTCATGAGCGCCGGCATCATCGGCGGCGTGGTACTGCAATACCCGCTCGGCATCTATTCCGACAAGCTCGACCGGCGCCGCGTCATCCTGTGGACGACAGTCGGCTCGATCGTCACCGGCGCCTATCTCTCCTTCGGCGCCGGCACCAACGAGACCGCCAACATCGTCAGCGTCTTCCTGTTCGGCGCCTTCTCCATGCCGCTCTATTCGCTCTGCTCGGCGCATGGCAACGATTATGCCAAGCCCGGCGAGCACGCGCTCGTGTCGGCCGGCCTGCTCTTCTACTGGTCGGTCGGCGCCACGATCGGGCCGCTGCTCGCCTCCGTGCTGCTTCAATATTACGGGCCGCGCGCCTTCTTCGCCTATACCTCGTTCATCTTCGCCGGCTTCCTGGTCTTCACGCTCAGACGCATGCGGGCGCGGCCTCCGGTGCCGCCCTCCGAGCGGACCCGGCGCTTCCGCTCGCTGCTCAGGACGTCCGCCTATTTCAACAAACTGGCCGGACCGCCCGATAAAGATGAGCGCGAGTAACGTTAAAGTCCGCTGGCGTATTGACATATACGGCCGGACGGGAAAGGAAGATTGATCTTCTTTATTTGAACGCCACAATGATCGAAACGACAGCCGCCCTCGAGGAAGCCTGCGCCAAGCTGGCCCAATCGGACTTCATCACCATCGACACCGAATTCCTCAGGGAAACGACCTTCTGGCCGGAACTCTGCCTCATCCAGATGGCGAGCCCGGACCTCGAAGTGCTGGTCGACCCGCTCGCCAAGGGGCTGGATCTCAAGCCCTTCTTCGCGCTGATGGCGAACCCTGCCGTCACCAAGGTCTTCCACGCCGCCCGGCAGGATATCGAGATCGTCTACCATCTCGGCAATCTCGTGCCGCATCCGATCTTCGACACGCAGGTCGCCGCCATGGTCTGCGGCTTCGGGGACTCCGTCTCCTACGATCAGCTCGTCAGCCGCATCAAGGGCGTGCAGATCGACAAGTCCTCGCGCTTCACCGACTGGAGCCGCCGGCCGCTTTCCGACAAGCAGCTCGAATATGCGCTGGCCGACGTCACGCATCTGCGCGACGTCTATCTGTCGCTGAAGGCCGAGCTGCAGCGCGAGGGCCGGGCGCTGTGGCTCACCGAGGAAATGGCGATCCTCGAATCGCCGGAAACCTACGACCTGCATCCCGACGATGCCTGGATCCGGCTGAAGGCGCGGCTGAGGAAGCCCACCGAACTCGCGGTCCTGAAATTCGTCGCCGCCTGGCGCGAGCGCGAGGCCCGCAACCGCAACGTGCCGCGCTCCCGCGTGCTGAAGGACGACGCGATCTACGAGATCGCCCAGCAGCAGCCGAAGGACGCCGAAGCCCTGTCACGGCTGCGCACCATACCGAAGGGCTGGGAGCGCTCCGCCTCGGGCACGGCGATCATCGAGGCGGTCAATGCCGCCCTGGCATTGCCGAAGACCGACATGCCGCATCCGCCGAAGCACGTGCATGTGCCGGAGGGGACGGCCGCGGCCGTCGAGCTCCTCAAGGTCCTGTTGAAGCTGATCTCCGACCGGGAGGGCGTCGCCGCCAAGATCATCGCCAATACGGACGATCTCGAAAAGATCGCCTCCGAGGGCGAAAAGGCGGAAGTCGCCGCACTTTCCGGCTGGCGGCGCGACCTCTTCGGCGATACGGCATTGAAGCTCATCGACGGCGGCGTGGCGCTGCGCTTCGTCGACAAGAAGGTCGAGGCGGTCGAACTTTAGGGGCGTCGGCATTACCGCTTTTGCCGCCGCTCAGCTCGTTCCGGCACGACTATCCCACGATTATCCTACCGGATGACCGGCTCTCCGTGATACCGGCGCTTCGACGGTTTGGAGACGCCGAAGCCGACTTCCATCATCAGGCGCGGGCTATTCTTCGCCAGCGTGCCCATATGGAAACCGAACGGATCCTCGACGAAGCCCATGCCCGCAGGCCCGGTCAAGGTGATCGCGCTATCCTCCCCGTAATAGTCCAGCACCTCTTCCGCCGGGTGCCCGACGAGCAGCGTCAGCTGATGCTTCACGCGCCGCCGGTTGTGGCTGCCGCGGACATAGACATGCGGTCCGGCATCCGCATCGACATCCGACAGGTAGAAGAAGAATTTCAGCATGCGCCAGTCGTCGAGGTCGAAATGATATTTGAACGAGGCGCGGCTGAGATCGGCCTCGGTCGCGGCCTTCGTCGGAAAACTCCACCAGGTCCGGGTGGTGATCAGTTTCGCCTCGCCGCCGAGATAATGCCGCGCCACGTCGAGAAGCAGCGGGTCCTGCTGCACCGCGACGGCGGCCCCGCATTGCAGGACCCGCTCGAAGTGATGGCCGCTCAGGATCGAGCGGCCGAAACGCCTCTCCGCCTCCTCGTGTTCGCCGGCGCGGAATTCCAGCCGGCGTTCGAAATTGCCGAAACAGGGCGTTTCCCGTGCGAAGCGGGCGATCTCGCCGCTGATCCCGGGCGGCAGCGTCAGACCGGTGAAAATGCCCGTGCGCCGCAGTTCCGCCGCGACGGCCTTCGCATCCAGGTCGCCGAACATCGAGGGTTCCGTTGCCCCTGCTGCCGGAACCCGCCTTGCCGTCAGCCAGTGCGCGCGGCGAAACGGCATCGTGCGCGCCAGAAGAAACATCGGCAGCCAGGCGGGGTTTTCGCGCACATCGGTCAGATAGGTGGGTATCCGGGCGGTGATGCGGCGAAGGGAGCTGCCGGAACGGGCAATGGTCTCGAGATCTTTCGGCCGGGATTGTGGCGCATCAAGCATCTGACATCCTTCACGAAATCTTTGCCGTGACGAAGCGGAGAATCTTAGCTCTCTCTAACTTACGGTAGCGCGTGATTGTCCTTGCCGCAATGCAACATAAAAATTGTCGTCCAGGTCCGTCCCTACAACCCGCCACTTCTGTCCGCAAAACGACCCAAGCGAATGCGGGGCGAAAGGTTCCCGGCGTGAACACAATTCGCCGGCGAACCGGATATTCCCCGGCCGTCTCCGACCGTCCGGACGGCAAGATCGCCCATCTCGAAGCGTGACACCCTCACGGGTGCATCTTCGCACCCTTGGTGATCTTGTCGGCGATCTTCTTCCCGGCGCGGAGCGCGATGCCGACGAGCTTCGCATCGTCGGGCGAAAACCCGGCGAAGACCGCACGGTTGGCGGCGTCGTGGCCGGTCGAGAACATTTCCTCGATATAGGCCGACGTCGTCACCTCGCGTTCGAGCGAACGCCTGTGTATCGTCCGCAATGTCTCCTGGTCGGCGGAAAGCACCACGACGGGCTGGATGCTCATGGCATTGTAGACATGGCCTGCCGCATCCCGGTATGCTTCGCCGATGATCGCAGGATTTTGAGCGACGACGCCGCTCATCAGGAAGGCGGTCACGTTGAGCTCCTGCCAGGGGGCAAGGTCATCGCGAAGGATGATCGCGATCTTGGTATCGAACATGAAGAGAAACTCCGTCGAGGGGTATGCGGGAACCGAGGAGATAGCGGGCGCGGATGCGGATCGTCTTGAACGTTCGTGCGACGTGGCGGAGAAGCCGGACGGGATCGTCGAAGCGCCCTCCTCCCGCGGCATCGAGCGGATCGAGGCGCGGTTCCACGGCAACGGTTTCTCGCCGCACCGGCACGATACCTATGCGCTCGGCATCACGCTTTCCGGCGTCCAGACGTTCCATTATCGCGGCGCCGCCCGTGCCAGCCTGCCGGGCAACGTCATCGTGCTGCATCCGGACGAGGTGCATGACGGCGCTGCCGGCACGGACGACGGACTGCGCTACCGCATGCTCTACCTGCCGCCCGAACGGCTGGTCGAGGCAGCGGGCGGTAGCGCCGGCCTGCCCTTCGTGGCGGACCCGGTCGTGTCAGACGCAGACTTCCGCCGATGCCTTGCCGAAGCGCTCGACGATCTCGACGCCGCACCGCAGGAACTTCTGCTCGACGACCTGATCGTGCGCTTTTCCGCAAGCCTCTGGCGCCATGCGGACGGCGGCGGCCACGCATCCGGTCCGGCGATCGCACGGGATGCGGTACTGCGCTGCCGCGATCATCTGCGGGACAATTGCGGGCGCGCCGTCTCCTCCGAGGAACTGGAAACCGTCAGCGGCCTCGACCGCTACACGACCGCACGGCAATTCCGGAAGTTCCTCGGCACCAGCCCGCACCGCTATCTCGTCATGCGCCGGCTCGACCGGGCGAAACATCTGCTGTCGCAGGGCGGCAGCCTGGCCGATGCCGCGGCGGACGCCGGCTTTGCCGACCAGGCCCATTTCACCCGTCATTTCAAGAAGACGTTCGGCATGACGCCGGGCCGCTGGGTGGCGCTCAAGAAAAGCGCCTAAGTAACATATCCGTTGAGATGACGATAAACCAGAACCCGGAAATACAACGTTAAGGCAATCTCCGACAGCGCCGGCGGAAGCGCCCGAACAATAAAGGCGCCGCGGACTCCACCCGCATATTGCAGACGATTGCGCAGAATCCATAGCCGTATTCCTGGCGCTGCACAATCAACTCACCCCGCCAGTGGCCGCTCCACCCAGCGCAGATATTTCCTTTCCAGGAAATCATCGCGCCCGTTTTATTGGTCGTCTTCGCAAGCGTGGCGCCTCCCGTGATACGGCACCTGGAGCGCATTCCGACTTAGAACGCGGTTCCGGACGATGACGCGTAGGCAGTCACGACCGGGCGCCTCCCTCACTCGAACCGGAAAGCCAGCCTCTTTCCGGTCAGCCTCGACAGTTGCTGCAGCCTTCCGTCCAGCCGCTCGCCGGCAAAATTGCGGTAGGCGGGCGGCACGACGAATTCGAGGTCGATATTCGGGTCGGAGGACGGGCGGAAGGTCAGGTTGTGGACGATGCCCGGCATCGAGGCCGAAAAGAGGTAGACGACGCGCAGCAACCCGCCGAGCAGCTTGGCGAGATCGAGCAGGCGGGGCGTGGCGATCGTCGCGAGCGGGCCGGTCTCGCCGTCGTCATGCAGGCCTTCGAAACGGTAGTAATTGGCGAGTGCCAGATAGGCGCGCCCGGCATGGGTGATGCCGACGAAGGAGGAATGGGCGATCAGGTTCAGCGCCTGCAGGCCGCGATAGTCCGGATGCGCCCGCCAGCTGATGTCGGCGAGCAGGCAGGCGGCCTGGCGGTAGCGGCTTTCCTCTTCCGTCTCGGTGATGCCGAAGGCGGGCACCATGCGGCCGGTCCATTCGGCAAGCTCGCGGGCGTGTTCCGGCGAACGGGCGCGCAGGATCGCAAGCTGGTCGGCGGCGACCAGCAGCGGATCGCTTGCCTGCTCCTCGTCGGAAAGCAGCGAATAGAGATAGCCCTCGCGGACCCCTTGCGCCGAAAAGCATACCTTGGCGGGCTTCATGGCGGTCAGCACTTCCTGCATGGCGATGGCGCCGAAGGGCAGAAGCGAACGGCGGCTCTTGGAGACGGCCTGCCAGGCGGGATCCTTCGAATCCTTGGCGGCGATCACCTCTTCGAGGAATTTCTGGATCTCCGCGAGCGACAGCTCGTAGCCCTGCATCATGTGCAGCGGATATCCGGTCATCTCCATGTGAAGCTTGGCGATGTTTCGCCAGGTGCCGCCGACCGCATAGAAAGTGCGGCCCGCGCCCTGCTCCAGGAAACGCGCCGTGTTGACCTGCTTGCGGGCGAAGGTGCGCGCCTTGGAGAGTGAATTGCCGGAGGATTCCGAAAGCCTGAGTCCCCCGAGCGGCAGTGTGATGCCGCGGCCGAATTGCTGTCCCCTGATGTCGATGAGCTCCAGCGAGCCGCCGCCGAGGTCGCCGGCAACGCCGTCCGGATCGTGGAAGCCGCTGATGACGCCGAGGGCCGAATAGCGCGCCTCCTCCTCGCCCGACAAGAGCTGGATCTCCTGGCCGAGAATCTCTTCCGCCTCGCGGATGAATTCCGGGCCGTTCGACGCCTCGCGGGCGGCGGCCGTCGCCAGCACATAGGTTTCCGTCGCACGCGCCTGGAGGGAGAGCGCCCGGAACCTTCTCAGCGAAGCAAGAGCCCGCTCGACCGCCTCCTCGTCCATCCGGCCGCTGGAGCCGAGCCCTTTGCCGAGACCGCACAGGACCTTCTCGTTGAAGAGTATGGTCGGCGCACGGGAGAGGCCTTCGTAGATGACGACACGGACGGAGTTGGAGCCGATGTCGATGACGGAGACAGGAGCGATCCCCGGAAGGCGCCCCTGGGCTTCTGATCGTACCATATTGCCTATTTCTTGACTGGCTATTTCTTGCGTCCGGACATCAGGCCGGCGATGAGTTTCGGAGCGCTCGATTTCAGAGCTTCACCGCGCCCCGAGAGGCTCGGATTGGTCATGAAATAATGCTGCGCGTTAAAAGGTTCCTCGCCCTTGCGCACTTCCATGCGCCGCGACGTGCCGTCGGGCAATATCTCGTAGCTCTGCTGGTTGTCAATCAGGTTGCCAAGCATGATCTGCGAAAGCACCTGCTCATGCACGGTCGGATTCATCAGCGGCACGAGCGTCTCGACGCGGCGGTCGAGGTTGCGCGGCATCATGTCGGCAGAACCGATATAGACGAGCGACTTGTCGGAGGGCAGGCCGTAGCCGTTGCCAAAGCAGAAGATGCGGCTGTGCTCCAGGAAACGGCCGACGATCGACTTCACCCGGATATTGTCGGAAAGGCCCGGCACCTGCGGGCGCAGGCAGCAGATGCCGCGCACCACGAGATCGATCTCGACCCCGGCCCGGCTCGCCCGGTAGAGAGCGTCGATGATTTCCGGATCGACGAGCGAATTCATCTTCATCCAGATCGCCGCCGGCTTGCCGTTCCCGGCATGGCAGATCTCCTCCTCGATATGGCGGAGGATGCGCGGCCTCAGCGTATAGGGCGAGACGGCGAGCTTCATGCTCTCCGTCGGCTCGCCGTAACCGGTGATGAAGTTGAAGACGTTCGCCATGTCATGGGCGATCTTCGGATTGCAGGTGAAGAAGGAGAGGTCCGTATAGATCTTGGCGGTGACGGGGTGATAGTTGCCGGTGCCGATATGGCAGTAGGTGCGAAGCTTGCCCTCTTCCCGGCGCACCACCATGGACATCTTGGCATGCGTCTTCAGTTCGATGAAGCCGAAGACAACCTGCACGCCGGCGCGCTCCAGGTCGCGCGCCCAGCGGATGTTCGCCTCCTCGTCGAAACGGGCCTTCAGTTCCACCAGCGCCGTCACCGACTTGCCCATCTCGGCCGCGTCGATCAGCGCCCGGACGATCGGGCTGTCGTTGGAGGTGCGGTAGAGGGTCTGCTTGATGGCGAGAACGTCCGGATCGCGGGCGGCCTGCAGAAGGAATTGCACAACCACGTCAAAGGACTCGTAGGATGGTGGACCACCATGTCCTTCTCGCGGATCGCCCCAAGGCAGTCGCCAGCGTGCTCGCGAACCCGCTCCGGAAATCGGGCATTGTAGGTCTCGAACTTCAGGTCGTCGCGCGGCGCCCTGGTGATCTCCGACAGCGTGTTGAGCGCCAGCAGGCCCGGCAGGACCGCGACGCGGTTGTCCGGCACGCCGAGTTCCTGAACGACGAACTGGCGCAGCGAGGCCGGCATTTCCGAATCCGTCTCGATGCGGATGACCTTGCCGCGGCGGCGCCGCTTCAGCGCCGTCTCGAAGAAGCGCACCAGGTCCTCGGCCTCTTCCTCCACTTCGATATCGCTGTCGCGGATGATGCGGAACGTGCCGGCGCCCTTCACCTCGTAGCCGGGGAAGAGCCGGTCGATGAACATGCCGACCACATCCTCCAGCGTGATGTAGCGGATCGTCGCCTTGTCGTCGGGCAGGCGGATGAAACGGTCGAGCGTCGGCGGCAGGCGCAGAAGCGCCGTCATCGGCTCCTTGCCGAGCTTGCTGACGAGCTGCAGGCCCATGGAGAAGCCGAGGTTCGGGATGAAGGGGAACGGATGCGCCGGATCGATCGACAGCGGCGTCAGGACCGGGAAGAGTTCGTCGTCGAAGGAGCTTGCCAGCCAGGCCCGGTCCTCGGCGGAAAGCGCCGCCGGCCTGACGATCAGGATGTCCTCCTTGGCGAGGTATTGCTGCAGCACGGCAAGCGAGGCCTGCTGCTCCATCTGCAGGTTGTCGATCTCCTGCAATATGGCGTCGAGCTGTTCGGCGGCCGTCTTGCCGTCCGGGCTGCGGATGGTGATGCCCTGCCGCACCTGGCCTTCGAGGCCGGCGACGCGCACCATGAAGAATTCGTCGAGGTTGGCGGCCGAGATCGACAGGAAGCGCACCCGCTCCAGAAGCGGATGGGCGGTGTTCAGCGTCTCTTCGAGAACGCGCCGGTTGAACTGCAGCCAGGAGAATTCGCGGTTGATGAAGCGGTCCGGGCTTGCCAGCAGCTCCGCGCCGGGATCCACCACGGCCGCGGCTTCCGGCTCGGGCGTTTCCGTCGTCGTCATCGAATCCATTTCACAACCTCCGCCAACCCTTCCACGGCGCCGCGCATCTTCATGATGCGCCGGGGACGCCGCAACATTTCAGCATCTGCACATAATCTTTCCTCAAATCGATCCCGATTCAAAGGGTTATGCACACGGGCCGAAACATAAGTCTGCGACGATGCTGTCACAGTCAATCGCTGCCCGCGGAATTTCCAAAATCGCTCAGAACCTCGGCCGCCAGCGGACGGGTGATCCTTGTGCCGCGGGCGAGCGCCAGCCGGTCGAGCCGGTCGACGATCGCCTGCGCCGCGCCGAGCGACCGCTCCATCCGGTTGACGATATAGCCGACCAGTTTGTCATCGATATAAAGCTGCCGGTCGGCAAAGAGTTTCACGATCACCTGCGCGAGAAGTTCCTCGTCCGGCTCGCCGATCTCCACCACGGTCGCGGCCTTCAGGCGGGATTTCAGGTCCGGCAGCGCAACACCCCAGGAGACCGGCCAGAGACGCGAGGTCATCAGCAGGCTGTGGCCGTTCTCGCGCACGCTGTTGATGACGTGGAAAAGCTCGGTGTCGTCGAAGCCGCGCCGCTCCGCATCCTCGAACAGGACCGGCCCGACGGCGGCCAGCGCCGCGGCATTGGAACCCGCGACCGGATGGATCTCGGCAGCCCTCGTCCTCTCCCGCCAGATATGCGCAAGATGCGACTTTCCCGAGCCGACAGGCCCGGCGAGCACGACGACCGGAGACGGCCAGGCCGGCCACTCGTCGACGATCGCGACGGCCGCCGCCAGCCGCTCGGAAACCAAGAGGTCGTCCCGGCTCCTTGCCGCATCATGGGTGAATTGCAGCGGCAACTGCTCGTTTTTCCGCCGCTCGCGTTCGCTCGTTTCTGTCATTGGTCTTTCTGAGCGGTTGTCTGGGTGCTGTTGTCGTCGTGTTCCAGCACCGGGGGCGGCGGCGCCTCTTCCCAGGGAAGAGTGGCCATCCGGCCGTAATAGATGTCGCTGTCAAGATACCGTGACAGCGCGAAGCGGACAAGCACGCCGACCACGGCCGCGGCCGGCACGGCGATCAGCAATCCCACGAAGCCGAACATGGCGCCGAAGGCGAAGAGCGCGAACATCAGCCAGACCGGATGCAGGCCGACGCTCTGGCCGACCAGTTTCGGCTGCAGGATATTGCCCTCGATGAACTGGCCGACGAAGAAGACCGCCGCCACCGCGACGATCCAGGTATAATCCGGCCAGAACTGCACGAAGGCGACGCCGACCGAAAGCACAAGGCCGACCAGCGAGCCGATATAGGGGATGAAGCTGATCATGCCCGAAACGAAGCCGATCAGCAGGCCGAAGTTCAGGCCCACGACCGACAGGCCGACCGCATAGAAGATGCCGAGGATGAGGCAGAGCGAGCCCTGGCCACGGATGAATCCGGCCACCGATTCATCCATCTCGCGGGCGATCTGCCGGACGGTCTCAACCTGGTCGCGCGGCACCCAGCTGTCCACCTTGGCGACCATGCGGTCCCAGTCGAGCAGGATATAGAAGGCGACGACCGGGGTGACGATCAGGAGCGACACGACGTCGACGATCGCCTTGCCGGAATTCCAGATCTGCGCCAGCAGCGAGCCCAGAAAGCCGGCCCCCTGGCTTAGAACCTCGGAAAAGTTCTGCTTGACGGTCTCGATCTGGGCACCGATCCAGCTCGGCAGGAAAGAGGTCTCCGGGCTCGAGATGATCTGCTGCAATTGGGAAATATAGCCCGGCAGCGCGGCCGCGAATTCGGTGAACTGGTTGATGATGATCGGGATCACCAGCATCAGCGACAGCGCGAAGACCAGCACGAAGCAAACGAGGATGACGACCGTCGCCATCAGCCGGCTCAAGCCCCGGCGCTCCAGCCAGTCGGCGACCGGATCGAGGAAATAGGCGAGCGCCATGCCCGCCACGAAAGGCAGCAGGATCGAGCGGAAGAACCAGAGGAACACGACGAAAATCGCCAGCGCGCCGACCCAGAAGAATATATGGCGTCTGAGGCTCGCGCCGCTGATATGGTATGGCATTTCTGCTTCCCCTGAGATTGGCCGGGCCGGCCAAGGCATATGGAAGCCCGCCGGGCAGGTCAAGAGTTCGGACGCGCTGCGGCAAAGGCTGTGAAAAGCCTTTAAAACAGCCCTCGGCGCTTGCATAACAGACCATGTCATGCAATGGCGAGCCGCTATGACGATCATTGGAGATGAACGATGAGCGAGACGGGCAGGAACGGTCTCACCTATAGCGATGCCGGGGTCGATATCGACGCGGGCAATCTCATGGTCGAGAAGATCAAGCCGGCCGTGCGCTCAACCCGCCGCCCCGGCGCCGACAGCGAGATCGGCGGCTTCGGCGGCCTCTTCGATCTGAAAGCCGCGGGCTTCACCGATCCGGTCCTCGTCGCGGCGAACGACGGCGTCGGCACAAAGCTCAAGATCGCCATCGACGCGAATTTGCATGACACGGTCGGCATCGATCTCGTCGCCATGTGCGTCAACGATCTCGTGGTTCAAGGCGCCGAGCCGCTGTTCTTCCTCGACTATTTCGCGACCGGCAGGCTCGATCCGGATCAGGGCGCCGCGATCGTTTCCGGCATCGCCGCCGGCTGCCGCGAAGCGGGCTGCGCGCTGATCGGCGGCGAGACCGCCGAAATGCCGGGCATGTATTCCGACGGCGATTACGATCTGGCGGGTTTCGCGGTCGGTGCGGCCGAGCGCGGCGAGCTGCTGCCGGTCGGCGACATCGCCGCCGGCGACGCCATCCTCGGCCTCACCTCCTCCGGCGTCCATTCCAACGGCTTCTCGCTGGTGCGCAAGATCGTCTCGCTCTCGGGCCTCGCCTGGGATGCGCCGGCCCCCTTCCGCGACGGCATGACTCTGGGTGAGGCGCTGCTCGTCCCCACCCGCATCTACGTGAAGCCGCTCCTGAAGGCGATCCGCGAGACCGGCGCGCCGAAGGCTCTCGCCCACATCACCGGCGGGGGCTTTCCGGAAAACATTCCGCGCGTGCTGCCGAAGAACCTTGCCGCCGAAATCGATCTCGACAGCATTCCCGTGCCGCCCGTCTTCTCCTGGCTCGCCAAGACCGGCGGCGTGGAGCCGAAGGAAATGCTGCGCACCTTCAACTGCGGCATCGGCATGATCGTCGTGGTCTCGGCCGAGGACGCGCAGACCGTCTCCGACATCCTCACAAGCGAAGGCGAGATCGTCGTGCCGCTCGGCCGCATGGTGGAGCGTGAAGAAGGCGGCGCGGGCGTCATCTACAAGGGCACGCTCGGCCTATGACGGCAATTTCCGCCCCTTCTGCCCGCAAACGCGTCGCCGTCTTCATCTCCGGCGGCGGTTCCAACATGCTGTCGCTGGCGGATGCCTGCGCCGCGCCGGACTTCCCGGCAGAGATTGTCGCCGTCATCTCCGACAAGCCCGCCGCCGGCGGCATCGCGAAAGCCGAAGCGCGCGGCATAAAAACCTTCGTCTTCGAGCGCAAGCAGTTTGCCGGCAAGCCCGAGCACGAGGCGGCGATCCTTTCGGCACTCGATGAGACGAAGCCCGACATCCTTTGCCTCGCGGGTTACATGCGGCTCTTCTCCGGCGAGTTCATCAACCGTTATGAAGGCCGCATCCTCAACATCCACCCTGCCCTCCTGCCGCTCTTTCCGGGCCTCCACACGCATCAGCGCACCCTCGACGCCGGCGTCAGGATCGCCGGCTGTACCGTGCATTTCGTCACCGAGGGCATGGACGAGGGCCCGATCGCCGCGCAGGGCGCCGTGCCCGTACTTGCCGGCGACACGGTCGAGACACTGGCCGCACGCATCCTCACCGTCGAACATAAGCTCTACCCGCTGGCGCTGAAGCTGCTCGCGGAGGGGAAGGTCAGGATGGAGGACGGCAAGGCCGTCTTCGAAGGCTTGGGCGAGAAGGACGAGGCGAGGCTCATCTCGCCGGCGCTGTGAGCAGCCGTTCGATTGCCATTGCGGATTTATTCATCCAGCTCATCCCCTTTTACCGGCGGGTTGCCCTTACCCGCACGGGCGAGGATGTCCAACGCCTTCGGCATATCCGCGCGGGCGGCGCGTTCCTCGAAATAGCTTTCCGTACGCAAAGCGGAGAGCTTTTCCGCGACCGCAACATTGATGAGCTGATTGAGCGCCACTCCTTCCGTCTCTGCCACCTTGCGGGCTTCTTCAAGAAGGGAGGGTTGAAGCCTCAGTGCGAAATTGCTTTTTCTCATATCCTTGCCTCCAATCGCTTCCATGCCTCACCTGGCGAGAGGACCTCTATACCAAACTGATGGGCCGCCTTCTTCAAGTCACGAAGATTGAACGTTACAATAACCTCTGCTCTGCCGTTCACGGCCGCCTCCAACACCATATCGTCATCAGGATCGCGCGCCGCCGGCCGCCACAGAAAAGCAAGCCGAACGGGCTCTGCTACCGCTGCCACGGCATCGAGCAACCCACTCACCTCTCCCGCTGAAAGGCCGGCAGCAGCCAAATGGCTTGGCCGCGTCATTACCGCTTGATACTCGATCATGAGCGGAACGGAGGCGAGCAGCGTCAGCCGACGCTCCAGCGCTGCCGCCAGCAGGAGACGGGAGGCCCCGGCATCGCTGCGAATTGCCGCCACCATGGTCGCCGTATCGAAGACCGCTCTCATGAATGGTTATATTGGCAGGGTCCAGCAATATCGCAAGCGATATTGCTATTGGAGCGTGGAATCGGAACATCAGCCAGCAATCGCCAACGGAAAGCCCTAACGGCGCCTATCCCGTTGTCCCAGTCGGGATCAGCCCGCAATCGCCTCGCGGTTGATCGCCGCCCATTGCAGCAGCATGATCGTCTTGGCGTCGATGATCCCGCCGCTGTCGATCATCGCCAACGCCTCGTCGAACGGCAGTTCCAGCACCTCGATATCCTCGTGCTCCTCGGCAAGCCCGCCACCGCCGTTGACGCGGTCGGCCAGATCGACCGGCGCGTAGAAGAAATGCACGATCTCCGTTATCGAACCGGGCGACATCAGCGCCTTGAACAGGTAGCGCACGTCGCGGACGCGGTAACCGGTCTCCTCGACCGCTTCGCGGCGGATCGCCTCTTCGGGATGATCGCCGTCGAGAAGCCCGGCCGGCACCTCGATCATCCAGGCCGGTTCGCCCGTCAGAAGGGCAGGCAGACGGAACTGCCTCACCAGCACGACGCGATCCCGCTTCGCGTCGTAGAGGAGGATGCAGGCGGCCGGGGTGCGGTGATAGATCTCCCGATGCAGCCGGTGAGTGTCACCGTCCCGGTCGGTATAGTCGATCTCGTAGTTCGACAGCCGCGTCCAGCCCTCCGACAGCGTGGTCTCGCTGGCGATCGTTACCCTTTCATTCTTCGTCATTAAGCGTCCTTGCGAAGCCAGACCTTGTTGTCGTGGAAAGCCGCGCCGCCATAGGGCGCGACCGCGTCGGCACCGGTCAGCACATTGATGCCCTCGCCGTCGAGATGTTTCCTGTTCGGCCAGAGGCCTTCGGCGATCAGCACGCCGGACCGCGCACCCGGGACGAGCTTCGCATGCAGGCGGATCTCTCCGCGCCCATTGCCGAGCCGGACGACATCGCCGTCGGCGATACCGAGCCGAGCCGCGTCGGAAGGCTCGATCATCACCTCCGGCCGCCCTTCCCGCTCGTAGGAACTCTTCGTCTCGGAGAAGGAAGAATTCAGGAAGCTGCGCGCCGGAGACGTCGCCAGCCGGAAGGGATGGACCTCGTCCGCCACTTCGATCACGTCCACCTGATCGGGGAAGAGCGGCAATTCGCCGACCGGTCCCATCGGGCCGACATTCTTCGGCGGCCTGTCCGGCGACGGGCCGTTTCTCCAATCGGGCCGGAAGCGGAATCTGCCGTCCGGATAACCAAACCCCTTGAGGTAATGAGCCGTCTCGAAATCCGGCTGCGCGTCGATCCACTTCTCGCGCTCCAGCACGTCGACGCCCGGCCAGTGGCTGGCCTTCAAAATGCGGTCGATATGTTCGCGCTCATCGAGGCCGAAGCCCGGGAAATGGTCGACGCCCAGCCGCTTCGCCAATTCCTCGATGACGAAGAGATTGGTGCGCACGGTCGGCGGCGGCTCCACGAGCTTCGGCCCGAGCAATATGTGCTGCTGGCCGCCGGCCCGGTAAATGTCGTCATGCTCCAGGAACATGGTGGCGGGAAGCACGATATCGGCGACGTCGGCCGTATCGGTCATGAACTGCTCGTGGACGGCGACGAACAGGTCGTCGCGCAGAAAACCCCGGCGGACGAGGCGCTGTTCCGGAGCGACGTTCATCGGGTTGGTGTTCTGGATCAGCATGGCCGTCACCGGCCCGCCGTGGCGCAGCGCCTCGGCATCGCCGGTCAGCACACGGCCGATCTGCGACTGGTCGAGCTGGCGGATGTGCGGATCGGCATAAGCCGTGCCCATCAGCTCGGACTTGTCGAGCCGGAATATCTCGCCGTTGTTGTGGAAGGCGCCGCCACCCTCGTATTGCCAGGAGCCGAGCACCGTCGCGACCGACAGCGCCGCATGCATCGCGACCGTGCCGTTGCGCTGGCGGGCGAAGCCGTAGCCGAGCCGGAAGAATGTCTTCTTCGTCGTGCCCACGAGCTTTGCAAATGCCTCGATCTCCTCGATCGGGAGCCCGGTGATGGCGGAAGCCCATTCCGGCGTCTTCGTCTTCAGATGCGCTTCGAACCCCGCCGGATCGTCGGCATATTCTTCCATGTATTCCCGGTCGGCATAACCGTCGCGGAAGGCGATATGCATGACGGCGCAGGCGAGCGCGGCATCGGTGCCGGGCCGCACGACAAGCGCGATATCCGCCTGCTTCATCGTCGGGTTGTCGTAGATGTCGATGACGACGATCTTCGCGCCGCGCTCCTTGCGGGCCTTCACCGCATGAGTCATCACATTGATCTGGGTGGAGACGGCGTTGGTGCCCCAGATCACCACGCAATCGGATTTCGCCATCTCGCGCGGATCGGGGCCGCGCAGGGCGCCGGTACCCATGACATAGCCGGTCCAGGCCATGTTGGTGCAGATCGTGCCGAAAAAGCCGGAATATTTCTTCGCATGCCGCAGGCGCTCGATCGAATCGCGCTGCACCTGGCCCATCGTGCCGGCGTAAAAATAGGGCCAGACCGCTTCGGACCCGTGCCTCGCCTCGGCCTTGACGAAGGCATCGGCGATCTCGTCGAGCGCCGCCTCCCAGGAGACTTCCTGCCAGCCCCCCTCGCCCTTCCGGCCCTTGCGGCGCTTGGGCGCCATCAGCCGGTCGGGATGATAGATGCGCTCCGAATAACGGGCGACCTTGGCGCAGATGACGCCGGCCGTATAGGTATTGTCGGCCGAGCCGCGCACGCGGCCGATCCTGCCGTCCGCCGTCAGGTCGACGTCCAGCGCGCAGGCGGACGGACAGTCATGCGGACAGACGGTATGGCCGACGGAATTGTGGCCGGTCTTTGCTTTGGCAGCAATCGGGGTCGCAACGTTCATAAGTTTTCTATATTGCAAGCAGACGGTCGTCAAAAGTGCCTTTTGCGGCGCATCAATTTTATTCATCCGGAATACCATCGATCATGAACTACCGGCACATCTATCACGCGGGCAATTTCGCCGATGTCCTGAAACACGCCATTCTGGCGCGGCTGGTCCGCTATGCCCAGAAGAAGGACAAGGCTTTCCGCGTGCTCGACACCCATGCCGGCATCGGGCTCTACGACCTCTCCTCCGAAGAAGCGCAGAAGACCGGCGAATGGCGCGACGGCATCGGCCGGCTGATGGAAGCCCAGCTTCCGGCCAATGTTTCCGAGCTGCTGGAGCCCTATCTCTCGGTGGTCAGGGAGCTCAATCCGAACGGGGGGCTGAAGCTCTATCCCGGCTCGCCGAAACTCGCCCGCATGCTGTTCCGGCCGCAGGACCGGCTTTCGGCCATGGAGCTGCATCCGGAAGACTTCAACCGTCTGCACAATCTCTTCGAGGGCGATTTCCAGGTGCGCGCCACCGAGCTTGACGGCTGGCTGGCGCTCGGCGCACATCTGCCGCCGAAGGAAAAGCGCGGCATCATCCTGGTCGATCCGCCCTTCGAGGAGGAAGGCGAATATCAGCGGCTGGTGAAGGGCCTTGCGAATGCCTATCGGCGTTTTCCGGGCGGCACCTATTGCCTCTGGTATCCGCTGAAGAAAGGCGCCCCGATCAGGGCCTTCCACGAGGGGCTGCAGGCACTGGACATCCCGAAAATGCTCTGCGCGGAACTCTCCGTGAAGAGCGACCGCGAGACGACGGGGCTGACCGGCTCCGGCCTCGTCATCGTCAATCCGCCCTTCACGCTGAAGGATGAGCTGCACGCGCTGCTGCCGGTCCTGAAGACCATTCTGGCGCAGGATCGCTTCGCCTCACAGCGCGCGTTCTGGCTGCAGGGAGAGACGGTCGCTGGCTCTTGACCGGGCGCGGCTTCCCGCCCATGGTTCCGCCGCATCGGAGGCCCCGCATGAAATACCTTCTCACCGCATTGCTCCTCGCCGCCATGGCGACGGGCGCTTGCGCCCAGGAGCGCCGGCCCGAAAATCGGCGGGACCGCCCCGGCCAGTTCGATTTCTATGTCCTGTCGCTCTCCTGGTCGCCGACCTTCTGCGCCACCCAGGGCCAAGGCAACAGCCGCGACAACCAGCAATGCGGCGGCGCCAGGGATTTCAGCTTCATCGTGCACGGGCTCTGGCCGCAATACGAACGGGGTTATCCGGAAAGCTGCGACACGAACGGGCAGGACCGCGTGCCGCGCACGCTCGGCGAACAGCTTTTCGACATCATGCCGTCCATGGGCCTGATCGGCCATGAATGGCGAACGCATGGAAGCTGTTCCGGCCTCAGCCAGCGGGCCTATTTTTCCAGGCTGCGCGAGGCGTTCCAGCGCATCCGCATCCCCTCCGACCTTTCCGGCGGCGACACCGCAGTCACGCTGTCGGCCGACGCGATCGAACAGAAATTCATCGCCGCCAATCCGGGCATGAGCCGCCGCGGCATCGCCACAAGCTGCCGGGGCGGCAAGCTGGAGGAAGTCCGAATCTGCTTCAGCAAGACCCTGCAGTTCCGCGATTGCGCCGAGGTGGATCAGGGCGGCTGCCGCTCGGGCAGCATCACGCTGCCGCCGGTGCGCTAGGGCCGGGGGCGCTCGAAGTTTCGATGAAAAAGGAAAAAACATGAAGCTGCTTTATTCTCCGGCCTCGCCCTATTCCGCCAAGGTGCGCATGGCCGCGCGTCATCTCGGCATCGAGATCACCGAGGTGAAGACCGATACCAACGCCAATCCGCCGGACCTGATCGACAACAATCCGCTCGGCAAGATCCCGGTGCTGATCCGCAAGGGCGAGCCGCCGATCTATGACAGCGTCGCCATCATGCACTATCTCGACAGGCTCTCGGGTGGAAAGCTCTATCCGAAGAAGAAGGAGAAACGCACCGAGGCGGAAGTTCTCGAAGCGCTTTGCGACGGCATCACGGACTGCCTGCTGGCGATCGTCTACGAGCGCCGCTTCCGTCCGGAGGAAAAGATCCATCAGGGCTGGATCGACCGGCAATGGGAAAAGGTGGTGCGCGGGCTCGACCATCTGGAACAGAACCTGCCGAAGACCGGCAGGAAGCTCAACGGAGGCCATTTCGCGCTCGCCGCGATGATCGGCTATCTCGACCTGCGTTTCAACGGCCAGTGGGCGGAGGGACGGCCGGAACTCGCCTCCTGGCCCGACGTCTTCGCCAAGCGGTTCTCCGCATACGGCTCGATGAAATCGGGCGCATAAAAAAAGCCCGGACCGAAGTCCGGGCTTCCCCCGCCTGCTCGAGGCTTAGAACTTGACGCCGATACCGACCTTGACGCTGTGGTCGTCGAAGCCCCTCGAAATCGTACCGCCGCCGAGATCGTAATCGTCTGCGGCAAAGTCCGAATAGCGATATTCGATACGCGCCGTGATGTTGTTGGTGATGAACGTTTCCGCACCGGCACCGACCGTGTAACCGACCGCCGTACGCTCGTCGGAACCGATACCGTCGTCAATCTTGGTGTTCTGGAAGGCCACACCAGCCGTACCATAGATCAGGAACGGGTTGAGGTCGTAACCGACACGGCCGCGAACCGAGCCCTTCCAGCCGCCTTCGGCATCAAAGCCTTCGTGCGTCTCGCCGTCCTGGCCGTTGTAGCCGACATCGGCTTCGATACCGTAGACGATCGGACCGGTCTGGAAGTTGTAGCCGGCATAGGCGCCGCCGCCGAAACCGTCGGCATCGTAGTCACCGCCGCCGAAACGGCCCCAGTCATATTCACCATAACCACCGAGATAGAAACCTTCCCAGGTTGCGACCGGTGCCGGCTCTTCGACGGCTACCGGAGCCTGCGGAATTTGTTCAACGGCATCAGCGGCATTGGCCGCGGAGATTGCGATGAAGCTGGCTGCCGAGGCCATCAGAGTTGCGATGAGAGTACGCATACATTTTCTCCTTCTACTGCTGTGCCGGGAAATCGCCGCGACAACGCTAGTGGCGATCAATTGTTCCTGCCCACTGGAGGCGAATGTGGATGCCAATTGAGGAATAGAAAGAGCCGAAATGTGAATTTATTGTGGCGACCAGAAGGCAGAAATTTGATGTTGCTCTATCGCAACAGGTATTTTCTTAACCTTAAGGGAACGTTTCTTCAAATAGAAACATTTTCACCTTTGTGGCTTACTAACTAAAATGGAAGATCAACTTAGTCAAGGCGTTTTTCCGGAGCCTCTGATCGCTCCGTAACTTGCATGTTCCACTTATAGATCGAGTAGAAATTCGCCGCCTCTACACGCACAGAGAGATTTAGACATTAGAAATAAATGTTTCAGAGCGAAGTCTCCGCGAGAAACGGGATTAAAGGTGCAATCTGCCTAATTTCTGCCTTAAAAATTGCACGTCCCCGCTGAAATTTTCGGCGCCGTCCGGAAGCCCTTCTCCGGCTTTCAAAACCGTGGCCGAGTCACTATGTCTGCCGGCAGCGGCCGCAAATATGGAATCAGCCGCCCCAATCTTTGACAAGCGGCCGCAAGCGGGCCGATGATTCGAATCGGTGATGGCCGGTCACGGCGCCGAGAAGGCCGGTTCCGGCGGAGACTTTGGAATGAACGGGACGAAGCTGCCCGACGGCGGCGTTCTTTATGACGAGACGGAAGACGATGACGACGACCTGGCCGTGGCCGAGCCGAGCGACAGCCCCGGCGCGCCGATCGACTGGAACGAGGCACTCAGGAACGAGAGCGGGCTGAAGGGCGCCGAGCTCATCGCCGAATTCGTCAAGCACCTGCCGAACGGACCGGGCGTCTACCGCATGTTCAACGAGGCGGGCGACGTGCTCTATGTCGGCAAGGCGCGCAGCCTCAAGAAGCGCGTCGGCAATTACGCGCAGGGCCGCGTCCATTCGAACCGCATCGCCCGCATGGTGCGCGAGACGACGCATATGGAATTCGTCACGACGCGGACGGAGACCGAGGCGCTGCTGCTCGAAGCAAACCTCATCAAACGCCTGCGCCCGCGCTTCAACGTGCTTCTGCGCGACGACAAGTCGTTTCCCTATATCATGATCACCGGCGACCACCGGGCGCCGGCCATCTTCAAGCATCGCGGCGCCCGCGCCCGCAAGGGCGATTATTTCGGTCCCTTCGCATCCGCCGCAGCCGTCGGCCGCACGATCAACTCGCTGCAGCGGGCGTTCCTGTTGCGCACCTGCACCGACAGCGTCTTCGAAACGCGCACGCGCCCCTGCCTGCTCTTCCAGATCAAGCGCTGTTCCGGCCCCTGCACGCACGAGATCAGCGACGAGGATTATGCCGGCCTCGTGCGCGAGGCGAAGGATTTCCTCTCCGGCAGGAGCCAGAACGTCAAATCCGCGATCGCGAGCCAGATGGCGGAAGCTTCCGAGGACCTCGACTTCGAACGCGCCGCCGTCTATCGCGACCGTTTGGCCGCCCTCTCCCACGTCCAGAGCCACCAGGGCATCAATCCGGCCGGCGTGGAGGAGGCGGACGTCTTCGCCATCCATCACGAGGGCGGACTTTCCTGCATCCAGGTCTTCTTCTTCAGGACCGGCCAGAACTGGGGCAACCGAGCCTATTTCCCGAAGGCCGACCCGCAGCTTTCCGGCGCCGAGGTGCTCAATGCGTTTCTGGCGCAGTTCTACGACGACAAGCCGGTGCCGAAGCAGATCCTCCTTTCCGAAGCCGTCGATGAACAGGAACTGCTGGCGCAGGCGCTTTCCGAAAAGGCCGGGCACAGGGTGGGCATCTCCGTTCCGCAGCGCGGCGAGAAGAGAGACCTCGTCGACCATGTGCTGGCGAACGCGCGCGAGGCGCATGGCCGCAAGCTTGCCGAGACCTCGTCGCAGGCGCGCCTGCTGCAAGGTTTCGCCGAGACCTTCGCGCTGCCTCAAGCGCCGCGCCGCATCGAGATCTACGACAACTCGCATATCATGGGCACCAATGCCGTCGGCGGCATGGTGGTGGCGGGGCCGGAAGGCTTCGTGAAGAGCCAGTATCGCAAGTTCAACATCAAATCGACCGATATCACTCCGGGCGACGATTTCGGCATGATGCGCGAGGTGATGACCCGCCGCTTCAGCCGCCTCATCAAGGAAGAAGGACTGCCGGACCGAAGCGCTCCGCAGGAAACCGGCGGCGACGACCTCAACGACGCCGCTTTCCCCGCCTGGCCCGACGTGATCCTGATCGACGGCGGCCAGGGGCAGATGACCGCCGTGCGCGCCATTCTCGACGAGCTCGGCATCCGCGACGTCGTCACCGCGATCGGGGTGGCCAAGGGCGTCGACCGCGAGGCCGGCCGCGAGCGCTTCTTCGCCGACGGAAAGAGCGACTTCTCGCTGCCGCCGCGCGACCCGGTCCTCTACTTCGTCCAGCGTCTGCGCGACGAGGCGCACCGCTTCGCGATCGGCTCGCATCGGGCGCGGCGCAAGAAGGAGATGGTGAAGAACCCGCTCGACGAGATTTCCGGCATCGGACCGGGCCGCAAGCGCAAGCTCTTGCAGCATTTCGGCACGGCGAAGGCCGTCTCCCGCGCCGGCCTCACCGATCTCATGGCGGTGGAAGGCATTTCCGAAGCCGTCGCGAAGCAGATCTACAATCACTTTCACGAGAGCCGGGCTGGGTGATGTCCGTGCGTCACCCCATCCCCTGATCCGGCTGCCGCAATCGACTGTAAAAAAGCCGCGGGGATATGTTGACGCTCGGCTTCCAAAGCCTCAACTAGAGGCCAAACATCGCAATAGGTCGTCCATGGCTTCCCGCGCATACAACATCCCCAACCTGCTCACCTATGCGCGCATCCTCGCCGTGCCGGTGATCGTGCTCTGCTTCTTCATCGAAGGCCGGCTGGAAAGCTCGGATTTCGCGCGCTGGACGGGGCTTACGATCTTCGTCGTCGCCTCGATCACCGACTATCTCGACGGCTATCTCGCCCGCATCTGGAACCAGACGTCGAATATCGGCCGCATGCTCGACCCGATCGCCGACAAGCTCCTGGTCGCCTCCGTGCTGCTCCTGATGGCCGCGGACGGCACCATCGCCGGCTGGTCGCTGTGGGCGGCGATCACCATATTGTGCCGCGAGATCCTCGTCTCGGGGCTGCGCGAATATCTGGCGGCGCTCAAGGTCTCGGTACCGGTAACGCGGATTGCCAAGTGGAAAACGACGATCCAGATGGTGGCGATCGCCTTCCTGCTCGCAGGCCCCGCGGGCGACAAGATCATGCCCTACATCACGGAACTCGGCATCGCGCTCCTGTGGATCGCGGCAATCCTGACCTTCTACACGGGTTACGACTATTTCCGCGCAGGGCTGAAGCATCTGGTGGATGAGGAATGACCACGAAACTCGTCTATTTCGCCTGGGTGCGCGAACGGATCGGCAAGCCGGAGGAAGAGATCGACCTGCCGGCCGATGTCGTCACCGTGCGGGATCTGCTGGATCATCTGAAGACATTGGGCGAGGAATACGAGAACGCGCTTGAATATCCCGACGTGGTCCGCGTGGCGATCGACCAGGAACACGTGGAACACGGCGAGAAGATCGCCGGGGCGCGGGAGATCGGGATTTTCCCGCCGATGACGGGTGGGTGAAGAACGGTCCGACGAAGCCGGAGAAATCGATCCAGTGAATCGATTTCAGTGACGAACGCCCGGAGCCAAAGCGACGGGCGGGGAGCCCGTGAGGCAAACTCGACCCGCGGCAATGGAGACGGTCAATGTCGAAAATCATCCCCACCATCCGCGTCCAATCCGCCGACTTCGACCTGCAAGCCGAGATCGACGCGCTGACCGCCGGCCGCAGGGATATCGGCGCGGTCGTCACCTTCTCCGGCCTCTGCCGCGACGAACAGGGCCAGCTTTCGGCGCTGGAGCTCGAGCATTATCCCGGCATGGCGGAAGCGGAGATGCGCCGTATCGCCGGGATCGCCATCGAGCGCTTTTCGCTCCTCGGCCTGACCGCCATCCACCGCTACGGAAAGATCCTGCCGGGCGAGACCATCGTGCTCGTCATCGCCGCCGCACCGCACCGGCAGGCCGCCTTCGACGGCGCCAGCTTCATGATGGATTTTTTGAAGACTTCCGCCCCCTTCTGGAAGAAGGAACACGCCGCCGATGGCACGACAGGCGATTGGGTCGCCGCCAAGGATGCCGACGACAGGGCGCGGGAGAAGTGGCGGTGATCACGGCACCGCCCTCTCCCGCCGGCTCATCACCAGCACCATGACCAGCATGGAGACGATCACGAGATCCCGCCAGACGATCGGGCCGTAGCCGCTCCACAACGTTTCCGCGAAACCGATCACGGCCGCGCCGGCCGCCGCGCGCAGCGGATTGGAATGGCCGCCGGCTGCGGCGATCAGCACGACCTTCAGACCGAACAGCAGGCCTGCGCCGAAGTCCATTGTGCCGTAATGCGAAGTCGCCAGCACGCCGCAGACCGAGGCGAACAGGGCCGCCGCCGCATAGGCCGTGACGAAGACGCGCGAGGCATTGGTGCCGGAAAGTTCCGCGGCAAAGGGATCGTCGGCCACCGCCCGCCACATGCGGCCCCAGCGGGTACGGGCGAGCACCAGATGACCTGTACCGATCATCGCCAGCATCAGGGCGGTGTTGACGAGCTGGATGAGGGTCAAGGTCACGGGATATCCCTCGCCCTGCCAGAAGACCACGGCCGTGTTCAGAAACGGCGGCAGCCAGAGTTCGCGCGTATCGGAAGCGAGCCGCGCGCCTTCCATCAGCACCATCAGCACGCCGAGCGAGGCGACGATCACCGCATTCGGCGAGATTTTCGCGAGCGGCCGCATGACGAGCTGTCCGACCGCCACCCCTGCCCCGACGCCGCCCAGCAGCGCCGCGACCGCACCGAGGCCGAGCGCTGCCGGCAGGACGAGCCAGAACCTGTCCCAGCCGATATGCGCGAAGAGCAGGTAGAGATGGCCGGAAAAGGCGAAGATCGCCCCATAGGTGATGTCGGCCCGCTTCGTCACGGCAAAGGCGATCGCATAACCGAAGGCGAGCGCCGCATAAAGCGCCGCCAACGGAACCGCATTCGCCAGCTGCTGCGACAGATAAGCCATGGACACTCCGGTGACGGTCCCGAATATAACTGGCAAACCTCATTTTACCAGTTATATTCGAGCAATGAGCTTTTCCTGGACCCCGCATCGTTTCGCCGGCGGCGCACTGGCGCTGGATGTCGCCAACAGCGTCGTCCTGCGCTTCGACCCCGCGCGCAGCATCGACCGTTTCGCGACGTCCGAACAGATGGACGCCTTTCCCAGGGCGGCGGAGGAATTTTCCGCCGAACGCACATTGTTCGGCGCGCTCGCGCCGGTGAGGGCGGAAAACCGCACGCCTTTCCTGGCGCTGCGCGAGGCGATCGACCGTTATTTCCGCGCCCGCGTGCTCGGGGATGACACGCATTCGCTGCTTGCCGATTTCCTCGAAGCCACGGCCGCCATCCTGCGCCAGGCGGACAGGGGCTCGCTTGAAGCGGCGACCGCCCATTCGGCGCTCAGGCTTCTCGCGGACGGGGAAGCCGCGCGGCTGAAGATATGCGGCAATTGCGGCTGGCTGTTCATCGACCGCAGCAGGAACCGCAGCCGCACATGGTGCGACATGACCGTCTGCGGCAACCGCGTGAAAGCCAGCCGCCATTATCGCCGGAAGCGACAGGAGGCCGCGTCATGATGCGCCGGCTCGTCGCCTGCGGCCTTGCCGCACTTCTGCTCGCCGCCTGCCAGCGCGAGGCGGACGAGAAGCTTGCCGAGCTTTCCGGCCGGGTGTTCGTCTTCAACTATCGGATTGCGGCGGCAAACTATGTCGTGACGCTGCGCAGGACGGCGCCCTTGCCCGAAAACTCCTATGCGGAAGCGGAGTTCGAGAACCCGCAAGGCGGCCCACCGCTCGTGGCGCGGCAGAAACTTTTCCCGGTCATGGAAAAGATCGTGCTGGAAAGCCCGAACCTCAAATGCGTGAAGAAGGACAGGCCCTATTCGGTGAAGATCCGCCTGGTCGATGCCGACGAAAAGCCGCTGCAGACGATCGAGACGAGCGTCACCTCCGACGTGGACCAGACGGAAATGATGCCGTCGAAGCCGCTCGTGGTCGGGCCGCTCTACACGCCGAACCCGGAAGTCTTTCATGCCGACGGCAGCGTGGACTACGACAAGCAAGCCAATTGCCCGGGGTGAGACCCGGGAACAAGGATTTTTGCCCCTCGCCCTAACCCTCTCCCCGCCTGCGGGGAGAAGGTGGCGGCAGCCGGATGAGGGGCAAGGCCGAACAGACGAGGCCGAGCAGACAAGCAAAAACAGACGCTTCCAACAAAAAAGCCGGGGCGCGAACCCCGGCTTTTCTCATTCCGTCATTGCCGTCGGCAATCAGCCGACGATCTCGGTCTCGGAGAACCAGTAGGCGATTTCCTGAGCGGCGGTTTCCGGAGCGTCGGAGCCGTGCACCGAATTCTCGCCGATCGACAGCGCGAAGGTCTTGCGGATCGTGCCTTCGTCGGCGTTTGCCGGGTTGGTGGCGCCCATGATCTCGCGGTTCTTGAGAATGGCGTTCTCGCCTTCCAGGACCTGGACGACGGTCGGGCCGGAGGTCATGCCCTCGACAAGTTCGCCGAAGAAGGGGCGCTCCTTGTGAACGGCGTAGAAGCCTTCGGCTTCGCGCTTGCTCATCCAGACGCGCTTGGAAGCGATGACGCGCAGGCCATTGTCTTCAAACACCTTGGTGATGGCGCCCGTCAGGTTGCGCTTGGTGGCATCCGGCTTGATCATCGAAAACGTGCGTTCAATCGCCATTGTTCTATCCTTTGTTTCCAAGAGGCCCCCGTTTTCCAAGGGGAAAGTGGGCGGTCTTTACCCGCCCCTTTCGCCGGAAACAAGGGGGTTCCGGCAATTTCACGCCGCTGTCACACTGCGACCGATGCCCTCATGCAGGTCGAGGCAGCGTTCGAACCACGAAGCGACCGGATCGTCATCCGCCAGAACCTTGGTGCCGGCGGTGATGCGCATCCATTGCAGTGCGCCGAACAGGATGTAATCGGCAAACAGCGGGCCGTCGCCGCCGAGAAAATCCTGATATTTCAATGTCTGCCGCACCGGCTCCAGCTTCGCCGCGAAAGCGGCGATCTCCGCGTTACGCCCGGCCTTCACCTCTTCCAGCGTCCTGCCCAGAAAGGCTTCGCGGCTCTTGCGGAAATAGACCTGGTCGGTCTCGCCCAGCATGTCATGAATGTCGGCGACGGCGATGTTGGTGACGGCGGGATGAATGATCGTCTGCGAGAAGCGCTCGACGAAGCGGGACAGCGCCTTGCCGCCCTCGCCGCCGAACAGCGTCGGCCGGTCGGGATAGGTCTCCTCCAGGTGAAGCGCGATCTCGAAACTGTCGCGGATCAGCTCGTTGCCGTCCCGCAGGATCGGCACGGTCTTCGAAAATCCGTTCTCCAGCGTCGGGATTTCCGTAAACGGCGTCGGCTTCTCGACGAAATCCAGCTGCTTGTGACGGAGCGCCATGACCGTCTTCCAGCAATGGGGCGAGAACGGGCGGCTCTCGTCGGCGCCGCAAAGCGAATAGAGGATACGGGTCATGTCGGGCTCCTGATTGCGGATGTTCGCCGCAGATAGTGAAGCCAAACCGGCCGTCAAATCCAGTCAGGAAATTTCATGGGTCGCATTCGCAAACTATCCGCACCTTTTCAGCGGATGTTAAAGGAAGATCGTCCATATTCGTCGCAGCATCGAACAAACCGACCCTGGAGGGACGACATGGCCGGCAAAACCAACAGGATGGCGCAGGACCGGAACCTGCAGGCGGTGGTGAGCCATATGGCGAAGCTGGAGGTGAGCGGCCTGCCGCGCAATTACGAGCTTTTCCACGAGGCTCTGTCCGGTGCCGATGCCGCGCTGTCCCACGAGGTGCTGGCGCTTTCCGCCTCCCCGTCACAGGCGCAGCTCGACGAGATCGGCGTCCGGTATCAGCTTGCCGGCTTCATCGCGCTCGCGACGCCGACGGGGCGCGGACAGGAGATCAGGCTGCTTTCGGAACTGAGGGAGAAGATGGCGAGCGGCGTCGCCCAGAAGCAGGGTTTTACCCGCGTGCTGGAAGCCGTCGCCCGCAGCCTGCGCGAGGACAACGATGCCGGGCCTCGCGATATCCTGGCGGAAATCGAATACCTGAGCGTCTCGCTCTCCGATGCGGTCGTCGCCGAGACCGAGCTTGAAGCGATGCTGAAAGACGGCGCCGAACGCATCGCCAAGGCCGAGCGGGATGCGTCCGCCGCCCGCGCCGTCACGCTGCGCGACCGGCTGACCGGGCTGCCGAACCATGCCGCCCTCGCCGAGCATCTCGAAGCGCTTTACGGCAGTGATGCCGATGATCACGAAGCCGCGCTCTTCCTGGTGACGATCGCCGACCTGCCGGACCTCATGCAGACCTATGGCGAACCCGCCATCAGCCGGATCGTCAAGAGGACGGCGACCATCTTCCGCAAGGCGATCAAGAAGAACGATTTCCTGGCGCGCATCGGCAAGGGCGATTTCGCCTTCGTCCTCAGGGATGTGAACCGGGAGAGCCTGTATTCGATCGCCATGCGGCTCACCGCCTCGATCGCCGACAACCTCGCCTTCGCCACGAGTGACGGAACGACGGGGCTCGGCCTTTCGATCGGCGCCGTCCTGCAGTCGGATGCCTTCTCGCCGCAGCAGCTTCGCCAGCAGGCGACGGCCGCGCTGGAAGCTTCGAAGGCGAATGGACGCCCTGCGGTCTTCGTCCCTGGCGAAATGGCGCGGTAGCTTTCGCGGCGAAAGGATGGCGGCAGCATCCGCGCCGTCTTGCCTTCAAGGCCGGTTTCGGCCAAAACCGCCGCCATGATCACCATCACCGACCTTTCCGCCCGCATCGCCGGCCGGCTCCTCCTCGACAATGCCAGCGTGACGCTTCCGGCGGGCACGAAGGCCGGGCTTGTCGGCCGCAACGGCGCCGGCAAGTCGACGCTCTTCCGGGTGATCACCGGCGATCTCGCGGCCGAAAGCGGTTCGGTGACGATCCCGAAAAATTCCCGCATCGGCCAGGTGGCGCAGGAAGCCCCGGGCACCGAGGAATCGCTGATCTCCATCGTGCTCGCCGCCGACAAGGAGCGCACGTCTCTCCTGAAGGAAGCGGAGACGGCGACCGATCCGCACCGGATCGCCGAAATCCAGATGCGGCTCGTCGATATCGACGCCCATTCGGCGGAAGCGCGTGCGGCGAGCATTCTTTCCGGTCTCGGCTTCGACCACGAGGCGCAGCACCGCCCCGCCTCCTCCTTTTCCGGCGGCTGGCGCATGCGCGTGGCGCTCGCGGCCGTGCTCTTTGCCGAGCCCGACCTGCTGCTGCTCGACGAACCCACCAACTATCTCGACCTCGAAGGCACGATGTGGCTGGAGGACTATGTGCGGCGCTACCCGCACACGGTCATCATCATCAGTCACGACCGCGACCTGTTGAACAACGCGGTCAATTCGATCGTCCATCTCGACCAGAAGAAGCTCACCTTCTATCGCGGCGGCTACGACCAGTTCGAGCGCCAGAAGGCGGAGGCCGACGAGTTGCAGATGAAGGCGAAAGCGAAGAGCGACGCCGCCCGAAAACATATCCAGAGCTATATCGACCGCTTCCGTTACAAGGCCTCCAAGGCCCGGCAGGCGCAGAGCCGCATCAAGGCGCTGGAGCGGATGGGCACGGTGGCGGCGGTCGTCGAAGACCACGTGCAGCCCATCACCTTTCCTGAGCCGGAAAAGCAGCCCGCCTCGCCGATCGTTTCGATCAGCAAGGGCGCCGTCGGCTATGTGCCCGGCAAGCCGGTCCTCAAGAACATCACGCTCAGGATCGACAATGACGACCGCATCGCGCTGCTCGGCTCGAACGGCAACGGCAAGTCGACCTTCGCGAAGCTGATCTCCGGGCGCCTCGATGCGGAAAGCGGCGAAATGAAGTTCGCGCCCGGCCTGAAGATCGGCTTCTTCGCGCAGCATCAGCTCGACGACCTGATCCCCAACGAGACGCCGGTCGACCACGTCCGCCGGCTGATGCCGCAGGCGGGCGAGGCGCAGGTGCGCGCCCGCGTGGCGCAGATGGGGCTCGCGACCGAGAAGATGGCGACCGCCGCCAAGGACCTGTCCGGCGGCGAAAAGGCCCGCCTCCTCATGGGCCTTGCCGCCTTCCACGCGCCGAACCTCCTGATCCTGGACGAGCCGACCAACCATCTCGACATCGACAGCCGCCGGGCGCTGATCGAGGCGCTCAACGACTACGACGGCGCCGTTATCCTGATCTCTCACGACCGCCACCTGATCGAGGCGACCGTCGACCGGCTGTGGCTGGTCAACGAGGGCACGGTGAAAGTGTTCGAAGGCGATCTCGAAGAATATCGCGACCTGATCGTCTCCGCCGGCCGCAGGAAGGACGACAAGCCGCAGGCCTCCGACGAACCCGCCTCGAAATCCGAGCAGCGCAAGGTCAACGCCGAAAAGCGCGCCTCGCTCGCGCCACTCAGGAAAAAGATCAATGAAACCGAGGCCTTGACGGCCAAGTTGGAGAAGCTGATTCAGGCTCTTGATAAAGAGCTTGCGGACCCGACGCTTTACGACAAGTCACCCGCCAAGGCAGCGCAGAAGGCCAAGGAGCGTTCCGACGCCGCAGCGAAACTCGCCGAGGCGGAGGAGGAATGGCTGATGCTGTCCTCCGAATACGAAGAGGCGATGGCCGGCTGAGCGAGAACCGCCCAAAAAAAAGCCGTGCCGATCACTCCAGGCGATCCGGCACGGCTTGCCCCTCACCCGTCGTTACCCAAACCTAGTTCTCCAGCCCTTCGAGCAGTGCCGCCAGCGCATTGTCCAATGCGTTCACCCCGACCTTCTCCGGCCAGAGCAGGTCGTCGATGGTCAACAGGGTGATCCCATGCAACTGGGCCCAACAGGCAGCGGCCTGACCGCGCACGTCCCGCTTGCGCAGGACGCCGCTCGCCTGGCCCCGTTCAAGCCAATCGACAAGGACGCCGAACGCGGCGAGCGCACGGTCGTTCAGATGCACGTCTCCGGCCTTGCCGATTTCCGCGCTGAACATCAGACGGTAAAGGCCCGGAGCTTCCGTCCCGAAACGAACATAGGCGCGGCCAATGGCGAAGAACTCCTCGCGCATCGAGCATGGCCCCTGGGGTTTCGCCACATCCACCGCTTCGCGAATCCTGTCGAAGCCGATGAGCGCCATCTCCGACAGCAGGGCCGCCTTTTCCGGAAAATGCTTGTACGGAGCCGCATGGCTGACCCCTGCCCGGCGCGCCACCTCCCTCAAGGTGAACTGCCATCCCTTGTCCTCGTGGAGCATGCCCATGGCCGTTTCGATGATGGCGCGCCTGAGATCGCCGTGATGATAGGCTCGTTCCGCCGTCTCTTCCATGTCGCCTCAAATTCTTGATGCCCGATGTTGACATTGCCTACTTCCTCACCTATGTCAATGCCCGGAAGTTACCACTGTCAACATTGGAGCCTATCATGAACCGCAATCACATCCCGCCAAGAGCGAAGCGTTCGAAACTGAGACTCATCCTCCTGAGTTCCATAATCGGTATCGCGTCGACATTCGTGCCCGTATCCCTGGCCCAGGCCGACGAGTTGTCCGCGATGGCTGGCAAAAGCCTCGATCTCGGCCAATTTCACGGTGTTCTCTATTACACCAGCGAAAAGGACGGCTATCGCGTCGTCGCAACATTGACGGACGGCGAAGGAGGCCTTCCGCTGCGCTTCTCCACCACTCTCGCCGAAAACCAGTCAGCCACGATCTCCGTTCCCGGTCCCTTGGGTGAACCCGGTCAGGACATAGAAATTATACGCACCGGCGATACACTCACAATCTCCGATGCGGGCAGCGCCTCCGGCGAGGCAAGTCATGCGGAAAAGCAGGTCCCCCAGAATTAAGATCTGGGTTACAACGTCCTGAAACGGAGGCTTGGCCCATGGATCTCTTTCTCGAAACCGACGACGACCCGAAGACGCTGGCATTCGTCACCGAACGCAATGGGGCGTCCGACCGGGAACTCCGGACGCCAGAGTTCGAAAGGGACCGCGATGCCATCAAGGCGATGATCGAGCGCGAGGACCGGCTGATCATCCCGATCCGGCGCGGCAAATGGCTGTTCGATTTCCACCGCAGCAAGGACAATCCGCTCGGCCTCTGGCGGCGCCTGCCGGCAGAACAGGAACCCCACGCGGATGCCCCTTGGGAGCCGGTCTTCGATCTCGACGCCTTCTGCGAAAAGGAAGGCAAGCGCTGGATCTACAACGGTTCGGAAACCTGTCCCTTCGAACCCACCCGCGTGCTGCTCCACCTTTCGGACGGCGGCTCCGATCTGGTTCGCCTTTTGGAATTCGACGCGGATAAGAAGGAGATCGTCGAGGGCGGCTTCGACACGCCGGCGGTGCGCTCGCATGCCAGCTGGTTCAGCCGCGACGAGATCGACTATTTCGGCTCGATCGACGAGAATTCCGCGACGCGCTCCGGCTGGCCGCGCGTCGGTCGCCGGCTCCGGCGCGGGCAGAAGCCCGAGGAGGCGCCGGTCGTCTTCGAGGCGGACAAGAACGACGTCTATGGCAGCAGCTTCGTGATCGACCCGCTCTTCTGGGGTGGCAAGCCGGGCGAGCGGGCGATCGAGGTCTTCATGGCCGGTCACGACATCGGCAAGGCCAGCATCCATGTGAAGAATGAGGACGGCGGTCTCCGCCGCCTCGACCTGCCGACCGAGATCGACGTCTCGATCAACCATGCCTTCGTCCTCTGGCGCGCCAAGACCGGCGAGCGTTTCCCTGTAGGCAGCCTTGTCCTGCAGGATTTCACGCCCTTCGCCGCGGAGCCTCTCGGCAAGCGCGAGCGTATCCTGTTCACGCCGCGGGAGGGCCAGTCCGTGGCGCAATTCTCGCTCCTCAAGACATGGGGCGTCTTCATTGTCAGCGACCGGTTGAAACCGCGGCTTTTCCTTCTCGACCTGACGAAGCCGGAGGCGGACCCGTTCGAGCTTGCCCTCCCCGCAGAACTGCAATCCGTGTTCTACCGGCTTCTCGATGCGGACCTCACGGCCGGCGAGGAGGTGCTGCAGGTGATCGGACAGGGTTTTCTCAAGCCCCAGGCCCGCTACATCCTCGACCTTTCCGATCATGAAACCGTTCCTTCTCTGAAGGCGGCCGGCACGGCGCCTGCCTATTTCGATGCCGAGGGCATGCGTTCGGAACTTCTGGAGGCGACCTCCGAAGACGGAACGAAAGTACCCTATCACCTCGTCCTGCCGAAGGCGTGGACCCGAGGCGAACTGCCGGTGCTGATCTATGGCTATGGCGGCTTCGCCTCGCCGCTTTCGCCTTTCTATTCCGGCGTCAACGGCCTCTGGCTTTCGCAGGGTGGCGCCTATGTCCAGGCCTATATCCGCGGCGGCGGCGAACTCGGTCCGGACTGGCACAAGGTCGCCAAAGGGCACGGCCGTCACAAGGCCTTCGAGGATTTCGTGGCGATCGCCCGCGACCTCGTCGCACGCGGCTATACGAAGCCTTCCCGGATCGCCTGCACCGGCGGCAGCAATGGCGGCCTGCTCACATCGGTCATGCTGACCCGCTACCCTGAGGATTTCGGCGCCGTCTGGACGCGCGTGCCGGTGATCGACATGGCGCGTTTCCACGTCTTTCCCGCCGGCAAGGCCTGGATGGACGAATACGGCAACCCCGACGATGAGGCCGACCTCGCCTATATGCTCGGATATTCGCCGCTGCATCAGGTGAAGCCGGCAGGCGAGATCGCCTATCCGCCGGTCTATATCGAAAGCTCGTCCAACGACGACCGGGTGCATCCCTCACATGCCCGCCGCTTCGCCAAGCGCCTGGAGGACAACGGACACGCGCCGCTCTTCCACGAATACGGTTCGGGCGGCCATGGCGGCGCCGGCAATTCCGCCGAACAGGCCGCCCGCAGCGCCATGGGCTACAGCTTCCTGCGCCGGACGATCATGGACGGGCAAGGCGGGACGGCGCTCCGCTTGTCCGCCGACAGATAACCGATCGAGGCCATGGGGACGTTCCTCTTTGAGACGATCTGTCTTTTGATTATAATCCGGTCCGCAACGTGAACCATCAGGCAGCCCATGTCGAACCATTCACTATCACTCCGCCTTAAACCGGATGTCCAGGCCCGCCTTCAAGCAGAGGCGGATGCCAGCGAGCAAAACATGGCAGAAATTGCCGCGACGGCCATCGAAAACTATCTGGAGGGCCAGGCCGGCAAGCGCGTGCAACTGCAGCAGGCTATTGCTGAAACCGAAAAAGGCGCGTTCATCTCGGACGAGAAAATGGCTGAGTGGATCGCCTCCTGGGGGGATGACGACGAATTGCCTGCTCCCGAGCCCGATATCTTTCTGAAGTCCTCCAAAGCCATTTGAATTCCATGAAGATCGTATATCTGCCGCAAACGCGGACCGATCTTCAATGGATGAAGGAATATTATACGCGTGTGTTTCCGGAAGGTGCCCGCTATGCCCGGCTACGCTTCCAAAATGCCGAAAGACTTCTGAGAGACAATCCGCTGGCGGGACGCCCCGGAGCTCTGCCCGGCCCCCGGGAACTGGTGATCGCAAGAACTCCCTTCCTCATTCTCTACCGTATTCAGGCGAACCGGATCGAAATCCTGAGAATATGGGACGGACGCACCCACCGAAATCCGAGGCCTGTTTGACCTCCAATCCTAACTCGCCATTAACCATAATCGGCGAAGGTGACCGTGTCTCAACTTCCTCGTCACTTTCGTCCGAGTCCTTTCCATGTTCGTCCGCGTCCTTTGCGTCGCCGCTGCCGCCGCATGCCTTCTCTCCTCCTGCGCCGGCCGCAGCGAGACCGAAGGCGGTTCGCTTGCCACTTCGTTCGCGCCCGCCAAGGCATCCTCCTCCCTGAAAACAGAGAAGGCCGAAGCGGATTCGCCGGTTGCGCTGACGCCGATCGCCTGGGGACGCCTGCATGATCCGAAAAGCCTTGCCGGCCGCACCATCGAGGTCGCGTCGCTTGCCGATCTGAAGCTCGACGACAAGGAGGTCGTGCTGACCTTCGACGACGGGCCGATGCCGAAGAAGACGGAGAAGATCCTCACGATCCTCGACGAATACGGCGTCAAGGCGACCTTCCTGATGGTCGGCGAGATGGCGAAGGCCTATCCGCAGGTCGCCCGCAAGGTCGTCGACGCCGGCCATTCGATCGGCAGCCATACCTATCGCCATGCCGATCTGCAGACCCTCTCCTTCGACGCCGCCATCAGGGAAATCGAAAAAGGACGCGATGCGGTCATCAGCGCCACGCACGAGGACGTCGGCTTCTTCCGCTTCCCCTATCTCGCCGATACGAAGCGCCTGCGCCGGTGGGTGGCGGACAGCGGCATGGTGGTGCTCGACGTCCAGATCGACTCGAAGGATTATTTCGGCGTCTCGCCGGCGGCCGTCGCGACCCGCACGATGAACACGCTGCGCGCCCACGGCAAGGGCATCATCCTGCTGCACGACATCCACGCCCGCACGGCCGCGATGCTGCCGGCGCTGCTCACCCAGCTGAAGGCGGAGGGTTACAAGGTCGTCCGCCTGCACCACAGCAACTCGTCGATGATGGTGGCCCGGCTTGGATGATCGGGAACGCGATCAGGCTTTCTTGACCCAGCGCCCTTCCTGCGATTGCTGCCAATAGGTGAGCGCGTGCCCCTCGCCCTTCAGCCTTTTCCACTGGGCCCGGGCGCCCTCGAGCTGGGTGGCATCATAACCGTCGAACATGAAGACGACCCGCTCGTAATCGGCGACCGGCGGCGGCTCGGCGCCGTCGACCACGAAACGCACGCTCGCGCCGTTGCCGTTTTCGGCTTCGGCCGTCAACAGCACCGGCTGGGCCTCCGCCATCGGCGCGGCGTCTGTGCCGTGCGGCAGAAAGCTGTCCTCCCGGAACGTCCACAAATGCGCGTCGAGGAAATCCCGCCGCGCCTCCGCATCGGTCTGCACGACCACCTTCCAGCCGCGCTCGACGCTCTTCTCCAAAAGCGCCGGCAGGGCATCCTCGAGCTTGGATTCAGTCAAGTGGTAAAAGAGAACGTCGGTCATCAGCTCTCGTAATGCGCGCGGACGAGTTCGTCCAGCAGGCGGACCCCGTAGCCCGAACCCCAGGACTGGTTGATCTCGCTGGCGGGCGAGTTCATCGCCGTACCGGCGATGTCGAGATGCGCCCAGGGCGTCTCGCCGACGAAGCGCTTCAGGAGCTGCGCGGCGGTGACCGACCCGGCCTGGCGGCCGCCCGTGTTCTTCATGTCGGCGAATTTGGAATCGATCATCTTGTCGTACTCCTTGCCGAGCGGCATGCGCCACAATTTCTCGCCGGTCACGTCGCCGACGCCGGAGAGCTGGCCCGCCAGCACGTCGTCGTTGGAGAAGAGGCCGGCCTGCAGGTTGCCGAGCGCCACCACGATCGCCCCGGTCAGCGTCGCGAGGTTGATCATAAAGCGCGGCTTGAAGCGCTCCTTGCAATACCAGAGGGCATCGGCGAGCACGAGGCGGCCTTCCGCGTCGGTGTTGATGATCTCGATCGTCTGGCCGGACATGGTGGTGACGATGTCGCCGGGACGCTGGGCGTTGCCGTCCGGCATGTTCTCGACGAGGCCGATGATGCCGACGGCATTGACCTTCGCCTTGCGGGCGGCAAGCGTATGGATCAAGCCGGTGACGGCCGCCGCCCCGCCCATGTCGCCCTTCATGTCCTCCATGCCGGCGCCCGGCTTGATGGAGATGCCGCCGGTGTCGAAGACGACGCCCTTGCCGATGAAGGCGACCGGCGCGTCCTTCGCCTTGCCGCCCTTCCACTGCATGATCGCGAGCCGCGGCGGCCGGACCGAGCCCTGCGCCACACCGAGCAGAGCGCCCATGCCGAGCTTCTTCATCTCCTTCTCGGTCAGTATCTCCACCTCGACGCCGAGCTTTTCAAGCTCCCTGGCCTTTTCGGCGAATTCGACCGGGCCGAGCGCGTTCGGCGGCAGGTTGACGAGGTCGCGCGCCAGGATGACGCCGCCGGCGATCGCTTCGGATTCGGCGAAGGCCTTCCTGGCGGCCGCGTGTGCGGCGGTCACGATCGTCACCTTCACCGTCTTCGGCGCGCGGTTTGCGCTATTGTCCTCGTCGTCGCCCTTCTTCGTCTTGTAGGCATCGAAGCTGTAGGCGCGCAGCAGCATGCCGAGCGCGAAGCCCGCCGCCTGTTCGCCGCCGACCGTCAGGCCCGGCACGTCAGCGAAAACGGTCACCTTCGTCATCGACTTGACGGAAGCCGCCGCAGTCCCGCCCGCCTTGATCCAGTCAAGCGCCGTCAGCGTCTCCGCCTTGCCGAGACCCAGCACCAGAAGCCGGTCGGCCGAAGAACCTTGCGGCGCAATGATATCGAGCACCGTCATGGGCCTGCCGGAAAAGTTTCCGATCTCGGCCGCCCTCGCCACGATCCCGGCCGGGTCGGCTTCGGCGGCCCCCGCCGCCGGCGCGTTGCCGGCGAGCTTGAGCTGAATGGCAAGGCCGCCGTCGATCTTGGCGGACTTGGCGAAGGAGATATCAAATTGCACGGACATCGCGACTCCAGGAGGCTTTGGCAGGAACAGCGATCATCGCCGTTTCGCCCGCGAACGCAAGAGCCGGGCAAGCTGCCCCGGTCACGATGAAGGCAGCAGCGGCACAGAGATGACACACCCGTGACACACGGCCATCAAAAACCCTTCATATGGACATGCCAAGGAAGAGGCCGGAAATTGCCTTGGCTCACGCCGGCGGGGTTGTGACGGGGTTGTGCCGGACGCCGCAGGGCTTTATTGGATATCTGGAAATGTCGCACGTTCCTTCCCTGTTTCGGGTTCGATCTATGACAATCAGGCAGTTGTTCTCGAAACCCTCGGGATGGTTCGTCGTACTGATGGGAGCATGGTGGCTGCTCCTTGCGCTCTTCTATGTCTTTCCGCAGATCGATCTCTTTATATCTGAGGCCTTCTTCATCAAGGGGATATGCGGCAGCCTGACCGCCGAAAGCCGGATCTGCGGCAGCTTTCCCTATAGCGCGCATGCCTCCTTCATCGTCATCCGGCGCATCCTTTTCTATCTGCCCGCGGCGGTCGCTCTCTATATCCTCTATCGCCTGATCGCCAACCTCCAGCACCATGGCGCCACCTATTGCCGGCGCAAGACGCGCGATTGCTCCATCGCCGTGACCGCCTTCCTGCTCGGCCCCCTGGTGCTGGTCAACATGATCCTGAAGGAGGTCTCCGATCGTCCCCGCCCCTACCAGACCGATCTCTTCGGCGGCAGGGACCTCTTCAGGCCGGCCGGCGATTTCCAGGGAGCCTGCGTCAACAACTGCTCCTTCATTTCGGGAGAGGCCGCCGGCGCCGGCTGGATGGCCTGCCTGATCGTGCTCCTGCCGAAGCCGCTGCGCCCGGTGCTCGGCCCGCCGCTGATCGTCATCTCGCTGGTCTCGCCGGCGCTTCGCGTCTCCTTCGGCGGCCATTACCTCTCGGACGCGGCGCTCGGCTGGCTGTCGTCGCTGGTGATCTATGCCGGCATCGCCGCATATTACGAAATGTCACAACGGCCAAGAAAACGTGAACTGCAAACAAATTTGTGACGCCGGCCTGTCGCAAACGCCGCGCCGATCGCTTAGATAAGCGCCACCGTCGTCGGGAGGGTGAAAAACCGCCACCCTTTCGATGACAGCAATGCAAGACGACAAGGCCGGATGAAGCTTCTCGAACGCTACATATTGCGCCGGATCTTCCAGATGTTCCTGGTGACGCTCCTTCCGGTGCTCACCATCATCTGGACCATCCAGGTGCTCGGACGCATCAACCTGGTCACCGACACCGGCCAGTCGATGGGTTCGTTCGCGACCCTTGCCACCTTCATCCTGCCCACCATCATCCCGGTCGTCCTGCCTTTCGCACTCGTCATCGGCATCACCCAGACGCTGACGGCGATGAACAATGATTCGGAGCTGCCGGTCATCGACGCAGCCGGCGCGACGCGCAGCATCATCTACCGGCCGGTGCTGGTGCTCGGCATCGCGCTCAGCCTGTTCTCCTTCCTGGTGACGAATTTCGTCGAGCCGCCGTCGCGCGTCGCGGCCCGCCAGATGGTCGCCGCCGCCTACGCCGACCTGCTTTCGTCGGTCATCGAGGAAAAGACCTTCCGCAGCATCGAGGACGGGCTCTACGTGCAGATATCGGAGCGTCATTCCGGCCGCGTCCTCAAGGGCCTGTTCGTCGTCGACTACCGCGACCCGAATTTCGACCTCATCTATTACGCCCGCGAGGGCTCGATCGACGAAAGCGGCACGTCGCTGACCATGCGGGACGGCGAGGTCCATCGCAAATCGGCGGACGGGCGCATTTCGATCATCAAGTTCGTTTCCTACGCCTTCGACCTGTCGGCCATGGCGAAGTCGGAGGGCGGACTGCCGCAATATTCCACCGACCGCAGCCTCGCCTTCCTGCTCAACCCCGATCCCAACGATCCGGTCTACCAGAAATCGCCGAATTCCTACCGGGCGGAGCTTCATCGCCGCCTGTCCGACTGGCTCTACCCCATCACGTTTGCGCTGATCTCGCTGGTCATTGCCGGCAACACCCGTTCGCACCGGCAGGCGCGCGTGCATCCGATGGTCTATGCGCTGTTCCTCGCCTTCACCATCCGCTGGCTGGGCTTCTCGGCGACCAATCTCGTCGAGCGCAATCCGCTTTATGCACCCCTTCCCTATGTGGTTCCGATCGTCAGCGCGCTCATCGCGCTTTACCTGCTCGCCACCCACAGGCAGTTCTCGACGCCCGCCTTCATCACCCGCGGCATCTCCCGCCTGACCCACAGCGTGCAGCGGCGCTTCGAGGCCAGGCCCACATCGGGCGGAGGCGGAGCATGATCTTCTCGACGCTCGGGCGGTATTTCTTCCGCCGCTACATCGTCACTGCGCTCTGGTTCCTGCTCGGCGTCAGCGCCATCATCTTCCTCGCCGATTTCAGCGAGACGAGCCGCCGCATGTCCGGCTTCGTCGGCTACACCGTCACCAGCGGCCTGTTGATGACCGCCATGCGCGTGCCCTTCATCCTGCAGCAGGTCATCCCGACGCTCAGCCTGTTCATCGGCATGACGGTGCTGATCGCGCTCAACCGCCGCTACGAGCTGGTGGTGACGCGCGCCGCCGGCATCTCGGTCTGGCAGTTCGTCTCCCCTTTCGTCGCCGGCGCCTTTTTGATCGGGCTTGCCACGCTTCTCGTCGTCAATCCGCTCGCCGCCTGGGGCCAGCGCGAATCCGCCTCCATGGAAGCGAGCTGGCGCGAGGCGAGCAACCGCAGCCGCCCCTCCAGGTTCGTTCCGTGGATCCGCCAGATCAGCGGCGACGACGACACGATCATCGGCGCCAAGAGCTATCAGGAAAACGGGACCTTCCTGATCGACGTGGTCGTGTTCCACTTCGACAAGGACGGCCGCGTCATCATGCGGCAGGATGCCAAGACCGCGAAATTGGAAGATGGTTACTGGCTGCTTAACGATGTCCTGGAAAACCGGCCCGGCGAAATTCCGGCACGTCGCGAGACTGCACAGGTTCGCACCAACTTGAGGCAGGAATATATACAGGAAAGCCTGGCGCAGCCCGAAACCGTTGCGTTTTTTGATCTTTCCAGAAAAATCGAGGTCGGCAAATCCTTCGGCATATCCACAAAGGCGCTCGAGACGCAGTACCACTCCCTGCTGTCGCTTCCGGTTCTGCTCGTGGCGATGACTCTCATTGCTGCAACAGTCTCGTTAAAATTCAGCCGGTTCGCCCAGTCCCGGTCGGTGATTCTGGGTGGAATAGTTTCCGGCTTCGTGCTTTATGTCGTCACGGTGCTTGTCAAAGCATTCGGAAGCAGCGGAGCTATTCCGCCTCTCGCGGCGGTCTGGATTCCGGTCATCGTCGCGACGGCGTTGGGGACGACGATTCTGCTTCACCAGGAGGATGGCTAGTGGCGGTAAGTGACCGCAAAAACATAAGACGGCTCGCCGCCGTCCTGCTGACAGGTGTGTCTGTATGCGTTCTCGGCGTATCGACAACGACAGTGCATGCGCAGGATCTGGTGCCGATACGCGCGGCAGCGGATGACGCAAAGCTGCTCCTGCGCGCCAACGAACTCGTCTACAACCAGGATGCCCAGCAGGTCACCGCCACCGGTGGCGTGCAGATGTATTACAACCGCTACCGCATGGTGGCGCAGCGCGTCCAATACGACCAGCGCACCGGCCGCGTCATGGCGAGCGGCAATATCGAGCTGATCGAGCCCGGCGGAAACCGCATCTATGCCGACGAACTCGACGTCACGGACAGTTTCAGCGAAGGCTTCCTGAACGCCCTCCGCGTCGAGACGACCGACAATACCCGCCTTGCGGCCGAAAGCGCAGAGCGCCTGCCCGGCGACCTGATGGTGCTCAACAACACGGTCTACACCGCCTGCCTTCCCTGCACCCGGACGCCCGGCAAGGCGCCGCTCTGGCAGGTCAAGGCCGAGCGCGTCATCCGCAACGGCCAGACCCACACGATCCGCCTGGAAAACGCGCAGTTCGAACTCTTCGGCATGCCGATCGGCAGGCTGCCCTTCGCCATCGAAGTGCCGGACGAGACGGTGGAGCGCAAGTCGGGCCTCCTCTTCCCGCAGTTTTCGGCGAGCGACAATCTCGGTTTCGGCGTGACCGTGCCCTATTACCACGTGTTCTCGCCGAGCATGGACGCGACGATCAGCCCGACCCTCTATACCAGCCAGGGGCTGCTGCTTCAGGGCGAGGTCCGCAACAGGTTCGACAATGGCGAACATACTTTCCGTTTCGCGGGCATCCAGCAGCGGAATCCGGGGACGTTCGACTCCGGCAGCAGCGACCGCGCGGCGGACAACCGTTTCATGGCTGCCTCCAAGGGCGAGTTCCACATCAATCCCCGCTGGACTTTCGGCTGGGACGTCATGGTGCAGAGCGACAACAACTTCTCGCGGACCTACAACCTCACCGACGTCGACGACGAGACGTTCACCAACGACGTCTACCTGACGGGGCTCGGGACGCGGAACTATTTCGACCTGCACGGCTATTACTTCAACGTCCAGGACAACGCGTTCGAGAACACGCTGGAGAAGCAGCAGGCGATCGTCTATCCCTCGCTCGACTACAGCTACTATGCGCCCGAGCCCATCCTCGGCGGCGAGTTCTCGATCACCGCCAACATCACCAATCTCTCCCGCCGGGAGGACGACTGGTACCACGAAGGCACGACCGACCGTTTTCCCGGCCTCGAAGGCAGCTACAGCCGCTTCACCACGGAAGCGGAATGGAAGCGGACCTTCAACACGTTCGACGGTCTTCTGCTGACGCCGCTCCTCGCCGCCCGCGCCGACGGCATCAGGACGACGAGCTCGGGCACGCCGGGCACCTATCTCGGCGACCTCGAACCGGAAGGCGGCAACGGCCGCTACATGGTCACCGCCGGCCTCGAAGCGCGCTATCCGATCCTGCTGACCGCCGGAAACAGCAGCCACATCATCGAGCCGATCGCGCAGATCTATGCCCGTCCCGACGAACAGATGGCCGGCGGGCTGCCGAACGAGGACGCCCAGAGCTTCGTCTTCGACGCGACGAGCCTCTTCGAGCGCGACAAGTTCTCGGGCTTCGACCGCGTCGAAGGCGGCACGCGCGCCAATGTCGGCATCCGCTATACCGGGTCGTTCGCGAACGGCATCGGCGTGCGCGGCATTTTCGGCCAGTCCTACCAGATCGCCGGCCAGAATTCCTTCGCCACCCAGGACCTGGTGCAGGCCGGCGCCAATTCGGGGCTGGAAAGCGACGTGTCCGACTACGTCGCGATGGCGGCCGTCGATCTGCCGCAAGGCTTCTCGATCGCCGCCAACACCCGCTTCGACGAGAAGACCTTCGCGGTGAAGCGCACCGACGCCTCGTTCGGCTATACCACGCCGCGCATCGCCGGCACGCTCGTCTACACCCAGGTCGATCCGCAGCCGGAATACGGCTCCGAAGACGCGACCGAAGTGCTCAAGCAGACGATGAGGTTCCGCATCAACGAGAACTGGGCGATCGCCGGCACGGCGACCTGGGACCTTGACGACAAGGAAGTCATTCGCCGCGGCATCGGCATCAGCTACGCGGACGAATGCACGATCTTCACGCTCGCCTACACGGACAAGCCGTCGGATACGGCCGCCAACGACTGGACCGTCAGCGCACGCCTGAGCTTCCGCACGCTCGGCGACATCAACATCGGCTCCAACACGACGGACTACGATCAGGACTACCAGTACCGGTAATGCATGCGGAAGCCTCGGATCCGGCGTCATCGTTTCGCCGCAAGAATTGTGCAAGCGGACGCAAATGGAGTAAGAGAGGCGAGGCCGGTGACGCTCGGACGCTTGAGAGCCCACCGGGGTGGGAAAGGAATTGGTATCATGTTTGCAATGACCGCAACGCGCAGGCTGGCGCTGGCCGTGGCCGTCCTGGCCGCTTCCGTCACCATCCAGCCGGTCGTCCGTGAGGCGCAGGCCGCAAGCGAGATCGCAGCCGTCGTCAACAGGACGCCGATCACCAGCACCGACGTTTCGCGGCGCGCCGCCTTCCTGAGGCTGCAGCACCAGAAAGCCGATACCAAGAGCGCCCGCGAGGCGATGGTGGACGAAATCCTGAAACGTCAGGAAATCGCCCGCATGAAGATGTCCGTCTCGACCGAGGACGTCGACAAGGCCTTCGAACGCTTTTCCGCCAGCAACAAGATGAACACGCAGCAGATGAGCCAGATCCTCGACCGGGCCGGCGTCGGCGTGGAGCATTTCAAGAACTATATCGCCGTGCAGATGAGCTGGCCGCGGCTGGTCAACGCCCGTTACGGCGGCGGCCGGAACCGCATGTCGAGCCAGGAACTCGTCACCCGCATGATGGAAAACAAGGAAAAGCCGGTCACCACCGAATATTTCCTGCAGCAGGTCATTTTCGTCGTGCCCGCCGCCAAGCGCAACGCGATCCTCGCCAAGCGCCAGAAGGAGGCGAATGCCTCCCGCTCGAAATTCCCCGGCTGCGACCAGTCCAAGCAGTTCGCCGCGACGATGCTGGACGTCTCCGTCCGCAGTCTCGGCCGCGTGCTCGCACCCGAGCTGCCGGAAGAGTGGAAGCCGCTGATCGAAAAGGCCTCGGGCGGCACCACGGCCACCCGCGTCACCGAACGCGGGGTGGAGTTCCTGGCGATCTGCAACCAGCGCCAGGTCTCCGACGATTTCGCTGCCGAAGTGGTCTTCCGCGCCGAAGACCTCACCAAGGCGCAGAAGGAAGGCGAGAACCCGAACGACAAGAAGTATCTCGACGAGTTGCGCGGCAAGGCGCAGATCGAATATCGCTGATCCATCCGCTTCGGAGTAGCCATGCCGCTTGATCGTCCGCTCGACCGCCCTCTGGCTCTGACCCAGGGCGATCCCGCCGGTATCGGCCCGGACATCACGCTCGCCGCCTGGGCTTCGCGCGACCGATACGCTCTCCCGCCCTTCCTTTTCCTCGGCGATCCCGCGGTCCTGAGATCGCGCGCCGCGATGATCGGCCTCGACGTGCCGATCCGGGAGGCGGATACCGAGAACGCCGTTTCCGTCTTTGCCGATGCCCTGCCCGTGCTGCCGATCCCGGCCGGCGCTGAAGTCGCCGTCGGCGAGCCGCATGTGGCGACCGCGAAAGGCACGATCGGGGCGATCGAGACGGCCGTTTCGCTCTCTTTCGAAGGCAAGGCGGCCGGCGTGGTCACCAATCCGATCGCCAAGTCGATCCTCTACCAGGCCGGTTTCGGCTTTCCCGGCCATACGGAATTCCTGGCCGACCTCGCCGAAAGAGCGACGGGGAAGAAGGTGCTTCCGGTGATGATGCTCGCCGGGCCGAAGCTGCGCGCCATTCCCGTCACCATCCACATCCCGATCAAGGACGTTCCAGCGGCGCTGACCGAGGAGCTGATCACCGAAACCTGCCGCATCACCCATCACGATTTGAAGACCCGGTTCGGTATCGCCCAGCCGCGGCTCGCCGTCGCCGGCCTGAACCCGCATGCGGGCGAGGATGGCGCGATCGGCCGCGAGGACCAGGACGTCATCCATCCGGCGATCTTCAAGCTGCGCGCCGAGGGCATTCATGTCTTCGGGCCGCTGCCCGCCGACACGATGTTCCATGACGAGGCGCGCGCCCGCTACGACGTGGCGATCTGCATGTACCACGACCAGGCGCTGATCCCCGCCAAGGCGCTCGGCTTCGACACATCCGTCAACGTGACGCTCGGGCTCCCCTTCATCCGCACCTCGCCGGACCACGGCACGGCGTTCGGCATTGCCGGCCAGGGGATCGCCCGCGAAACGAGCCTCGTCGAGGCGATCCGGCTCGCCGGCGAACTCGCTTCGAAGGCGACGGCGTAATGGCGACACTCGACGGCCTGCCGCCGCTGCGTGACGTGATCCAGCGCCACGGACTCGACGCGAGGAAGGCGCTCGGCCAGAACTTCCTGCTCGACCTCAACCTTACCCAGAAGATCGCCCGCAGCGCCGGGCCGCTCGACGGCGTCACCGTCATCGAGGTCGGCCCCGGCCCCGGCGGCCTCACCCGCGCCATCCTCTCGCTCGGCGCGGAAAGGGTGATCGCCATCGAGCGCGACAGCCGCTGCCTTCCCGCCCTCCAGGAAATCGGCGCGCATTATCCCGGCCGGCTGCAGGTGATCGAAGGCGACGCGCTGAAGACCGATTTTGCGGCGATGGCGCCTGAAGGCCCCGTCAGGATCATCGCCAACCTGCCCTACAATGTCGGCACGCAGCTTCTCGTCAACTGGCTGCTTCCCGAAGACGGCCGGTGGCCGCCCTTCTGGGAGAGCCTGACGCTGATGTTCCAGAAGGAAGTGGGCCTGCGCATCGTCGCCGACGAGGACGACGACCATTATGGCCGGCTCGGCGTGCTCGCCGGCTGGCGGACCGATGCGCACATGGTCTTCGACGTGCCGCCGCAGGCGTTCACGCCGCCGCCGAAGGTCACCTCGACCGTCGTGCATCTGACACCCCGAGCCAATCCCCTGCCCTGCGACGTCGCCAAGCTGGAGCGGGTGACGCAGGCCGCCTTCGGCCAGCGGCGGAAAATGCTGCGCCAGAGCCTCAAGCCGCTCGGCGGCGAGGCCCTGCTCGTAAAAGCCGGCATCGATCCGGCACGGCGGGCCGAAACGCTGTCGGTGGAAGAGTTCGTGCGGCTCGCGAACTGCCTCTGAGAGGCCGATCACACGGTGGCTGCTTCGGCCCTGAGCAGTCGAATGCCGGCGATCTTGCTCGATAATTCCCTAACGGCCCGCCGCCCGCAGTCTGGCGAGCTGGGGGGCGACGATTGCGATGAACAGTCCAGGGTCCCCGAAAGCTCTCGCAGAGAGCATAGCGCCATGAACCGAGGCCATCAGCATCTGGGCCTCCTCCTCCGGCCGCTTGTCCAGCCGGAACAGACCCTGCTCTGCCCCCGCCCGCAGCACGGACGCAAGCCAGGCCGCAAGACCATGGAAATGGGCGCGGACGCGCGATGCGACCTCTTCCGGCAGCATCTGCATCTCACCGGCCAGCATCGCGCAGATGCAGAAGGACAGCGAGGAATCCCGAATGCATGAATCCCAGTAGTTCATGTAGGACTGCAACTGGTCGGCGGGGCTTGAAACCTGGCCGCGCAGAGACTCCAACCCCTCTTCCGCCTGCTGCCTGTAGCGGTCCACCAGCACCGAGACCAGTTCGGCCTTCGTCGGAAAGTGATGGTGTATGCTCGCCTTCCTGATGCCGATCGCGGCCGAGATGTCGGCGTAGCTGAACCCGTTGTAGCCCCCCTCCACAATGAGGGACTGGGCGATGTCGAGAATTTTTTCCGAAGTCGAAGTGATTGATTTCATACCGATGCCTACCTACTGGTAGGCAAATTGTCAAGACAACTGTCTCGCTCCCGCTTCTCACAAGGAGGTGTTCGTGCGCCCGGTTGACCGGCAAACGATGACTTCCTACTAGTAGGTAGACAACAAGAAGGAATCTGCCGATGCAAAGCCAATCGTCACCCCAGTCCAACTGGCTGCGATCCTATTATTTCGCACGCGCCATATTCTCCATCGCCTGGATTGCCGCCGCCGTTCTCTTCAGCGGGCAACCCCGCATCGCCGCGTTCCTGCTGGTGATCTACCCGCTGTGGGATGCGCTTGCCAACATGGTCGACGCCCGCGTGAACGGCGGTCTGAAGGTCAACCCGTCCCAGGCGTTGAATGTCGTGGTCAGCACGATCACGGCGCTCGCCGTCATCGTCGCGGTCGGCTACAGCACATATGCCGTTCTGGCCGTGTTCGGGATCTGGGCGATCCTCTCGGGTCTGCTGCAACTCTACACGGGGGTAAGGCGCTGGCGTGCCTACGGTGCTCAATGGGTGATGATCCTGAGCGGCGCGCAGTCGGCGCTTGCCGGCAGCTTCATGATCAGCCGATCACTTGGCAGCGTTGCACCGACGATCCTGGATATCGTCCCCTATGCGGGGTTCGGCGCATTCTACTTCCTGCTTTCGGCAATCTGGCTCGTCGTCGCAACCTATCGCAAGGCACATGCGTAAGGTGCAGTCCGGTCCGGCGGCCGCAAGTCATCTGCCGGCGGTGGGAAGGGCAGGCATCGCCTGCTCTTCGCCGCGTCCCTTTAAAGCTTCGGCTCTTCCGTCAGCAAGCTTTCGACGAAGTCGAACAGGCCGTGGCGGCGGTCGCGGCGGATGCGTTCGGCGTTGACGATGCAGCTCACATGCCCGAAGGCCTCGTCGAGGTCGTCGTTGACGATGACGTAGTCGTATTCCCGCCAGTGCTCGATCTCGGCGCGGGAATTCAGGAGCCTCGTGCGGATCACCTCTTCCGAATCCTCGGCGCGGCGGTGCAGGCGCGACTGCAGCTCGGTCATGGTCGGCGGCAGCACGAAGATCGACACGACATCCGCCTTCATCTTCTCCTGCAGCTGGCGCGCACCCTGCCAGTCGATGTCGAACAGCATGTCGCGGCCTTCCGCCATCGCGGTCTCCACCGGCTCGCGCGGCGTGCCGTAGAAATTGCCGTGCACCTCGGCCCATTCGAGCAGGTCGCCGGCATCGCGCATCTTCTCGAACTGCGGCACGGTGATGAAGTGATAATGCTTCCCCGCGATCTCGCTCGGGCGCTTGGCGCGAGTCGTGACGCTGATGGAAATTTCCAGCGTCCGGTCCGTATCCAGAAGGTTTCGGGCGATCGTCGACTTGCCGGCACCCGAGGGCGAGGAGAGAACCAGCATCAGCCCGCGCCGGGCGATCTTCACGGGCGGGGACGCCCCTGCCTGGGACGATGGGGCCGGGCTCATGACCTACTCCAGATTCTGGACCTGTTCGCGGAACTGGTCGATGACGACTTTCAATTCGATACCGGCTGCCGTTACAGCAGCGGAATTCGATTTGGAACAGATCGTATTCGATTCCCGGTTAAATTCCTGTGCAAGGAAATCCAGCCGGCGCCCGACCGGCCCGCCCTTGTCGATCAGCTCGCCCGCGGCCGCCACATGCGCCTTCAGCCGGTCGATCTCCTCGCGCAGGTCAGCCTTGGTGGCAAGCAGCGCCGCCTCCGCATGCAGCCGGTCGCGTTCGAGCGTCGGCGCTTCCTGCAGAAGTGCCGCAAGCTGAATGGAAAGCCGCCGTGCGATCTCGTCCGGCAGGCGGGACGGATCGGCCTCCACGACCCCGGCCAGTTCGGCGATGCGGGTGACCTGGCCCTTGAGGACCGCCGCCAGCGCCGCCCCCTCGCCCTCGCGCATGCGCTGGAGATGGGCAAGCGCTTCACCGAGACCGGCGAGGATCGCCGCATCGCGGGCGGCGACCGCCTCCTCGTCCTCCTCCGGCTCGCGGATATCGACCAGCCCGCGGATGCCGAGCAGCGTGTCGAGCCTCAGCGGCGACGGATCGACGAGGTCGCCAAGTTCGGCGCGCAGCGCCAGCACGGCGGCCAGCGCATCGCGGTTCAGCACCGCCTCCATCTTCGTCTCGGTGACCGTCAGGTTGAGACTCGCCTGCAGGTTGCCGCGGGAGAACTTTTCCGAGATCAGCCGGCGGACCTCCGGTTCCAGCCGTTCGAGCCCCGGCGGCAGGCGCAGCCTGATATCCAGCCCCTTGCCGTTCACCGAGCGCAGTTCCCACGTAAAGCGGTTGCGCCCGCTCGACCTTTCGCTGCGGGCGAACCCGGTCATGGACTGCAGGGTCATCGGCGTCTCCAGATATTATTCAGGCCGCTACGGCAGTTGGATATGAAGCGGTCAATTCCCTGCCGGCGGCTTCTCCGCCTCGTCGCCGCCCGGCTGGCCGTCGACGATGACATCCGGGCTGGCGGCGCGGTCGGCTTCTATTTTGCGCCAACGGCGGACATTGGCGTTGTGTTCCTCCAGCGTCGCGGCGAACACATGGCCGCCCGTGCCGTCGGCCACGAAATAGAGGTCGTTGCTGCGCCAGGGATTGGCGACGGCTTCCAGCGCCGCGCGGCCCGGATTGGAGATCGGCGTCGGCGGCAGGCCCTTGATCTGATAGGTGTTGTAGGGCGTCGGCTTGGCGAGGTCCGATCTGAAGATCGGCCGGTCGGCCGGCTTGCCGTCGCCGCCAAAGAGGCCGTAGACGATCGTCGGGTCCGATTGCAGGCGCATGCCCTTCTGCAGCCGGTTGAGGAAGACGGAGGCGACATGGGCGCGCTCGTCCTCCTTGCCCGTCTCCCGTTCGACGATCGAGGCGAGCACGACGAATTCTTCCTTCGTCTTGATCGGCAGGTCCGGATCGCGCTTTTCCCAGATCTGGTCGATCATCTTCTCCTGCGCCACGCGCATCTGCTGGATGATGTCGGCCCGCTTGCTGCCGCGCGAGAACTTGTAGGTGTCGGGACGCAGGCTCCCCTCCGGCGGCACTTCGGCCGGCAGATCGCCTTCCAGCACCGGATCCTCCGCGAGCCGCAGCAGCATCTGCCTGACCGTCAGCCCTTCCGGAAGCACGACGGAATAGAGGATGGACTTGCCCGATTCCAGAACCTCCATGATGTCCTTCATGGAGGCATGCGCCTTGATCTCGTATTCGCCGGCCTTCAGCGTCTCGCCATCGCGCAGATAGGTCGCCGTCACATAGCGGAATATGCGGGCGTCCGAGACGATGCCGTTGCGCTCGAGATTGCCGGCGATCTCGGCGAGGCCCGCGCCGGGACGGACCATGAAACGCGCGTTCGTCTCAAGCGGCCCGGGCTCCTGATAGGCCGAGACCATGTAATAGAAACCGGCGATAGCGGCGACGCAGAGGACGACCACCATCGTCATCAGGAAATTCAAAAAGATGACGACCTGGCTGCGCGCCTTCTTCGAGCGCCGCGGCGGCTCGGGCACGCGCTCGGGCTTCAGGGCTTCGTTCGGCGATTTGGGAATGATCGGGCCCCGGCCATTGCCGGACGGCAGATCATTGGCATGATTCGTATCGCTCAACCGCGCCCCCTAGACTCTGATGACTTTCGACCGCTGTTTGGCCAAGCAATGCGGCAAAAAGCAGGTCCAGCAGATGATACGAACTCGCTTTGCGAGTCCAGCCGTCTCCCCCGGCACCCCGTTCAATTATGCGTCGTAACGGCGCAGCACGAGGGAGGCGTTGGTGCCGCCGAAACCGAAGGAGTTGGACAGCGCCACATTGATCTCGCGCTTGCGGGCCCTGTGCGGCACGAGGTCGATGGCCGTCTCGACATCGGGATTGTCGAGGTTCAGCGTCGGCGGCGCGATGTTGTCGCGGATCGCCAGCGTCGAGAAGATCGCCTCGACCGCGCCGGCAGCGCCCAGAAGATGGCCGATCGCCGACTTCGTGGACGACATGGAGATCTTCGAGGCCGCATTGCCGACGAGGCGCTCCACCGCGCCGAGCTCGATCGTGTCGGCCATGGTCGAGGTGCCGTGGGCATTGATGTAGTCGAGATCGGAAGCGGCGATGCCCGCTCGCTTGAGGGCCGCGGTCATGCAGCGATAGGCGCCGTCGCCGTCTTCCGACGGGGCGGTGATGTGGAAGGCATCGCCGGAAAGCCCGTAGCCGACGATCTCCGCATAGATCTTGGCGCCGCGCGCCTTGGCGTGCTCCAGCTCTTCCAGCACGACGATGCCGGCGCCCTCGCCCATGACGAAACCGTCGCGGTCGCGGTCATAGGGGCGCGACGCCTTCTGCGGATCGTCGTTGTGCTGGGTCGACAGCGCCTTGCAGGCGGCGAAACCCGCGAGCGAAATGCGGCAGATCGGCGATTCGGCACCGCCGGCGACCATCACGTCCGCATCGCCGAGCATGATCAGGCGCGCAGCGTCGCCGATCGCATGCGCGCCGGTGGAACAGGCGGTGACGACGGCGTGGTTCGGGCCGCGCAGCTTGTGGCGGATCGACACCTGGCCGGAGACAAGGTTGATCAGGCGGCCGGGGATGAAGAAGGGCGAAATGCGGCGCGGGCCCTTGTCGCGCAGCGTGTAGCCCGCCTCGACGATGCCTTCGAGGCCCCCGATGCCTGAGCCGATCAGCACGCCGGTGGCGATCTGGTCCTCGTCCGTCCCGGGGTGCCAGCCGGCATCGTTAAGCGCCATCTCGGCGGCGGCCATGCCGTAGACGATGAAGGGATCGACCTTGCGCTGCTCCTTCGGCTCCATCCAGTCGTCGGGATTGAAGGTGCCGTCGGAGCCGTCGCCCACCGGAATGCGGCAGGCGATCTTGGCGGGAAGGTCCTCGACCTCGAATTCCGTCACGACACGGGCAGCGTTTCCACCCGCGAGCAGCCGCTGCCAGCTCACTTCCGTTCCGCATCCGAGAGGAGATACCATGCCGGTACCGGTGATAACGACCCGTCTCATCGCCAGCGCTCCACCCTGTATTTTCTCATGTTCTAGAATGTGTCCTCACCCAAGGGTCGAGCCCCAGGTGCTGAAACGGCCCGTGCGAGCGGGCCGTCGTCGGGACCTGCCTTGCGGCTTTATCCCAAATTGATCGCGTCGATCAGGCCTGGGCCTTCTCGATGAACTTCACGGCATCGCCGACGGTCAGAATGGAATCTGCGGCGTCGTCCGGGATTTCAACGCCGAACTCTTCCTCAAAAGCCATGACCAGTTCGACGGTGTCGAGCGAGTCCGCACCGAGATCGTCGATGAAGCTGGCGCCTTCGACGACCTTGTCGGCATCGACGCCGAGGTGGTCAATAACAATTTTCTTCACGCGTTCTGCGATATCGCTCATGTCGGTTTCCTCGACCTTTTGTCTTATCGAATGCCGGCCTGGCATCCGCATCCCTGTTAAAAACCCGCAGCCGTCGTCTTACTCGACGTCGACGCCGGCAAACCCGTTCGCCCCTCGTCAGGTTCCAGCCATGTCACAGTCACGCAATATGACGGCCTGCATTTCGGGGTGACCATTCACAGTCATGGCCCGCTTAACACGGTTTGAGTGTTCAGCAAAGCCAGAATTTGTTCCATCCCACAGCCGCCAACAACCGATTTCGGCGCTGTTCGAGACGGCGTCGGGCGGATCAGATCATCGCCATGCCGCCGTTGACATGGATCGTCTGGCCCGTGACGTAACCCGCCTCGTTGGAAGCGAGATAAAGGACGGCGGCGGCGATGTCGGCGCCGACGCCCATGCGCTTCATCGGGATCACCCCGAGGATCGCTTCCTTCTGCTTGTCGTTCAGCTTGTCGGTCATGGCCGACTCGATGAAGCCCGGCGCGACGCAGTTGACTGTCACGTTGCGGGTGGCGATCTCCTGCGCCAGCGACTTGGAGAAACCGATCATGCCGGCCTTGGAGGCCGAATAGTTCGTCTGGCCCGGATTGCCGGTGACGCCGACGACGGAGGTGATGTTGACGATGCGGCCGTGGCGGCGGCGCATCATCGGATGGGTGAGTTCGCGGGTCAGGCGGAAGACCGCCGTCAGGTTCACTTCCAGCACCGCATCCCAGTCCTCGTCGCTCATGCGAACGAAAAGGCCGTCCTTGGTGATGCCGGCATTGTTGACGAGGATGTCGACGCCTTCAAGCTCGGCTTCCGCCTTCTCGCCGAGAGCCTTCACTTGCGTGCGGTCGGACAGGTTGGCCGGGAAGATCTTGACGCGGTCGCCGAGCTCGGCGGCCAACGCCTCCAGCTTCTCGACACGCGTGCCGTGCAGGCCGACCACGGCGCCCTGCCTGTGCAACATCCTTGCGATCTCTTCGCCGAGCCCGCCGGTAGCACCCGTCACCAAGGCCTTGCGGCCGGTCAAATCAAACATGATGGTGTCCTCTTTTTAGAGTGATTAGTGATTAGTGAGTAGTCGTTAGTGAGCCGTGGGCAGCAAGAAACTGGACTACTCACTACTCACTACTCACCATTCACTACCCACTGATCAAATCATCCGAGGAGAGCGGCGAGCGCCGTCTCGATATCGGCCGGGGTGTTGACGGCAACGCCGGAGATGTTCTTGTCGATGCGGCGGGCAAGGCCGGTCAGCACCTTTCCCGAACCGATCTCGTAGAGCGTCGTGACGCCGTTGGCGCCGAACCACTCCACCGTCTCGCGCCAGCGCACCTGGCCGGTTACCTGGGTGACGAGCAGCTTGGCGATCTCCTCGGCGTCATAGGCCGGGGCGGCCCGCACATTGGCGACGACCGGCACGACCGGGTTCTTCTTCTCGACCTTGTCCAGCGCGTGGCGCATAGCGTCGGCCGCCGGCGCCATCAGGTCGCTGTGGAAAGGGGCGGAGACCGGCAGCATGATGGCGCGCTTGGCGCCCTTTTCCGTCGCAAGAGCCGCAGCCTTCTCGACAGCCGCCCTGGAGCCGGAGATGACGAGCTGGCCGCCGCCGTTGTCGTTGGCGATCTGGCAGACGCCGGCCTCGCGGGCTTCCGCGCAGACGGCTTCCACATCGCCATGCTCCAGCCCGATGATCGCCGCCATGGCGCCCTGCCCGACCGGCACCGCCGTCTGCATGGCGTCGCCGCGGATGCGCAACAGCCTCGCGGCATCCGCCAGCGAGAAGGTGCCGGCGGCACACAGCGCCGAATATTCCCCGAGCGAATGGCCGGCGACGAAGGCGACCTTCTCGGCGATGTTCAGGCCGCGCGCCTCCATGACGCGGATCGCCGCCATCGACACGGCCATCAGCGCGGGCTGCGCATTGGCGGTCAGCGTCAGCGTCTCTTCGGGGCCATTCCACATGATGTCTGAGAGTTTCTGGCCGAGCGCCTCGTCGACGGTGGCGAACACCGCGCGGGCCTCCGGAAAGGCATCGGCCAGATCCTTGCCCATGCCGACGGCCTGGCTGCCCTGTCCAGGGAACGTGAATGCAATGCTCATGGGGATATGTCCTTCCCGTATGTTTTGCCTCTCCATTCACATTTGGGCATCCCGAGTCAAGGAAGCATCCCCGCAAAACCGCTGAAAATGCTGGATATTGCCTCTTGCGCCGCAGCAAATCCCGCTTAAAGTTCCGCCGACCTTTCAGGACGGGACCTCATTTCATGCATTATAAGAGACTCGGCCGCACGGAACTCTCCGTGTCGGAAATCTGCCTCGGTACCATGACCTGGGGCACGCAGAACACGGAAGCGGAAGCCCATGAGCAGATGGACCACGCCTTCGAGAACGGCATCAACTTCTTCGACACGGCCGAACTCTATCCGACCACGCCGGCAGGCCCCGAGACCTACGGGCGGACCGAGGAGATCATCGGCACGTGGCTGAAGAAAGGCGGCAGGCGCAAGGACCTCGTGCTCGCCTCCAAGATCGCCGGCAGCGGCCGGCCGCATATCCGCGCCGGGCGCGACATCTCGGCCGCGACGATCCGCGAGGCGCTCGACGCGAGTCTCAAGCGCCTGCAGACCGATTATCTCGACCTCTACCAGATCCACTGGCCGAACCGCGGCACCTATCATTTCCGCAATTCCTGGACCTTCGACGCGACCAACCAGGAGCGCGAGAAGGCCGCGGCGGAAATCGCCGAAATCCTTGAAGCAATGGGCGAACTGGTGAAAGCGGGCAAGATCCGTGCCGTCGGCCTTTCCAACGAAAGCGCCTGGGGCACGCTGAAATACCTGCTCCTTTCCGAAGAAAAAGGCCTGCCGCGCATCGCCTCGATCCAGAACGAATACAACCTCCTCTACCGGCAGTTCGATCTGGATCTCGCGGAAGTCGCCCATCACGAGGAGGTCGGGCTGATGGCCTATTCGCCGCTCGCCGCCGGCATCCTGACCGGCAAATACCAGAACGGCGCCCGTCCCGCCGGCACGCGGGCAACGATCAACAAGGATCTCGGCGGCCGCCTGCAGCCGATGCAGGAACCCGCGGTGAAGGCCTATATCGAAGTCGCGGCGAAGCACGGCCTCGATCTTGCCCAGATGGCGCTCGCCTTCTGCCTCTCACGGCCCTTCATGGCATCCGTCATCATCGGCGCGACGTCGATGGCGCAACTGAAGACCGACATGGCGGCGGTCGACCTGAAACTTTCCGACGAGGTGATGAAGGATATCGCCGGAGTCCACCGGCGATATCCGATGACCCTCTGAGGCCGATCAGGCGCTCGGCGCCGCCGGCTCGACGGCCTGTCCGCCGGCCGGCACCGGCACCGGCTGGAACGGTGCGCCGTTCACCGGCAGGCCGGACATCCGGATGACGGCCGGAAGCCCCCATCTGCGGCCGTTGACCTGTTCGTCGGCATTGAGGCCGGGTTCGCCGACCGCGATGAGGTCCTGATCGACGGCCTTGAGCAGTTCGTCCTTGTCTGGCGTCCATCCCGGCTCGAGATTGAAGAACGACAGCGGATCGCCCTTCAGAAGCCCCGCGAATGTCGATGCGACGATGATCGAGCCGAGCGTGCCGAGCCGCTTGCCGGCGCCGCCGACCGTGAGGTCGGACCCGGCAGCGGCCGCGTCGAACTCAGCCTCCCGCAGGATATAGTACCAGAGGGACTCCCGCTCCGCCTCGGCGATGTCGATGGTCGGTATGTCGAGCAGCCTGGCGACCTCGATCGCCGACGGCAGCTGCATCCTGACGCCGCGGACGAGATTGCGGGCGGCCAGCACGTTGAGGATCTTCGTGTTGTCGCCGGGGCTGACGGGATCTTCCGGCAATTCCCGCAGCGCGTTCGCCAGCACGCTGTCGAACTGGCGGGCGACCTGCGGGAATTGCGGCGTCACGGAGGACGACATCCGCAGGAACCAGTCCCACTGGACGACCCGGTCCGGATGCAGGGCGCGGAATCCCCTGAGGTCTTCGCCATTGTGCTTGAAGGTCGGTGTGAAGACGCCGACGCCCTTGGCCAGATTCGTCTGGTAGCCGTTGCGGACCAGCGAATGCCCGAACCGGTATGCCGCGACCGAGAACTCCAGCGGCATGAACGGATCGTTCTTCCAGTCGTAGACGTCTTCATAACCGAGCTTCCACAGGGCTCGCCCGTTTCCGGCATCCGGGTCCTTGCCGAGCGCCTTTGCGTGGACGGCCGGCTCGCAGATGCGCGCCACGTAATCGTTCCAGACGATCCACTGGTAAAGCCAGCGCAGCGTCTTGCGGGCGGCCTCGAACGCCTTTTTGGGCGGCATGCCCTTCTCTATCGCCGTCGTCGCGAGCGTGTTGTGCGCAAGCAGGAAGGCGAGGTGCATCTGCGCCACGATGGCATTCTCGTCGTTGCGCGGATCGCCGATCAGCGCCGTCTCCTGCCCGCCCGACACCCTCGGCAGGTCCTTGAACGGCGAGCCGGCGATCTCGCCGATGCGGAAACAGCCCGGCGCATTCTTGTCGTAGAGATAGGGCTGGGCATCCGGTCCCTGCCCGTAGATACAGTCGAGATCGAGCCTCGGCGTCCGGAAGTTATGCAGCCTGTTGGGATCGAGCTCGGCCTCGCTGAGCGGGGTCACGTCCAAGGTCAGGTCGTGGTCGATGAACTGGCCGAAATAGGTGTAGCCGGACGGAAGCTCGGAATCGCCCGCCGGCGGCGGCGCGGCATCGACCATCTTGCTGGTGACGAAATCCATGAAATAGGCTTCGAGCGCCGCCGCGCTGCCGATCCCCGGACCTGTGAACGCGGTTATATCCGGCTCCCAGCCGGCAAGCTCCGGAAACAACCTTCCAAAGCTTCCCTGGTAGAATCTGGACCGCGGTGCCGTTACCTCGAAATTCTTCTCTCCGTGATGCATGACGAAATCCCCTCCGTCTCGCGTGATTACCCCCTAACCTTCCTCCCGGCGCGGACCATGAACCCGCCTCCCCGGCTTTCCTATCACCCTGGTCACATCGCCCGGCTTTCGGCATCGTTCCCTGCTCCATCGAGCCCGTTCGGCGAACGCCTCTTGCCTTCTTTCCAAAAATCCGTATAAGCGCGCTGTTCGAAACACCCGGTCTTCTGGCTGGTGGCTGAACGGAGGGCAGGTCTTCCCTGAAAAAGGAAGCCGCAAGGACCAGAGGGTCCGAGCCTCCCGTGTCTCCGCTCTCGACCGTCTCGATACAACTACTTTTCTTGCCTGGGCTCGTCCCGTTCAGGAGCAGTCGTTGAGGCTTAGCCGCCGAGGTCCGGGTCAGACAACCGCAAGAAAAGGCAAAGCTTACATGGCTCTTTACGAACACGTATTCCTTGCCCGGCAGGATATGTCCCCGCAGCAGGTTGATGCCCTCGTCGAACAGTACAAGGGCGTCCTCGAAGCTAACGGCGGCAAGGTCGGGCGCGTAGAAAACTGGGGTCTCAAGTCCCTCACCTACCGCATCAAGAAGAACCGCAAGGCCCATTACGCCCTGATGGACATCGACGCGCCGGCAGCCGCCGTGCACGAGATGGAACGCCAGATGCGCATCAACGAAGACGTCCTGCGCTACATGACGATCGCCGTCGAGAAGCACGAGGAAGGCCCGTCCGCGATGATGCAGAAGCGCGACCGCGACGACCGTCCGCGCCGCGATGGCGACGACCGTCCGCCGCGCCGCGAATTCGGCGACCGTCCGCCGCGCCGCGACGGCGAATTCCAGCGCGCCCCGCGTCCGTCGACGCCGCGCGAAGCGTAATCGGCTATAAGGAGAAGAGACAATGGCTGACGTATCCTCCGCTCCGGCACGCCGCCCGTTCCACCGCCGCCGCAAGACCTGCCCGTTCTCGGGCGCCAATGCGCCGCGGATCGACTACAAGGACGTACGCCTGCTGCAGCGCTACATTTCCGAGCGCGGCAAGATCGTTCCGTCCCGCATCACGGCCGTTTCCCAGAAGAAGCAGCGCGAACTCGCCCAGGCGATCAAGCGCGCCCGCTTCCTCGGCCTGCTGCCCTACGTCGTAGCGTAATATGAAATCCGGACCCTCTGGTCTGAGACCAGAGGGTCCGCTCCCTTCCTCGATGGGCGTGGATCGGAAACCTCAAATCCCATGTTGGGGATGAAATGCCTGAGAAAATGATTCAGGCACCCTCCCCTAACTGCTTGAAGTAGCAGGACAGCGAGACCGTGACGAACAACTATCAGACCGTGCTGCCAACCGGCATCCTTGCCGGCATCGCCGCCACCCTGCTCGTGCTGGGTGCGAATGCGCAGTCGTCCTTCGCGTCCATGCTCTACGCCGCCTCCGCGCTGCCGATCCTGATCGCCGGCCTCGGCTGGGGCAACCGCGCCGCCATCGTCGGCGTCCTGACGGCGGCCGTGCTCGGCGCAATCCTCGTCTCGCCGCTCTTCGCGCTCGCCATGGCGGTCTTCACGCTGATCCCGGCGGGCTGGCTCAGCCACCTCGCCAACCTGGCGCGGCCGGCCTCCGAACTCGGCGGCCCGGACAACCTGATGGCCTGGTATCCGATCTCGGACATCCTGCTGCATCTGTGCGGCCTCGTCACGCTCGCCGTCATCGCGCTCGGCTTCGCCATCGGCTACGGACCGGAACTCACCGGCCAGATGGTCGATGCCATGACCGAGGCGCTGAAAGCCCAGGAGCCCGCCTTCACGCCGGACCCGGCCGGCATGGAGCAGACCAAGGCGCTGCTCGTGCTGACGCTGCCGCTCGTGCAGGGCGGCATCTGGGTCATGCTGCTGTTTACCGCCTTCTACATCGCCGTGCGCATCGTCTCCCGCTCCGGGCGGGCGCTTCGCCCGCGCGAGGACATGCCGTCGGCACTGCGCATGAACCGGCATGCGATCTTCATCTTCCTCGCCGGCATCGTGCTGACCTTCATGGGCGGCGTTCCGGCGATGATCGGCGCGGTGATCTGCGGCACGTTCGGCGCCGGGTTCCTGATGGCGGGCTTCGCCTCCATCCATTTCCGCAGTCAGGGCAAGGATTGGCGCGTGCCGGTCCTCATCCTCTGCTACCTCTCTTCCATGCTTCTCCTGCCGGCGATCGCCATCCTCGTGCTCGGGCTCACCGACACGCGGCGGACGATCGCGCTGACCCCGGTCAGGGGCACGGCTGCCAATCCCAGCGAAAACAAGACCGACGAAAACAAGAATTGAGAACCCCGAAAGGAAAACACCATGCAAGTCATCCTGCTTGAACGCGTGCCGAAGCTCGGCCAGATGGGCGAAGTCGTGAAGGTCCGCGACGGTTACGCCCGCAACTTCCTGCTGCCGCAGGGCAAGGCGCTGCGCGCCAACGACGCCAACAAGAAGCGTTTCGACGCCGAGCGCGCCACGCTCGAAGCCCGCAACCTCGAGCGCAAGGGCGAAGCCCAGAAGGTCGCCGAAGTTCTCGACGGCAAGTCCTTCGTCATGGTTCGCGCCGCCGGCGAAACCGGCCAGCTCTACGGCTCGGTCGCCGCCCGCGACATCGTCGAGGCGCTCGCCGCCGAAGGCTTCGTGATCGGCCGCAACCAGGTCGACCTCAACCATCCGATCAAGGAAATCGGCCTGCACAAGGTGACGCTCCACCTGCATGCGGAAGTCGAGATCTCGGTCGACCTGAACGTCGCCCGATCGCCGGAAGAAGCCGAACGCCAGGCCAAGGGCGAAAGCCTCACCTCGGTCGATGCCATCTACGGCGTCGACGAGGACGCGCTGCGTCCGGAAGACTTCTTCGATCCGGAAGCCGACCGTGAGGAAGAAGACGAAGCGTAATTGCACGTCACAGCGAAAATTCATCAGCCCTCGGTTTGCGCCGGGGGCTTTTTTTGTCGCCGCCATCCGGCTCAACCCGGCATTGATGCTCCGCGTCTGAAACATGGCGGACAACCCGCTTAATTGCGGCAACAATCTGTCCGGGCAGGTTGACATGCGCGCACCCTCTTCTTCATGTTGATCGAAACATTAGAAAGAAAGGGAGCAATGATGACCATCAGAAACAACCTTCTCGCGATCGGTGCCGTGATCGGCCTCGTAGCGGCAGGCGTGAGCTTCGCGGCAGCGCAGACGCCGGCCTTCTTCCGCATCGGCACGGGCGGCACGGCGGGCACCTATTATCCGATCGGCGGCCTCATCGGCAATGCGATCTCCGGAGCCGGAGACAAAGGCGTACAGGGGCTTGTCGCCACCGCCGTCGCTTCCAACGGGTCTGTGGCCAACATCAATGCCATCCAGGGCGGCTCGATGGAATCGGGCTTCACACAGTCGGACGTGGCTTACTGGGCCCATAACGGCACCGGCCTTTATGAGGGCAAGGGCAAGGTGGAGGACCTGCGCCTGATCGCGACGCTCTATCCGGAGACGATCCATCTCGTCGCTGCCAAGAACTCCGGCATCAAGTCCATCGCCGATCTCAAGGGCAAGCGCGTTTCTCTCGACGAGCCCGGCTCCGGCACGATCGTCGACGCCCGCATCGTACTGGCCGCATTCGGACTGAGCGAGAAGGACGTCAAGGCGGAGTATCTGAAACCCGGCCCTGCAGGCGAGCGCCTGCGCGACGGCGGCCTCGACGCCTATTTCTTCGTCGGCGGATATCCGACGGGGGCGATCTCCGAACTCGCCACCTCCTCCGGCATTTCGCTGGTTCCGATCAGCGGCCCGGAAGTGGACAAGATGCTTTCGGAATACAAGTTCTTCTCCAAGGACACCGTGCCTGCGGGAACCTACCAGGGCGTCGACGAAACGCCCACCATCTCGGTCGCGGCCCAATGGGTCACGAGCGCCAAGCAGCCTGAGGACCTCGTCTACAACATCACCAAGGTGATGTGGAACGACGCGACGCGCGCAGCACTCGACGCCGGACACGCCAAGGGCAAGATGATCACCCTGCAGAACGCCGTCACCAGTCTCGGCATTCCGCTGCATCCGGGCGCCGAGCGCTTCTACAAGGAAGCCGGCGTCCTGAAATAAGACGGTTATCCTTGCCTTCATGACGCGGCGGCCCGCGGCAAGTCAGGCCGCCGCTTTCTATTTGGAACAAGAAAAGACATCAGGGGAAGACACGATGGCGGCGGACGACGAGAGCAAGATCTCTCCCATGGAGCTGGACGAAGCGAAGGCGCGCGAACTGGAAGAACAGTTCGATTCCGAAATCCGCTTCCGGCCGCTCGCACCGCTTGCCTCATGGCTCGTCGGCCTCCTGCTCGTGGTCCTTTCGATCTTCCACTATTACACGGCCGGCTTCGGCCTGCTGCCGGAAGTCGTGCATCGCGGCATCCACCTTTCCTTCGTGCTCGGGCTGATCTTCCTCGTCTTTCCGTTCACCCGCCGCGGTTATGACCGGCCGGCGCAATCGAGCCTCGTGCGGCCGCTCGGCATTTCCCTGATCGACTGGGCGCTGGCGATCGGCGCCGTCGTCTCGGTCCTCCACGTTCCCCTCATTCCACTGGACGACCTCGCTTTCCGAGTCGGCAATCCGACGACGACGGACGTCGTCCTCGGCGGCTTGCTCGTGCTGGTGCTGCTTGAAGCGACGCGCCGCTCGGTCGGCTGGCCGCTGCCGATCATCGCGATCCTCTTCATGGCCTATTCCATCTGGGGACCGTCCATGCCCGGAATCCTGGTCCATCCGGGCGCCACCTTCTCGCAGCTCATCAATCATCTTTATCTGACGAGCCAGGGCATCTACGGCATCGCGCTCGGCGTCGTCGCGACATACGTCTTCCACTTCGTGCTCTTCGGCGTCTTTGCAACGCGCATCGGGCTCGGCCAGCTTTTCCTCGATTGCGCCGCCTGGGTTGCCGGACGTTATGCCGGCGGCCCGGCGAAAGTGTCCATCTTCGGTTCCGCCCTCTTCGGCATGATTTCCGGTTCGTCGGTCGCCAACACGGTGACCGTCGGTTCGCTGACGATCCCCGCGATGATCCGGATGGGCTACAAACGTCCGTTTGCCGCAGCGGTCGAGGCGGCCTCGTCGACGGGCGGGCAGATCACCCCGCCGATCATGGGGGCCGCGGCCTTCCTGATGATCGAGTTCCTCAACCTGCCCTATACGACGATCATCCTGGCGGCGATCGTCCCGGCCTTCATGCATTTCTTCGGCGTGCTGGTGCAGGTGCATTTCGAGGCGAAGCGCAACGGGCTGCGCGGCATGCGGAAGGACGAGCTGCCCGATCTGAAGGAGGCCTTCAGGCGCGACTGGCCGACGGTCATCCCGCTCGTGGTCCTGATCGGCGTCCTGTTGTCCGGTTATACGCCCTATCTCGCAGCATTCTGGGGCATCACGCTCTGCATCGCCGTAGGCCTTCTCAACCCCAGACGCCGCATGTCCTTCCTGGAGGTGTTCGAGGGCCTGCGCGACGGCGCGAAATACGCGCTCGCCGTCGGTGCGGCGGCTGCGACCGTCGGCATCATCGTCGGCGTCGTCACGCTTACCGGTGTCGGCTTCAAGATCTCCTACATCGTCACCTCGACGGCGGCGCAGATGGCGACTTTCGTCGGCACATTGCTGCCTGCCGCCTGGTTTGGTCCGCAGACGCTCACCCTGCTCTTCACGCTCATCATGACCGGCGTTGTCTGCATCCTGATGGGCTGCGGGATTCCGACGACGGCGAACTACATCATCATGGCGACGATCGCCGCACCGGCGCTTGGCCTGCTCGGCGTCGAACCGCTCGTCGCGCATTTCTTCGTCTTCTATTACGGCGTTCTGGCGGATATCACCCCGCCGGTTGCGCTGGCGGCCTACGCGGCGGCCGGAATGGCGGGCGCCGATCCGTTCAAGACGGGCAATACGGCATTCCGGCTGGGACTGGGAAAAATCCTCGTCCCGTTCGTCTTCGTCTTCTCGCCGTCACTGCTGCTCGTCACAAACGATTTCACCTGGAGCAACTTCCTCATCGCGTTCATCGGCTGCGTGCTCGGGATCACCTGCCTCGGAGCGGCGCTATCCGGCTTCATGCTCGTACGGACCGTGGCTTGGGAGCGTCTCTTGCTGACGGTCGCGGCGATCCTGCTGGTCGTGCCGGAGCTGATCTCGTCGCTGATCGGCGTGGCTCTGATCGTTCCCGTGTTTCTCCGCCAGCTTGCCGGTCACCGGACAGCCGTGGCCTTGTAGCGAATCTCCGGAAGGCTTAATTTCAGAACAAGGCCGTGGCGGCCGCGCAGACAGTTTTGCCACGGTCAAATCATCTTGTCTGTTTCGGTGCGTTTTATCCACAAGCTCAAGCCATGACTGTGGAGATCGACGGATTTTGAAGATTCTGCCGGGATCGCCCGTTCATCGGCGGCAAAGTGCTGTAGGATCGCGCCCGATTCAAAATACACGATTGGAAAACATGCAGGACGTCGCACGCAAACTGACAGCGCTCAGCAACAAGGATGCGGAACCCCATTACCGCGAAGCTCCGAGCAATATCGAAGCCGAACAGGCCCTGCTCGGCGCCATCCTCGTCAACAACGATGCCTATTACCGCGTCTCCGACTTCCTGAAGCCCCCCCATCTCTACGACCCGCTGCACCGGAAGATCTTCGAGGTGGCCGGCGACATCATCCGCATGGGCAAGACCGCCAATCCGGTGACGATCAAGAATTTCGTGCCGGCCGACACGAAGGTCGGCGACATGACGGTGGCGCAATATCTCGCCCGCCTCGCCGCCGAGGCCGTGTCGATCATCAACGCGGAAGACTATGGAAGGGCGATCTACGACCTGGCGCTGCGCCGCGCGCTGATCACCATCGGCGAGGACATGGTCAACATCGCCTATGACGCGCCGCTCGACATGCCGCCGCAGACGCAGATCGAGGATACCGAACGCCGGCTTTTCGAACTTGCCGAAACCGGCCGCTACGACGGCGGCTTCCAGTCGTTCAACGATGCGGTGGCGCTCGCGATCGACATGGCGGGGGCCGCCTTCGAGCGCGACGGCAATCTTTCGGGCATCTCCACCGGCATCATGTCGCTGGATGCCAGGATGGGCGGCCTGCAGCGCTCCGACTTGATCGTGCTTGCCGGACGCCCCGGCATGGGCAAGACCTCGCTCGCCACCAACATCGCCTACAATATCGCAGCCGCCTACGAGCCCGAAGTGATGCCGGACGGCTCCTTCAAGGCGAAGAACGGCGGCGTCGTCGGCTTCTATTCGCTGGAAATGTCGGCCGAGCAGCTCGCCACCCGCATCATCTCGGAGCAGACGGAAGTCTCGTCCTCGAAGATCCGCCGCGGCGACATCACCGAGGCGGATTTCGAGAAGCTCGTCGCCTGCAGCCAGATGATGCAGAAGGTGCCGCTCTTCATCGACCAGACCGGCGGCATCTCGATCGCCCAGCTTTCCGCCCGCGCCCGCCGCCTCAAGCGCCAGCGGGGTCTCGACTGCCTGGTCGTCGACTATATCCAGCTGATGACGGGTGCCGGCAAGGCCGGCGAAAACCGCGTGCAGGAAATCACCCAGATCACCACGGGTCTGAAGGCGCTCGGCAAGGAACTGAACGTGCCGATCATCGCGCTCTCGCAGCTTTCCCGCCAGGTGGAAAGCCGCGACGACAAGCGCCCGCAGCTCTCCGACCTTCGCGAATCCGGCTCGATCGAGCAGGACGCCGACGTGGTGCTCTTCGTGTTCCGCGAGGAATATTACGTCAAGAACCTGGAGCCGCGCGACCCGAACGATCCGAAATATGCGGAGTGGGAAGCGCATATGGACAAGGTGAAGGGTACGGCGGACGTCATCATCGCCAAGCAGCGCCACGGGCCGACCGGCACGGTGAAGCTCGCCTTCCAGTCGGAATTCACCCGCTTCGGCGACCTCGCCGACCCGAGCTTCAGCCAATACGAAGAGCATTGAGTTCTTCGCTCATTTGACAGACCGCCTTCATGTTGGCATGATCGCCAACATGAAGGCGGAATTGCCTTACCGCTCAAAAAGCGTGTTGTCAGATGGTGCCATCGTCGAGATGGTCATCTGGAAGGTTCCGCATCCCGTATCGGGCAGTCGACACGACTACAAATACAGCCTGTTCTACGGTTATGAAGGACGGCGGATCGTCGGCTACGACAACGAAAGAGGCAAAGGCGACCACCGGCATATCAACGACGACGAAGAGAGCTATACCTTTTCGACCGTGGACGCATTGATCCGGGATTTTCTTGCTGATGTGCGTGCAAGGAGGCAGCGCCGATGACAACCGCTATGATCCGAATCCAGAAAGATGACGATGCCGTGCTTCAGCAGGCGGGCAAAGGTTTCCTCAACGCCTGGAAAACCGGCGAAGAGCAGGATCATGTCTTCAGCTTCTCGTCTCCCGAACAGCTCTTCACCGTGCTGACGCCGAAACGCTGGACACTGATCGAGACCCTGCAGGGCCTCGGCCCTTCGACCTATCGCGCGCTTGCCGCCGCCCTTTCCCGCGATGTGAAGCGCGTGCACGAGGACACGGCGGTGCTGATCGAGTGGGGACTGGTAGAGCTCAACGAGGATGGCCGCATCCACGTGCCCTATGACGTCATCCATGCGGATTTCGATCTGCGCAGCGTGGCTTGATTCCAGACAGCTTCAAATCGTCTGTCAGCTCTCCGCGCCGTTCCTTTCAATGCCCTGCCGGTGCCGCCCGGTAGGCTTCCCGGCCGGCGGACCAGGTGCGCCGGACAGCCGGCGTGCCGCCTTCCGGCCATTCGACCAGCACGAGATCGGCCCGCTTGCCGGTTTCGATCGTGCCGCGATCGTTCAGGCCCAGGGCGCGCGCCGGATTGCCCGAGACGAGAGGCCAGAGCGCGTGGAGCGGACCGACGCCATCGGCCTTCAGCCGCGCCAGGCCGAGCAGCATCGCCGGGTAATAATAGTCCGAGGCGAGGATGTCGCAGAGGTCCTCGCGGATCATGTCGGCCGCACCGATCGAAGCCAGGTGGCTGCCGCCGCGCGCGGCGTTCGGGCTGCCGAGGACGATGAAATCGCCGGCATCGCGGGCGGCTCGCGCCACCCTTCTGTTCATCGGGAACTCGCTGATCCGCGCGCCGCGGCTGCGGAAGAAATCGCGCGTTTCGATCTGGCTGTCGTCATGCGAGAGCATCGGCGCGCCGGCCTCCCTGGCAAGCGTCGCCACCTCCTCGATCGCACCCGGCACCTCGGGCCGGCGCTCCCACATGTCGCGGACGAGCGAGAGCATCTCCGCCAGGGGGATCTTCGCCCGCTTGGCGCGTTCCGCCATCTTCGTGGCGAAGGCGGGCGATTCCGGATCGACCACCGGGAAGGCCGGATCGAAGTCGAACGGCCGCTCCTGCAGCGGCACCGAGGGATCCAGCATGACCATCGAGGTATGATCGTTGAAGGCGACCGAGGGCAGGCGCGGGCCGGACAGCGCCTCGCGGATCAGGTCGACGGCCTCGAAGCAGAAGGTCTCCCAGCGCAGCTGCACGCGATTGTCCACCGTCAGGCGCGGGGCGAGCGCCTTGAGGGCGGAGACGATGGCGCGGCCGTTTTCCACCGAGCGCAGCCCCGGTTCCCAGCTCAGCGTCAGGGCGTGATAGGCGGTCGCGATGCCGTTCGCCGCAAGCTGGCGGTCCGTATCGAGCAATGCAGCGGCGACGGGAAGCATCGTGCCCGGCCGCGGCATGACCTGCCGCTCGAAGGCGTCGCCATGGATATCCACGAAGGCCGGCGCGAGGATATGGCCGCGCCCGTCGACGATGTCCGCCCCATCGCGCGCGCCGTCGATCGCCGTGATCCGGCCGTCCTCGACACGCACGGAAGCCTGTGCCAGACGGTCGCCGAAAACCACCGCCGCACCCTCGATCACCATTGCCGGATTGTTCTGCATCGACCCCATCCAATAAAAAGAAGAGGCGCAGCGGCCGTGTCACCCCGACCGGCCGCGCGCCATCTGCGGCTTCTATCCAGCAGATATGACAGATTTGCGAAGATCGCTGCCACCGACACTGAAAAAATAGATGCCGCAGGGCAAGGGGGCGCCACCCGTCCAAAAGATTGTGCAGCGCGAAGGATTTTCGCGCGACGGTCTTTTTCCCGCCTTCGAAACGGTTAAGGATCGCCGGACCATTGATCATTCCCGCGAGCACAAATGACCGAGTTCGAAACCGACCTTTCCTCCATCGACGAGTTCGACATCGCGCCCGTGCGGCTGACGGTCGATCTCGGAGCGCTCGTCGACAACTGGCGGGAAATGGCGCGGCGTTCGGGGCGCGCGCGAACGTCGGCGGTCGTCAAGGCGGATGCCTACGGGCTCGGGCTGGAAGATTGCGGCACGGCGCTCTACGAAGCCGGCGCCAGGGATTTCTTCGTCGCGGTGGCGCAGGAAGGTGTCACGCTGCGCGCCTATGCGCCCGATGCCCGCATCTATGTGCTTGCCGGCATCTGGCCCGGCCAGGAGCCCCTGTTCTTCGAAAACGACCTCGTGCCGGTGCTGGCGTCGGAAGAACAGCTCGCCTTCTGGATGTCCGCCGTGTCGGAGCATGGCGACCACCCCTGCGCGCTTCACGTGGATACCGGCTTCAACCGGCTCGGCATCCCGCTCGAGGACGCGATCGCCTTTGCCGACGACGTCTCGCGGCCGGCGAGCTTCTCGCCGGTCCTGGTGCTCTCGCATCTCCACAGCGGCGACACGCCCTCCTCACCCCTCAACCGGCAGCAGCTCTCATCCTTCCACAGGGTTGCGGAGGCTTTCGAAGGTATCGAATCAAGCCTTTCGGCTTCCGCCGGCATCTTCCTCGGTCCCGACTACCACTTCGACCTCACCCGCCCCGGCATCGCGCTTTATGGCGGCGAATCCGTGCACGACATGCAGCCGCTCAAACCGGTGGCGAAGGCCGAGGCGCGCATCGTGCAGATCCGCGAGGCCGACGAAGGCACCACCGTCAGCTACGGCGCAACGCATCAGCTGTCGCGCAGGAGCCGGCTCGCCATCGCGTCGGTCGGCTATGCCGACGGCTATCTCCGCTCGCTTTCCGGCTCCGGCGTGCCGCTTCGGGCAGGCGGGACGCCCGGCGCCTTCGGCTTCGTCGCGGGGCACAGGGTGCCGGTGGTCGGCCGCATCACCATGGACCTGACGATCTTCGACGTCACCGACGTTCCGGCATCGGATATCCGCGCCGGCGACTATATCGAGCTCTTCGGCCCCAACATGCCGCTCGACGATGTGGCGCGCGCCGCCGGCACGATCGGCTACGAGCTCTTGACCGGTCTCGGCCTGCGCTACGAGCGGCGGTATATCTATCCCGACGATTGAGCGGCCGGTCGCGCTTGCCCCTTGGAACCGGAAATTCTCCGTGCTATACGAGAACAAAAGGAGATCGAAATGACCGATATCCATCTCAGCGACCAAGATCGGGCCTTCATCGAAGATCTTGTAAGGAATAGGGTCTACAGAAATGCCGACGAGGTCGTGGCAGCCGGCCTGCGGCTGCTCGGCAGCGAGGAAGGCAAGTTCATCGAGCTGCAGCGTCTTATCCAGGCAGGGCTGGACGATGTCGAGGCAGGGCGGGTCCATCGCTACGCATCGGGTGAGGAAATGCTGAACGAGATAAAGCGCATGGCGGAGAAGAAAACGGGGACGCGCTATTAGGAACCGGGAACCTGTCTGGTCATCCGCTGCGCGAGCAGACCTCTTCGAGGATCACGGCTATATTGCCCGCGAAAACCCTCTGGCGGCCGACCGCTTCTTTCTCGATATTTATGCCAAGGTCGAAACATTCGCCCGAACCGGATTGACCGGCATTGATCGTGGCGAATTCGGAGACGGCATCAGAAGCTTTTCCTACCGGGAACGCATCATCTTTTTCCACGTATCGGAAACCGAGTTGACCGTCCTCCGTGTCCTGCACGGCCATCAGGATATCTCCCCCGACTATTTCAAGACTGACGATACCTGACCCCCATGGCAAAACCAAAGACCCAATTCGTGTGCCAGAACTGCGGCACGGTGCACAGCCGCTGGGCCGGCAAATGCGACGGCTGCGGCGAGTGGAACACGATCGTCGAGGAAGACCCGATGGGCGGCATCGGCGGCGGTCCCGGCAAGGCGCCGAAGAAGGGCCGTGCCGTGGCGCTCACCACGCTTTCCGGCGAGACCGAACAGGCGCCGCGCGTCCATACCGGCATTTCCGAGCTCGACCGGGCGACCGGCGGCGGTTTCGTGCGCGGTTCGGCCGTGCTCGTCGGCGGCGACCCCGGCATCGGCAAGTCGACGCTCCTGATGCAGGCGGCGGCGGCGCTGTCCCGCCGCGGCCACCGGATCATCTACGTTTCCGGCGAGGAAGCGGTCGCGCAAGTGCGGCTGCGCGCCCAGCGGCTCGGCGCCGCCGACTCGGACGTGCTGCTCGCCGCCGAGACGAATGTCGAGGACATCCTGGCCACCATCTCGGACGGCAAGCGGCCCGACCTCGTCATCATCGATTCCATCCAGACGCTGTGGAGCGATACGGCCGATTCGGCGCCCGGCACGGTCACGCAGGTACGCACCGGCGTGCAGGCGATGATCCGCTTTGCCAAGCAGACGGGCGCCGCCATGGTCCTCGTCGGCCATGTCACCAAGGAAGGCCAGATCGCCGGTCCGCGCGTCGTCGAGCACATGGTCGACGCCGTCCTCTATTTCGAGGGCGATCGCGGCCACCATTACCGTATCCTGCGCACGGTGAAGAACCGATTCGGACCGACCGACGAGATCGGCGTGTTCGAAATGTCCGACAAGGGGCTTCGCGAAGTCTCCAATCCGTCCGAACTCTTTCTGAGCGAGCGCAATGCCAAGGCGCCCGGCGCGGCCGTCTTCGCCGGCATGGAAGGCACGCGGCCGGTGCTGGTCGAGGTGCAGGCGCTGGTGGCGCCGACCTCGCTCGGCACGCCGCGCCGGGCCGTGGTCGGCTGGGACAGCTCCAGGCTCTCGATGATTCTCGCCGTGCTCGAAGCCCATTGCGGCGTGAGGCTCGGCCAGCACGACGTGTACCTGAACGTCGCAGGCGGCTACCGCATCTCGGAGCCGGCCGCAGACCTCGCGGTCGCGTCCGCGCTCGTCTCCTCGCTTGCCGGCCTGGCGCTCCCCGCCGATTGCGTCTATTTCGGCGAGATCAGCCTCTCCGGCGCAGTGCGGCCGGTTTCGCAGACCGCGCAGCGCCTCAAGGAGGCCGAGAAACTGGGGTTTTCCGGCGCCATGCTGCCTTCGAGCTCGGCCGAGGCGCCGAAGGGGACGAACGGACGCTGGACCGAGATCGAAGACCTGCCGGACCTCGTATCGCGCATCGCCGGTTCGTCGAACCGGCTGAAGCCGGCCATGGAGGAGGATTGACCGGCGTGCGGTATTCCTGCCCCTCATCCACAGCCGCAAGCCCCGGAGGATGATTGATCTTCCGTTAAAGGGCCTGCTGATGTATGACGGCTGCCGTGAAGCAGGCCCTGCGCCGAAAAGTCTGGAGTAGTCCCCATATGCCCATTACGATTTTCGACGGTATCGTCATCGGCGTGACCCTGTTTTCCGCCGTGCTCGCCATGGTCCGCGGTTTTTCGCGGGAGGTGCTGTCGATCGCAAGCTGGGTGGGCTCGGTTGCCGCCGCCTATTATCTCTACCCGCTGCTCGTGCCCTACGCGAAGAACTACACGGCCGACGACCGTATCGCGATCGCCGCTTCCGCCGGCATCATCTTCCTGATCGCGCTGATCGTCATCTCCTTCATCACGACGCGCATCGCCGACTTCATCATCGACAGCCGCGTCGGCGCGCTGGACCGCACGCTGGGTTTCCTGTTCGGCGCGGCCCGCGGCATCCTGCTGCTCGTCGTCGCCGTGGCGTTCTGGAACTGGCTGGTGGCCGCGAACGCGCAGCCCGCCTGGGTCACGCAGGCGAAATCGAAGCCTTTCCTCGATACGCTCGTCGCACGTCTGGAGGCCGTGCTGCCGGACGACATCGAGCCGCAGATCCGCGCCCGCATCACGGGTCAGGAGGAAGCGCCGGCCGATGGCGCCGCGGGGCAGGATCAGCCGCCGGCGGAAGACGCACCTTCAACAAATAATTGACGCTTTGTTGCGCTTGATGCGGCGCGAAACGTCACCATTTGTGGTAACATTCGAGTTCAAATGAAAAGCGGGCTGGGTTCCGGGGAGATGGCTTCCCCGGCCGGCCTTTCCATTTTTCCGAACGGGACACGTTGTCCGAAAGGGATAAGGGCCAGATGAGCGAACCGGTTTCCGAGACGTTTGAGGCAAGAGGCGTCCACGAATGGGATGGCGACACGCTTCGCGAAGAATGCGGCGTCTTCGGAATCCTGGGCCATCCCGAGGCGGCTACGCTGACGGCGCTCGGTCTTCACGCGCTCCAGCATCGCGGCCAGGAAGCCGCCGGCATCGTCTCCTTCGACGGCCTGCGCTTCCATTCCGAGCGCCATATGGGGCTTGTCGGCGACCATTACACCGATCCGGCCACCCTCGCCCGCCTGCCCGGCAATATCGCCATGGGCCATAACCGCTATTCCACCACCGGCGAGGTGGCGCTGCGCAACGTACAGCCGCTGTTTGCCGAGCTGGAAGTCGGCGGCATCGCGATCGCCCATAACGGCAACTTCACCAACGGCCTGACGCTGCGCCGGCAGCTGATCGCCGGCGGCGCCATCTGCCAGTCGACCTCCGATACCGAAGTCGTGCTGCATCTCATCGCCCGCTCGCGCTATGCCTCGACGGCCGACCGCTTCATCGACGCGATCCGGCAGATGGAAGGCGGCTATTCGATGCTGGCGATCACCCGCACCAAGCTGATCGCCGCCCGCGACCCCACCGGCATCCGGCCGCTCGTCATGGGCGAGCTCGACGGCAAGCCGCTCTTCGCTTCCGAAACCTGCGCGCTCGACATCATCGGCGCCAAGTTCGTCCGCGACGTGGAGAACGGCGAGGTCATCATCTGCGAGATCCAGCCGGACGGCTCGATCTCCATCGATTCCCGCAAGGCCGGCAACGGCCAGCCGGAGCGTCTCTGCCTGTTCGAATATGTCTATTTCGCCCGCCCCGATTCCGTCGTCGGCGGCCGCAGCGTCTATGTCGCCCGCAAGAACATGGGCATCCATCTCGCCCAGGAAGCGCCGGTCGCGGCCGACGTCGTCGTGCCGGTGCCCGACGGCGGCACGCCGGCGGCCCTCGGCTACGCGCAGGAAAGCGGCATCCCGTTCGAATACGGCATCATCCGCAACCATTATGTCGGCCGCACCTTCATCGAGCCGACGCAGCAGATCCGCGCCTTCGGCGTCAAGCTGAAACATTCCGCCAACCGGGCGATGATCGAGGGCAAGCGCGTCGTGCTGGTCGACGATTCGGTGGTGCGCGGCACGACCTCGCTGAAGATCGTGCGGATGATCCGCGACGCCGGCGCCAAGGAAGTGCATCTGCGCGTCGCCAGCCCGATGATCTATTACCCGGATTTCTACGGCATCGACACGCCGGACCGCGAGAAGCTGCTCGCCAACCAGTACGACAGCCTGGAAGCCATGTGCCGGTATATCGGCGCGGATTCGCTCGAATTCCTGTCGATCAACGGGCTCTACCGCGCCGTCGGCGGCGAGGACCGCAACGACGCCCGGCCGCAATTCACCGACCATTATTTCACCGGCGACTACCCCACCCGCCTGCTCGACAAGGACGGCGAGACGATGGGACGCAAGGTCTCGGTGCTGGCCAGCAACGGGTGAGGCGAACAGATCGTTTGCATTCGGCGGCAAACGCTTTAGAAGGCTGCGGCAACGCAGCCTTCTTTTTAATGCCGCTAGGCCATGAGGTGAGCAGATGGACATCGATCTGAAGGGCAGGATCGCGCTGGTGACCGGCGCGTCGCGGGGCATCGGCTACTTTACCTCGCTGGCTCTCGCCAAGGCCGGCGCGCATGTGATCGCAACGGCCCGCACGGTCGGCGGGCTGGAAGAGCTCGACGACGCGATCAAGGCCGTCGGCGGCACCGCCACACTGGTGCCCTTCGACATTACCGACATGCAGGCGATCGACCGGCTCGGCGCCTCGATCTTCGAGCGCTGGGGCAAGCTCGACATCCTTGTCGCCAATGCCGGCATCCTGGGGGTCATCTCGCCGCTCGGCCATATCGAATCCAAGGTGTTCGAGAAGGTGATGACGACCAACGTCACCGCCACATGGCGGCTGATCCGCTCGGTCGAGCCGCTGCTCGTGAAATCCGATGCCGGCCGGGCGCTGATCATGTCCTCCGGCGTCGCCAGCAAGGCGCCGGCCTTCTGGGGCGCCTATTCGATCTCCAAGGCGGCGGTGGAAAACATGGCCCGCATCTGGGCGGCCGAGACCAGCCACACGCCGCTCAAGGTCAACATCGTCAATCCCGGCGCTACCCGTACCGCCATGCGTGCGCAGGCCGTGCCCGGCGAGGACCCGCAAACCCTGCCGCATCCGTCCGAAGTCGCCGAAAAGATCCTCTTCCTTGCCTCCCCCGAGCTGAAGGACAGCGGCCGCCTGTTCGTCGTGCGCGAGAACCGGTTCGTGGATTTCAGGGCGCCGGAGTGAGGGCATCGGCGGCGGATTTCTTTCCGGAAACATCATCCGCCTCCTCATCCAGCGTCTCGGCACGGCGGCGCAGGCTTTCGCTCAGTCTGCGGAGCTCCTTCTCATCCAGCTTTTCTATGCCGATGAATTTGTTGGCCGCATTGCTGGACAGAATAAGCTCGTCCAGTTTCGCCTGAACCGCCTCCGCGTCCCTGTTCTGCGAATTCTGCAGGACGAAGACCATCAGAAAGGTGATGATCGTCGTGCCGGTGTTCACGACGAGCTGCCAGGTCTCCGAAAATCCGAAGAACGGCCCGCTGACGCCCCAGACCGCGATGAGGGCGACGGCCGCAACAAACGCGACGGGCTTGCCCGACCACGACGCTATGGCGCTTGAGAAGATATCGAAGATATTGCGTTGTTTGTCCTGGCTGGCCATCTGACACTCATCCGGTAAGCATGAAATCGTGCCAATCAACGTGCAAGGCGCATATTCGATCCCGGCAACGCGCCGGGAGCCTTCAGTTCGAACGCACCCTCGGAAGAGGTGACGACGCCGCCCGGCCTATTCCTCGGCAGAGGCCGGAGAAGAGGCCGGCGCATCCGCCGAAGCCGCCGGCACGGTCCAGGAGAGATAATAATAGGTGTCGCCGATCATGCCGAAATAGGCGCTGGCGCCGGTCTTCTCCTTGAGGCTCGAATCCTCGTTTCGGACATAGCGGCCTTCGGAGTCCCGCTCCGCATGCTGCTTCAGGAACGTGCTCCAGTCGGCTTTGTCCGTCGCTGTCTTTTCCTGCGGGCCGGCCTCGGTGTCGGAAGCGTCCCAGGCCAGGATCTGTTCGCCGGTCACGGCATTGGTCACCGTCAGAGCGCCGGCATCGAGCGCCTGCAGCATCGCATCCGCCATTGCGCCGGTGGTCGGATCGTTTTTCAACGCCTCCAGCTTTTCGCGGAGCGATTTCATGAACGCCGTGCTGGAGATATCGTCGACGGATCCCTCGCTTGCGTCTTCGGCGGCAATCTCGTCCGCCGCCTGCTGCTGCAGGGAGGCGATCAGATTGGAGAGGCTGGTATCGTCATAGCCATCATCATCGTCGCCGTCGTCGGGAAACAGAATGTCGGCGAGCGAAAGGCTGGAATCGGAAGACGACGAACTGCCGGAAGCGCTATCTCCCGAAACGTCCTTGAAGGCTTTGAGCGCGGCCTGCTGAGACCAGAGCCGAACTGACATCACATCGGAAACCATGATATTTCCCCAAATTGGGCGGCGCAGGTAAACGTCGCAAATGAACAATCAAGCTGCATCAATGCCGGCACCATGCGCCGCCCAGCCTGCGCGAAACTGACCCTTCCGCCGTCCGTCATCGCCGGTTCGCCTCCCGCTCGCCGGGATGACGTAGGCCCGGCGCCCGCGACGGCATCCTCCCGAATAACACCCCGACCCCCATATCCAAAAATCCGTTTTTCGCTATGATGCGTGCGCCCGCGACAGGAAAAGCGGGCCTTTTACTTCTTTGGGGGATAATCTTGTGAAGAACATCGCGTTTTATTTCTTCGGCGCGGCGGTATTATGCGTCACCGTCGGCATGTTCTGGGGCATACAGATGTCGATCTCGCACGATCACATCATGGCGCCGGCACATGCACACCTGAATCTCATCGGCTGGACGACCATGGGCCTCTTCGGTCTCTACTATACCGTGACGCCGCAGGCTGCCGGCACGGCGCTCGCAAAGGCGCATCTCGGCTTCGCCGTGCTCGGCGTGCTCTGTATCGTGCCGGGCATCGCGATCGCGGTGTCCACGGGCGGCGAGGCGCTTGCGGCGATCGGCTCGATCCTCACCGTCGTCTCCATGCTGATCTTCCTCGTCACCGTCGCGAGAAACGGCATCGGCCGGAAAGCATGATGCTTTCGGCGCGGGCGCCTCTTGACCAAAAGCCTCGCCCGCGCCATAACCCAAGCCCATGAGAACGGCGATTTCCATCTGTGGGATCATTATTCGCTAGCGCATCCGCTGGCCCGGCCGTTTTCGTCTCTCGAAAAACCTGAAGACAAACGACCCGGTCCGGCCGGCCGCTTGCTGTCGGGAGATTTTCGATGAGCTTTTCGCTCAAGCTCTACAATACGCTGACCCGCGAAAAGGCGGCGTTCAAACCGATCGACGCCCGCAACGTGCGCATGTATGTCTGCGGCCCGACGGTCTACGATTACGCCCATATCGGCAATGCGCGGCCGGTGATCGTCTTCGACGTGCTCTTCCGGCTGCTCCGGCATGTCTATGGCGAGACCCATGTCACCTATGCCCGCAACATCACCGACGTGGACGACAAGATCAACGCCCGGGCGCTGCGCGACCATCCCGGCCTGCCGCTCAACGAGGCGATCCGGCTGGTGACGGAAAAGACCGAGACGCAGTTCCACCAGGACGTCGCCGCCCTCGGCTGCCTGGAACCGACCGTCGAGCCGCGCGCCACCGACAATATCGGTGAGATGATCGGCATCATCGGCAAGCTGATCGAGCGCGGCCACGCCTATGTGGCGGAAGGCGAAGTGCTGTTCGACACCAAGTCGATGCGTGACTACGGCCAGCTTTCCAGGCGTCCGCTCGACGAGCAGCAGGCCGGCGCCCGTGTCGCGGTCGACGCGCACAAGAAGAACGCGCAAGATTTCGTGCTCTGGAAGCTTTCGAGCCATAACGAACCCGGCTGGGAAAGCCCCTGGGGCCGCGGCCGTCCCGGCTGGCATATCGAGTGCTCGGCGATGAGCCAGCGTTATCTCGGCGAGGTGTTCGACATCCATGGCGGCGGGCTCGACCTGATCTTCCCGCACCACGAGAACGAGATCGCCCAGTCGCGCTGCGCCCACGGCACGGAGGTGATGGCGAATGTCTGGATGCATAACGGCTTCGTGCAGGTCGAAGGCCGCAAGATGTCGAAATCGGAAGGCAATTTCATCACCATCCACGACCTGCTGGCGACCGAGACCTTCGGCGGCCGCAAGTGGCCGGGCGACGTGCTCAGGCTTGCCATGCTGATGACCCACTACCGCGAGCCGATCGACTTTTCGGTGAAGCGGCTTGAAGAGGCGGAGCGGCTCATCGCCAAATGGCCCGCGGCCGATCCTTCCTCTGCCGCCCCCTGCGACACGGTTATCGAGGCGCTTTCGGACGATCTCAACACGGTCGCGGCGGTCCAGGCGCTGCATGCGCTGGCGCAGGAGGCGCAGTCCGACAAGGCGCTGCTGCCGGTCTTCGCGGCAAGTGCCGCCCTCCTCGGCGTGCTGCCGAAGAAGACCGAGATCGACGAGGCGCTGGCATCCGCCGTCGACGCGCTGGTCGCCATGCGGCTCGAGCTTCTGAAGGCGAAGAATTTCCCCGAGGCCGACAAGATCCGCAACGAGCTTGCCGAAAAGGGCATCCAGCTCAAGGACGGCAAGGACCCGGCGACCGGCGAGCGCGTGACCACCTGGGAGGTGAAGCGGTAGGATGCGCGCCGTCGGGTCAGAAGAGGAGCTGCCCATGACACAGATACATACCGGCGGATGCCAGTGCGGCGCGGTGCGCTACCGGGCGGAGGGCGAGATCGGCGTTCCGCATCTGTGCCATTGCCGCATGTGCCAGAAGGCGGCCGGCAATTATTTCATGCCGCTCGGCGGCGTGAAATACGGGAATTTCAAATTCACCCGCGGCGAACCTTCCTGGTTCCAGTCCTCCGAGACCGTGCGGCGCGGCTTCTGCGCTAAATGCGGCACGCCGCTCTTTTATGACGGATCGAGCGACCATATCAGCATCACGCTCGGTTCGCTCGACGATCCGGAAAGCGTGAAGCCCGCGCTGCAGACCAATCTCGCCCGCAAGATGTCCTGGTTTGGCGAACTGGACGACCTGCCGCATGACGCGACGATGGACACGACGCCGGAGGAGGAAAAGAAGATCGCGGCCAGCAGCCGCCAGCATCCGGACCATGATATCCCAGACGACGACATCCCGGATCACAATACCCCGGACCATGATGACAAGGTCCGGCCACAGGAGGAGAGACCATGAACGACATCATTCGAACCGGCGGCTGTCAATGCGGCGCGATCCGCTTCCGCCTCGAAGGGGAGCCGTTCGATTCCTCCATCTGTCATTGCCGCATGTGCCAGAAGGCGTTCGGCGCCTATTACGCGCCCTTGGTCGCGGTCGGCGAAGCCAGGCTTACCTGGACGCGCGGCAGCCTCAGATATTTCCAGTCGTCCAACCACGTGCGGCGCGGCTTCTGCGAAAACTGCGGCACGCCGCTGACCTACGAGGCGGATGACGGCGTCGCGGTCTCGGCCGGCAGTTTCGACGATCCCATCTCGCTGCCGCCGGTGGTCCAGTTCGGCGTCGAGGCGAAACTGCCCTTCGTCGACAGGCTGCATACGCTGCCGCAGCGCCATACGATGGACGATATCGAATCCGCTCCCTTCCTGGACGACATCGTCTCCTACCAGCATCCAGACCACGACACCGAAACCTGGCCTCCCGCGGGGCCACCGGAGGACCGGAAATGACCGAAAAGCTCAAGACAGGCGGCTGCCAGTGCGGCGCCGTGCGCTTCCGCGTCCATGGCGAGCTTGGCCGCGCTTCCATCTGCCATTGCCGCATGTGCCAGAAAGCCTTCGGCGGCTTTTTCGGGCCGCTGGTCTCGGCGCCGCCCGAGGGGAACGGCTCCGGCGTCGAATGGACCCGCGGCGAGCCGAAATATTTCCAGTCCTCGGTCAATATCGACCGCGGCTTCTGCGAGCGCTGCGGCACGCCGCTCACCTATCGCTATCCCGGCGGGCTGGAGCTTTCGATCGGCTCCTTCGACAACCGCGATGATCTTGCGCCGCAGATCCAGGTGAATTTTTCCTCGCATATCCCGTGGGTGACGGCGATCTTCGACGCGCCGGTCCGCGACGCAGGCGAGGATGCCGCCAATCAGGAGCAGATCATCTCCTTTCAGCATCCCGATCACGATACCGAAAACTGGCCGGAAAAGGGGCTCCATCTGTGACCGAAGTTCTTCGCACGCTCTATCCCGAGATCGAACCCTATGAGAGCGGCCATCTCGATGTCGGCGACGGCCACGTGATCTATTGGGAACGCGTCGGCACCAAGGGCGCCAAGCCCGCAGTCTTCCTGCACGGCGGCCCCGGCGGCGGCTGCAACCCGCATCAGCGGCGGCTCTTCGATCCCGCGCTCTACGACGTGCTGCTCTTCGACCAGCGCGGCTGCGGCCGTTCCACGCCGCATGCGGGCCTCGAAGCCAACACGACCTGGCATCTCGTCGCCGATATCGAGCGATTGAGGGAAATGGTCGGCGTCGAGACATGGCAGGTCTTCGGCGGCTCCTGGGGTTCGACGCTGGCGCTCGCCTATGCCGAAACCCATCCCGAGCGGGTAAGCGAGCTTCTGGTGCGCGGCATCTATACGCTGACGCGGCCGGAACTCGACTGGTACTACCAGTTCGGCGTCTCGGAAATGTTCCCGGACAAGTGGGAGGCCTTCGTGGCGCCCATTCCGGAGAACGAGCGCCACGAGATGATGGCCGCCTATCACCGCCGCCTGACCGGCCCCGACCGGGCCGAGCAGATCCGCTGCGCCAAGGCATGGAGCGTGTGGGAAGGCTCGACCATCACGCTGTTGCCGGATCCGCAGCTTGCGGCCACCCATGACGAGGACATGTATGCGCTGGCCTTTGCACGCATCGAGAACCATTTCTTCATGAATGCCGGCTGGCTCACGGACGGGCAGCTTCTGCGCGACGCCGTGAAGCTGAAAGGCATTCCCGGCGTCATCGTGCACGGCCGCTACGACATGCCCTGCCCGCTGAAATATGCCTGGCAGCTCTCGAAAGTCTGGACGGACGCGGAGTTCTCCATCATCGAGGGCGCCGGCCACGCGGTGTCGGAACCGGGGATCACCGACAAGCTGATCCGCGCGACGGACCGGTTTGCGGGGAAAGTTTGATCCGATGGCGCCTGTGGTTACCCCCTCTGCCCCGCCGGCCAGAGGGGAGTGATGCCGCCAACAGCATAATCCTGCTCCAGGAGGAGCACCCATGACACGCGAACGCATCTATCTCTTCGACACCACGCTGCGGGATGGCCAGCAGACGCCCGGCGTCGATTTCTCCGTCGAGGACAAGATCGCTATTTCCAACATGCTGGATGCGTTCGGCATCGACTATGTCGAGGGCGGCTATCCCGGCGCCAATCCGACCGATACCGCCTTCTTCGCTGAAAATCGCACGGAGAAAGCCGCCTTCGTCGCCTTCGGCATGACCAAACGGGCCGGCGTCTCCGCCTCCAACGATCCCGGCCTTGCCGTGCTGCTGCAGGCGAAGAGCGACGCGATCTGTTTCGTCGCCAAGAGCTGGGATTACCATGTGCGCGTCGCGCTCGGCTGTTCCAACGAGGAGAATCTTGAAGCCATCCGCGAGAGCGTCGAGGCCGCCCGGCAAGCCGGCAAGGAGGCGCTGGTCGATTGCGAACATTTCTTCGACGGCTACAAGGCGAACCCGGAATATGCGCTCGCCTGCGCGAAGGCTGCCCATGAGGCCGGCGCCCGCTGGATCGTCCTCTGCGATACCAACGGCGGCACGCAGCCCGGCGAAGTGCGCGCCATCGTCGAAGCCGTGATCGCCGCCGGCATTCCGGGCACCTCGCTCGGCATCCATGCCCATGACGATACGGGCCAGGCGGTCGCCAATTCGCTCGCCGCGATCGAGGCGGGCGTGCGCCAGATCCAGGGAACGCTGAACGGCATCGGCGAGCGCTGCGGCAATGCCAACCTGGTGACGCTGATCGCCACGCTTTCGCTGAAGGACGCCTATGCGACGCTCTACGAGACGGCGATCGACCCTGAGCGGCTGAACGGCCTCACGAACCTCAGCCATGCCTTCGACGAACTCCTGAACCGCTCGCCCAACCATCAGGCGCCCTATGTCGGCGCGTCCGCCTTCGCCACCAAGGCCGGCATCCATGCCTCGGCGCTTCTCAAGGATCCGCGCACCTACGAGCACGTGCCCCCGGAGAGCGTCGGCAATTTCCGCAAGGTCATGGTGTCGGATCAGGGCGGCAAGTCGAACTTCATCAACGCCTTGAAGCGTCGCGGCATCGAGGTCGGCAAGGACGATCCGAAGCTCGACCAGCTGATCTCCATCGTCAAGGAGCGCGAGGCCTCCGGTTATGCCTACGAGGGCGCCGACGCCAGTTTCGAACTGCTTGCCCGGCGCACGCTCGGGGTTATTCCGGACTTCTTCTCCGTCGAGGGATTCCGCGTGATGGTGGAGCGCCGCTTCGATTCCCACGGCCGCATCAAGATCGTCTCGGAAGCGGTGGTGAAGATCGCGATCGACGGCGACACGCACATGTCGGTGGCCGAAGGCGACGGTCCGGTCAACGCGCTCGACCGGGCGCTGCGCAAGGATTTCGGGAAATACCAGCACGAGATCGACGACCTCGTGCTCGCCGACTTCAAGGTGCGTATCCTCAACGGCGGCACGGAGGCGATCACCCGCGTGCTGATCGAATCGACCGACGGCAGCGGCGTGCGCTGGTGGACGGTCGGAGTCTCGGAAAACATCATCGACGCCTCCTTCCAGGCGCTGATGGATTCCGTCATCTACAAGCTGATGAAGAACCGCGAACTGGCGGGCAAGGTCGCGGCGGAGTGACCGGATCTGCCCCGCCCCTCCGCGTCGCGTGCCGGGATAATATCGCCTTTTTGCGTTGACATGCCCGCCCTCCGCTCCACCTAGGCCCTGTGTCGTTCATGCCTGGAGGGGTCTATGAGCTTCTACTGGAGGATCAGATATCGCTTTCAATTGATGGGTCTGAGCCCGGTCACGCGCGCTGTCGTGCGCGACCGTCTGACCTATCTGTCGGTCGAGAAGCTGAAGCGGATCGAAAGGGCAGCGAAGGAGACCGAGGGCGTTGCCGGCGACATTCTCGAATTCGGCGTGGCGCTCGGCGGGTCCGGCATCATACTGGCGCATAGTGCTGCGCCGCCCAAGAGGTTCGCCGGTTTCGACGTGTTTGCGATGATCCCGCCGCCGACCTCGGAAAAGGACGACCAGAAGTCCAAGGACCGCTTCGCGGCATCCTCGTCATCGACGATTACCACGATTATGGCGGCTCCCACACGGCGGTCGACGAATTTCTGGAGAACAGGCCCGACTTCTCGATGGAGAGCGGCGCCAATCCCTTCCTGAGGAAATCCTGACCTTGAGGCTTGACGGCCGGCGTTCGGACCTAGCCGGCCATCCCGCGCAGGTCGCGGAGAAGCCCGCCGGGGCCGTTCTCCGCCGCCGCATCTGCGCCGAGCTTCGTCAGCCAGCACCACATGCTTGTCCGGTGGAAGAGGGTGTAGAGCCAGAGCGCCCGTTCGATATCCGGGTGATCGACCTTGCCGTAGCCTTCCGATATGGGCTGACGGCTGCGTGGATCTTCGTGTGAGGAACAGAACAGCGCCTTGGCGAGATCGAAGAGCCTGTCCGCGGCCCGCGCGTTTCCGAAATCGATGAGCCCGCTCAGCCGAAGTCCGCCGGTGTCGTCGCGCAAAGCGAGCACATTGCCCTGATGGAAGTCGTCGTGGCAAAGTACGGGACCGGCGCTTTCCTTCAGGAGATCGAAGCTTTCCTCGGCCAGAGGCTGCAGGCGGCGTCCGAGTTCGGCGTCACCGCCAAGGTCGCGGAACCGCTGGAACACATCTTCGAAGGCGGCCGTCATATAGTCCGCGTTCGTGGATGCCGGCTTGTCGATCCCGTGGCCGCGCACATAGCCATAGGCGGGCATGGGTATGTCATGAATGCGCCTCAAAAGCTCACCCATTTGCCGGTAGGCGTGGTCGATATCCGGCTCGGCCATCCAGTGGCGGAGCGGGCGGCCGGACACCAGCGTCATCAAGGCGAAGCGCAGCGGCAGGATGGTGCGCGTTTCATCGAGCCGCAACCACCTGGGGATGGCGGGCGTCAGGCCCTCGAGCCAGCCGGCCACCAGACGTTCTTTTGATGGCCCCCAGTCAGGCTCGTCCGGATAGATCTTGAGGACCAGCGGGCCGTGATCGGAAGCGGCCAGATCGATCCTGTAGACCTCCGTGCTGCCATCGGCGAGCCGGCCGAAACTGCCGGCGACCAATATAGGATCGAGGCTTTGGACGAGACGCTGGACGGTTTCGATATCGAGTTCCAGGGTCGTTCTTCGTTGCGGCGCCATTTCCATGCCCCTCGATGATGCCGGCGATCGCCGCTTGTCCTTTTCACACCTCGTCGAACGAGAGCCCCCAGCTCTCTTCGCCGTACCATTCCTCGCCTTTCGGCGGTTCGCGCCAGCGGAGGCTGCGGATCTGGTAGCCACGGCGGCTGCGGAAGGCCTCGGCCAATCCCTCGTGGCGGCCTGGCGGCGGCGGCTCCTGCCCCTCCGCCCAGACGAAGGAGACCGGCTGCAGGAAGCGCGCGCCGAAGCCCGACGGCCGCCGGTCGACTATCAGGAACCCGGCCCGGCGGGTGAAGCCCGAGGCCCTGCCGTTCTCGACCATCGGTATGCCGAGCGGAAACAGCGCGCGGCCGGAAACCGCCAGATTGTCGATCCAGGCCGGCGGCGGATGATCGAGGGCGAAATTGGCATAGACGACATCCGCATCCTCCTTCGGCCATTCGGTCGCGTCGCCCTCTACGACCTTGACATTGCCGTAGCGGCCAAGATTTTCCCGCGCCCTCGCCGCCAGCGCCTCGTCGTATTCGACCGCGATCACAACGCCCGAAGGTCCGACGAGCTCGGCGATGATCGCCGTGTAGTAACCCGTCCCGGCGCCGAGATGGGCGACCGTCTCCCCTTCCCGGATGCCGAGCGCATGCAGCGCGCCCGCATGCAGCGACGGCATGCCGTTGTTGACGCCGCGCTTCGTGTCGAGCCCGATCAGCACGTCCTGATAGACAACCAGCGGATCGTCGGAAGCCATTTCCCTGTAGTTGCGGAAGTCGTTGTAGACCCAGGGCGGCGGGCCGACGAATTTTTCGCGCGGCACTTTCGCGAAGGCCGAAAGCAGCCGGTCGTTCCGCGCCACCCCGGCCTTTGCCAGTATCTGCCGCGCATAGATCTGCCGGTACGGCGGCTCGTCTCCGAAAGCCATTCGCGCTTCCTCACCTCAGCCTGCTGCGTCTTGCCTGAACCTCTGCCGGACAGGATATGATGCGTCGCCCCGACCGTCCATTCCGTTCTGCATAAAGGAGGCTGTTATTCCGCCGCCGGCTGGCCGCGCAGCACGACGCCGAGATCGTCGCTCTCGCGCACCTTCCTCAGCTGTTCCTCGGCCTGCACCGCCTCGCGCTGGCGGTTCCACATCGAGGCATAGAGCCCGTTTTCCGCAAGCAGCGCCGCATGCGTGCCGCGTTCGGCGATGCGGCCGTCGCGCAGCACGATGATCTCGTCGGCGCCGATGACGGTGGAGAGCCGGTGGGCGATGACCAGCGTCGTGCGGTTCTTCGACACCGTGTCGAGCGCCGACTGGATCTCGTGCTCGGTCGTCGTGTCGAGAGCCGAGGTCGCCTCGTCGAGGATGAGGATCGGCGGACTTTTGAGGATCGTGCGGGCGATCGCGACGCGCTGCTTCTCACCGCCCGAGAGCTTCAGGCCGCGTTCGCCGACCTTGGTCTCGAACCCTTCCGGCAGTGTCTGGATGAAATGGCCGATCTGGGCGATCTCGGCGGCGGCGAACACTTCCTCGTCCGTCGCGGACGGCCGGCCGTAGCGGATATTGTAGGCGATCGTGTCGTTGAAGAGCACCGTATCCTGCGGCACCATGCCGATCGCCGACCGCAGCGACCGCTGGGTCACCTCGCGCACGTCCTGCCCGTCGATGGTGATCGCGCCGTCCTGGATGTCGTAGAAGCGGTAAAGCAGGCGGGAAATGGTGGATTTGCCGGCACCCGAGGGGCCGACGATCGCCACCGTCTTGCCGGCCGGCACTTCGAAGGAAATGCCTTTCAGGATCGGCCGCGCCGGATCATAGGAAAAATGCACGTCCTTGAAGGCGATGGTGCCCTGGGCAATGGCGAGTTCCCGGGCGCCGGGCCGGTCGACCACTTCCGGCTGCACCTCCAGAAGGTCGAACATCTGCTCGATGTCGGTCAACCCCTGGCGGATTTCGCGGTAGACGAAGCCGATGAAGTTGAGCGGCACGGAAAGCTGCATGAGCAGCGCGTTGACGAAGACGAAATCGCCGATCGTCTGTTCGCCGCGCTGCACGGCGAGCGCCGACATGACCATCATCACCGTCTGGCCGATGCCGAAGATGACGCCCTGGCCGAAGTTCAGCCAGCCGAGCGAGGTCCAGACATCCGTCGCGGCCTTTTCGTAGCGGGCCATGGAGCCATCGAAGCGGCGCGCCTCCATCTCCTCGTTGCCGAAATATTTGACCGTCTCGAAGTTCAGGAGCGAGTCGATCGCCTTGGTATTGGCGTCCGTGTCGCTGTCGTTCATCGAGCGGCGGATCGAAATGCGCCAGTCGCTCGCCCGGATCGTGAACCAGATGTAGAGCCAGACCGTGACGGCGGTCACCGCCACGTACCAGAAGCCGTAGGCCGCCCAGAAGATCACCGCAGTCAGCACGAATTCGAGCAGCGTCGGCAGGGAATTGAGGATGGTGAAGCGGACGATCGTCTCGATGCCCTTGGTGCCGCGCTCGATGATGCGCGACAGGCCGCCCGTCTTGCGTTCCAGATGGAAGCGCAGCGACAGCTGGTGCATGTGCACGAAGGTGCGGTAGGCGAGCTGGCGCACCGCATATTGCCCAACCGAGGCAAAGAGCGCGTCGCGGAGCTGGTTCAGGCCGAGCTGCAGGATGCGGGTGAAATTATAGGCGATAACGAGGACCACGGCGCCGAGCAGGAAGGCCGGCAAGAGGCCGGCCATGTCGAGGCGGCCGTTCAGCGCATCCGTGGCCCATTTGAAGAAATAGGGAACGGCAAGCAGCACGAACTTGGCGAGGAAGAGGTAGAAGGTCGCCCAGAGAACGCGCGCCTTCAGGTCCGCCCGGCCCTCGGGCCACATATAGGGCCAGAGATTGACGAGGGTGCCGAGCGGATTGCTCGCATCCGCCGATACGGTCTTTTTCTTGTCCGCCATGAATGTCTCCGCGAGGGCGCGTCAAAGCGCCACCCGCACATAAGGGCAGGTGCCCCGCGTTGCAATGACGGTTTTGTGAAAGTTCCCGCCGGCCGTGCCGGACGGGCTGAAGCGGAGGATGATCTTATTCGATCACCATCACCCGGGCTTCGCGGGCGGCGCATATGAACGCCTTGCGGACCTCGTTCGGCGAGAGGAGATCGTGGATCCCGTCGAGGCAGGCTTTCACCGCTTCGCAGAAACGGTCGCCGCTGTCATCCGGCCATTCCTTCAGAAGCGCTTCCGCAGCCTCCTCGACCGAATGCACGACGCTGTACCGGCCTATGCCATGCATGGCCAGGCCGACTGGCTGAAACTGATGCAAACTGTCCGATCTCATGACGTTTGGCCTCTGTTTGCCTGCAACATTAGCAACGCAGCAATAACCATGCCGGAATGCGGGCGACGTGAAATTCCTGATCCGCGGCCTCCGGACGCCGGATTATGCCATATTCCGGCCGGTCATTCTCCGGATAAGTTCATCGGCTCCGGGCAAATGGCGTCGGTTTCAACTCAGGGCTTCCATGTGAACATTTTGGCCCCTGCGATGTTCTGCTCCCAGGAGGAAAGCACCGATGAGAAACCAGAACAACAGGCAGGTTCACGTTCCCGGTCCGCGAGACCACGATGTTTCGCAATACTGCAAACGCTTGGGCGTCGACGCCGCCGAGGAGAGGAAACTCCTGCGGCTGCTCGGCAAGCATGCGCCGCTCCACGAAATCCGGTCGAACCTGCCGCCCGGACAGCCCCGCTTCCGGTGATTGCGGACGGGCATGCGACAGAAGAGGTCATCCTGACGGATAGCGGAATGCCTCAGGCCGCATCGTCCACCGCTGTGACCGAAAACTTGAGGCCGAGAGCCTTCATGACCCCGAGAAGGGTGGAGAGTTTCGGGTCCCCCGTCTCGCTCAGCGCCTTGTAGAGGGCCTCGCGGGTGACCCCGGCCTCTCTGGCGATGGTCGTCATACCGACTGATCGCGCCACGTCGCCCAGCGCATGCGTGATGAGGGCCGCATCGCCGTCCTCGAAGGCTGCTTCAAGATAGGCGACGCGATCTTCCGGCGTCTTGAGATGGTCGAGAATATCGAAGCGGGTTGTCTCGAGCGGCATATCATATCTCCTGAGCCATCTGCTTCGCCAGCGATGTCACGGCGCTGCGAGGACTTGTCTCCGCCGCACAGCAGAATGGCATTGCGGTCTCTCAGCTCGCCGAGCCATTCGACGAAAACCGCAGTCTGCCTGACCTCGATCATTTGTGAACTGTAGTTCACAGGCAGGCGATGGTCAATCCCGGAGGTGAGACCGTCCTTTATATGAAAAGCGACGAAGCGCCTTCGGCCGCACAGAACCTTTCGTCCGGCACGGTTCGTCTGGGAAATGGGGCAGACGGGCATTTCAAATCAATCGGGTATTCAGGCTTCCCGCCTGCCCCGGCCGCTGCGGGCGTTTCGAGAGGTACAGTCAGGCCTCCCTTGCCGCTTCCATCGACCATCACCGGAAAACCGAGCCCTTCGAGCCAGATGAGGAGGCCGGTTCTAGAACCCGGTTTCCCTTCCGATGACCAGACAATTATCGCGCAGGGTCGGAGGGCGGGGATAAAACGGAAGCGCCGGAGGAACTAAGCGGCTGAAAGATAATCCGGAAATTTCCGAGGCACCTCAAAATCTTCCCCTCCCGGCCGGCCGGGAGGGGTAAAACCTTACGACTTCTTGTGCTGCCGCATGTACTGGCGGTGCAGCTCTTCCGAATCCGGGCGGTATTCCTCCGGCACGCCGAAAATCTGGCCCGGCTGGATGATGTCCGGATTGCGGATCTGGTCCTCGTTTGCAAGGTAGATCGTCGTATAGCGGACGCCCTGGCCGTAGACCCGGCGGGAGATCTGCCACAGGGTGTCGCCGCGGCGGATGATCACCGAGTTGCGCTCGCTCGGGTTCAGCGGCGCCTGCTGGATCGTCCGGGCGCCGCCGGCATCCGTCGCCGTGGCCGGTGTGCCGGCGGGTGTTGCAGCCGCCACCTCGACATCGTCGAGCTCGCGGGCGATGACCGGGCCGACGGCGCGGGCGATCAGTTCGCCGATCTGCTTCAGGCCGGCGCCGACGGCGGCGACGTTCTTCGGAAGCGCGTCGAGTGCGGCAAGCGCGGTTGCGGCATCCCTGGCCGCCGTCTCGGCGATCGCGCGGGAGGCCGCCGCGGCATCGGCCGGCAGCCGGTATTCGGAAAGCGATTTCAGAGCGATCGAGGTGGCAGACCGGGCGGCGACCATCTGTTCCATGGCGGGAACGCGGCCGCTGTCGTAAAGGCCGCGCAGCAGGTTGAAGGCGCGCACCGTCTCGTTGCGCAGCTTGTCGAAGGCGCCCGCGTCATCGATCACGACCGCGGCATCATTGCCCTGGGGTGCGGCGACGGCAGCGACCTGCTCGCCGGCCGGACGGTTAAAGGGGACTTCGACGCGCACCAGGACCTCACCGCCGGCACCGAGCGCCTCGACCGAGATCCGGTGATCGCCGACCGCAAGCTCTCGCGTTCCCTCGATCACGAAACTGCCGTCCTGGCCGGCCTGGGCGGTGCCGACCGGCTGGCTGTCGGCCTCGCCGCGCAGCGACATGCCGGGCCTGGCAACACCGGCGACGAAGATCTTGCTGCCCTCGATCTCGACGGCGGTGATGCGCAGTTCAGGTGCCGCGGCGGCCGGTATGTCCGGTGTCGCGGCCGCGATCTCGGACGATCCTGCCGGAAGGGCGGGCGTCACGGCAGGCGGTTCCGCAGCCGGTGCGGCAGGCGCAGACGGAGCGGGAGCCGGGACAGGTGAAGCAGCCGCAGTTTCGGTGGCGGCCGGAGCGGCCGGTGCCGCCGGCTCAGCGACCGCAGCGGGCTGAACCGCTGCCGGGGAAGCTGCCGGGGCCACTGACGGGGTTTCCGGGGCCGTCGGCATGGCGACCACACGGCTTGCCTTGCCCGGCTTGGTCACCAGGGCCAGCAGCTTGCCGCTCTTGTCGGCCGGGACGGAAACCGTCGCGGTCTCCTCGGACACCGTCGCCTTGCCGTCCTTGCCGGTCGCCTTCAGCACCAGCTGATGGTCGCCGGGCGGCAGCGGGTTGTCGAGGGGGATGGCGAAATCGCCGCTCGGGCCGACATCGACCCTGGCGACGACGGACTTGCCGTCGGTGACCTCGAGCGTGGAATGGGGCTCGGCGCGGCCGGCGATCACGGTCGAGCCGTCCGGCTCGACGCGCAGCACGTCGAAGGAGGGAGACGTCATGCCGGAAGCGGCCTGCGCCGCGGAAGATTGCCGGGCTGCTGCCGGCGGATCGGCGGTCGGGGCCATCGCCTGCAGGGATGTCTGCGGCGCGGAGGCGGCAGTCTGCCCGGCCGGCGCGGCTTGGGGAGCCCTGGCCGCCTCGCCCGTTTCCGTCACCGCATCCTTGACCGTATTGCCCGCGGCATTGATCGCGTCGCCGAGCGGCTTGGCGTCCTCACCGATCCGCGGCAACACGAAGAACACCATCAGCAGCGATGCGATGGCAAGTGCAAACAGGGCCAGCCAGCCGGCGCGGTTTCTGATCATCAAAGTATCTCCCGACGGGTCCCCAAATCCTTCCGGCAGAATGAGTCGGATTTAAAGAACGATGCTTTACCGTCGCACAATCGGATTAACCTTTTCCTCCTGCCTTAACAAGCTTTTCAGGCTATAAACCCTTGCTCTTCCGGGTATTTCCCGTCAATTTCGACGGCGGAGCCCCGCTTCCGCCTTCCCTGGAATGCCTTACGGAGAAAACTTTTGCCGATTCGATCCATCTGCGTTTACTGCGGCTCACAGCCGGGACGCGATCCCGCCTATATCGAGGCAGGCCGCACGCTCGGAAAATCCATCGCCGCCCACGGGCTTCGGCTTATCTATGGCGGAGGCACCAAGGGCATCATGGGCGCGGTCGCCGCCGGCGCCCTGTCGAACGGCGGCCAGGTCACCGGCATCATCCCCGAATTCCTGGTCGACATGGAAGCGACTCGCCACTCCCTCGGCCAGCTCAACGAGCTGATTGTGACCGAGGACATGCATGCACGCAAGCACAAGATGTTCGAGCGCTCCGACGCCTTCGTGACCCTGCCCGGCGGGCTCGGCACGCTGGAGGAGATCGTCGAGATCATGACCTGGGCGCAGCTCGGCCGCCACGAAAAGCCGATGGTCTTCGCCAATATCGACGGCTTCTGGGACCCTATGCTCGAACTCGTCCGGCACATGCGCGACCAGGGCTTCGTCCACCACGCCCATCTCGTCCAGCCGCTGGTCGTCGACAAGGCAGAGGACATCGTTCCGGCGATCCTCGAACGAGGCGAGGACCGCCCGCCCTCCGACGGAGAGGACGCGGTGATCTCCAGGCTCTAGCCGCCGCGGGGTCCGCGGCTCCGCGCCTGTCTCAGCATCGGCCAGGTATAGATCGCCAGCGCCGCCCAGATCAGGCTCAGAAGACGATCTTGAGCGTTTCGCAGACCGGCAGCCGCGTTTCGGCGAAATTTTCCGCCCTGGCGCAGAGCTCGGCGAGATTCTCCTGCGGCGTCTCCAGCACCTTGCCGTCCTTCAGAAGCCGCTGCCCCTGCGGGGCCAGGATGCGCCAGGCAAGGCCCGCCCACTCGGCGGGCTCACCAAGACCTTCGCTGATCGCAAGCAGGAAGAGCTGTTCGAAACGGTCGAGGAACATCCCGCCGCCGGTGACGGGAGAGGCGAGGAACTGCAGGTCCTCGCTGTCCTCGGCGCGCTTGCAGACCGCGAGGTTGAAGGCAAGGCAGCTTTCCACGCGCTGGTCTTCGCCTTCTTCCGGCAGGCAAGGCTGCAGATGGCCGGCACCGACCAAGACGGTCAGCGCCCGGGTCACCTGTTCCCAGCTCATGCCGACGCTCAGCTTCTCGGCCAGGAGCTGGCGGACCGTGATCGGGCCGTCGGCAAAGGCATCGAGGATGGGATCGTGGATGCTCTCGTGCAGCTGGATGCGCCCGCGCGTTCCCTGGACCGTCGGCGGCACCTGCCCACGCGACACGGAAAGGGCAAAGCGCGTCTCCAGCCAGACGCCGCAGGCACTGCGGAACGTATGCGCAAGCGCCCCCTTGGCGAAGAGATCCTTGCGGAACAGCTCGTTGACCAGAAAGTCCCGCAGGGTCTGCTGCCGCAGCGGGTCGGTCTCCGCCTGCAGGAGCTTCTGCTGCTCCTCCGTCAGCGATATCTCGTCGATATGGTCGAGCAGGTTGACGGAGCCGACAAAGGAGAGCTTGGCGGCGGAGAGCTCCGTCGCCACATCCTCGAAATAGAAGGGCGTCCAGTCGCGGTTGAAATATTCATGGGCGAGATAATTGCGCGACATGGGCATCATCGACCCCAGGCGCGAGCCGGCCGCGGAGTTCTGCCGGAAATAGCCGGCATCGGCCTTCAGAAGCGTGTCGGCAAAGGCCAGCGCCTCATCGATGCGGGGGGCGATCGGCCCGGCCTGCCTTGCGGCGGAATCCACCAGGATGCGCCGCAGCGGCATGACGGGCGCCCAGCCGGGCAGCGTGTTGTAGCTTGCAAAGACGAGTCCGCCGGGTTTCAGCTTCCTGTTGACGAAATCGACGACCTGCCGCCGGCTTTCCGGCGAGACCCAGCTCAGGATTCCATGCAGCACGATGATGTCGAAGCCATCGGCCGGCAGGGCCGGCTCCCCGGCGAAATCCGCAAAGGCGTTCTCGTAGAAATGCACGTTCTTCAGCCCGGCGTCCTTCGCCAGGCTGCGTGCGCCGGCGATGTGGGCCGGATTGAAGTCGTTCGCGTGAAATTCGATGCCGGGGTTCGCCGCCGCCAGAAGATTGACCGAAAATCCCTGGCCGCAGCCCAGCTCGCAATAGGCGGGACGCGGGGCCGCCAGATCGAACCGCTGTCCGCGACAGAGAGCGGCAAGTCCAAGCAAAGCCGGCGTCAGTTCGCGATAAAATCCAAAAGTATAGTCCAGCCCTTCCACATATCCCGATGCCCAATGCTGCATAATCTGTCCTTCGATTCCCATATGCCTATTAAAAACAATGATTTGAACAACCGCATCGAACACGGCACCTCAACGGCTCCCAACAGGAAGGCGAGCTCGCCGTGCCGCAACTGTTCGTTCATGGCTTCAATTGACCGTGAGGGCCTTAAAGCAGGTGACTGGCGCGGAACTGACCTATGAAATGCGGCCGCCGAAAGCGGGGATTTGCCGCCGGTCCGGTTTTTCTATAGTCCGGCCTTCGAATGCCGGGCCGGCACGATCGGCCGGCCGCTCTGCAGCCATTTCCAAAACCGGGCACCCGAATGAAGAAATATCCGACCCCAAGAATGATCATCCTCGGCGGGCTGGCGCTCGCCTATCTCGCCGTCCTCGCCTTCTTCGGCTCGCCGTTGCTGGCGCTGACGACCTGGCTGGGGCTGGTTGAGGGATAACCGTCCCGGCGCCGCAAATGAGCAAAATATTTGCATCGGCCGATTTTATTCGCAGTTTCCTTTCAATCGGAAATTCCTATTTTCTGCCATCTAGTCGCCAGCACAGTTTTGCTGAAAGGATGACGAACATGATCCGATTGAAAACCATCATCGCAGCGGCGCTCATTCAGGCGGCGGCCTTCGTTCCCGCGCTGGCCGGCGAAAACCTCGACGCCATCAAGTCCGCCGGCGTCTTCAAGATCGGCACCGAAGGGACCTACGCCCCCTTCACCTATCACAATCCGAGCGGCAAGCTCGTCGGCTTCGACGTGGAGATCGGCGAGGCGATCGCCGCCAAGCTCGGCGTCAAGCCGGAATTCGTCGAAGGCAAGTGGGACGGGCTGATCGCGGGCCTCGACGCCAAGCGCTACGACACGGTCATCAACCAGGTGGGCATCACCGACGAGCGCAAGCAGAAATACGATTTCTCCGATCCCTATATCGCTTCCAAGGCGGTGCTGATCGTTCGTGCCAACAATGACGAGATCAAGACCTTTGCCGACCTCAAGGGCAAGAAGTCCGCGCAGTCGCTGACCAGCAATTTCGGGAAGCTGGCGCAGCAGTCCGGCGCCGAGCTTATCGGCACCGACGGCTTCGACCAGTCGATCCAGCTGGTGCTGACGCGCCGCGCCGACGCGACGATCAACGACAGCCTCTCCTTCCTCGACTTCAAGAAGCACAAGCCCGATGCTCCGGTGAAGATCGCCGCCGAACAGGAGAATGCCGATTATTCCGGCATCATCATCCGCAAGGGCGATCCGGAACTCTTGGCAGCCATCAACAAGGCGCTCGCCGACATCAAGGCCGACGGCACCTACCAGAAGATCTCCGAGAAGTATTTCGGGCAGGACGTCTCGAAGTAAGCTTCAGCCCGGCGTTACCCCCTCTGCCCTGCCGGGCTGAGGGGGGTGAAACCGCGTCCTGCGCCCTATAATCATATCCGAAGCGTCCGGCCGCAGCGCCGGACGTGTTGTTTTTCGAGGATCATATCGTGCCGCACTGGCTTCAACTGATGTCGGATTCGCTTCCGACGCTCCTCTGGGCGGGCATCAAGTTCACCGTTCCGCTGACGCTGCTTTCCTTCGCTTTCGGCCTGATCCTCGGTCTCGTCACGGCGGTCGCCCGGCTGTTCGCTCCGATGCCCCTCGCGCTCGTCGCGCGCTTCTATGTCTGGGTCATCCGCGGCACGCCGCTGCTCGTCCAGCTTTTCGTGATCTTCTACGGCCTGCCGAGCATCGGCATCCTGCTCGACGCCTTCCCGGCGGCGCTGATCGGGTTCACGCTCAATATCGGCGCCTACAGTTCCGAGATCATCCGGGCCGTCATCTCCTCGGTGCCCAGGGGGCAATGGGAGGCGGCCTATTCGATCGGCATGAACTGGCGGCAGGCGATGGGCCGGACGATCCTGCCGCAGGCCGCGCGCGTCGCGGTGCCGCCGCTCTCCAACACGTTCATCTCGCTCGTCAAGGACACCTCGCTTGCCGCGGCGATCACCGTGCCGGAACTCTTCCAAGCGGCGCAGCGCATCGTCGCCACCACCTACGAGCCGCTGATCCTCTATATCGAGGCGGCGCTGATCTATCTGGTGCTGAGTTCCGTGCTGTCGTCTCTGCAGGACAGGCTGGAAAAGCGTTTCTCCCGTTATGGCGGCATGCTGGAGGCCAACCGATGATCGAGCTTTCGCATATCGAGAAGCGTTTCGGCGACGCGGTCATCCTGAAGGATATCAGCCTGCAGTTTCCCGAGGGCAGCGTGACGGCGCTCGTCGGCCCCTCCGGCGGCGGCAAGAGCACGCTGCTGCGCTGCATCAACCTCCTGGAACTCCCGACATCCGGAACCGTCCAGGTCGGCGAGGAGGTGCTCGATTTCGCACCGGGCAGAAAGATCGGCTGGCAGGCGATCCAGAAGATCCGCCGCCAGACCGGCATGGTGTTCCAGAATTTCCAGCTCTTTCCTCACCGCACCGCGATCGAGAACGTCATGGAAGGCCTCGTCACGGTGTTGAAATGGCCGAAGGAAAGGGCCGCGGCACGTGCCACGGAACTGCTGACGAAAGTGGGCATGGCGAACAAGGCGGATGCCTGGCCCTCCACGCTTTCCGGCGGCCAGCAGCAGCGCGTGGCAATCGCCCGCGCGCTCGCCCCCTCTCCACGCGTGCTGCTCTGCGACGAACCCACCTCGGCGCTCGACCCCGAACTTTCCGCCGAGGTCGTCGACGTGCTCGGAACGCTCGCGAAGGAAGGCACGACCATGGTGATGGCGACGCACGATCTGCGGCTTGCTTCGCAGATCGCCAATCACGTCGTCTTCCTGGAAAACGGCAGCGTGGTCGAATCCGGCAGCGCCCGGACGATCTTCGGCTCGCCGCAGCACGAGCGCACGCGCCGGTTCATCTCCTCGATCAACGCAGCGCAGGGGCTGGAGCATACTGGTCCGGGCAGCGGGACCGACGGTTGATGCCCCTCCTTATCAACAAGGCCTGACGTTGCCCCGACGGAACCGCATTGCCGCAATTAAGGTTTTTCTGTAGTCAGGTCCGGCTTTGAGTTTTTGCGTTTCGCATGCCGTCATCGCAAAACCGCCGCGCATCCTGCGCGACACGCCTCAGGAGAACCACGGTTGATCAATCTCTTCGACACCATCCGCAACACGCTCGTGCCGGTCCACAAGGAAGGTTATGTCTTCGTCGCCGCCTTTTTCATCGCCACGCTGATCCTCGGCTATATCGCCGAGCCGCTGTTCTGGATCGGGCTCGTGCTGACGCTCTGGTGCGCCTATTTCTTCCGTGATCCGGAACGCGCCGTGCCGCAGGACGACGACCTCGTGCTGAGCCCCGCCGACGGCAAGATCAGCCACGTCGCCATGGTCGTGCCGCCGGCCGAACTCGAGCTTGGCTCGGAGCCGATGCTGCGCATCTCGGTGTTCATGAACGTCTTCGACTGCCACATCAACCGCTCGCCGGTGCGCGGCCAGGTGACGCGGATCGAATACCGCCCCGGCCAGTTCGTGAATGCGGAGCTCGACAAGGCCTCCGAGGACAACGAGCGCAACGGCCTCGTCATCGAAAGCCGGCACGGCAAGATCGGCGTGGTGCAGATCGCCGGCCTCGTGGCGCGGCGCATCGTCTGCTGGGCGAAGCCGACCGAGCCGGTCAATGCCGGCGAGCGCTTCGGCCTCATCCGCTTCGGCTCGCGGCTCGACGTCTTCGTGCCGGCAAACGCCCAGCCGCGCGTCTCCATCGGCCAGGTCGCCATCGGCGGCGAAACGGTGCTGGCGGAATTCGGCTCGCCCAAGGGCCCGACCATCAGCCGCCGCACGTAAGCGAAGGACGGGAAAACAGCATGGAGAGTTCCCCACCGCCGACGTCACCTTCCCCCGGATCTTCCACCGGCGAACCGAACCATGCGAACGACGCGGCCCGCGGCCCGCGGCTGCGGGAAATCCCGCTCCGGCTGATGGTGCCGAACCTCATCACCGTGCTCGCCATCTGCGCCGGGCTGACGGGCATCCGGCTCGCCTTCGAGGGGCGTTACGAGCTCGCCGTCGCCATGGTGCTGCTCGCCGCCTTCCTGGACGGGATCGACGGGCGTATCGCCCGGCTTCTGAAAGCGACGTCGAAATTCGGCGTTCAGATGGACTCGCTTGCCGACATCATCAATTTCGGCGTGGCGCCGGCGCTGGTCTCCTATGCCTTCCTGCTCGACAATGCCCGTTCGATCGGCTGGATCGCCGGGCTTCTCTATGCGATCGCCGCCGGGCTCAGGCTTGCCCGCTTCAACGTGATGGCCGAGCGCGAGGTGAAGGCGGCGTGGCAATCGGAATTCTTCGTCGGCGTGCCGGCGCCCATGGGCGCCATGCTGGTGCTGCTGCCGGTCTATCTCGGCTTCCTCGGCGTCGCGCCGACGCCGCTCTTCGTCTATGCGAGCGTCGCCTATACGGTGCTGATCGGTTATCTGCTCGTCTCCCGCCTGCCCGTCTGGTCCGGCAAGTCGAGCAAGGTGCGCCGCGACCTCATGCTGCCCATCATTCTCGGCGTCGTGCTCTACGTGGCCCTGCTGATGAGCTATACGTGGGAAGTGCTGTCGATCACCGTCGTCGCCTATCTCTGCGTGCTGCCCTTCAGCGCGCGGGCCTGGCGGCGCCGCTACGGCACGATTACAATTGAGGATGACAGTGCGAACGTCTAAAGCCGTTCAAACTGCGTAAGTTGCAACTTCCGCGCAACAGTTTCCGACAAGATGACAGTTCTATGAAGGGCTGGCCAAGACGCCAGCTTGCCGGCCACGATTCCGCCCGCTTTCATGGCGAGAGGCGCGATTGCAGACAATTGCAGAGCAGAGATTCGCGCGTGTGAGGAGAGAGCCATGAGCAGCGAAAAACCAGAGACGAAGACCGAAGCCAAACCGGAACAGACGACGCCCTACCGCCCGCTGGCGCTGAAGGCCGTGGTCGCCGCCGCCCTGATGCTGAAGCGCAAGCCGAAGCTCACCCCGACCGGCTGAGCGCCTCGCTACTCGCCGCTGAGGAAGCCCAGCAGGAGCCCCAGCGCCAAGAGGCCCATCACCACGCCGATGACGACATCCAGAACCCGCCAGGCGGCGGGTCTGGCAAAGAGCGGCGCCAGGAACCGCGCGCCGTAACCGAGCCCGAAGAACCAGAGGAACGAGGCGACCGCCGCGCCGACACCGTAAGCGACGCGTTCCGCCCCTTCGAAGGCCGCCGACAGGCTGCCGAGCAGCACGACCGTATCCAGATAGACATGCGGGTTGAGGAAGGTGAAGGCAAGGCAGGTCAGGACCGCCGTCTTCAATCCCATCGCCTCGGGTGCACCCGCCACCATGGTGCCCGGCTTTGCCGCACGGCGGAAGGCCAGGAACGCATAGGTGCCGAGGAAGACCGCGCCCGCCAATGTCACCACCGAGATCAGCGCCGGCGATCGCGAGACGATCGTGCCGAGCCCGCCGACGCCGGCGGCGATCAGGAGTGCATCGGAAAGCGCGCAGATGAGGCAGAGTACGAAGACATGGCTGCGGACGAGGCCCTGGCGCAGGATGAAGGCGTTCTGGGCGCCGATCGCGACGATGAGCGATGCGCCGAGCGCGAGGCCGGAAAGACCGGCGGAGAGCAAGTTCATGGAATTGTCCGGTTAAGGAAAAGCCGAAGGTCAGAAGAGCGACATTTGCGAGGAATCGGGCTTCGCTTTCTTCGGCGGCTCTTCCTCGGGAGAGGCGACCGCGACGGGTTTCTGCAATTCAGGCCCCATGTTGGCGACCTTGTTGACGAGATCGGACACCGGCAGAGCCTCGAAGAAATCTTCCTCAATCGGCCGCATCAGGTCCGATATCTCACGCGGCTCCTGCGTCTTGCAGTCCAGCCACCGCTCGAAATCCTCCGGCTCTATAACGACCGGCATGCGCTCGTGGATATGGCCGATCGTGGCATTCGCCCTGGTCGTCATGATCGCCGCGGTGTCGACTTCGGAGCCGTCGGCGGAAGACCAGGTCTCCATCAGGCCGGCGAAGGCGATGACGCCGCCTTTCTTCGGCCGCACCCAATAGGCCTGCGGCTTCACTCCCGTCTCTTTGGGCGGCCGGCGCCATTCGTAGAAGCCGGCCGCGGGGATGAGGATGCGGCGATGGCGCATGGCGGCGCGGAACGAGGCCTTGCCGATCGCCGTCTCGGACCGCGCGTTGATCAGCAGCGGAAAATCCTTCGGGTCCTTCACCCAGCCGGGCAGAAAACCCCAGCGGGCCAGGAAGGCGCGGCGCTCCGGCAGGTTGCTGCCGGGCTGCGCCCTTTCCGATGCCGCGACGACGAGGATCGGCTGTGTCGGGGCAATGTTGTAGCGGGCCGGGAAATCGTCGAGATCCACCAGATCGAAGAATTCCGAAATCTCTTTGGGAGTCGCCGTCAGGGCGTAGCGTCCGCACATGCGGACTTCATGGCATCGGGTTTTCGAAGGGTCAAGCGGTGTCGGCTCAGGCGCTGCGCGGACCGAACAAAATGATCGCGCCGCCGGCGAGGCAGACGGCGACGCCGATGATGTCCCAGCGGTCCGGCACGCGGGCCTCGACCGCCCAGAGCCAGAGGATCGCGGCGAGGATATAGATCGCGCCATAGGCCGCATAGGTGCGTCCCGCCGCTTCGCTCGGCACCAATGCGAGCGCCGAGGCGAAGAGGACGAGCGAGACCATGCCCGGCGCCAGCCACCAGACGGGCTTGCCGAGCCGCAGCCAGGCCCAAAAGGCGAAGCAGCCGGCGATCTCGGCAAGGGCGGCGAAGGCGTAGAGGGCGTAGGTTTTCATCAACGGCGTCACTTGCTAGATTGTAGCTTATACGCTACATATTCCAGATGATCGAGATCCTGGAAACCGAAATCTACTCGGCTTGGTTTGCCAGGTTGCGGGATGAGCGTGCGAGGACCCGGATCAACACCCGCATCTATCGCTTGTCGCTCGGCAATCCGGGTGATGTAAAGCCCGTCGGCTCCGGCATCAGCGAAATGCGCATCGACTACGGGCCTGGTTATCGAATCTATTTCACACGTCGCGGGCAGAAGCTGGTCATCCTGTTGTGCGGCGGCGACAAATCCAGCCAGTCGGCCGATATCGCTTCGGCTAAAGCGCTGGCCGCGGATCTGGAGGAATGACTATGACTGTCAAGACGAAGAAATGGGATATCGTTGAGCATCTGGATAATGACGAACGTATCGCCCTCTTCTTGGAAGCGGTATTTGAGGACGGCGATCCGGCGGTTATTGCCGCGGCAATCGGCGATGTCGCCCGTGCCCGGGGTATGAGCCAGGTTGCCAAGAATGCCGGGTTGTCGCGCGAAAACCTCTACCGGGCGCTCAGCGAAGGCGGGAATCCAGAGTTCGCGACCATCCTGAAAGTCATTCGCGCAATCGGCTACGATCTCACGGTCGTGCCACACGGCGCTGCCGCCCGCTGAACCGAAAAGACAAAGCATGCCCGCCTCCCCGCAAGCCGCCTCCTCCGCCATTCTCGAACGGGACGGCCGGTTCCTCCTGATCCGCCGCATCAACCCGCCGTCGGCCGATCTCTATGCCTTTCCCGGCGGCCGGGCCGAGCCCGGCGAGACGCCGGAGAAGACGGCCGTGCGCGAATTCTTCGAGGAGACCGGCGTCCGCGTCCGCAATCCGGTCCTCTTCGCCACCTACGATCTCAATGGCGACAAGGATGACAGCGGGGACGACAGCCGGCATTTCTTCCTCTCGGTCTTCCGGGTCGAGGCGGATGCGGACACGGAAGCGATCGCCGCCGACGACGCCGCCGATCCCGGCTGGTATACGGTCGAGGAAATCCGAACGCTGCCCGTGCCGCCGAGCGTGCTGGAATGCGCCGAGAGGCTGGCGGCGGAGATCAGGGGCCGGTGAGACGTTGCCCGGGAACGGATCGCCCGGTAAGACACGGCCTCGAAGACATGGCACAATAGGACATGCGATGTCAGCCGCGCTGGAACCTGTTCATGAGCGTCATTTCGCGATTCGCCCTTACTTCGCTGCTGGCCGTCCTGGCCGCGGCGCCGCTCGCCGCGCAGACGGGCAAGCAGTCCACGACGAAACAGCAGCCGGCCCCACCGCCACCACCGGCCGAGGAAAAGCCGGCGCCCTACGACGCGCAACTGACCCGGCTTGCGGAAGTGCTGGGCTCGGTCCAGTATCTGCGCACGCTCTGCGGCGCGCCCGCTTCCGACTGGCGCCAGTCCATGCAGCAATTGCTCGATGCCGATACCGGAAACGAACCGAAACGCCGTGAAAGATTGACGGCAGCCTTCAATCGCGGCTACCGGTCCTTCGCCGCGGTGCATACATCCTGCACGGACGCGGCACGGACCGCCGAGGAAAGATACCGTGCCGAAGGCGCAACACTCGCGACAGAAATTGCGGCGCGCTTCGGAAATTAGAGGATTATTTACCTCTTTTCGCATGAGCCCGTGTCGTTTTGATAAAAGGCTGATAAAGTTTTTAACGGGCTAGTAACGAACGGCACCGAGGACGACAGAATGCAGACAGGCCGCAACGACATCGACGACATGATCGAGCACGAGAAGATGCAGGCCGCCTTGGAATACCAGAGCGAAGCCTGGGCAGATGGCCGGGCCGACGGTATCGAGCCGGAAATCATCGCCGACGCAGCCCTGGTGCTCGCCATGCGCGAGACCATCCGCATCCATGGCGAGACGGGCGCCGAAGCCCTGCTCGAATCGCTCCGCAGCCGCATGCTCGCCGGCGAGTTTTCTCCCGAGCGCACGATTCAATAAACAGCCGGGGTTTCCCATGCGGAACGCAGCGGAAACGACAATGACCAGCATCCTCGCCCGCCTTCTCCTGGCAGCCTCCCTTTCCGCTGCCGCAAGCCTGACAGCCGTCACGCCCGCCCTCGCCCTTTCCGAACTGCGATCCGGCGTCGAGCCGCCGCATCGGACGGGGCAGCAGCGCGCGCCGGAAACGGAGGAAGCCTTCGAAGGCACGACCCTGCCCCAGCCCGGCTCCGACGTCGACCAGTCCGCGCAGACCGACGAGAAGCCGGCTGACGAAAAGCCGGCCGACGAAAAAACGAGCGGCGAGAAGCCGGCCGCCACACCCGCCGACCCGGATGCATCCGATGCTCCGGCGGAGATCATCACCGACATGTCGAAGCTGCCGGAGCCGGTCAAGCGCATGCGCGAGCAGCTCGTCGAGGCAGCCGCCTCCGGCGATATCGAGCGACTGCGCCCGCTGATGGGATCGGGGCAGGAGCAGACGCAGGTGATGAACGGCGAAAGCGACGATCCGATCGAGACGCTCAAAAGCTTTTCCGGCGATCCGGACGGCCAGGAAATCCTGGCGATCATGCTCGACATCCTGTCCACGGGTGCGGCGCATTTCGACGCGGGCACGCCGGACGAGGCCTATGTCTGGCCCTATTTCACCGGCAAGGCGCTCGACACGCTGACGCCGCCGGAACGCGTCGACCTCTTACGCATCGTCACCGCCGGCGATCTCGCCGGCATGCAGGACAACGGCAACTACAATTTCTTCCGCACCGGGATCAGCCCGGACGGCAAGTGGAAATTCTTCTCCGGCGGCGATTGAGGGAAGAATGCGGGGTTGCGAAACCCTCCTCGTGGTGCGGTTATCGCACCTTTGCGCCGCTTGCGGACCTCAGGCGGACTTCAGCCCGATGTCGGAGCGGGGGAGCATCCGCCCCATGGAAGCATCGCGGCCGCCCCGCTCTCAGGCGCCGGTGACGCGCCAGATGACGTCGCCCACATCGTCTGCCATCAAGACCGCGCCGTCCGCCGCCAGCGCCACCCCGACCGGGCGGCCATAGGAATGGTTTTCGTCCGCCGACAGGAAATCGGTGAGAATGTCGCGCGGCACTCCCACAGGCTTGCCCTTCTCGAAGGCGACAAAGGCCAGCTTGTAGCCCGAGAGCCTGGAGCGGTTCCACGATCCGTGCTGACCGATGGCCATGCCCGCAGGAAAGCCCGGCAACGTCCCTTCGGGCAGCCAGCAGAGGCCCAGCGATGCCGTGTGGCCGCCCAAGGCATAGTCCGGCTGCAGCGCGGAGGCCACCTTGGCGGCGTCCTGCGGCACGCGATCGTCCACTACCCGGTTCCAGTAGCAATAGGGCCAGCCATAAAACCCGCCATCGCGTACCGATGTCAGATAGTCCGGCGGCGTCTCGTCGCCCAGCCCGTCGCGCTCATTGACAACCGTCCAAAGCATTCCCTCCTCGGGTTCCCAAGCCATGCCCACGGGATTGCGCAGGCCGCCGGCAAAAATCCGGGATTGCCCCGATCTCAGATCATATTCGTGAATGCAGGCGCGGTTTTCTTCCGCGGCCATGCCTGCGTCGCCGATATTGCTCAGTGACCCGACGGCCACGTAAAGCCTGGTACCATCCTTGCTGGCAATGAGATTGCGCGTCCAATGCCCGCCAGGCACCAGATCCATCAGCTTTTTGGCCGGCTTGCTGATTCTCGTCGCGCCCGCCTCATAGGGATAGGCCAAAAGCGCGTCGCTGCTGCCGACAAAAAGCGTCTCCCCGACAAGGGCGATACCGAAAGGCTGCCGCACATTCTCGATGTAGACGTGACGTTCCTCGGCCACTCCGTCGCCGTCGGCATCGCGCAGCAGCGTTACGCGGTTGGGGCTGTCGCCGGAAGCGCCCGCCCGCCGCATCGTGGCCGACATGGCATGGTCGAACAAAGTACGCGGATTTCCACGTTCGCCCATGGATTCCGCCACCAGCACATCGCCGTTGGGCAGCACATACACATTGCGTGGATGCACCAGCCCCCGCGCAAAAGCATTGACCTTGAGCCCGGCGGCCGTTGTCGGTTTGTGCTCACCCTCCCAGCCCTTGGCCGTCGGCATCTTCAACGTCGGTATCCTACCCTGCGGTTTGGCCACGGGAATGACTGGCGCGGTGCCATAAACAGGCTGCCTCAGGCCATCCCCCGAATGACGAATGGCAACAGCGCCTCGGCCGACAAAGGCCACAATGCGGGCGAAGAGAGAAGGATCGGCCATCGGTCGCCTCCAAATAGTGAGGAAAATTCAGGAGAGACCCGGACGCTAAAGCCTTTGTGCAGCCAACACCAGAGGGCGTTGCGAAAATTGTAAAAGGAAGGAAAGTGTCCGGGGCAAATCGGCGAGCAACGTCGACCTGTCAGCATGCCTTGCCGACGCCGCGGCAAAGACTTAACTCTCAGTCTCAGAACAACCGGATTCCCGAGCCATGTCCGCCGCCCATCTCGCCGCCCGAAACCTGATTCATCTGACCGGCAAGGATGCCCAGGATTTCCTGCAGGGGCTGATCACCACCGATATCGATTCGCTTCCCGAAGGAGAGGCGCGGCCCGGCGCGCTTCTGACCCCGCAGGGCAAGATCCTCTTCGATTTCATTATCTGGCGGGACGGCGATGGATTCCTCGTCGAGACCGATGCCTCGCAGCGCGAGGCGCTGATCCGGCGGCTCACCATGTACAGGCTGCGCGCCGCGGTCGAGATCGTGCCCGGCACGGAAGACGGTGTCACCGTCTTCTGGGACGAGGACGCCGACAGGGGTGCCGTGAAGGACGCCGCCTTCGCCAAGTCCGGTATCGCGCTTTCTCGTGCGCCGGGCAAGCAGGCCGACGGGCCGGAAGCGGCCTATCATGCGCTGCGCGTCGAAGCCGGCCTGACGCTCTCCGGACAGGACTATGCGCTGCAGGATGCCTTTCCGCACGACATTTTGCTCGACAAGACGGATGGGCTCGGCTTCCGCAAGGGCTGCTATGTCGGTCAGGAAGTCGTTTCCCGCATGCAGCATCGCGGCACGGCCAGACGGCGGGTGGCGCTCGTTTCCGGGAAGACGCATCTGCCCGCCTCCGGCTCCGAGATCATCGCCGGCGGCAAGGCGGTCGGCACGCTCGGTTCGGTCTCCGGCAACAAGGGGCTGGCGATCGTCCGTATCGATCGGGTCGGCGACGCGCTGGCGCATGGCCTGCCGCTCATCGCGGGCGATGTCCCGGTGACGCTGACGCTGCCCGAATGGACCGGCCTCACCTTCCCCGCCGGGGCGGAAGAGGCCGAACAGTGACCGCAGCCAAGATGCCTTTGACTTTGCCTACCGGCGCCCGCGCCTGGCAGCGCATGCTGTCCGGCCGGCGGCTCGACCTGCTCGATCCCTCGCCGCTCGACGTGGAAATCTCCGACATCGCCCACGGGCTTGCCCGCGTCGCCCGCTGGAACGGCCAGACGCGCGGCGATCATGCCTTTTCCGTCGCCCAGCATTGCCTCGTCGTCGAGGAGATCTTCCGCCGCTGCAACGAGAACTGCAACGCGCAAGCGCTGCAGATGACGCTGCTGCACGACGCGCCGGAATATGTCATCGGCGACATGATCTCGCCGTTCAAGTCCGTGGTCGGCGGCGGCTACAAGTCGGTCGAGCAGCGGCTGGAGGCGGCGATCCATCTGCGCTTCGGCCTGCCGCCGCATCCTTCCCGCGAGCTGAAAACCCTGATCAAGAAGGCCGACACGATCGCCGCCTTTTTCGAGGCGACCGAGCTTGCCGGCTTTTCCGTCACCGAAGCTCGAAAATTCTTCGGCCAGCCGCGCGGCATCACCCCCGACATGCTGCCGATCGAGCCCATGCCGGCGCTGGAAGCGCAGGAACGTTTCCTCGACCGTTTCCACAAGATCGAAGCCGGCCGCATCGGCAATGGGACGGGCGAAACAGCATGACCGCGATCGTCGTCTGCCCGCTTGCGAACATCGCCGAAATGGCGGTGAAGCATCGCGCCCGCGAAATGGTGAGCCTGATCGCCGAGAAACAGGATTTCCACCGGCCGGGCGTGATCCTCGCCGACCGCCATCTGAAGCTCGCGATGAACGATATCGGCTTTGCCGGCACCGGCGATCTCGTGGCGCCGAGCGAGGCGCATGTCGAAAGACTGATCGGCTTCGTACGCAGCTGGGACCAGTCTGCGCCGATCCTCATCCATTGCTGGATGGGCGTCTCCCGCTCGCCGGCAGCGGCGGTGATCGCAGCGCTTTCGCTCAACCCGCAAGAGGACGATTTCGCGCTCGCCGGCCGGTTGCGCGACATCGCGCCGCATGCCACGCCCAATGCGCGGCTGATCGAGATCGGCGACCGGATGCTTGCCCGCGGGGGACGGCTCGTCGCCGCCGTCAAAAGGATCGGCCGCGGCGCGGAGACGGATGGCAGGGCAAGCTTCGTGCTGCCGATCAAAATTCCGGCCAGATCCCGGTTTGAACCCAAAAGTTGAATTTTCCTAATTATTTAGGCTCAAGTCCAAAAGCTTGAAACTTTTTCCTTGACCTCTCGCTCCGCTGCGCCAATTACCGGGCCACGAAAGGAGCCGGACGGGGAATGGACGAAGCATCGAAACTGGTTGTCGCGACGCAATCGGCGCTCGCTCAGCTGAGCGCGCTCGCCGTGCAATATTCCTTCTCGGTCGTCGGGGCGATCCTGCTCCTCATCCTCGGCTGGCTTGCCGCCGGCCTTCTGAGCCGTTGGGCTCATAGAGGTCTTTCACGCGTCCGCGGCATCGATGCGACGCTTTCGCAATTCTTCTCCAGCATCATCCGTTACACGATCCTGGTCCTCGTCGTCGTCATGGTCCTCGGCCAGTTCGGCGTGCAGACGGGTTCGATCCTTGCGGCCCTCGGCGCCATCGGCCTTGCGGTCGGGCTCGCGCTGCAGGGCACGCTGCAGAACATCGCGGCCGGCATCATGCTGCTCGTGCTGCGGCCGTTCCGGGTGGGCGAGAGCATCGAAACGGGCGCCGTCAGCGGCACGATCGTCGATGTCGGGCTGTTCGCCACGGAGCTCAGGACGTCCGACGGCGTCTACCGGCTGGCGCCCAATTCGACACTCTGGAACGTGCCGATCACCAATTACAGCCGGCTGAAGACCCGCCGCAACGAAATCACCGTCAGCATCGGCACGGATGACGATGTCGGCCGCACGCAGGCGAAGCTGGTGGCGCTTGCCGCACGCGACAAGCGCGTGCTGAAGGAGCCGGCGCCGCTGGCCTACATGGCCGAGTTCGATCCCGGCAGCGCGAAATTCACCCTTCGCTACTGGACGAAGAGCGGCGACTGGTGGGATGTCAGCCGCGACCTCACCAAGGAGGTCAAGCTGGCCTTCGACAAGCGGCCCGAACGCGCAATTCCAGACCCTCAGGTTGCGTCCCGCGACGTTTCCGGCGAGAGCGGACCTCCGGCTCCTTACGGTGCGGACGAGCCGTCAAACGCGCGGACCTGAGGATAAGGATGCACCGGATCCGGCTTCACGAGGAAGCCGGATCCGGTGCCCTAAACGTGTTGCGGGCGATCTTACCCCATCTGCCCTATATCGCGACTAACCGAGCATCCACTGTCAGACCGCGTTGACGCTGTAGTCCTCGGAGCCCTCCCAGACGATCTCCCAAGAGGCGCCGGGGCGGACGTTGCGGATCGCGGTCGGCTCGAAGGCGACGAGGCAGCGGCCGCCTCGATGACGCACCGACGGGTAGATCAGCCCGTCATGGCCTTCCCTGCGCAATCTGCCGGCAAGCGCCTGGCCTTCCGGATAACCGGCCGCCGGATCGGGATCGAGCGCGGGGTGATCCCTTTCGTCGGTGATGTCGGGAAACTCGCCGATGAAATCCGCAAGCAGCTCGACATAACGCGACCGCTCCTCGAAGAGCCCTATGAACTTCAGCTCCCGCGTCTTGTGGAAGGCGACCTCGGCGATCGAGGTCAGCGTCTCCCAACTGCAATACCAGGCGCCGCGGCTTTCGTCGTTGAAGCGGTTGCCGCCCTGCCGGGTATAGGTGAAGGCTGCGTTGATATGGCTGTTGCCATAGACCTGCAGGTCGTGCCTGCGGCGTTTCCAGGCGAGTTCGCGACGGTCCACATGGAGGTTCAAGCCGCGCTCGGCGATCAGGCGGGCACTGGTCATGCCCTCGATCTCGGCCAGGATCTCCAGTTCCGCGTCGCTGTCCACCAGCCCGCGCAGGCTGGGCGGCTTGTGGTAGGTCGCCGGGATCAGCCGCACCAATCCGCGATCGCCGAGCGTCGTGACAATCACGCGCCACCACGCAGAGCATCGAGATAATTGCGGACCCGGAGGAACTGCGGCAGGCCCTCCCCGATCAGCGTATCGACCGGCCGCGCGCCGTTGAAAAGCGGGCCGTCGTTCGGCAGGGTCATCCACCTGCCGGCGATCGGATCGCTGAAATAGAGCTTCAGCGCCTTGTAGATGCCGATCAAGGCACTCAGCCGCAGCATCTGATCCTTGGTGAGGCCGCCGGCATAACCCGGTTTCCTCGCCCTTTTCCAGGTGCTTTCCGACATATCGGCAAGCGCCGCCGCCTCGTTCAGCGGTACGCCCCATTCGGCCATGACGTTGCCGAACGCCTTCAGCGCAACGGCGGCCGTCTGCTCCGCCTTCTCTTTCCTTGCCGCCGCTTCCATCGTCGAGTTTCCCTTCGCTCAAGGGAAATATAGTCCATATGACCCCTATGTAAAGATCAAATGACCTCAATGGGACATGGAGGAGCGGTGCGCCCAGCCGGTCATGCGCCTCTCGATCCAGGCCATCAGCGCATACATGGCGATGCCTTCGACGGCGAGCGCCAGCAGGCCCGCGAAGACGAGCGGCACGTTGAACTGGCTCTGCGCCGAGCTCATCATGTTGCCGAGACCGTAATTGGCGGCAACCGTTTCGGAGACGACCGAACCGACGAAGGCGAGCGTGATCGCGATCTTCAGCGAGCCGAAGAAATAGGGCATGGAGCGGGGAATGCCGACCTTCAGCAGGATATCCATCTTCTTCGCACCCAGCGCGCGCAGCACGTCCTCGGTCTCCGGCTCGATGGTGGCGAGCCCGGTCGCGACGTTGACGACGATCGGGAAGAAGGAGATCAGGAAGGCGGTCAGCACCGCCGGAATGGTGCCGATGCCGTACCAGATGACCAGGATCGGCACGAGCGCCACCTTGGGAATGGCGTTGAAGCCGACCATCAGCGGATAGAGACCGGCATAGATCGCCTTCGACCAGCCGACGAGGATGCCGAGCGCCAGTCCCGCCACCACGGCGATCGCGAAGCCGAGCGTGGTCGTATAAAGCGTCTGCAGCGAGTTCTTCCAGATCGGCGACCAGTATTGCGCGACCGCCCCGAAGACGCGGGACGGCGCCGGCAGCACGGTGGGCGATGTCTGCAGCACGATGACCAGGAGTTCCCAGGCGGCGAAGAGCGCGATCGTATAGAGCCACGGCGCCAGCTTCACCCAGTTGACGCGGGCGATGAGGGGCTTTTGCGAAGCGGTTGAAACCGCTGCGTTTTCCGTCATGGCGCTCATCTCAAGTCCCTCATGCGGCCACCCGCGCGCTGGCGATCTCGCCATGCAGCTCGTGCACCATGTCGTTGAAACCTTTCTCATACATGACGTCGAGCTCGCGGGGCCTCGCGAAGGGCACGACATGTTCCTTCAGCACTTTCCCCGGTCTGGCGCTCATCACGAAGATGCGGTCGGCGAGGAAGGTCGCTTCGCGGAGATCATGGGTGACGAGGACGATCGTCACTCCCTGCGCCGCGTGCAGGTCGCGGATGACGCACCAGAGTTCCTCCCGTGTAAATGCGTCCAGCGCGCCAAAAGGTTCGTCAAGCATCAGGAGCTCCGGCTCGTGGATCAGGGCGCGGCAGAGGTTGGCGCGCTGCTGCATGCCGCCCGAAAGCTGCCAGGGATATTTCGAGCCGAAGCCCTTGAGGCCCACGGTCTCCAGCAGATGCTCGGCCTTCTCCACGTATTCTCGTCTGTGGGCGCGCAGCCGGTGGCGATGCCTCTCGACGATTTCCAGCGGCAGGAGGATGTTGTCGAGCGTCGTGCGCCAGGGCAGCATGGTCGGGTTCTGGAAGGCCATGCCGACGATCGAGACCGGCTGGGTCACCTGTTTTCCCGCGACGACGACCGCGCCGCTCTGCGGGATGTGCAACCCGGTGACGAGCTTCATCAGGGTCGACTTGCCGCAGCCGGACGGGCCGACGACGGCCGCGAACTCGCCCTTGCCGACTTTCAGGCTGAGGCCGGAGACGGCCAGCGTGCCATCCGCGCCGCCATAGCGCATGTCGACATTGTCGATGGAAACGAGGTGGGACAATCCAATCTTTCCTTGTCGGACAATCTTGTCGCAAAACCCCTCCCGCCTGCCGGCTACCCTCCCCACGAGGGGGAGGGTTAAGACTGCCGCAACGCCGAAGCTTATTTGGACGGGAGGGTTCGGCAGGTTAAGCCCCTCCCCCTTGTGGGAGAGGTTTGGGGCGGGGTCTTTTGCCTTTACGGCAGCATGCGCTCTTCCTTGGGCGGCAGGAAGCTGGCGTCGAAGACCTGGTCGGCCTTCACGTTGCCCTTCAGTCCCATGGAGACCTTGAGCGTGTCGATCGAAGCGGAAATCCTGGCCGGATCGATGCCTCCGAAGCCGTTCTCCACGACATAAGGCGTCTTGATGTTCATGGCGTTCGCCATGTCGAGGCGTTCGAGCTCGATATCCTTGTTAAGCGTCTCGTTGCGCTTCAGGACGGCGGCGACGCCCTCTTCCGGATGGGCGACGGCATCGGCGAAACCCTTGGCGAGCGCCTTCATGAAGCCTTTCACCGCAGCCGGGTCTTCCTTGGCGAAATCGGTGTTGACCAGGACCGCATTGCCATAGAGGTTCAGGCCGTTTTCCGCCATCAGGATGGTCGAGATGTCCTCGTCCTTGATGCCCTGCGCCTTCAGGTTCAGGATGACGGAGAAGGAGAAACCGAAGACGGCGTCGACATCGCCCTTCGCCAGCATCGGCTCGCGGACCGGGAAGCCGATCGATTCCAGCGTGATCTTCGAATCGTCGATCCTGGCGACCTGCTTGAAGGCCTTCCACTGGGCGAAAGCACCATCCGGAGGAGGCGCGCCGAGCTTCTTGCCTTCGAGCGACTTCGGATCGCCGGTGACGCCGAGCGACTTGCGGCCGACCACCGCGAAGGTCGGGCGCTCGTATATCATCATCGCCGCCGTGATCTTCTGCGACGGATCCTCGTCGAGGAACTTGATCAGCGAGTTGATGTCGCCGAAGCCCATCTGATAGGCGCCGGTCGCAACGCGCGGGATCGCCTCGACCGAGCCGTTGCCGGTGTCGATCGTGACATCCAGCCCCTCGGCCTTGAAGTAGCCCTTGTCCTCGGCAAGCAGGAAGCCGGCGGCCGGGCCTTCGAACTTCCAGTCGAGCGTGAACTTGATCGCCGTGTCGGCCCGCGCCGGCACGGCGGACATGGAGAAGCCGGCGGCGAGCGCGAGCGTCGCAGCGGCGGAGAGCTTCGAGAACAGTCTGCGCGAAATCATGAAAAATCGTCCCCCTGGAGTTTCTTGTTCGGATGGGTTGTATCCAAGCGTTTCTTCAGCCATAGCGCAAGCCGAAACTGCACATAAAGTCATCATATTTTATAGTTGATTACATATTATGCGAAAGCTGATTTTGAGCGCAGAAATCTGCCGCCGCTTTCAGCAAAGAAGCGAAGCGGCGCGAAATGAGCAATCAATGGAGGAATCGCTACCCTACGCGGACGACGTCCTGATCCGGCACGCGGATACGGCAGCGGACGCCGGCCGGCGGATATTCGATATCCGCTCCGCCGCTCGGCATATATTGCAGGCTGCGGGTGATGACGGTCTGACCGAAGCCGCGTTTCGACGGCGCTCTGACCGCAGGGCCTCCGCTTTCCAGCCATTCGATACCGAGCCAGGCCTCGTCCGCGCTCTTGGTGACATTGACGAGGACACGGCCGCTTTCGTTGGACAGGGCGCCGTATTTGACGGCATTGGTGGCGAGCTCGTGGACGACCAGGCCGAGCGCGATCGCCGCGCGGGGCATGACCCATGCGTCGAGCCCCTCCACCGTAAGACGCGCCTGGGCGCTGCTCACGAAGGGTTCAAGCTCCGCGGAGACGACTTCGGCAATGGAGATCGACGACCAGCTTCTGTCGGCGAGCAGGTTATGGGTGGCGGCAAGCGCCTGGATGCGGCCCGAAAAGGCCGACTGGAAACCGTCCACCGTTTCCTCGGTCGAGGCGGTGCGCTTGCAGATCGAAAGGACGAGCGCCAGCGTGTTCTTCACGCGATGGTCCAGTTCGCCCATCAGCAGGAGCTGCTGCTTTTCGGCCGCCTTGCGCTGGGACAGGTCGACCATGGTGATGACGCAGCCGCTCACCTTGTCGCTGCCGACGCGCAGGGGGGCGGCGCTCAGAAGCACGTCCTTGACCCGCGGCGCATTCGGGACAACCGCCTCGATGCCCTGCACCGACGTGCCGGAGACGGCGAGCGCAACGATATCGCCTGCCTGCAGAAGGCCGGTCGCATCCGGCAGCATCAGAGGGATGGCATCGGAAAAAAGCTGACCGACGGGACTGCCGGCGCAGATGGACGTCACGGCTGCATTGGCATGCGTGACGAGGCCACTGACATCGCAGACGACGACGGCCTCGTTGGCAGAGGCGATGATCGAATGGGCCGCGCGCTCGGAGGCCTCCGCCGCCGCGGCGCGGACCTTGCCGGTGATATCCGTGAAGGTGACGGCAAGCCCGCGATTGGCGCCGAGCTGCAGGGGGGCTGCGGAAACGAGAAGATGGAGCTCCTCGTTGCCCAGGAAGATGCTGATCTCGGTGGTCTTCTTGACCTCCCGCGCCTCGTCCATGAGGCTGCGAACCTCGGCCCTCGTCTCGTCGTCGAGGACCTGGCCGAGATGATTTGCGTCGATCTGCTCCATCGGCAGGCGAAGGAGCTTTCGCAGCGCCTTGTTGGCGTAAAGCAGACGGTTGCCTTCGTCGAAGGCGGCGGCGCCCAGGTCCATCGCCTCCATGAAGGCGTAATAGGACGTGCCGCCTTCGAGCGTGAAGACTTCGTCCTCGCGGCGAGGATTGCGCACCATCAACGCATCGACCTCGCCATCGCGGATGGCGCGCAGCGTCTCTTCCGCCTCTTCAAGGCGGCGGCGCAGTTCGCGGATGCTCAGGTCGTCGTCTTCCGAGGCCGCGATCGCCATCTCATTCACCGATCTTCAGATGGACCAGCACTTTTTCCCGATCGGAAAGATCGCCGATGATCTTGCGGATGGGGGTCGGCAACTGCCTGACAAGCGTCGGAATGGCGACGATATTGTGCTCGCGGGCAAGCTGCGGCGACTTCTTGAGGTCGACGACCTCGACCACATATTTGCCAGGCCCGGTCTCGGCGCAGATGCGCTCGAGATTGGCGATCGCCGCCAGCGACTTCGGCGTCTGGCCGGCAACATAAAGTACCAGCTTCAGCGCTTCGGGAGGGCTCGCTGCTCCTGTCATATCCTCTATCATCATTCTCTCCGTCACGCCCGCCGGCTCTTTTCCATCTCGTCCCGGTCACTTGCAGCCTGGGACAGGTAGGTTTCCTCATCCGCCTTCATGCGGCGCAATTCCATTTCGTCAGCATCCATTTCGGCCTGCAGGGCCTCGATCTCCGCCCTTGCCTTCCTCCGGCGCGTCTCGATGACATCCGCGAGACGCTGCACCTCCGCCCTTCGGGCGACTTCGGCACGGCGGGTTTTCGCCTCTTCCATGCGGCGGGCCGAACCGGTCAACGCTCCTCCCTCGCCGAGATAGGGGGGAGTAAGCTTGATGCCATCATCGCTCATGATGAACTCGCGCACCTGATTGGAATGAGCCATACCCCGCGCCTTCAAGAGATAGAGCTCGCGATTGAACTCACCGTTGGCCTCGCGATTGAGAAGCAGTATCCATGCATCCATCAACGACGAGAGACCCACATCGGTTTCAGTCGCACCCTCCTGGGAATGCATGAGATGGGTGAAAACCGCGGTGATGCCGTTGGATTTGAGGAAATCCACCATGCGCAACAGCATGGACTGGACTTCGAGCCGATCGGCATTGCCGATAAAGGCCGAGATCGGATCGAGCACGACCAGCGCCGGCCGGAATTTCTGCACCTCGCGCAACATCACGGCCAGATGCATTTCGAGGCTGTAGAAAGTGGGGCGCGCGGCAATATGGCGCAGCGTGCCGGCCTCCAGCCAGCGCTGCAGATCGATGCCGATCGAGTGCATGTTGCGCACCGTCTGAGCCGCCGATTCCTCGAAGGAGAAATAAAGCGCCTTTTCGCCGGCACGGCAGGCGGCGTCGGCAAAACAGGCGGCGAGCGAACTCTTGCCGGAACCGGCAACGCCGCTGACCAGGACGCTGGTGCCGCGATGGAACCCGCCGCCGGTCAGCATCACGTCGAGATCCGGCACACCGCTCGACACCCGTTCCTCGTGGACCTTGTGGTTGAGGCCGAGCGAACTGACCGGCAGGACGCTGAAACCTTCCTGGTCGATCAGGAAAGGATATTCGTTGGTGCCGTGCGCCGTGCCGCGATACTTAACGATCCGGAGGCGACGCGTGGAAATCTGGTTGTGGACCCGGTGATCGAGCAGGAGCACGCAGTCCGAGACATATTCCTCAAGACCCTGACGGGTCAGGGAGCCATCGCCGCGCTCGGCGGTGATCACGGTCGTCAGCCCCCGATCCTTCAGCCAGTCGAACAGGCGGCGGATTTCGGCGCGCAGGATGGCGGGATTGGTGAAGGCGGAGAACAGGCTTTCGATCGTATCGAGCACGATGCGCTTGGCGCCGACCTGCTCGATCGCCAGTTCCAGGCGCAGAAAAAGTCCTTCGAGATCGTATTCGCCGATTTCAGCAAGCTCGGCCGGATCGACGGCGATATGCTCGATCCAGATCTTCCCCTCCTCCATCAGCTTGTCCATTTCGAAGCCGAGGGAGGCGACGTTGCTGACGATATCGACCGGGCGCTCTTCGAACGTGACGAAAACGCCGGGCTCGTCGAATTCACGGGCGCCGTTCAGCAGGAAGGTGGAGGCAAACAGCGTCTTGCCGCAACCGGCTGATCCGCAGACCAGAGTGGGCCTGCCGGTTGGCAGTCCCCCCAATGTCAGATCATCAAAGCCGTCTATGCCCGTGGGTGATTTACTGATTCCCCTGGTTTCGCCCATCAAATCTTTCCGTCCCGTCACCGAGTCACCCGGCATACGACGTACGTAGATATTCGGGCTATTAAATCTGACATAGAGTATCAGGGAAAAATGACAATGGTTTCCGTGGCTTCGTTATCCAAATAAGGAAGCCTTCCCTTTCTTCAGCCGGTGATTGTATAACCGCTGACATATCCCCAGAGCCCAGAGCGTGCCCATGATCGAACTGCTGCTTCTCATCCTGGTCATCATCATGGTCGGCCTCCACAGCCGGACCGCAAACCGGGTGGGTGCACTCGAAAAAGAGCTGGAAGCCGTCAAGGCCGACCTTGCCAGGCAGCAGGCGGCTGCCCTGCCCGCGGCGATTCCGGCAGAGGCGGCGACCGACGCGGAGACGGACGAGCCCGTATCGCCGGTCGAGCTTGCGGCGCGCGAGGCGGCCGAGGAGGCCCCCGCACCGGAACCGCCGCCCGCACCCGTGGCGGAAGACGTCGGCACCGGCCACGAGACCGTGGTGCCCGGTGCCGCAATTCCGGCGGCAGCGCGGGCGAGGAGCCGGGAAAACCTGGAAAGCTATCTCGGCGCCCGCTGGCCCGTCTGGGTGGGCGGCGTGGCGCTCGCCTTCGGCGGCATCTTCCTGGTGCGCTATTCGATCGAGGCCGGGCTGCTTGGCCCCGCCGCGCGGCTGACGCTTGCCGGCATTTTCGGCCTCGTGCTGATGGCTGCCGGCGAAATCGTGCGCCGCAGTTCCTCCCCTTGGGCCATGCCGCAGATATCGGAGCGCTACGGCAATGCCTTATCCGGAGCGATGATCCCCGGCGTGCTGACCGCCGCAGGCGCGGTGACGCTTCTCGGTGCGATCTATGCGGCCTACGCCATCTACGCATTCATCGGGCCGACGAGCGCCTTCATCCTGCTCGCGCTCGTCTCGTTCGCGACGATCGCGCTGTCGCTGCTGCATGGGCAGGCGCTGGCAGGTCTCGGCCTGCTTGCCTCGCTCGCAACGCCCGCGCTGGTCGCAAGCGACGTGCCGAACGCCAATGCGCTGTTCATCTTCCTCGGCCTCACCTGGGTTGCGGTCAACGCCGCCTCGCGCTTCCGGGAATGGACCACTGTTCCGATGCTCGCCAATATCGGCATCGGGCTCTGGGCGCTTCTCTATATCGCGGGCACATCGGGCGTCTTCTTCGATCCCATGCCGCCGGCGCTCGCCCTGATCGTGATGGTCGCCGGCACCGGTTTCTTCTGGCCGGGCGCGCGCTACGGCCTGGGTGAGACGGCCAAAACGGGATGGCGCGGGCTCCTGACGCGCCCGCCGCTGAAGATCACGCTTTCCACGGCGGTCATGGCCGCGCTGCCGGCGCTCGTCATGGTGCTGCGGCACGAGGATGGCGGCGCGATGCCGCTCTTCGCCTCTGCCGCCGTCATCGCCGTGCTTGCGGCGCTCGGCGCGAGCCGCCTCTTTGCCGTCTGGCCGGCGCTGATCTCCGCCGCCGGCGCCGTCCTCGGCATCGTTTTCACGGCGCTTTCCTGGCTGGACTACGTGCCGCCGGTGCCGGCGGAAGGCCAGCCGGCACCGGCGCCGCTCACCTTCACCGACGAGATCACCATCAGCTTGCTGCTCGGCGCCGTCTTCACGTTCCTGGGTTTCGTCTTCCTGCGGCGCTTCCGCAGGACGGAGCCGGAATTCTCGATGGTATGGGCTTTCCTGATGCCGGCGGTGCCGGTGGCACTCGCCTTCATCAGCTTCCTGAACTTCGGCGATCTCGGACGCGACTGGACGCATGGGCTTTACGGCCTGGCGCTCGGCCTCGTGTTTCTCGCCGGCGCCGAATGGCTGTTCCGGCAGGGCGAGGAGGACGAAGGCCGCATCGACTGGCCGGCCAACCTCCTCGTCGCCGGTTCATTTGCAGGCTTTACGCTGGCGCTGCATGCGCTGACCAACGGCATCGTCACCACCATCCTCGTTTCGGTGCTGGGCTTTGCCTATGTGCTGGCGATGCGCGTCAGATCCTGGCCGGCGCTGCCGTGGATGATGGCGGCGGCGACGCTCGTCGTCTTCGGCCGCATCGCCTGGGAGCCGACGCTGATCGGCCCGAACAGCCTCGGCACGACGCCCTTCCTCAACGCTCTGCTGCCGGGCTACGGCATCCCGACGCTGCTTGCCATCGCCACGGCCTGGCTGCTCAGGGATTCGCCGGATTTCCGCATCCGCAACGTCATGCAGGCGCTTGCCTCGCTCGCCGGCCTGATGACGATCGCCGTGCTGGTGCGCCATGCGATGAACGGCGGCGTGCTGGACGACCGCGTGCCGACGCTCGGCGAACAGTCGATCTACACGCTGCTGGCGGTCGGTTTCTCGGGCGTGCTTCTGACGCTCGATCTCCGGCGCCCAAGCCCGGTCTTCCGCTGGGGCTCGATGATCGCAGGCGTGATCGCGACCGTCAACGTGCTGTCGCTGCACGTCTTCGCGCTCAACCCCTATTTCAGCGGCGAGAACACCGGGCCGTGGCCGTTCTTCAACCTGCTGCTGCTCGGCTATCTGCTGCCGGCGCTCGCCTATGGCCTCGTCGCCTGGTACGCGCGCGGGCGGCGGCCGCAGCCCTATGTGGCGATGCTGGCGGTGGCCGGCGCGGTGCTCGGCTTCCTCTGGGCGACGCTTTCCGTGCGGCGCTTCTGGCAAGGCGAGAACATCGCCGACTGGAAGGGCTTTCTGCAGGGGGAGACCTATACCTATTCGGTCGTGTGGCTGCTGATCGGCGTGGTGCTGCTCGCGCTCGGTTCGCGGCTCGATGCGCGCAGCCTCAGGCTTGCCTCGGCCGGCCTCGTGCTGATCGCAGTGGTCAAGGTGTTCCTGATCGACATGTCGAACCTCGAAGGAATCTTAAGGGCCCTCTCCTTCATCGGGCTCGGCGCGGTGCTGATCGGCATCGGGCTTTTCTACCAGCGCATTCTGGTGAAGAAGAACGGTGAAACAGCCGCAGCCGATGCCCCGGCGGACACCCAGGAACAATCATCGTGACCACATCCATCGCCGCCGCCTTCTCGCCCTTCGAAGCGCTTGCGGAAACCCTGATCCCGCACGCGACGGAAGGCGACGACGGGTCGCACGACATCGCCCACATCCTGCGCGTCTTCAAGAACGCCATGCGCATCCACGCGCAGGAGGGCGGCGACGGCAGGGTGCTGGCCGCGGCGGTGCTGCTGCACGATTGCGTCGCGGTCGAGAAGAACTCGCCGCTGCGATCGCAAGCCTCGCGGCTGGCGGCGGAAAAGGCATCGAAAATCTTGGCCGATCTCGGCTGGGACAGGGCGGAGATCGAGGCTGTCGCGCATGCGGTGACGGCGCACAGCTTTTCGGCGAACATCACGCCGGAAACGCTGGAGGCGAAGATCCTGCAGGACGCCGACCGGCTGGACGCGATCGGCATGGTGGGGGCGGCGCGCTGCTTCTACATCGCCGGCCGCATGGGCTCCGGCCTCTACGATCCCGCCGATCCGCTCGCCAAGGAACGTCCGCTTGACGACAAGGCCTTCGCGATCGACCATTTCGCGGTAAAACTGTTCAAGCTTGCCGACGGGTTCCGGACCAAAGCCGGACGGGCGCTGGCGGCCGAACGTCACGAGCGGCTGAAGACCGTGCTCGATCTCTTCATGGACGAAATCTAGGAAAAGCCATGCGTGTCAGCGAGCTCAATGTCTATCCCCTGAAGAGCGGCCGCAGGATTCCGCTTCAGGAGGCCGAAATCGCCGCGACGGGCATTCCCGGCGACCGGCGGATGATGGTGACCGATCCGGCCGGCAAGCTGATCTCGCAGCGGGAATTGCAGGCGCTGGCGCAATTGCAGGCCTATCCGGAAGAAAGGGGCGTGCGTTTCGTGCTGGACGGCAAGGGCGAGATTTTCGTGCCGCAACCGCCGAAGGACCGGCGGCTCACGGTCGAGGTGTGGAAATCGATCGTCGATGCCGCGCTTGCCGACGACGCGACCAATGCGACGCTTTCGGGCTGGCTCGGGCGCGACCTGCGGCTGGTCTTCTTCGACGATCTCGCCAAACGCGACGCCAATCCGGAATGGGCGGGGCCAGACAGCCCGGTGACCTTCGCAGACGGCTATCAGGTGCTGATCACCACGACCGGATCGCTTGCGGCGCTGAACGCAGACATGGAGAAGCATGGCGAAGGTTCGGTCGGCATGGAGCGGTTCCGGCCGAACATCGTGCTCGACCAAAACGAGGCATGGGCGGAAGACCAATGGGAGGGCGTCGAAATCGGCGGCATCCGCTTCGATTTCGCAAAACCCTGCGCCCGCTGCATCATGACGACGCAGGACCAGAAGACGGGATCGCGCGAGGCGCCGAGCCCGATGCCGGCCATGGGCCGCATCCGCATGTCGGCCGACCGGCGCGTGCCGGGTCCCCTCTTCGGCTGGAACGCCGTGCCGCGCGGCACGGGGCGGATCAAGATCGGGGATGAGGCGGTGGTGATTGCCGAGCGCGGGGCCTGGGCGATCAAGCGGCGGGGGTGAACGGAGACGTCCCTCCCTTCTTGTGGGGAGGGGAAATTCAGCAAGTGCCCCCTCCCCGTCGCTTCGCTCCGACCCTCCCCACAACGAGGAGAGTTAGGGATGTCGTCAAGGAGAAGACCGACCTTCCGCAAGGGATTGGCCGACTACTCCGCAGGTTTCAGCGCCGCGCCACCCGATACTGCCTGCCGCTCCGGGCGGCTCAGGTGGCCGTAGCCGACGAGCATGGTCGCGAAGGCGACCGCGCCGCCGGCGACGGCGACCCAGAAGCCGTTCGAGGCGCCATAGGCGTCGATCGTCCAGCCGGCGACCGAAGAGCCGGCCGCAAAACCGATGCCGACGCCGGTCATCGCATAGGTGATGCCTTCCGTGAGCTGGGCGGACGGCACGATGCGCTCGATCAGGCTCATGCCGGTGATGAAGGTCGGCGAGATGGCAGCGCCTGCCAGGAAGACGACCAGTGTCAACACCCAAAGGCTGCCGACGAAGGGCATGGGCAGCGTGGTGATCGCGGCAATCAGGCTGACGAAGACGAGGCGGCGGGCAAGCGGCGACTCGAACCTGAGGGCGCCGAAAACGAGGCCGACGATGAAGGAGCCGGCGGCATAGGCCGCGAGGATGTAGCTCGCCGCGCCCTTGTGCCCCATCGCTTCCGCAAAGGCGACGACCGAGACTTCCGCCGTGCCGAAGATGGTGCCCATGCCGGCGAAGACCGTCACCAGGAACCACATGGGGAGGAGCCGCATGACCGAGCCTTCGCTCCTCGCCCTATACGGATCGACCTTCGGCTCGGTCGATTTCTGGGCGACGAACAGCGCCGTGCCGACGGCCAGGAAAGCGGCAGAGGCCAGCACGCCCGCTTCCGGAAAGAGCGAGACACTCAAACCGATGCCGAAGATCGGGCCGCAGATATAGACGACCTCGTCCATGACCGATTCGAAGGCGAAGGCGGTGTGAAGCTCCGGCCGGTCGCGATAGATCTCCGTCCAGCGGGCGCGCACCAGCGCCATCATGCTCGGCATCATGCCGGCAACGAGGGCAAAGGCGAACAGGGTCCAGTTCGGCCAGCGCTGCCAGGCGGCTGCCGCAAGTCCCAGCAAGGCCAGGAACGTGACGATGGTGGTGGGCTTGAGCACGGCCGACTGCCCCTTCGCATCCACCCAGCGGGAGACCTGCGGCGAGACGAAGGCATTGGCGAGTGCGAAGGTGGCGGAGACCGCGCCGGCGATCCAGTATTCGCCATGGGTCTGCGACAGCATGGCGACAAGGCCGATCGTCGTCATCGGCAGCGGCAGGCGCGCCACGAAAGCCGCGGCGGCGAAACCTTTCGTCCCCGGCCTTCGGAATATTTCACGATAGGGATTGGGCATAACCGACTCCTTGGGTTATTTTGGAAGAGCACTTACATACGCCGCGTATGTGAGCTAGATAATCACATACGCTACGTATGTCAATTAACATACGATGCGTATGCGAATAATTTTCGGAGTCCGCATGGCGCAGAAGATAGCGCACAAGCCGCGCAAGGAAATGATCGCCGAAACCCGGGCCAAGCTGATCGCCGCGGCCCGCCACGCCTTTGCGACACAGGGGTATACGCAAGCCTCGATGGACGATTTCACGGCCGGGGCCGGGCTGACGCGCGGCGCGCTCTACCACCATTTCGGCGACAAGAAGGGCCTGCTGCAGGCGGTGATCGATCAGATCGACGCGGAAATGTCCGACCGGCTGTGCGAGATTTCGGCCAAGGCGAAGAATGCCTGGCAGGGCTTCGTGGACGAGAGCGTCGCCTATATCGAGATGTCGCTGGAGCCGGAAATCCAGCGCATCATGCTGCTCGACGGGCCTGCCGTGCTCGGCGATCCGTCGCAATGGCCGAACCAGAGCGCCTGTATCCGCACCACCACCTTGAGCATTCAGAAGCTGATCGACGAAGGCACGATCCGCACGGTGGATGCGGAGGCGACCGCGCGGCTCGTCAATGGAGCGACGCTCAGCGCCGCGCTCTGGATCGCCAGCGCGGAAGATCCGCAGGCCGTGTCGAAAAAGGCGGTCGAGGCATTTCTCGTCATGGTCTCCGGCCTGCTGAAGGAAAAGGCGCCGGCCTGAGCTTTCAACCGGTGCGCCCGGACGCTCAGCCCCTTGCGGCCGCCTCCAGGGCGGCGATGTCGAATTTCACCATCTTCAGCATGGCCTCGGTGACGCGCTTGGCCTTGGCCGGGTCCGGATCGTTCATCAGTTCGCCCAGCCGCTTCGGCGCGATCTGCCAGGAAAGACCCCAGCGGTCCTTGAGCCAGCCGCACTGCTCGGTCGAACCGCCCTCCTTCAGCGCATCCCACAGGCGGTCGATCTCGGCCTGCGTGTCGCATTCCACCATGATCGAGAACGCGTGGTTGAACGGGTCGAGGGGCCCTGCCTCGATCGCCATGTAGCGCTGGTCGCCTAATGTGAAACCGGCGAGCCTCACGCTGCCGGCCGGACCGCTCGGCGTATCGGCGGGAACGGCCGAGATCCAGCCGACTGACGAACCGGCGATCAGCGACGTGTAGAAGCGGATGGCGGATTCCATATCCCTCTCGAACCAGAGATGCTGCGTAACCTTCATCGTGTGTTCCTCCTTCGTGACCGGTCGCCCTCATCGAGTGAAATGGGGCATGCGACCCGAGGACGACGCAGAAGACACCGTTCCGACACGACGATCGAGAAAATTCATGCCGGCAGCGGCTTTCCCGCTGAACGCATGGCTGCTATTTGCAAAAGCCGGTTGCCCGTCCGCATGGCGTGCGGTCAAAACGGAACGATACACACTTCCCGCCTATCATTGCGCCAGCCGACGGCTCACGGCCGACTGCCGCTCCCGAAAGAGACTGCCCGCATGACACCTCGGTCCACCGGCCTCCTCTGCGCCCTGACGGCGGTGACCATCTTTTCGGTGCAGGACGGCATTTCCAAACATCTCGGCACCGTCTATCCGCCGATCTTCGTGACGATGGTCCGTTACTGGGCCTTTGCAGGCTTCGCCCTCTTTCTTGCCGGGCGCACGCCGGTCGGGCTGAAGGGCGTGGTCTCGGCCAACCGGCTCTGGCTGCAGATCGCCCGCGGCGTGCTGCTCGTCGCGCAGATCGTCGTGTCGATCACCTCGTTTTCGCGGGTCGGGCTTGCAGCAAGCCACACGATCTTCGCCGCGACGCCGCTGGTCGTCGCCTGCCTTTCGGTCCCTCTGCTCGGCGAAAAGGTCGGCTGGCGGCGCTGGACGGCGATCGGCATCGGCTTTGCCGGCATCCTGCTGATCGTCAATCCGCTGCATGCGACGTTCGATTACAAGATCGTCATCCCGGTCATCGCGACGGTGATGTTTGCAGTCTATTCCGTCATGACGCGGCTTGCGAGCCGCACGGACACGGCCGACACCGCCTTCTTCTACACCGGCGTCGCGGGGGCTGCGGCGATCACCTTCATCGGCCCGTTCTACTGGACGCATATCACGCTCGCGGACTGGCTCTGGATGCTCGTGCTCTGCATCACCGGCATGACCGGGCATTATCTCCTTATCCGCGCCTTCAGCCTGCTCGATGCGGTCGTCGTGCAGCCGATGTCCTATATCCAGACCGTGCTCGTCTGCCTGATCGGCGTGTTCGTGTTCGGCGAGGTCATGACCGTCAACATGATCGGCGGCTGCGCCATCGTCATCGCCGCCGGCATCTTCACCATCTGGCGCGAGGCCCGGCTCGGCCGCACGCCGCCGGCGATCGACCCGCCCGGCACGCCTTGAGGAATGTCCCAGCCGCATCAAATGCGGTGATGGGTTATTGAGCAAAAGTTGTTTTTAGAAGTCCGTTACAAGCGATATGATCTGCTCCATTCGTGAGGAGGGAATCATGCAGCAATCGCAACCTGGGGCCGCACGCGCGTCCATGCCCTGGCTGATCATCACCGCCGGCGCACTGATTGCCATGCTGACCTTCGGCCCGCGCTCCGCCATGGGTTTCTTCCAGCTTCCGATGCTCGCGGATACCGGCTGGGACCGTTCCACTTTCGGGCTCGCCATGGCGATCCAGAACCTTGCCTGGGGGCTTGGCCAGCCTTTCTTCGGAGCGCTTGCCGACAAATACGGCACCGGCCGGGTGCTGACGCTCTCCGGCCTGCTCTATGCGGCCGGGCTGTTCCTGATGTCGAGCGCGCATTCTATTGCCCTGCTGCACCTTTCCGGCGGCGTGATGGTCGGGCTTGCGGTCGGCGCAGGCTCTTTCGGCACGATCCTCTCGGCCTTTGCCCGCAATGTGACGCCGGAACAGCGCTCGCTCGCCTTCGGCATCGGCACGGCGGCCGGCTCGGCCGGCATGTTCCTCTTCGCCCCCTTGAGCCAGGCGCTGATCAGCACCTATGGCTGGTCGGACAGCCTCGTCATCATGGGCTTCATGATGCTGATCATCCCGGTGCTCGCCTTTCCGCTGCGGGGCAATGCCAAGTCCGGCACGCAGTCCCGCGGCGAGATCGACCAGACGGTCGGCCAGGCGCTGCGCGAGGCGCTCGGCCACCAGAGCTATCTTCTGCTCACCTCCGGCTTCTTCGTCTGCGGCTTCCAGGTCGCCTTCATCACCGCGCATTTCCCGGCCTATCTCGGCGATATCGGCATCGACGCGCGTTACGCGGTGATCGCCATGGCGGCGATCGGTTTCTTCAACGTCATCGGCTCGTTCAGCGCCGGCATCATCGGCCAGCATTATTCGAAACCGTATTTCCTCGCCTATATCTATCTCGCCCGCTCGGTGGCGGTGACGGCCTTCCTGCTTCTGCCGCAGACGCCGTTCACGGTGATCGTCTTCGCGGTGGTCATGGGACTCTTATGGCTTTCGACCGTGCCGCCGACCAACGGGCTTGTCGCGATCATGTTCGGCACGCGGCATCTGGGGCTTCTCGGCGGCATCGTCTTCCTGTCGCACCAGGTGGGCTCGTTCCTCGGCGTGTGGATGGGCGGCTTCCTCTACGACCGCTTCGGGTCCTACGATCCGGTCTGGTGGCTGGGCGTCGCGCTCGGCATCTTCGCTGCGATCGTGCATTGGCCGATCCAGGAAAGGCCGGTCACCCGGCCGGCGCTTGCCACGCAGCCGGCGGAATAGGAACAACGGAGGTCAACCCGCCTGGAGCGGCGGCACCCACGGGTGCCGGTGCTGATCATAGACGGACTGCTGAGGCGCGGGAAAATTCGGATCCGCGAAAGAACCCACACCGATCGCTATGGCATCCGGCTTTCGCTGCGGCTCCCAGAAGACCGTCGACCCGCATTGCGGGCAGAAATGGAGAGCGACCGGAAAACCGCTATCCGATGGCCGCGCATAGGTCCTGCTTTCGCCTTCGACGCGCACCTGGCCGCGATCGAAGAAAGCGGCAATCCCGTAGGTGCTGCCGGTCCGCTTCTGGCATTCAAGGCAATGACACAGCGATACCTTGGCCGGCTCGCCCTCGCAGATCGCCCGCAGACTGCCGCAGGCGCAGGTCGCTATCCGTTGCATATATCCCCTCCCTCAGCCGGCCTGGCGCGCCGGTTCGCCGCGCAGTGACAAAGCCTTCAGCGCCGCCTGGACGAAACCGTCGCGGGCGGCGTTTTCCGTCAGCCCCCGCGGCTCGTAGACATGCCGGTGCAAAAAGAAGGCGGTGAGCCGGAAGGCGGCGGCCATGCTTTCCCGGTCAGCCGCCTTGGCGGTTCCCTCTCCCAGAAAAGCCGGCAGCGCCAGCATGCGGTCGGCATAGGGGGCGCCCGCATGCTGGGAGACGGCGCGGCCGCTCTTCGGCGAGACGTAGACGAGGTTTTCGCGGATACCTGTCGCGGCGCATTCGGAAAGATCGAGGCCGAAGCCGAGATCGTTCAGCACGGCGAGCTCGAAGCGGACGAAAAGCTCGCCGGCATCGGCCGGATCGTCGAGGGCATCGAGGATGATGTCGAGCGCCTCGAAGAGATGCGGATGCGGGTCGCGCTCGGGAAGCAGCCTGAGCAGCCCGCCCATGGCCTGCACGCCGTAGACGGCGGTCGCCGTCTCCATCAGCTTCGCCGCGCGCAGCCGGATCGGCTCAAGCTTGAACTCGCCAAGATGCTCGTCAAGCCTCGCCCGCCAGACGGCCTCCACCCGGTTGCCCGGCTGCAGTACCGGCTGCATGGCGCGCGAACGGCCGGAGCGGACGAGGCCGAGATGCCGGCCGCGGCCGCGGGTCATCAGCTCGGCGATGACGCTCGTCTCGCCGTGGCGCTTGACGCCGATGATGATGCCTTCGTCCTGCCACTGCATGTGCCGGTTCAAGTCCTTTTCAAGCCGATTCAAGTCTAGCCCATAAGCGCCTCGGACTGAATCGCTTTTTGCCGGGCGGATTCTTCTGCCGGACGTGAGTATCTGTCAGCCGGCTTGGAACAAATGGCTCACTTCAAGGATTCTCCCGCGACATCTTTCGATGAAAATCTTCGCCCCTGGGGAGACCTCATGAGATACGCCCTTCTCGCCGCCGCCGTCCTGGCCGCCTCGCCTTCCGCCATTCTCCTCGCCTCGCCCGCCGCCGCGCAGTCGCCGCAGCTCGAACAGGCCTGCATCACGGTCGCCAAGAACTTCCTGCTGGTGCCGACCATCAAGACCGGCATCGTGCAATCCTTCCCCGAGCTCGACCCGCCGGGGGTACGGCTCACCTATTCCACCCGCGAGGACGCCAAGCCGACCGATTTCAACAACGAGATCGAATGCGAGTTCGACAGGGCCACCCCACCCTTCAGCCTGCAGCGCTTCTGCATTTCCAATACCTGCTACGGGCCGAACGAGCAGGACCAGGAAAACCGCCGGCGCTACCAGGAGGTCAAGGCATTGATGGACCGGGGGAAGAAGTAGAGCTGTGAGGGGCAACTTTCCCAGCCCTTCGCCCAAGCTCAGGGCGTTCGTCACTGCAATCGATTCACTGGATCGATTGCTGCCGCTTAGCGGCACCGTTCCTCACCCTTTCGGGAACTCCAGCCCCATCTCCCTGAACCGCTCGGGGTCGTCGCCCCAGTTTTCTCGGACCTTCACGAAGAGGAAGAGGTGCACGGGCTGTTCCAGAATTTCGGACAGCTCCTTGCGGGAGGCGGTGGAAATCGCCTTGATCGCCTCGCCACCCTTGCCGAGCGCGATCTTCTTCTGGCTCTCGCGCTCCACATAGATGACCTGCTCGATCCTGACCGAGCCGTCCTTGCGCTCCTCCCACTTTTCCGTCTCGACATGCGAGGAATAAGGAAGCTCCTGATGGAGCCGCAGGAAGAGCTTTTCGCGGGTGATCTCGGCGGCCAGCTGGCGCATCGGCAGGTCGGAAATCTGGTCCTCGGGGTAATACCAGGGGCCTTCGGGCAGCGTTTCGGCCAGATAATCCATCAGGTCGTCGCAGCCGGAACCGGTGGTGGCCGAAATCATGAAGGTCCGTTCGAAGGAAACCACTTCGTTGGCGGCCGCCGCGAGCTTCAGGAGATCCTCGCGTTTCACCTGGTCGATCTTGTTCAAGACCAGGATTTTCGGCTGGCGGACTTCCTTGAGGCCCTCGAGAATCGCCTCCGCATCGCCGCGGATGCCACGTTCGCTGTCGATCAGCAGCATGATGAGGTCGGCATCCTTGGCGCCGCCCCAGGCGCTCGTCACCATGGCTCGGTCGAGCCTGCGGCGCGGCTTGAAGATGCCGGGCGTATCCATGAAGACGATCTGGGCGTTCTCATGGATCGCGATGCCGCGGACGATCGCGCGCGTCGTCTGCACCTTGTGGCTGACGATCGAGACCTTGGCGCCGACGAGCCGGTTCATCAGCGTCGACTTTCCGGCATTGGTCGGGCCGATCAGCGCCACGAAACCGGAGCGGGTAGAACCAGCATGAGTCTGGCCGGCCGCGTTCTCGTCGCCGGCGATGTTTTCGTTTTCCGTCATATCGTCCAATCAATCTTCGGCAGAAGCTTTCTGCCATACGCCTTCGCGTTCGAGCATTTTCGTCGCGGCGACCTGCTCGGCGGCGCGCTTGGAGCGGTCGACGCCGGTTTCCGGCGCCACGCCCGCCACTTCCACCGTGACCGTGAAGCGCGGATCGTGATCCGGACCGGACCGGTCGTCGATCCTATAGGCGGGCGTCAGGCCGAATTTCGCATGCGCCCATTCCTGCAGCTCGGTCTTGGCGTCGCGCCTTGCGCCATCGGCGCGGGTGGCGCGGGCCTCCCAGTGCTTCAGGATGAAGGCGCGGGCGGCTTCCAGCCCTCCATCGAGATAGAGCGCGGCGATCAGGCTTTCCACCACGTCGGCGCGCACGTTCATCATGCGCTTGCCGGTCAGCTTCTTGACGTCGGCGCCGGTGCGGATGAAACGGTGCAGCTCCAGCTCATCCGCGATGATGGCGCAGCTTTCGGCGCTGACGAGCTGGTTCAGCCGCACCGAGAGCTCGCCCTCGGTCGCGGTACGGAAGGTCGTGAAGAGAAGCTCGGCGACGCAGAGGCCAAGCACGCGGTCGCCCAGGAACTCCAGCCGCTCGTAATTGGCGCCCTTGGCCGAGCCGGTGCTTGCATGCGTGAACGCCCGGTCGAGCCATTGCTTGTCGGCGAATTCATGGCCGATCGACTGTTCCAGCTGGCCGCGCTCTTCCGCCGAAAGCGGCTTTGCCTTCATCATTGAACGACCTTGAAGATCCGATCCCAACGCATGTTCGCCGGCCACTTCCAGATCTCGCGGAAGGAGGTGTCGTTGCCGAGCGAGAAGAAGATGACGCTGGCGCGGCCGACGAGGTTTTCGGCGGGCACCATGCCGACATCGAAGCGGCTGTCGAGCGAGTTGTCGCGGTTGTCGCCCATGAAGAAGTAATGACCTTCGGGAACGAGGAATTCCGGCGTGTTGTCGCCGCGCGAAACGGGCGAATGGTCGAGCGTATCAAAGGAGACGCCGTTATCCAGCGTCTCGCGGAAGACCGGCACGTCGGTGCCCGGATCAAGGCTGTAGTCGGAGGTGAAGGTGCCGTCCGCCTGTTTCGGCACCGGCTGGCCGTTGATGAAGAGCACGCCGTTGGTGACCTGGACGCGATCGCCCGGCAGGCCGATCAGGCGCTTGATATAATCGATGTCGGGATGGCTCGGCAGGCGGAAGACGATGACGTCGCCGCGCTGCGGCTCGTTGAACTGGAGGATGCGGCCGGAAAACAGGTTCGGCGAGAACGGCAGCGAATATCGCGAATAGCCGTAGGCGAACTTGTTGACGAAGATATAGTCGCCGACGAGCAGCGTCGGCATCATCGAGCCGGACGGAATCGTGAACGGCTGGAAGAGAACGGTGCGGATCACCATCGCCAGCAGCAATGCCTGGATGATGACCTTGATGTTTTCCCAGAGGCTGCTCTGCTGCTTCGTCTCGGCTTTGTTGTCGGACACGTCTGACGTCTTTCTCTTCGGCTCTGCTGTTTTCAGCGGTGTTGCGTTCTCTAAACCCTTCGCAAAGCCGCGGCAATGGCCCATAGGGTCACGGGTGGCTTATCAGCGGGCGACCGGCCGCGCCTCGATCACCACAAAGGCCTGCGCATAAGGGTATTCGTCGGTGATGGTGATGTGGATCAACGGCTCGTGACCGGCCGGCAGCATTTCCGCAAGACGATCGCCCGCCCCACCGGTCAGAACCATGGTCGGCTTGCCGCCGGGCAGATTCACGACGCCCATGTCCTTCCAGAAGACGCCGTGCGCAATGCCGGTGCCGAGCGCCTTGGAACAGGCTTCCTTGGCGGCGAAACGCTTGGCATAGGAAGCGGCGCGGTTCTGGCGGCGGTCGGATTTCGCCCGCTCGATCTCGGTGAAACAGCGCTGCGTGAAGCGCTCGCCGAAACGTTCGATGGATTTCTCCACCCGGCGGATATCGATCAGGTCGCTGCCCATGCCGATGATCATGAAACGTCTTCCTTAGTCAGTTCTCATACCGACTTGAGCGCTCCGGCGCGCGCCGTCAAGCGCTGAAGCCGTGCGCGCCGGAAACTCAGCACGCCCCAATAGGTGACGGCATAGAAAATCACGCCGCAGACGAGGCCGGGCGGAATGGAGCCGAGCAGCATCGGCTCGAGCACCGGCCGCCAGAGCTGCGAGACGTCGAGGTGATGGAAGAGCGCGCCGAGATCGAGATGATCGTGGCCGGCGGTGCTGTGGCCCAGCATGACCTCGCCGATCTTCCAGGTAAGCGGCCAGATGATCGGACAGGTCAGAGGATTGGCAAAGGCCGTGCCGAGGGCGGCGGCGATCATGCTGCCGCCGAGGAGATAGGCGATCGGGATCGCAAACAGGATGTGAAGGCCGAGGAACGGCGTCCAGGCGCTGACGACGCCGACCGCGAGCCCGGCCGCGACCGCATGCGGCGAGCCGCCGATCCGCAACACCTTGAGGCGGTAATATTCGAACGCGCGGCGAAAACCCTTCTGAGGGATGATCGCCCGGCGCAGTCTTTCACGAAATCCAAGCGGGGTACGGCGGCGGAACGGCATTTACGGATCGGGTTCGGCAGCCCGGGATTTCCATCCGTCGGCTGCGGGAGGCTCTGGTTGATAAATGTCTATCTGTAGCCCAAGCCGAAGATGATGGCAAAAATGGGCCTGCCTCGCCTGAGCGACGTTTCTATCGGGACCCGCCCATCTCCGACGATGCCGGACGCAGCATCCGGAGACATGCAAAACCGCGCGGGCATTTTCCGCGCGGAAGGAACGGCTTGCGGGGCCTCAGAAACCCGATTTGCGGAACATGCCGCGGTCGATCTGGCGCATGCGGTATTCAAGATCGATACGATCGTTGGCTTCGTTCAGATAGGCGAGTTCACGGTCCTGGATGGTCGGGACGCGGAAGGTACGGGCGAATTTGCGGACTGAGTCAAACATGATCTCTTCTTTCTCTCTCATATTGCACTGCAACAATATAAGAAAAAGCCGCGTATATCACCAGCGACGCAACCGCCGGTCAGGGTTGCACGGGGAGCATGGCGGGAGGGACGGGGTGGCGAGGAAATGGGCGGGGCGAGCGGCCGGTATCGGCCCGAAGTGGAAATCCGCTCCGCGCCGAGGCCGATCATGAAAATCCCACTTCTGCGACAGGTATCGGAGGCATTTTCGTCTACGACCGCTCCGGCGCAGCGGCCTGCTCTTGCCAAGGGGCGAACCGAGCGGCAAACACTTCCTTGGCGGCGAACAGTCCGTTGAGGGCCGCAGGAAAGCCCGCATAGACGGCCATCTGCATGATAATCTCAATGATCTCGTCCTTAGTCAGCCCGACATTCAGGCCCGCCTCAATGTGAACCTTTAATTGAGGCGTCGCCGTCCCCATCGCTGTCAGCGCCGCGACAGTGGCGATTTCGCGAGCGCGCAGATCAAGGCCCGGCCGACTGTAAATGTCGCCAAACGAGAACTCAAACACGTAATTTGCGAAGTCAGGAGCAATGTCCGCCAAAGCGGTAATGACATTGTGGCCGGCTTCGCCGTCGATTTCAGCGAGCGCCCGCTTGCCGCGTTCCAGCCGGCTTTCGCCGGCGTTCGGGGATTGGTGCGTCATATTCTTTCATCCTCTGTTCCTTGCCGGCATATCC
>Ga0164243_10000170_pt1 | contig 155260 bp, 133 predicted proteins | sample OricompcompostOP_FD_108781 | JGI IMG/M metagenome (GOLD analysis project Ga0164243, IMG submission 108781) | Organic Plus compost microbial communities from Emeryville, California, USA - Original compost - Organic plus compost (OP) | ecosystem: Engineered > Solid waste > Mixed feedstock >...
AAGGCCCGGCTCAACAGGAAGCGCCGGCCCGAAGCGGGAGCACAGAAGCGAAGCGCTTGACGCCCCCGCACCCGTCGCAGTGTCAGGTTACCCCAACACCCTCCATATGTCCCATATGGTTCGTCGGGTCAAGAGGGAAATGCCATTTGTGCGAAGATCGTGCGCAACCTTCCACTCGTCATTCCCGCGTAGGCGGGAATCCAGCAGCAACGCCTTTGCGGGAATGACGAAACAGGCGATCGATGGAAGGCTTTATCCCGCGACCTTCTGAAGCCGGCGCTACTCCTGCTCCGCCGCCTGCTCCTGAGCCTGCTGTTGGCGCAGCGGGCCGAACTGGAGCGACTCGTCCATGTTCGGGAAGACGTGGACGCGCGACTTGATGCGCCATCCATCCGGTGTCTTCACATAGATATCCTCATACCCGCCCTGGACCTCGTTCTTGCTCGGATCGCCGCCGATCGACATCGCAATCAGCTTGTTGCGGCCATAGGCGCCCTCCGGCCGTGGCTCGATGATCTGGTCGGTGATGATATGGTTGATACCATAGCCCATCAGGGTCTTGGGATCGCGGCAACCGTCGGGGCCACCCCCTGCCGCTTTTGCCAGCTCTTCGCGGCCGGTGGCGAACACGCGGCCGGGCTCGCCCCACTCCTCCGCGACAGCGAAAGTGCCGTCCGGAGTATAGAGATCGGCATAGTCGTAGCCGCTGTTGCTGCAGTGATCGATCGCCACCGCATAGCGCGCATTGAGCTGCTGGATATCGATATAATCCTGCGGCGTCAGCGTGGCTTCCTGAGCATGGAGGGGAGCCGTCAGCGCCATCAGAGCAACGGCGGGAACGAAAGCGAACTTGTTCATGTCACGATCCTCTCTCTTCAGCCTGGTCCGCGACGCGCCGGCCCAGCGATTTCACACGGGCTTCAGCCGAGCCGCTGCCCGATTTTGTCTGAAATCGAGATATTTCATATTTGAAAAGAGCGGTCAACGGAGCTTGTGATGTGGCCGGCGGACAGCGCCACCAGCACCCATAAGACCTGGCAAAGCCTTATCGCTCCGCCTCGGTCCAGGCCTTGAGCAGACAGTCCAATTGCCGGTCGAGGGCGGCAATATCGCAGCCATGGCCGGCTGCGGCCGTAAGCCGCTCCACCGTGGTCCGGTTGAAGCGAAGCACGATCTCATGGACGACTCTTAGCCCTTCCTTCGTCAGCTTGAGGAACACCGCACGCCGATCATTCTCGTCGGGCAGCCGCTCGACGAGACCAAGCTCGTGGAGGCGGTCGACGCGATAGGTGATGGCGCTGGGCCGCAGGTGCAGCGTTCGCCACAGGTCGGACGGCCGAACCGGACGATTCGATCTTTCGCGCCGGATGATCATCAAGACGCTGACGTCGACGTCGTTGAGAGAGAAGTCGTCAGCGATCCGATTGTATATCCGGCTGGTGATCAGATTAATCTGATACAGCTTGATCTGCACTGCGAAGGCGTTGACGTCCAACTCGGGAATATTTTTTTCCCACGCCTTTACGACCTCATCGATCGTACCTTCTTCGACTGCGTCGAGCTCTACCATATATTTCCGATCCATCCGTTCATCTCAGTTATCAAGCTCACCGATCCCGGGTTTTACCGGCGCGCAATCAGAGCGCGCCAAGCCGGGGACGCGTGCAGGGTCATGTGCAAACACTACCGGAACGTACTGCTTCGCAGCGTGAGCAATCCCCCAGCCACTTCCCCCGAATAGCCCCGTGACACGGCTGATGCCTCATAACCAGATCCGAGGAATTATCAAATTTTCGAACAATTCGAGTTTCCACCAACCTGTGCCAAATTGAAGCGCGAGCCGGCAGGAGCCGCCGCCACGTCGAACGTTTCGCGCTACCCGTCCTGCATGAGGGATCCTGCCCGTCACGCTGCGTCGCGCCTATTCTGACGCCGTTATTTTTGATTTGCAATTATACATTATCGCAAATACCTTTTGCGGCATGGAACGAGCGCCGCTCCGGCATCTTGGAGGAAGGCCCTCGTCAGGCGGGAGATGATGATGGCAGGCTCAACATGGCGATCGGCAGCCTCGTGCTTTGCGGCGTTGGTTCTCGCCCTGCCGGCGACGGCGGCGGAGCCATCACCCGCTCCGCTGACAGCCGAGGATATCACCGCGATCAAGCAGTTGACTGCACGCTACGCGCATCTCGTCGATCATTGTGTGAACAGCGGATACGACTACGCCGACCTTTTCACCGAGGACGGTACTTTCGGCGTCACTGCGGAATGGGATACGGAAGGCACGGTCTGGGCGCGCGGGCGCGAGGCGCTGGCGCGGGCCGGCGGCGGGGGCCCCGACGGTTGCCGGCCTCGCACGCCGGGCAGCCCTGGCTATGGCCTGCATCATATAGTGACCAGCGAAGTGGTCGAAGCGGCGCCGGGCGGAGCGACCGGCCGATCGGTCCTGGTCACGCTCGGCGTGGACGGCACACCCGGCAGCATCGAATGGCAGGGCGGATACCGGGATCGTTACGTAAAAACGGATGAGGGATGGCGGATAAAGTCCCGCTGGCATGTCTGGCCCAATTACCAGGAGTCCCAGCAGATGAAGACTTATCCCCTTCCCCCGACGCTGCTTCCGCCGCAGCCGAGCGAAGACAAGAAATAGTGATCTGTCGCGTCGACGGCTGACGCGCGGGCCCGGTCGGCCGGGCAAGCAGGTCCGCCACCGGCGCATGTAGGGGAGAGACCATGAATATCGCTGTATCCAAGTTTGTATCGACCGCCTTGCTTGCTAGCACGGCTCTGCTGATGGCAGCGCCTGGCCACGCGCAATTCGGCCCGGAGGATGGCCCTCACATGCGCGGCGACGGGCCGCCGCCCGCGGAAGAGCCGTTTCGCATCGAGAGGGTCGATCCGGCATTGGATGCGCTGATCTCGTCCGATGCGCAGCTGGTGGAAGTGGCAAGCGGATTCGGCCTCAACGAAGGCGTGACCTGGGTTCCCGAAGGCGATAGCGGCTATGTCCTCGTCAGCGGGCTGATCGACAATGTCATCTATAAGGTGGCGTTGGATGGCACGGTGACCTCGTTCATCGAGAAGGCCGGATTCAGCGGCGACGATCCCAGCAATACCGGCTTTCAGACCCGCTCCGGCCGCTCGCACGTCCTGCTGATCGGGCCGAGCTGCACGGGCCTCGATTCCCAGGACCGCATTCTGTGGTGCGCGATCAACGACAATTCCCTGATGCGGCTGGAGAAGGACGGCACACATACGGTGATCGCCGGGCCCGGCCCTGACGGCAAGCACCTGATGGGTCCGAACGACATCACCGTGCTCAAGGACGACACGGTCTACATCGCGACCAACCAGTTCGGCTTCCGCAACGCGAAGGTGCCTGACGGATACCTCGAAAGCGGCATTTGGCGGCTGAAGGATGGCCAGCTCAGCCTCGCGCTTTCGGCGAAGGAGCTGGGCTCCGCGCCCAATGGCATCACCGTCTCGCCCGATGAGAAGCACATGTATCTGAGCGCGATGTTCAAGCTGCTGCGCTATGACATCCAGCCCGACGGGACGCTGACGAACCGCACGGAGCTCGGCGAAGGCGAAGGAATTATCGACGGGATGAAGGTCGACACGCTCGGCAACATCTACTCGACCAGCGGCGCGGGCCCCGGCGTGGTGCGTATTTCGGCCCCCGATGGCAAGGTGCTGGGTTACCTCCGGCTGCCCGTGGATGGATCGGAGCCGAAGCGGCAGATCTGCGCAACCAACGTCGCCTTTGGCGGCCCGGACAACAAGACGCTGTTCATCGCAGGCTGCGATGCACTCTACAGCGTCCAGATGAAGGTGCCGGGCATCGCGCAGGGGCCGCGCGACTAGCCCCCTCCTCCTCCGTCCTGACATCCGAAGCCGGCGGTTCCTGCGAACTGCCGGCTTCTTTGTGCCGGGGCCGCGTAAGAAAAATGGGCCGGCAGATGACTGCCGGCCCGTCCTGGTTCCGTGGGAGGTCGGAACGTCAGAAATTCCGCTTCACGGTGACCGCCCATTCGCGCGGCCGGCCCGGAGAGTTCCAGGCAAAGCCGATAACGGGGATGAAGCTCAGATCCGCGTTGGAGGTGTAGTAGAGCTTGTCGGTCAGATTGGTCACTTCCAGGGCCACGGACCAGTCGCTGTCCGGGTTCCTCCAGGTCAGACGCGCATTGACGAGCGTGTAAGGTGCGATGCGCGCAGTCGGCCGCGGCGTTCCGCTTGAATAAACCTCGCTCGTGTAGCTGGCGTCGACGCGCGGGGTCAGCGTGCCTATCTCGCCCAAGTCGAGCTCGTACTGAGCGCCCAGGCTCCACTTCCATTCAGGCGAATAGGCGCGGACGATTTGCGTTCCGGCCAGCGGATTGACGCGAGTATAATGGAAGTCGAGATAGCTTGCCGAGGCATCGAGCAGCAGGCCATCCACCGGCTCCGCCGTCAATTCCGCCTCCACGCCCTTCACTTCCGCGTCGCCGGCATTGGCGGTCACGCCGCAGGTCGGGAAGGTGGAGATTTCCGGGCATGCCAGCAGCGTGAACTGCAGATCCTCCAGCGTGCTGTAGAACGCCGCCAGATTCAGGCGCAGCCTGCGATCGAACAGGGTGTTCTTCAATCCGATCTCATAGTTGACCGTGCTCTCGGGCCCGAATGGCAGTGCCTGATCGGGCGCAAAGGGACGCGGTGTATTGCCGCCGGAGCGGTAGCCGGTGGCGATCGACGCATAGGCCATGACATCGGGTGTCAGCTTGTAATCGGCGCTGATCGACCAGTCCCACGTGCCCTTCTCGTAGCGGCTGGTGAGGGTGTTCAGAACCTCGTAGCCCGGCACCGTTTCGCCCGACTGGGTGTAGCGGCGCAGGGCGAAGCTCTTCTTCTCATGCGTGTAGCGCAGTCCGCCGATGACGTTAAAGGCGTCGGTGACATGCCATGCGACGTTGGCGAAACCGGCGATCGATTTATTCTCGATCCTGTCGTCGCTGACGTAGTCATAGCTGGGCGACTGGTAGATGAAGTATTGCTGCGGCCGGTAATCGGCAGAACGGTTCAGATAATAGCCGCCGATCGTGTATTCGAGCGCACCTTGTGCGAGACTTCCGCTCAGGCGGAGTTCCTGGCTGAACTGCTCGTTGCTGATGTCCTGGAAATCCATGCCCAGGCCCAGCGGCGATCCATCGACGTCGCCGATCCACTCAGCATCGAACTTGCGATAGGCGGTGATCGACTTCAGGTCGATGTCCGGGGTCAGTTCCCAATCGATGGTTCCGGAAGTTCCCCAGCCCCTGTATTCGTTATGCGGCTCGGCCATCACCGTGCGGTTCGGGACGCCCTCGATCACGCCGCCCGGCATGTAGTAGGCAGCATAGTTGGTATAGGGATCGGTCGGCGTGAAGCGGCTGTCATAGGGAATGCCGTTCAGCTTCACACGGTCGAGAATGTTGTTTGTCGCGCTATAGACCACGGCCCCCATTTCCGAGTCGTCGCGAATGACGTCGGCCGTGACGTTGATCTCCAGCGTGTCGGTGGGAAGAAGCCGCACCGCACCCCGCAGGGCCTTGTAGTCGACGCCGCCAAAGGTGCCGAGCTGGCAGTCATTGCCGGTGGCGAAGCTGGGCAAGCCGCTGCCAGGATGGGCGCAGGCATAATCGATGCGCTTCACATAGCCGTCCTGACTCTTGGAGACGCCGCTGATACGGACGAACACCTGATCGGGAACAATCGTGAAGTCGCCCGACGCGCGCAGGTCTATCCGATTGCGGCTGCCATAAGTCGCTTCGGCAAATCCGCCGTCGCCATTGGGCTTGCGGGTATAAAGCTTGACCGCACCGCCGATAGAGTTGGCGCCGGCATTGGTGCCTTGCGGGCCTCGCAGGATCTCCACCCGCTCGAGGTCGAGCAGATCGAACACCGCGCCCACCGTGCTGGTGTAGAACACGTCGTCGATATACATCCCCACGCCCGGGGAGAACGCCGGATGGGGGTCGATCTGGCCGCCGATGCCGCGGATGTTCGTGGTGATCGAGGGCCCCCACACCCCGGCCTGCGGCTTCAGCGTGACGCTGGGCGCCTGGGCCGCGACGTCGGCGATATTGGTCTGGCTGCGGCGCTCCAGCATCTCTGAGCTGATCGCAGTGATCGCGACTGGCGTATCCTGCACATTGGTAGCGCGGAATTGCGCGGTGACGACGATCTCGCCGAGACCGGAACCGTCATCGACTTCGTCCGCATCCTGCGCCAGCGCCGGCGTGGCCGCCAGCATCAGAACAACGGAAAGAAGCGACGTACCGGCGGTGAAACGGCGGACGGATTCATGCGATCGGTGCGCAGGCATAATACTCCCCTCAATAACACGTCCCCCTTGGGGATCATGGGCTGCGAGCAAGGCGGAAGTGCTCGTTCTCACAACCGCTCGTTAGCGATCTATTTCGTGATTGGAAATGTTTGTCAAAGAGATTTTTTTATGATTGGAGTACCGCTTCTTAGAAGGCGGTATCCCTTTCGGCGGATCAGTTGCCGCCGGTGATCGTGGCCTTCAGCTCGTCAGGCGAAAACAGCTCCCCGCCAGCGAGTTCGGGCGCGAACTCGGCCCCCATCATCACGAACAGCATTCGGCATTTCCTGCCGCTGCGATTGACCCACGCATGATTGGTCCCGCGCTGGATTGCGGTGTCACCCTGCTTCAGCACCACTTCGACGCCATCGTCGAGCAGCAGGCACATCTCGCCTTCGATGACATAGCAGTAATCGATCGTGTTGGTGCGATGCATCCAGGGCTCCGGCTCCCCCGATCCGGGCGTACTCTCCAGAATGCGGAACCGCGTCCCACGCTCCTTGATTGTGAAATCCAGATCTTCCGTGACGGGATCGGGTTCGTCGGCGGTAATCTGCGGAGGATATTCGCTGGTCGCCCAGATATCGCCCAGTGACATGCCTGGCCGTCCGAGCGGGTGGACCCTGGCTTCGCCATCGCTGAGGACGACTGCGCGGCCGTTAGCGTCGTGGCCAGTGACCACGCGTCTTATTCTCTGGTTCATGACGTCAGCAGCCTTCACGCGCTCAATTCAGTCACGGCTTGGCGCTTCTTGAACTTCCACCCGTCATTTTCGCGCACCAGCAAATCCTCGTAATAGCCGGCGCGCATGACCTTGGGGCCGCCATCGGCATCTCCAATGATCCATATCCAGCGGGAATTTGCCGTCGCCGTGTCGCCTTGCACGTCAATATCCATGTTGGCCATGACGTGATGCGGCTTCGAAAAGCCGCCGCCGCTGGCATTCGCGAACAGGTCATCCAGCATCTTCTTGATACCAGCGCGCGTCTTGGCCTGGCCCACGCCGCCGCTCCACTCGCCGTCCTCCGCGAACAGCTCCGAATACGCTTTGGTATCGCGGCTATCCAGCGCGCGGCCGTAATCCAGCAGCAGCTCGCGTATCGCCTCCTTGTCCTCAAGCAGGCGCAATCTTTCCTCGATGTTCGTCATCACTCACCATGTCTGGAGCAAGCGGTGCCTGCCCTACGTTGGAATGCCGGGTCCCCGCTCCATCGAACCCTCATGCCCAATTTAATTCTGATTTTGAAATTAACGTCAAGGGAAAATTTCTCTTGTCGTAAGGACTTCCGGCGCCATAGATGCCGACAAGGCGCTGACGAAAATCCGAAGATAGCGCCGGGGAGAGGCCTTGGCAGGCAGGATGAACAGCAACACGATCACTGGCGTGCCGGCGGCTGGACCGGCCAAATCCGGGGCGCGTGCGTGGATCGCGCTCTCGATTCTCCTCCTGGCCTACATCTTCAATTTCATGGACCGGTGGGTGATCACCATCCTCCTCCAACCCATCAAGGAGGAATTGCTTCTCGCCGATTGGCAGCTCGGCCTGCTCAACGGCTTCGCCTTCAGCCTGCTGTCCAGCGTAGCAGCGATCAAGCTTGCCCGCATGGCGGAGATCCACAACCGCGTACGCATCCTGACGGCCTGCATCGTCTTCTGGTCGGCTCTGACGGCTTTGTGCGGATTGGTCACCACCTTCTGGCAGCTCATCGTCGCGCGGATGGGGGTAGGCGTGGGAGAGGCCGGAGGGCTGCCCTCCTCCCACTCGCTGCTCGCCGACTACTTTCCACCGGAGCGCCGCGCGCTCGCCCATTCGATCTATGGCCTGGGTCTGCCTATCGGCGGAATGCTGGGCATGATGCTCGGCGGCATACTGGTCGATCTTGCAGGGTGGCGCTCCGCATTCCTGGTGGTCGGTCTCCCCGGTCTTCTCGTCGCGCTGCTTGTCTGGTTCGGCCTTCGCGAGCCGCCACGGGGCCGATACGACCCTCCCGCCGACAAGGAAGATGCGCCGCCGCTTCTATATGTCGCCGCGAGCTTGTGGAGGCGGCCGACGACGAGGCACATCCTCATCGGCCTGACTCTGGCGGTGATGATCGGCAATACCGGCACCTCCTTTCTGGCACCCTACATGATACGCCGGTTCGATCTCAGCTACTCGGAAGTCGCCTTGCTGGTGGGCGTGGCGAATTTCCTCACGGCCGCGATCGGCATGCTGGCAGGGGGCATCCTGACCGACCGGCTCGGGCGCCGAAATATCCGCTGGTACATGTGGATTCCGGTGCTTGGCATCCTGATCGCTATTCCGTTCAACGTCGGCGCCTATATGCAGGATAGTGCGCTTGCCATGGTGGCGTTCCTGATCCCCGCGGGGATGGTGATCCCAACCTATCTCGCACCCAGCTTCGCGACGCTTCACAATCTGTCACAACCCCGCTCTCGCGCCACGGTCACGGCGATCGCCGGTATTTGCATGGGCATGATCGGCGCCGGCCTGGGGCCGCTGCTGGGCGGCGTCACGATCGACCTGATAAGCGAGCACCTTTTTGGACGGGCAGGCTTCTCCGGTTTCCTCACGGCCTGCCCCGGCGGCTTGCCGGGGCCTGGATCACCTGCCGCGGTCGCTGCGCTGTGCGAGCCGGTTCTGGCGCGTGCGACGCAGCTCTGCCTTCTCGGTTGGGCACCCGTGATGGTCTGGCCCGCCTTCCACTTCTGGCTGGCTTCGCGCCCTATCAGGAACGAGACGAGCGCCTGAACCCTTCCTGCCTGCGGTCAGGCCTTATGGCCGGTCCCGCCGCCAACCGGATCCCATTCGAGCTTTTCTACCCCAAGCAGCGCCTTGAGTTCCGGCGTCAGTTCTCCGCCGATCATGATGAACATGACGCGGCAGGATTCGGGCCCGCGATTGACCCAGGCGTGGTTGGTCGCCCGCTGGATAAGCGTGTCACCCGCGCGCAGCACCACCTCCTCGCCATCGTCGATCAGCATGGTCATCTCACCGCGAAGCACCAACACGGCCTCCACGGATTCGGTGCGATGCATGAAAGGCGGACGGTCGCCGCTCGGCGGCATCTCGGCGATACGGACTCGGACGCCGATGTCGGGCATGCGGAAGTCCAGTGGCCGATCCGACGGGTCGGGCTCCAGCGGCGGGATGGGGGTCGGCGCCTGGAATGTCTCCCAGATGTCATAGACCACCATGCCGCCATCGCCGATTGGGCCGTGGGTGGTCGCCGGAGCATCCGACACCACGATGGTCCGCCCGCTATCGTCATGGCCCATGACGACCTTGCGGACGTTTCCTTCGAATGGGCTTTCCTTGATCATGGCATGTCCTTCCGGAGTTACTGAGCGGCCTTGAGGTCGTGGGTGAGGCGCCGGCGCAGAAAGCGCCATTGCCCGTCCTCGCGCACCAGTTCATCATCGTAATGGCCGCTGAGGCGGATGCGCGGCGATCCGTCGGCGGTTGGCTCGACCAGGATGAAGCGGGCATGCGCCTCCGCACGGTCACCGTCGACCGCGATCTTCATGTTGGTGATGTAATGCGCCCGGGCTGACGGAGGGACCTTGGCGAACATCCGATCGATCATCGCCTTGATCTCCTCGCGCCCCTGCGGGTGGAAGTCAGGCGGCGCAATCCACTCGCCATCCTGTGCGAACAGGTTCGCGAACCCAGCTGAATCGCGGCCGTCCAGCGTGTGGCCGTAATCGATCAGGAGCTGCTGTATGGCGAGCGTATCCTCTACGTTGCGGAGCCGCTGCTTCAAATCATCCGTCATCTCGTCCTCTTCCGGTAGCGCGTAGGCGATCAGGGCATCTGCGCGCCGGCTTTCGCATCCAGCGCGCCCGGAATGAGGTCAGAATTTGCGCTTTACGGTGATCGCCCACTCACGCGGCCTGCTGGGCTGACCGCTGAGCGCAAAGCCGCTCCCGCTGAACAGGTTGTAATAGTAGAACTTGTTGAACAGGTTCGTCGCGCTCAATGCGACCGACCAGGCCTCGTCATCCGTTTCATAGCCGATCCGGCCGTTGAAGACCGAATAGGCGGGCACGGTGAACAGATCGGTGCGCGGCGACGTCGTGGAAGGACCGAAGGTCATATGCGACTGGTAGAACCAGTCCAGCCGCGGCGTCAGGGTCCCTCCCGCCATCGGGATGGCGTATTCGATGCCGGCATTGGTGTTCCATTCCGGCTGGATCAATTGGTCCGGGTGGCGATAGCCCGGCTGGCCGGGCGTGGTCACGCCGTTCTCGAACTTGTTGTACCCGACCGCGGCGTTGATCAGCAGCCCCTCGAACGGTTGCGCCGTCAGCTCTGCTTCGAAGCCCTTCACGGTGGCCGGTGCGGTTTCGAACATGAACCACTGCACGAACGGACCCGTACCGCACTCCGCCGGTGTATCCACCGGCACCGTGCTGCCGGTGCACTCATAGCGCAGAACCGATGTGAGCCGCTTGGAGTAATCGGAATAGAACGCCGCCAGATTGAGCACCAGACGGCGATCGAAGAACTGACTCTTCAGGCCAACTTCATAGGAGATCATCTCCTCGGCGTCGAAGGGCAGCAACTGGATGGCCGTGGTCGGACGAGGATTGACTCCCGGGGGCCGGAAGCCGGTGGCCGCCTGACCGTAGAACATGAGATCGTCGGTCAGCTTGAAATCGGCGCCGAGTTTCCAGTCGACACGAGTCATGCGCCCCACCACCGGATCGGGCACGACGAGGAGGCCCGGGTGATTGAAGGTGTAGCTCTTGCTCGTCTTCGACCAGCGCAGCCCACCGGTCAAGCTGAGGCGGTCTGTAACGTGGCCGACCAGATGTACGAAGGCCGACCTGTTGGTATCCTCCACGTCATCCTTGATGGTCCAGCGACCGTACACGTAGGGATCGATCGCCCCGCGCATCGTCCCCGCCGCATCGTAGTAATATCCGCCGAGCGTCCACTCCAGCGCGTAGTCCAGCGCTTGACCCGTCAGCTGGAGCTCAAGCGATGTCTGCTCATGATGCAGCGGGAAATAGGCAATCGAGAGGCCGAGCGGCGACGCGTCGGGATCATGCGTGTAGCTTGCGTCATACGTCTTGTACGCAGCAATGAACTTGGCATGCACATTGGGTGTGATGTCGTAGTCGGCCTTGCCGGCGACCGACCAGCTCTCGACACCGGCGTAGTTGGGATATTGCCTGCCGGTTTCAGGATCGGCGAATGTCGCATAGGTTTGATAGCGGCTATCCGGCACGAAACGGTCATCGTAGCGGATGCCGTACTTCTCAAAGAACTCGTCATTACGCCGGGAGACGTAGCCATCGGTGGTCGATGCGTTGGTCCGGATCAGCACGTCGCCCGGCATTTCAAGGTCATTGTCGGAATATTCGGCCCAGACGTTGAATTCGAGATCGCTCGTGGGAACGTAGCGAAGCATGGCCTTCGCGGCGTAAAGCGTCTTGCCGCCTTCCGATCCGATCTTGCAATCCTCGCCGCCTTGTACACGCGTCGGGAATGATCCCGCCAGCTCGGGCGTACCATTGGCGATCATCTGACAGGTGAAATCCAGCTGATCGACATAGCCTTCGGTCTTCTGGGCTAGGCCGGAAATGCGCGCAAAGAGATTGTCGGCAAGAGCAAAGTCGTAACTGGCTCGCACCTCCGCACGATTGTAACGGCCGTAGGTGACCTCGATATTGCCGCTATTGTCACCGGCCGGCGCTCTGGAGAAAACACGGATCGCCCCGCCCAGGCTGTTCTTGCCGAATAGCGTGCCTTGCGGCCCGCGCAGAACCTCGATGCGTTCGATGTCCATGAGGTCAAAGGCCGCACCCACCTGAGTGCCGTGATAGACGTCATCGATATAAACGCCCACGCCCGGATCGAAGGCATAATTGTACTCGGTCTGGACGACGCCCCGCATGGAGATCGTCACCGCGCCGGCCTGCGCCGCAGTCCCCGGGCGGATGAACGCGTTGGGGATCGTGCCGCCGATCTCCTGAACGTTGTCCAGTCCGCGATCGGCAAGCCCCTCACCGGTGATCGCGGTGATCGCAATGGGCGTATCCTGGAGGCGCTGCGCCGAATATGTCGCAGTGACGACGATGTCTTCGATGCCGCTCTCTTCCGGTTCGGCCGCCTCTTCCTGGGCCGAGGCGGCGGCACCCTGCCCCGCCAGAACGATCGCGGCCAGTGAAACGCCGATAAGGCGGCGGCTCTGCCGCGCCCGTGAGATCACACCGCTCATTTTGCCTCTCTCCTCAATCCTGCGCCGAATCTATACGTTCGGTTCTCGATACATCTTTCAGGTTCGATATATTCGTCAATACGAAATTTCTATTTCAATAATTTCTTGTTTGGTAAATTCCTTTGACTACAACCGCGCGATCCTGTGAGCAGGGAGGGAGATGAAGGTGGCTGCAAGCGAGCATCAGGTCTGCGCCAGGACAGCGTCCGAGCACGCCGGATCGGAGGCGCTGCCTTCGCCCACGACTTATGCCTGGATCGTGCTGTTGCTGCTGACGCTGACGAACCTGCTCAGCTTCATGGACCGCTACCTCGTCAATATCCTTGCGCAGCCCATCAAGGAGGACATGGCGATCACCGATGCTCAGGTCGGATTATTGACCGGGTTTGCGCTTTCGATCAGCTACTCGGTCTTCGGCCTTCCCCTCGCCTGGCTTTCCGAGCGGCGCAACCGTGTGGCCATCATTGCCGGCTCGGTGCTGGTATGGTCGGCCATGACAGCACTGTGCGGCCGCGCCGCCACTTTCGGGCAGCTCGTATTGTTCCGTGTCGGCGTAGGCGTGGGCGAGGCAGGCGCCGTGCCCGCGAGCCACTCGCTTATCACCGACTACTTTCCGCCGCATCGCCGGGGCACCGCGCTGGCGATCTTCACCGCCGCGATCCCTTTGGGCGCCCTCGCCGGCTCGATAACGGGTGGATGGATCGTCGATCATTGGAGCTGGCGGGAAGCCTTTATCTATCTTGGTCTCCCGGGTGTGCTCGTTGCGGCGATCTTCTCGCTTATCGTCAGAGAAGTGCCGCGCGGACGACATGATACCGGCTTCGAGAACACCGTGCAGGCCCGAATGATCGATGTCGCGGCAAATCTCTGGAAGGACCGGGTCACACGGCAGGCGATCCTCGCGTTGACGTCGACCATGCTGGTTACCACCGCCGCCAGCACCTTCTTTGCCCCCTTCCTGGCTCGCAAATTCGCCATCAGCTACACGATGATCGGCCTTGTTCTCAGCGCCACCTTCCTTGGCGGCGGAATCATTGGAAATCTCCTGGGCGGCGTCCTGGCGGACCGCCTCGGCCGACGCGATCCACGGTGGGTAATGTGGGTGCCGGCGATCGGCATCACGATCAGCATACCCTTCTACTTCGCGACGTATCTGCAGCCCACCGTGTTCCTGACCGCCGCGGTGCTCATGTTCCCGTCGATCATCGCGATGGTGTTTACCCCGCCGACCTTCGCAACGCTGCATGCGCGGACGGATCCTCGCTCGCGGCCGACGATGGTTGCGATCGTCCAGTTGATCTCCAGCCTGCTCGGCGGCGGCTTCGGCCCATTCCTTGGCGGGCTCACCATCGATCTTCTGAGCGAATCCTACTATTCGGGCAACTTCGCCACGTCCTGCGTGGGCACGACTGCCGGGGATGCCGCGTCCGCCGCTGCCCGCGCATGCTCCGATGCGCTGCTGAGCGGTACGACTACGATGCTCCTGATCACCGCGCCGCTTCTGCTATGGCCGGTCACGCATTACTGGCTTGCAGCGCGGGCAATAGGTACCTCGCGCTGACTCCGGAGGCCCACCACCCAAAAAGGAATATGGTGCGCCCGACAGGATTCGAACCTGTGGCCCCCAGATTAGGAATCTGGTGCTCTATCCTGCTGAGCTACGGGCGCGCCGTTGCCCGCCTTAAGCATGCAGCTCTGATCTGGCAATTGCCCCTAGGCGCGATCAATTGAGTTCTTCAGGTGGGGCGACGGGGAACAGCACCGGCATGACTGCTATGCCCTCCTCCAGCAATTCCTTGGCTTCCTTTGCCGTGGCCTTCCCGTGGATGGCTTCCGCCTCGCGTTCTCCATAATGGATCGCGCGGGATTGCTCGGCAAAGCTTTCGCCCACCCATCTTGAATTCTTCAATGCCTCGGCCTGTAATGCCGCCACTTTCTCGAGCGCAGCAATGAGTTCGGGAGGAGGTGAGCCGGCAGCTCCGTGCACCGTATGCGCCGATGGAGCCTTCATCGGCCGCTGCGGCATCTGGTTGCCTTTCCTCGGTACCGCAGGCGCCATAGGCGCCTTACCGACGCCGCCCGCGCCGCATTCGGGACAGACGACGAATCCGCGGTCCTGCTGATCCGCAAAATCGTCCGAGGACGCGAACCAGCCTTCGAAGCGATGCCCCTCAGGGCAGGTGAGGTCGAATACGATCATTGTGAATTCAATGTAGGAATCTTGCGTTTGTTCACAAGGCTGGGAAGCTGCCCACGCACATCGGCGATCCGCTTCGCATCTATCTCGGCAAAACCAAGGCCGGGCTTTTCTCCTCCCATATCGAGCAGTACTTCCCCCCATGGATCTACCACCAGGCTGTGGCCGTAGGTTCGGCGGCCATCCTCATGCTCCCCGACCTGCGCGGCGGAGATCACATAGGCGCTGGCCTCAATGGCCCGCGCACGCTGCAGGACGTGCCAATGCGCCGCGCCCGTGGGAACGGTGAACGCGGCAGGGAGCGCAATCGCATCGCAGGCGCGACGCCCCAATTCCTCAAACAGGGCAGGAAAGCGGACATCGTAACACACAGCGAGACCCAGCTCGCCAATTGGCGTGGACGCGGTGACCACCTGCTCACCCGGCGCGTATACCGCCGATTCGCGCCAGGTCTCCCCGGTCGCGAGCGCCACATCGAACATATGAATCTTGTCATAGCGCGCAGCGATCATACCATCGGGCGTGATGAGGAAGGAGCGGTTTGCCCAGCGTCCATCGCTGCGTTCCACCGCCAGCGAACCCAACGCAACCCAGATACCCTTCTGCTTCGCCGCGTCCCGCACTGCCTTGAGGACGGGATTTTCTCCCTCCGGCACTACATGTGGTGCGGCTCGTTCACGCTCGCGATCGAGAAGGCCCGACATTTCCGGCGTGAACAGCATCTCCGCCCCGCCCCCCGCAGCGTCGGCTACCGCCTCGACAAGGGTGACGGCATTCGCATCGGGATGGATTCCCGTGGTCATCTGCAGCAGGGCTATACGTGTCATTGGCAGGGGCAATAGCGCGAGCCTAGCGGCCTAGCAAAGCGTCTAGTTTGCCTTCGCGTTCGAGCGCGTGGAGTTCGTCCGATCCGCCCACATGGAAATCACCGATGAAGATCTGTGGCACGGTACGTGCGCCCGGTGCGCGCTCCAGCATCTCTTCGCGCTTGGCTCCCCCTAGGGTGATGTCGAATTCCTCGAACTCGACGCCTTTGCGCTTGAGGAGCATTCGCGCACGCACGCAAAATGGGCAGGCGAATTTGGTGTAGATATTAACCTTCGGCATGGCTGCGCGCATGTCCTTTCAATCAGATTATTATGCCCCTTGAACCGGGACCTCTACAGCATATCTAGTCATGCGACCCCTGCGCCAAAAGGGCTTGGGTCGAAAGGAGCGCCGATCATTCGGGCTCAACAGTCAAATTGCTCAACAGAGGATTTGTTAACGATGAACCGTTTCGATTTTTCTCCCTACCGCCGTTCCACCGTCGGCTTCGATCGCCTGTTCGATCTTCTCGAAGGCCAGGCTCGCCTGAATGCCGGGGATAATTATCCTCCCTTCAATATCGAGCGCCGCGGCGAGGATGCGTATCGCATCACTCTAGCAGTCGCAGGCTTCAAGCCGGAAGACCTCGATATCACGGCTCAGCAGAATCTGCTCGTGATCCAGGGCAAGAAAAAGGATGAGGCGACCGACGCCGAGTACCTCCATGTCGGCATCGCCAACCGCGGGTTCGAGCGCCGCTTCGAACTGGCAGACTATGTGCGGGTCGAAGACGCCCGCCTAGCCGATGGCCTGCTTGCGATCGACCTCGTGCGCGAGGTGCCGGAGGCAATGAGGCCGAAGAAGATCGCCGTGAACGGGCAGAAAGCCCTGGAAGTCGTCAAGGGCGACAAGGATCAGGCTGACGCCGCCTGATCTCAGGCTCTTCGAAGAATGCTGCAATGAAGGGCGGACCGGCAGGTCCGCCCTTCTCGCCTTTACCGGTCAGACAAGCCAAGTCATACGAGGCGCGACTGATGCACCGCGGCTTCGATGAAGCTGGCGAAGAGCGGGTGCGGATCGAAAGGCTTGCTCTTGAGCTCGGGATGGAACTGGACACCCACGAACCAGGGATGGTCGGGCCGCTCGATGATCTCCGGAAGCAGCCCGTCAGGGGACATACCGGAAAAGACCATCCCCCCCTTCTCCAGCGCCGGAATATAGGCTGAATTCACTTCGTAACGATGACGGTGCCGCTCCGAGATCGAGCTGACACCCCCGTAGATTCCGGCGACCCGGCTGTTACCAGAAAGGCGAGCCTCATAGGCGCCGAGCCGCATGGTCCCCCCAAGGTCACCACCCGCTTCCCGAGTTTGCAGCCCTTCCTTGCCCATCCATTCGGTGATGATGCCGACCACCGGCTCATTGGTAGGGCCGAACTCGGTCGATGAGGCATTCTTGATATGCGCCGTGTTCCGCGCGCCTTCGATGCAGGCCATCTGCATGCCCAGGCATATCCCGAAGAACGGAACATTCCTTTCGCGCGCAAAACGGACGCTGGCGATCTTGCCTTCGCTGCCGCGGGTGCCGAAGCCGCCCGGCACGAGGATACCGTGCAGCGGCTCAAGCTGCGCGGCAATATCTGAATCCGCCTGATCGAAAATCTCGGCGTCGATCCAGCGTATGTTGACCTTTACCCGGTTGGCCATGCCGCCATGGACCAGCGCCTCGTTGAGGGATTTATACGCATCCGGCAGCCCGACATATTTGCCGACTACACCGATCGTGACTTCGCCTTCGGGATTGAGATAACGATCGATGATATCTTCCCAGCGCGAGAGATCCGGTGCCGGAGCCTCCATCGCGAAATGATGGAGAACCTGCGCGTCGAGCCCTTCGGCATGGTATTGTAGAGGGACCGCATAGATCGAGGACGCGTCCAGCGCCTGGATCACTGCTTCCGGGCGAACGTTGCAGAACAGTGCGATCTTCGCCCGTTCGCTTTCGGGCAAGGGATGCTCGCAGCGGCAAAGCAGGACGTCCGGTTGAACGCCAAGGCTGGTGAGTTCACGTACCGAGTGCTGCGTCGGCTTCGTTTTCAACTCCCCTGCGGCGGAAATATAGGGAACGAGCGTCACATGGACCAGCGCGGTGCGGTCCCGGCCGAGCTCGTTACGGAGTTGGCGGATGGCCTCTATGAAGGGAAGGCCTTCGATGTCGCCTACCGTGCCGCCAATCTCGCACAGCACGAAATCGAGGTCGTCGGTATCTGCCATCGCGAATTGCTTGATGGCGTCCGTGACATGCGGAATGACCTGGACGGTGGCCCCGAGATAATCCCCCCGCCGCTCTCTGGCGATGATCTGCTGATAGATGCGCCCTGACGTGATGTTGTCCCCCTGATGGGCGGAAACGCCGGTGAAGCGCTCGTAATGCCCCAGGTCGAGATCCGTCTCCGCGCCGTCATCCGTTACATAGACTTCGCCGTGCTGATAGGGACTCATCGTCCCTGGATCGACGTTCAGATAGGGATCGAACTTGCGAATACGGACTTTGTATCCGCGCGCCTGCAGGAGGGCCGCCAAGCTGGCCGCCATGAGACCTTTTCCAAGCGAGGAGACCACGCCGCCGGTAATAAATATGAACCGCGCCATGGGGTTCGAGCCTTAAGCTGAGTTCTGGATTCGGCGCAAGCGGTTGCATGCGCGGCGATGCTTCAATCCACAGTTGCCGCTGCCCCCGTGGGAACGGGGTCTGCGAAAGCATGGATTATTCGGCGGCGCCCGATAGAGGATCGGTGGCGGGGGCGGGTTCGGCCGGAGCAGCAGGAGCCGTTTCTCCCGCCGCCGCCGCGCCGAGCGGATCCTGGGGGGCGGCGCCACTTGCCGGCGCAATTGTGCGATCGAGCGAGTCGTCAATCTCTCGGCCGGAGCTTTCCCCTACTGCAAGCGCCGCCAGTATGATGCTGAGGATCACGAATAGCGTTGCGAGAATTGCTGTCGCGCGAGTGAGGAAATCCGCCGCGCCGCGCGCCGACATGAGGCCTGCAGGGCTGCCGCCGCCACCGATACCGAGGCCTCCGCCCTCCGAGCGCTGCATCAGCACCACGGTTACGAGAGCGGCGGCGACGATCGCCTGGACTACGGTCAGGAATAGAAACATGGCGACAGCCAACTCGCTTTAAAATGTGCAAACTTGCGGCGGCAGATAGCGATGGGGTTACGGCCGCGCAAGAAGTGCCGCCGCGACATGGCCATCAGTGCTCCAGCTTTTCGGCAGCCGCGATGATGATCCCGAGGAAGCTTTCGGCGGTAAGGCTTGCCCCGCCCACCAACGCCCCGCCGACTTCGTCCGCGCGGAATATCTCACCGGCATTCTCGGCCTTGACCGAACCGCCGTAGAGAATCCGGACATCATTGCCCTTGGCGCCGAATGTCTCCAGCAAAAGCCCACGGATCGAGCGATGCATGGCGCCGATTTCATCGGTCGATGGTGTTCGTCCCGTGCCGATGGCCCAGACCGGCTCGTACGCAACGGTGAGCTTGTCCGCGACATCCTTCCCTTCCGGAAGCGAACGCGCCAATTGCCCGGCAACGACTTCCTCTGCCTTGCCGGCGTCGCGCTCCGCCTCGCTTTCGCCCACGCACAGAATCACGGCCATGCCGGCAGATAGCGCGGATTCCGCCTTTGCCTTGACGTCCGCATCGGTTTCGCCGTGGTTGGCACGTCTTTCGCTATGGCCGACGATCACGAAGCCAGCGCCGGCATCCTTCACCATAACAGCGGAGATGTCGCCAGTGTGCGCCCCGCCATCCGCGGCATGACAATCCTGCGCACCGACACCGATCAGGGAGGCTTCGTTCCTGGTCGCGTGAATCAACGTGTAGGGCGGCGCTAGAGCCACTTCCACCTTGATCAGCCTCTCGGCTGCACGATCGATCGCACGTGCTTCGGCCAGCATGCTGCGCGTTCCATGCATTTTCCAGTTGCCGACAATGTAGGGGCGCTGGGCCATCTAGTGTCCTCGAATTCTTATCTGATGTCCCCCCGAGGAACATCCATTCGGACGAAGCCCGCTAGTGCGAGCCGTACAGCTTGTCAAAACAGCATTTCCAGTTGGCGAGAAGGCATGTCAGGACTGTTGCCGGCTCGCCTCAGGGCAGATAAAGCGCCTCCCGACCGGCCCCACGAGGGCCACAACTTCAACCAGCCAGGCGGCGCTACCTTAATGCTCCACTTCCTCCGCAGTTTCATGACCTCGAAAGTCGGTGTGATTATCACGCTGGCGGCGCTCGCAGTGATCGCTTTCGCTTTCGCGGTCGCAGACGTCGCCAATACCGGCACGTTCGGTGGCGTCGCTGGGGGCGACAGGGTCGCGATTGTCGGCGATGCGAAAATCTCCACTTCCGAACTCTCTTCTGCAGTATCCAGCGACCTCGAGCAATATCGCAGAGAGAACCCCACCGCGACTATGGAGAGCTATATCGCATCGGGCGGCATGGAACGCACGCTGAACCAGATGCTGGACCGAATTGCGATCGCCGAATTCGGGCGGCAATACGGACTTCGTGCCGGGCACCGGTTGGTGGACAGCGAACTGATCCAGATCCCGGCTTTCCACGGCCCCGACGGCCGTTTTAACGAGAGCGCCTATCGCGCCGCCCTGGCGCAGCAAGGCATCAGCGAAGAGCTGCTGCGGGCAGACGTGGCGGCCGGTCTGCTGGCGCGACAGGTGCTGGTTCCGGTTTCGCTTGGAGCCTCGATCCCGCGCCCGTTGATCACCCGATACACGGCCCTTTTGCGCGAACGGCGCGAGGGCGTGATCGGCTTTCTGCCAAGCGACGCCTACGCTCCAAGTGAGGCGCCGAGCGATGCGCAGCTGCAGGCTTACTACGCGGCGCAACGCGACGAGTATCTTCGGCCGGAGCGCAGGGTGATCCGCTATACCACCTTCGACGAAAGCGCACTTGGCAACCTGCGCGCGCCCACGGACGCGGAGATCGCCGCGCGCTACAACCGCGATTCCGCCGAATACGCAGCTTCCGAAAGGCGGCGGATGACGCAGCTCGTGGTTCCAACCGAGGCTGCCGCCAAGGCGATCATCGCCGAAGTCTCGTCTGGCCAGTCCCTTGCCGCGGCAGCGCGGGCAAAGGGGCTCGCCGTCACGCAGACCGGGCCTCTGAGCCGAGCCGAGCTTGCCGAACAATCGTCGGCAGCCGTCGCACAGGCGGCTTTCGCCGCCGAGCAGGGCGCGATTGCCCCGCCGGCCCGCGGAGCACTGGGGTTCTACGTCCTGCGCATAGACGCCATAGAGCGCACGCCGGCCCGTTCGCTCGCTCAGGTTCGCGAAGAGATATCCGCCGAACTCGCGGCCGAGCAGCGCCGCGCCGCGCTCGCCGATATGAGTAGCGAACTGGAAGACGAGATCAGCAGCGGATCGAGCCTTTCGGATGTAGCCGCCAAACTCGGCTTGGAGGTCAGCAGCGCCGCGGAAGTTCTTGCGAGCGGAGAGATCTACGGCAAGCCGGGTGAGACGGTGCCAGAAGTTATTCGGCCGGTAGTCTCCACTGCCTTCGACATGCGCGAAGGCGAGCCGCAGCTGGTGGAAGCGGCACCGGGCAGGTCGTTCTTGATTTTCGAGGTGAGCGACATCACCCCCTCCACTGCGCCGCCGCTCGCTGAGATCAGGGACAGCGTTGCAGCCGCCTGGAAACGTTCCGAAGGGGCAAGCCGCGCGAAGGAGGCGGCCGACCGAGTGATGAAGCGGGTCCAGTCGGGCCGGACAGTGGCCGAGGCCATGGCCGAGGAAAAGGTGAGCCTTCCTCCGCCCGACACCGTGAATATGGACCGGATGCAGCTCGGACAGACAGAACGCATCCCCTCCGTCCTCGTGCTGATGTTCAGCATGGCGAAAGGCACCAGCAAGCGGCTCGAAGCGCCCAACAACAATGGCTGGTTCGTGGTCAAGCTCAACAACATCGAAGCGCCGGATGTGGCCGAGGACGATCCCATGATCGAAGGCATCAGCCGGGAGCTTGGCCAGACGGCCGAAAACGAGCTGGCTGCGCAACTGGTCGCCGCGATCAAGGACAAGGTCGGTGTGGAGCGCAACCAGTCTGCGATCGATGCGGTGGAAGCGCAGCTCACCGGCCGCAACCAGCGATAGAGGATGCGGAACCTGTCGGGCGTAATTCCAGAGAATGCCGCAAAGGCCTGTGCGTCCCTTAGCGAAGGGATGCCGTCACTCGTGTGGAGCAGGTTGGTTGCCGACACGGAGACGCCTGTTGGCGCCGCACTGAAGCTGATTGAGCCGGGCCGCGGCGATTTCCTGCTCGAATCGGTTGAAGGCGGCGAGATACGTGGACGTTACAGCCTGCTGGGGCTCGATCCTGACCTCGTTTTTCGCGGGACCGGCGCGCGCTGTGAGGTCAACCGATGCTGGCAGCAGGACCGGACGGCGTTTACCCCGCTCGCGGGCGAATGCCTCGCCGAACTTCGGGCATTGGCTGCCTCGTGCCAGATCGACGTACCCCCGGGGCTGCCTCCGGCGCTGGCCTGTCTCGTGGGTTATTTCGCCTATGAGACCATTGGATTGGTGGAAGACCTGCCGCGTGCACCGCAAAGCGAATTGTCGGTTCCGGATGTCCTCGTGGTGCGGCCGACCCTGATCCTGGTGTTCGACGGCCTGACCGACGAATTATTCTGCGTGGCACCCCTCTGGACCAATGACGGCAAGCCAGACGGAGACCCGGAGAAGGCGATTGCCCGCGCGAGCGAGCGGATCGAGGAAGCTCTGCGGCGGCTCTCGGCCGCGAGCCCGCCGCCGGCAAGGGACGCCAACCTGCCGGAGATGGCGCTGGAGCCGGTCCTGGCGCAGGGCGCCTACGAATCGATGGTGCTGAAGGCCAAAGAATATATCGAGGCCGGAGACATCTTCCAGGTGGTGCTGGCGCAGCGCTTCACCTGCCCCTTCCCCTTGCCTCCATTTGCCCTCTATCGCGCGCTCAGACGCATCAATCCTTCGCCCTTCCTCTACTTCCTCGATCTGCCCGGGTTCGCCGTGGTCGGCTCCAGCCCTGAAATCCTGGTGCGCGTGCGCAACGGAAAGGTCACGATCCGCCCGATCGCGGGCACTCGGCCACGCGGCGCGAACGAAATCGAGGACCGTGAGAACGAGGCAAGTCTGCTCGCCGATCCGAAAGAACGCGCCGAGCACTTGATGCTGCTCGATCTCGGCCGCAACGACGTCGGCCGCGTGGCGAGCCAGAGCAGCGTGGAGGTGACGGCGAGCTTCACGGTCGAGCGCTACAGCCATGTCATGCACATCGTCAGCAATGTCGTCGGACAGCTTTCGCCGGAGCATGACGCACTGGATGCGCTCTTCGCGGGATTTCCGGCAGGCACGGTATCCGGCGCCCCCAAGATCCGCGCCTGTGAGATCATTGCCGAGCTGGAGCCCGAAACCCGTGGGCCCTATGCCGGCGGTGTCGGATATTTCGCGCCAGACGGCTCGATCGACAGTTGCATCGTGCTACGCACCGCGGTGGTCAAGGACGGCGTGATGCACGTGCAGGCGGGCGCGGGGATCGTTGCCGACAGCAATCCGGATTACGAACAGCGTGAATGCGAGCACAAGGCAGGTGCGCTGATTGCCGCAGCTCGCGAGGCAGCCCGCATCGCCGGAGAACCGGAGTTCGGCCAATAGTGGGGTCCGCAATGCCCCGGTCGGCAATCCTCGCAGCATTGGCGCTCCTCTCCTGCACGGAGGAGCAGAGCGGGCCGATCGACGGAACGGCCCAGGCGGCGGAGGGCGCGGCGCCCTGCCGAAGGGCGGTGTTCGAGGAGGTCCCACTCACCGTATGCATCGCGGACCCGAGGACCGATCGGATCACCACGGCGCTCGCCCCGGAAGACGGTGCGCCCTATCGCGGCCTCGCTGCGCTTGCCGCTGCGCGGCAGGATCAATCGGTCCAGGTCCGGTTCGCCATGAACGGCGGCATGTTCGACGATGAGGGGCAGCCAATCGGCTATTACGTCGAAAACGGGGAGCGCCTGCAGGCCCTCAGCCGGGCGAAGGGGCCGGGTAATTTCCATATGCTGCCCAATGGCGTGTTCTTCGGAACCGGCGGCAAGTGGGAAGTGCGGACGAGCGAGGACTTCTACGACAATGTGGAGGAACGTCCCGAATTCGGCACGCAGTCGGGCCCCATGCTGGTGATAGACGGAGAACTGCACCCGAAGATCGACCCCGACGGAACATCGCTCCGCATCCGCAATGCGGTTGGCATAGATGCTGCGGGGCGGGCGCTGTTCGTGATCTCCGACGATCCGATCTCCTTCGGCAAACTCGCCCGCTTCTATCGCGACGTGCTCAACGTACGGAATGCGCTGTTCCTCGACGGCACGGTATCCTCGCTCTGGTCTCCAGAGACTTCGCGGCTGGACCAGGGTTTCGCCATCGGCCCCTTGATCGTGGTCGAGAAACGGGCAAAGGCGCGCGTGGAGAACGACGCGCGATGATCCTGGTTATCGACAATTATGACAGCTTCACCTGGAACCTGGTCCATTACGTGATGGAACTCGGGGCCGAGGTACGGGTCGTGCGCAATGACGCGCTGACGGCCGCAGAAGCGCTTGCCAGCGGCGCGCGCGGTTTCCTGATCTCTCCCGGCCCCTGCACTCCGAACGAGGCGGGCGTCAGCCTCGATCTCGTGGCCGCCTGCGCCGCGGAGAAGAGGCCATTGCTGGGCGTGTGCCTGGGCCATCAGTCGATCGGCCAGCATTTCGGCGGCAAGGTGGTGCGCGGCGGCCTGATGCACGGCAAGACCTCACCCATAACGCACGACGGCACGGGCGTGTTTGAAGGGCTGCCCTCCCCCTACACCGCCACCCGGTACCATTCGCTCGTGGTGGAAGACATCCCGGAGGAGCTTGTCGTCAATGCCACCTCCGACGACACGCATGTGATGGGCTTCCGGCACCGCGAGTTGCCGATCCATGGGGTGCAGTTTCATCCCGAGAGCATCGCCACTGAGCACGGCCACGCCCTGCTCGCCAATTTCCTCAAGATCTGCGGGCTCAACGCCAGCATCGCGGCATGAGCCTGAGTTTCGACGAAGCCGAAGCGCTGTTTGCGCGCATGCTCGGCGGGGAGATGCCCGACAGCGAGATCCGCCAGACGCTGATCGCGATGACCGATCGCGGTGAGACGGCCGCCGAGATCGCCGCCGCGGCCAAGGTGCTGCGCAGGCACATGGTTCCCGTCGCGGCTCCGGAGAATGCCGTCGATGTCTGCGGAACCGGCGGAGACGGGCAGCACAGCCTCAACATCTCGACCGCCGTCTCCATCGTGGTCGCCGCTTGCGGCGTGCCGGTGGCCAAGCACGGCAATCGCGCGGCATCCAGCAAGGCCGGCACTGCCGACACGCTGGAAGCTCTCGGGCTCGACATCGACAGGGCCGGCACCATGGCCGAAATGACGCTGAAGGAGATCGGCATCGCCTTCCTCTTCGCGCAGAGCCATCATCCCGCGATGAAGCACGTCATGCCGATCCGCAAGGAGATCGGCCGGCGCACGATCTTCAACCTGATCGGGCCGATCGCGAATCCCGCGAATGTCTCCCGCCAACTGATCGGTATAGCCAACCCGGACTATGTGCCGATCTACCGCGAAGCGATGGAGATGCTTGGAATGGAGCGGGTGATGGTGGTCGCGGGCGAAGAGGGGCTGGACGAGCTCTCGATCGCAGGACCGAGCCGGGTGGCAACGATCGGGATCGGCTCCGTAGCCGAGCAGGTGAGCCCCGAGGACGCAGGCCTCACGCGCCACTCGCTCGCTTCGATCCGCGGCGGCGACCCCGCATTCAACGCCGCGGCGCTGCGCCGGCTGTTGCAGGGCGAAGAAGGCGCTTATCGCGACGCGGTGCTGCTCAACAGCGCCGGCGCGCTGATCGTTGCCGGCGAAGCGCGGAGCTGGGCGGAAGGCGCCGAAGAAGCTGCGGAGGCGATCGACCGCGGCCTTGCCAACGCTCTTCTCGATTGCTGGATCGATACGGTGAAGCAATGACCGACAAGCTCACCGAAATCTGCAATACGAAGCGCGAAGAGGTTGCTGCCCGCAGAGCCTTGAGCAGCGTTTCGGATCTCGATAGGCGCGCCTCCGCGCAATCGCCCGCCAGGGGCTTTCGTACAGCTCTTCAGGCAAAGGCGGCGGACGGCTTCGGGCTGATTGCGGAAATCAAGAAGGCGAGCCCTTCCAAGGGCCTCATCCGGCCGGATTTCCGACCATCGGAGCATGCTCGGGCCTATCAAGCAGGGGGTGCGGCGTGCCTCTCCGTGCTGACCGACGCGCCCTACTTCCAGGGGCACGAGGACTACCTCGTGGAAGCGCGCGCCGCCTGCTCGCTGCCCGTACTGCGCAAGGATTTCATGGTCGATCCATGGCAGGTCGCCGAAGCCCGCGCCATCGGCGCGGACGCGATCCTGATCATCGTTGCCGCGCTGGATGACGGAGCGATGACGGAGATCGAAGCGGCGGCAATCGAGCGCGGCATGGATGTGCTTGTCGAAGTCCATGACGAGGTCGAGATGGAGCGTGCCGCGAGGCTTCGCTCGCGGCTGATCGGGATCAACAACCGCAATCTCCGGACCTTCGTGACCGACCTCGCCGCGACGGAACGCCTTGCCCCGCTCGCGCCGAAGGGGTCGCTGCTGGTGGGCGAAAGCGGGATCAATTCGCATGCCGATCTCCAGCGGCTCTCGCAAAGCGGCGTACGCTGCTTCCTGGTAGGCGAGAGCCTGATGCGGCAGGCGGATGTGACCGCGGCGACCGAGGCATTGCTCGGCGGCTGACGACGCTGCGCGAAGCGCATTCGGGCCTGTCCCCCGGGCACTCGATCTGGCATGGAACGTCCATGAACAAGCTCACTCATCTCGACGAGCATGGCCAGGCACGAATGGTCGATATCGGTGCAAAGGCGCCGACCGAGCGCAAGGCGGTCGCGACCGGGCGCATCCGCATGTCCGCCGAAGCGCTCTCTGCGATCCGCGAAGGCGACGCCCCAAAGGGGGACGTGCTCGCCGCAGCGCGCATTGCCGGCATCATGGCCGCCAAGAAGACCGGCGACCTCATCCCGCTGTGCCACCCACTCGCACTCGATTCCGTGACGGTGGAGTTCGCCTTCGAGGAAGGCGCGGTGCGGACCACTGCGACGGCAAGCCTCACCGGCAAAACCGGCGTCGAAATGGAGGCGATGACGGCCGCCTCGATCGCGCTGCTGACGATCTATGATATGGCCAAGGCTCTCGACAAGGCGATGGTGATCGAAGGCGTGCGGCTGCTTTCCAAGAGTGGCGGAAAATCGGGCGAATGGCGCGCGCCGGAGTGAGCCGATGACGGCCAAGCGGCCTCCCCCCCTGCCATTGGCGGACGCGCAGGCGCAGCTGCTCGCGCTGGTCGAGCCACTCCCGGCCGAGGAGATCGCGGCTGAGGCAGCGCTGGGCCGGTGTCTCGCCGCCCCGCTTCTCGCGCGCCGCACGCAGCCCGCCGCCGACCTTTCGGCGATGGATGGCTATGCGCTGCGATCGGGAGAGAGCGGGCCGTGGACCGTGATCGGCGAGAGCGCAGCCGGGCATCCTTTCACCGGCACGGTCAGGCCCGGGGAAGCGATTCGCATCTCCACCGGCGCGTTGATGCCCGACGGCGCCGATGCCGTGCTGCTGCAGGAAAATGCCGCGCGCGAGGGCGACAATCTCTCGCTCAATGGTGAAGGCGAACCGACCGACCGGCATATCCGCCGCGCAGGCTTCGACTTCACGCAAGGGGACCTCGTGCTCGCTAAGGGAACCGCGCTGGGGCCAGCGCAGCTCGCGCTTGTGATCTCCTCCGGCAATACCTCGGTTGCCGTCCACCGCCTGCCCAACGTGGCGGTGCTCGACAGCGGAGACGAGCTCGCCTCCGATCCAGCCTGCTGCGATCCCCACCAGATCCCGGCGAGCAATGGCGCGATGCTCGCGGCCATGGTGCGGAGCCTCGCGGGCGAAGTTCGAAGAATCGGCCCTGTGAGGGACGATCTGCAGGCGCTTGCGGCAGCACTGGCGGAGGCTGGCGATGCCGATGTGATCGTGACCAGCGGCGGGGCCTCCGTCGGCGATCACGACCTCGTGCGGCCCGCTCTGGAAGCCTGGGGGGCGGACATCGCCTTCTGGCGCGTGGCGATGAAGCCGGGCAAGCCGCTGCTGGTGGCTCGCAAAGGCAAGCAGACCGTGATCGGGCTGCCGGGCAATCCGGTCTCCAGCTATGTCACCGCGTTCTTCTTCCTGCTTCCGCTTCTGCGCGCGCTGAGCGAAAGCGCGGCACCGCTCCCGGTGCCGCTCCCGCTGCCTCTGGCCGGAGCGTTGCCGCCAGGCGGGAGCCGGCTCGAATTCATGCGCGCGGTGGTGGAAAATGGCGCGGTCGCACCGATCCGCGAGCAGGACAGCAGCGCGATGCGCGCGCTCGCCGCCGCCAATGCGCTGATCGCCCGCCCGGCTGGCGCGTCACCCGCGAGCGAAGGCGAAGCCGTGCCAGTCTATCTTCTGGGCCATTTGACCGGAACGTGACGAGAACACTTGACATGTATGGAATCGTTTCCTAGCTGTTCCGTGTTCGTTCACGAATTGGAACATTCCCGATCCGAATTCGAAGGAGAATCGTCATGTTGACCGCGAAGCAGCACGAGCTCCTGCTCTTCATCCAGCGCCGCCTTGAAGAAACCGGCATTTCGCCGAGCTTCGAGGAGATGAAGGAAGCCCTCGATCTCAGATCGAAATCGGGCGTGCATCGTCTGATCTCCGCGCTGGAGGAGCGCGGGTTCATTCGCCGCCTGCCAAATCGTGCACGGGCTCTGGAAGTGCTGCGGCAGCCGGAGGACGCTCATGCTCGAGCCACGAAGCCGGCATCTGTCGGCGACGCCGTTGCCCGAATGGCGAGTCCACCACCGACACGGCCGTCGCCTGCGAATGACGTCGTCGAGATACCTCTGCATGGGCGGATCGCGGCCGGCGTGCCGATTGAAGCGCTGGAAGGCCAATCCACCCTTCCGGTTCCCGCCGCGTTGCTGGGTGCGGGCGAGCATTATGCGCTTGAAGTATCCGGCGACTCGATGGTCGAAGCGGGAATTCTTGACGGAGATTTCGCGCTGGTGCGCCGCACTGACACGGCGAGGGACGGGGAGATCGTGATCGCGCTCGTCCGAAACGAGGAAGCGACGCTCAAATATCTGCGACGGGAGAACGGCAAGATCCGGCTCGAGCCCGCCAACTCGGCGTACGAAGCGCAGATTTACGAACCTCATGAAGTGATCGTTCAAGGCAAGCTGGCCGGGCTGCTGCGCCAGTATCATTGATTATCGCCGAGGACATGGGCCACGAAGAAGGCGCAAGAACAATTCGCTGAGCAGGCGCGGCAATGAAAAGGCAGGTGAGGGGGTTTAGCGGGTACTCCTTCCCTGCCACCAGCCATGCTCCCCCTGGCTGGCTTCAACCGTGCGATAGGTCTGGCTGGCTAGGTTGATCGAGAGCCCCCCGGTTTCCCGCAGCAGGCGCCGGTCCGCCTTGATCCAGCTGGGCTGACAGCTGCGCGGAAGGAAGCGGTCCGCAACTACGATATCGGCGCGATCGCAAGCTGCCGCGAGCTCACGTTCGGCTACAAGATTGCGGTTCCGCGCGAGCAGGAGGTCCCATTGCCGCCCTCCTCTCGCAAGCGAGATCGCACAGAAATCGCGGCTGCATTCGGCACCATCCCACTCCGCCAGAGGAACCGTTTCCCCATCCGCACCGGCAAGCTCCAGGAGATTGTCACGCGTAAACTCGCTCCTCGTATCGTGCAGCATCAGCAGGTGCCCTCCCTCCCCCGTGATGCCGACATGCCGCCCGTCGCTGGAAATCAGCACGTCGGGCACGGGCGCCGCGGCCAGCATGAGCGTGGCGATCGCGAGCGGCGCGGCCGCGAGGAAGCGCACCCTGCCGCGCCACAGGCCGAGCCACAGCCCACCGGCGATGAACAGCGCGAATGCCATGCCGCCCATTTGCGGGATCAGCTTGACCGCGCCTGGCTGACCAGAAGTCCAATGTGCAATGGCGAGCAGGAGTTCGAGCGACTTGCCGGTGAGCCACCATGCAGGCGCGCCAAGCCCGATCGTGTCGAGCAGCAGCGCAAGAGCGATAAGCGGCATGGAGACGAAGGTCGTCAGCGGAATGGCGATCACATTGGCGAAGGCGCCATAGAGGCCGGCCCGGTGGAAATGGAACAACACGATCGGCATCAGTGTGAACTCGATGACGAGGCAGCATCGCCCCGCGCCTTGCACCCCAGGCCGCCCATCCCTCCTCCCGGGGGGCCAGGAAGGTGCGGACGGGCCTGCTGGTGTGCAGGGCGACGATCGCGATCACGGCGGCGAAGCTCATCTGGAAGCTCGGTCCGGCGAGCGCTTCCGGCCAGACGAGGAGAACCACGAATGCGGCAACGGCCACCATCCTCAGCGAAAGCGGCTCGCGCCCCAGCGCCAGGGCCAGCAGCACCAGCACCGCCCCGATGCAACTGCGCACGGTCGGCACCTCGGCTCCGGTGAGGAGCGTATAGGCGATGCCCGCAAGCGCAGCCACGCCCGCGGCGACGAGCGGCAGGCGCACGCGCAAGGCGAGCCACGGCCAAAGCGCAAGCAACTTGATGGCCAGGAGATAGGCCGCCGCGATCACTGCACTGACATGCAAGCCGCTGATCGAGAGCAGATGGGTAAGCCCCGCATCGCGCATCGCCTCTTCGTCGGCCTCGGCGATGGCTCCGCGGTCGCCGCTCGCCAGGGCGGCGGCGATGGCTCCCGCCGAGCCGTCCAGTTGGGCGCGCACATGCGCGGAAAGCGCGCGCTGCATTCGCGCCACGCTTCCCCCGCCGGACGCGGGCTCCAGCACCGTCACCTCGCCTTGCACGCTTCCGGTCGCCGCCAGCCCCTGGAACCAGGCTGTGCGGGCAAAGTCGTACGCACCAGGCAGCATAGGCGGCGCGGGTGGCATCAGCCGCAGCTGCAGACGAAGCAGCGCGCCTTCGCCGATTTGCGGGCCGTCCTGCTCAATCGGCAGATTGACGCGGATCTTGATCGCCTCTCCGCTGTCCGGGCTGCGGCTTGCCATGACCAAGCGCACACGCCTTTCGGCCGGCTGTTCGATCCGCTCGATCACGCGGCCTTCGACAGTGGCGCTGAGAGGCCGGGGGATCGGTTGCGCCCCGATCAGCGCGGATTTGGCCCAGACTATCGCGATGCCGCCGGCAATCAGCAGGCCGATTGTGACGCCTGCCATGCGCAGGTGAGCGCGGCGATCCTCGCCACGCCATAGAGCGACTGCGCCCAGTGCAAGGAACAGCCCGGCGGACAATGCGAGGATCCATTGAGCGGCGCTTGGAAGGACGAACCACAGCGCTATGCCTGCCGCGAAGGCGACCGTCATCCACGGCCCTCTGTCGAACCCGGCGGAAGCTAAAAACGCTTCCATGCGATCGCCTACGCTGGACAAGCGCAATTCCTTTCGCCAAGGCGAGTGCTGCATCGCAGCATCTCGTGGCGTGTCGTCCATCGGCACGAACGCTGGCGGGTTGTCTGCCATACAACGATAGGAAAGGAATAGACGGGCCATGGCAAGCGATAGCGGCAGCACTGCAACCGCAGAGCGCCCCGTCGTTACGCGCTTTGCGCCCTCGCCCACCGGCTTTCTTCATATCGGCAACGCGCGAACAGGGTTGTTTTCCTGGCTCTATGCCCGGCATCACGGGGGCAAGGCGCTGCTTCGGATCGAAGATACGGACAAGGCGCGCTCCACCAAGGAGGCGATCGATGTCATCCTTGACGGGCTCGACTGGCTGGGCCTGACATTCGATGGCCACACCTATTACCAATCACAGTTCGAAGCCCGGCACGCCGAGATCGCAAACGAACTGCTGGCGAGCGGCGCGGCCTATCGCTGCTATCTCACCCAGGAAGAGCTGAGCGCGCGGCGCGAAAAAGCCCGTGAGGAGCGCAAGCCGTTTCACATCCGCAGCGAATGGCGGGATGCCGATCCCGCCGATTGGCCCGAAGGCCAGGGCTATGTGGTGCGGATCAAGGCGCCTCGCGAGGGTGAGACGGTCATAAACGACCTCGTCCAGGGGCGGGTCGCCGTCAAGAACTCCGAACTGGACGACTTCGTCCTTCTGCGGTCCGACGGCACGCCGACCTACATGCTCGCAGTCGTGGTGGACGACCACGACATGGGGGTGACTCACATCATCCGCGGTGACGATCATCTCAACAACGCCTTCAGGCAGCTGGCGATCATCAGGGCCATGGGCTGGCCCGAGCCCGAATACGCTCACATTCCGCTGATCCACGGGAACGACGGCGCCAAGCTTTCGAAGCGGCACGGCGCGCTCGGCGTCGATGCCTATCGCGACGAACTTGGCATCCTGCCGGAGGCGCTGTTCAATTACCTGCTGCGCCTGGGCTGGGGGCATGGCGACCGCGAGGAATTCAGCAAGGAAGATGCAATTGCGCTGTTCGACATAGCGGGCGTGGGCAAAAGCCCGTCCCGCTTCGACATGAAGAAGCTGCTCAACCTGAACGGACATTACATCCGCGAGGCCGACGACCGCCGGCTCGCCGAGCTTGTGGCGGATCGTATCGGGCCGAAGGCAGACAGGGAATTGTTGACTTCGGCGATGCCCGTGTTGAAGACGCGCGCGCGCGACATGATCGAACTTGCGGACGGGGCCGCATTCCTGTTCAAGCAGCGGCCGCTCGACCTCACGGATCAGGCGCAGGCGTTATTGGATGATCAGGCACGTGGACTTCTGGCGCAGATTTCAGCCCTTTTGGCGGATCAAAAGGACTGGACAACATCCACGCTGGAAGCCAGTTTGAAAACAATGGGGGAAACGCTGGGGCTTGGCCTCGGCAAGCTCGCACAGCCGCTTCGTGCGGCGCTCACGGGGCAAACCACATCGCCGGGCATATTCGATGTCCTGGTGCTGCTTGGAAAAGATGAAAGCCTGGCGCGGATCGATGCGCAGGCGACTCCCGGCAGCCGGACTGCCGAGACTTGAGGAGACGGAAATTTGGCCGACAAGCACGCGACACTCACCGTAGGCGACAACAATTATCAGCTTCCTGTCATGGAAGGCAGCGTCGGACCGGATGTCGTGGATATCCGCAAGCTCTACGGCCAATCGCGGATGTTCACATATGATCCCGGATATACGTCGACCGCGTCATGCGAAAGCGCCCTGACCTATATCGATGGCGAGGAAGGCGTGCTGCTGCATCGCGGCTATCCGATTGGCCAGCTCGCCGAACATTCGAGCTTCATGGAAGTCTCCTACCTGCTCCTCAACGGCGAGTTGCCGGGCAAGGACGAGCTTGACACGTTTAGCCGAACGATCATGCGGCACACCATGCTGCATGAACAGCTGATCCAGTTCTACCGCGGCTTCAGGCGCGATGCGCATCCGATGGCTGTGATGTGCGGAGTGGTCGGGGCGCTGTCGGCATTCTATCACGACAGCACGGATATTTCGGACCCCGAGCATCGCAGGATCAGCTCGCATCGCCTGATTGCGAAGATGCCAACCATCGCGGCGATCGCTTACAAATACTCGATCGGTCAGCCCTTCCTCTATCCGGACAATTCCCTTTCCTACACCGGCAACTTCATGCGCATGACATTCGGGGTGCCGGCCGAGCCTTACGAACTCCATCCGGCGGTCGAACGGGCGATGGACCGGATCTTCATCCTGCATGCCGATCACGAACAGAACGCCTCCACCTCGACGGTTCGCCTGGCCGGGTCGTCCGGAGCCAATCCGTTCGCCTGCATTGCCGCCGGCATCGCCTGCCTGTGGGGGCCCGCGCATGGCGGCGCCAACGAAGCGGCGCTCAATATGCTGCGCGAGATCGGCACTCCTGACCGTATCCCGCATTATATCGAACGCGCGAAGGACAAGAATGACCCGTTCCGCCTGATGGGCTTCGGTCACCGCGTGTACAAGCACTACGATCCGCGCGCGACCGTGATGCAGAAGACCGTGCGTGAAGTATTCGATGCATTGAAGGTCGACGATCCCTTGTTCGAAACGGCACTGAAGCTGGAAGAGATCGCCCTTCACGATGATTATTTCATCGAGAAGAAGCTCTTCCCCAATGTCGACTTCTATTCGGGGATCATCCTCTCGGCGATCGGCTTCCCCACCACGATGTTCACTGCCTTGTTCGCCCTCGCCCGCACCGTGGGATGGGTGGCGCAATGGAACGAGATGATCTCCGATCCAGGCCAGAAGATCGGCCGGCCGCGCCAGCTCTACACTGGCCCGACCGAGCGGGAATATATCCCGATTGAACAGCGCTGATCGGCGGCAACCGCAGCGGCTTGCCAAGCCGCCGAAGAGTTATTCGGCCGCCGTCAGCGTCAGCTTGAACCGCGCGCCTTTTCCCGGGGCGCTTTCGACCGTGAGTTCGCCGCCCATCGCGGTGGCGAGTTTGCGCGAGATGTAGAGGCCGAGGCCGGTGCCGCCGTCTCCGCTGCGACCGAGGCGCTCGAACTTGTTGAACACGGCCATTTGTTCTTCCTTGCTCAATCCCTGCCCCTGGTCGGCAATGGTGACGCTCGCCCGGTCTCCCTCCTTCGCGAGGCGTATCCATATCGCCGAGCCGGCTGGAGAATAGCTGATGGCGTTTCCGATTAGGTTGAAGAGGATTTGCGTGATCCTGCGCGATTCGCCGAGCGCGGGCAGCGTCTCGTCAGGGCCGGGCATATCGAGGGCAATTGTCCCCTCCTCGGCGCGTCTCGCAAGAATGCCCGCCGCACGCCGCGCCAGTTCTGCCAGATCGACGACGTCGAGCGCGATCGTGAAATCATCCGCCTCCACCGCTTCGAAATCCGCCAGATCCTCGATCAACGCCTGCAGATGTTCGCCAGCGGCAGCGATGTCGGCGGCATAGTTGCTGTACTCTTCCGCGATGGGCCCGGCGAGCCGCGAGCGGATCGTTTCGGCATTGGCGATGATCCGGGCGATCGGCTGGCGCAAGACGGGCGCTATCTCGCGCTCGATCGCCGCTCCGCGGACCGACGTGCGGACGCCTTCGCTGGGCGTCGATCGCTCCTCTGCGGGCGGAGGCTGATCGGAGAAGAAGTACAGTTCGAATCCAGCTGTGCTCGTTTCCGTACCGCCCACCGGCATCAGACTTGCCGTCCAACTGCGCGCGGACCCCGGGAGCTTCACCTTCGCCCCATCAAGCAACCGCCAATGGAGGGGCTGACGATGATGTATCCCGTCTATCTCGACATAATCGGCCCAGGGCGTCCCCACCCCTGCTCGCATCCGTTCGGCCAGCGCCTCAAGTTCACCGGCTATGCAGTCTACCGTGAGAAGATTCTGCTTTGAATCGAGCCGCGCCCAGAGCTCTGCCACTTGCCGGTCGATCGCCGCCTTGCGGCGAATCGCCGATGCCGGGTCGTCATCCGGGAGCGGGATCGTCTGCCATTTGGCTAGCGTGATCGAGCAACCTCCATCTGTGCCCGCTTCAGGGGTGACTTCGACCCAAGCAATGATCTCGTCCTGATCATCCTGCGCATGGATGGTCTGCGCGAGGCTCAGACCATGCCGGCGCGCCTTTCGCACCAGTTCCAGGATAGCCGGTGTGGCGATCGTGCCCGGGATTTCGCCTCCACAGCGTCGCTGAAGCGTCGCCAGCGGTTCCTCCGCCTCGATCAGGCGATCCCCGGCATCGCTGCGGGCAGTCGCGATAGGCGGGCCGCCGGGCCGCATTGGGTTAGCCAGTGCGGTCAAGGGAACTATCCGCAAGTGCTGCCAGAGCCGCGTCAGTGGTCAATTGCTCGAACCCATCGAGCAATGGGGCGTTGGGGTGCAGCGCAAAAAGCTGCTGTGCAATCGCCGGCGATGCGAGACCTGCGGCACCGAGCAAAACTGCGAGGCGCGGCAGTTGGCCCTCGCTGGTGGAAAGAACGACGATCTCTCTTGGCTGGTGCGTCGTCACCGCGAGCGCAGAAGAAAAAAGCGATATCCCTGCTCGATCGATCGAAAGCACCGCATCATCGAGCTTGCCTAGTTGCAGAACAAGCTGGGTCAGCAGGGAGATCCGGCCGGTGCTGTCGTCCCGCCGGTCGCGCAGCACCTCGATCGTCTGGTTTACGCCCTCACGATCCGTTTCTTCCGCATTTGCGCGGAACTCCCCCAAGGCAAGATCCTCCATCGCGCCGGGCAATTCTCGCAAGGGAAACTTCATCTTCCGATATGCGTCGACGAAACGAGCCTGTGAAGAAAGCACCGCCATCGCCAGGGCGGATATCCGCTCCTCATGCGAACTGATGAGTTCCTGCAAGAGCGGCGGAAGAACCGGATCCAGCGACCTGCTTAGCTGCATTTTCTCGCATAAATTGCCTTCCACTGCCATGGAATGAAAGTGTCGCAGCAGGTTTCCGTTGCTGGCCAGCCTCTCGGCCAAACCACTCCGATAATCTTCAACATAGCTGGCGATGTCGGAAATTAACGCAGCCTCTGCCTGCGAGAGCAAGAGCTGCTCGGCGACATCCGAGATCATCCCTCTCACCCGCGCAAGGATTTCCTCGTTCAGCGTCGAATTGTCGCCGCCGCCAAGCAAGCCGAGCAGCGTCGGCGTAAAAGCATCGAGCGCAGCATCGCAGTCGGCGAGCCGCGCTCGCAAACCATCCTCCGCGCTCGCCGCGGAGAAAGGAGGATTCCCGGCCACTATCATCCTGCTCCCATAGCCCCCCTTGGTTAAGGCTGCGTTAGCCGGGAAGCCGAGCGAAGCGAGACAAACAGCAAGACGATCCAGCCCGCGCAGATTACCTGGACTGCTGGCAGCAAGATGCCGATTGCAGCGGCGAACGCCAGCACTCCTGACAGGAGGACCCGATCGCGTGCCAATTCCGTCCACCTTGCGTGGGCAATGGCTTCCGCAAGCCTGATGAACGCGAGCATCACCGCGGGTGCAAAAACCCGGTCCGACCAGCTGCCCGCCAATCCCAAGGCGATCGCCGCGACGAGGCAGATATCCATCGGCCAGTCCCACCTGAGGAATGCTCTGCGCGGGGATCGCTCCGGCGGCAGCCCCAATGCTCGAATACTGCCGAGCGTTCCCCCCGCCTCGAGGAGAATCCAGCCCACGCAGATGGCGGCGATCCCCAATGCCGATATACCGGCCGCCGCAGCAGCAACTCCCGCTCCTCCGACGGCCACTCCCGAGCCCTTTACCGTCTGCGGCAGCCAGCCTCGATCCAGCATTCGAGGAATCAGTCGCCGCGTCACCAACGCTGCAAAAGACCGTCCTGGCGCGTACGCACCCGGCGATGCCAAGCGTCGGTGAAGCCAGTCATTCTCGATCTGCGCGAGCTGTTCGCCACTCTTGATCAGGGTCCAACGGTGGTCGGTGAGCACAGCTTCCGGAAGGTTGCGATCCGGCACATGGCCTTGAAGCGCAATTCTGAGCAATGCGGCAGACGCGTCGCAATCTGATGGAAGCTGGGAGATACGCTCCACCAGATGGCCGGGCATCCAGAGCATTCCGGCCCAGGCGCGATTGAGATCGATCCGCTCAAACCCCGCCGCAGTTCCCGGTTCCACAGGTAGGACAACGACGCAATTCCCCCGCGCGAGTACGGCCACCGCAACCTCCGCGTCGAACAGGAGCCTCTCCGTAACAACGAGGAGTTCGTCATTCGCGCTGATTAGGCTGAGTAGCTTGTGCGGACCGTCGATCGTGTGAAATTTCAATCCCGTGCGCTCCGCATATTCGCGAAGCCGCTTGCTCGGAGCTTCAATATCTTGAACAAGGCAGATTATCCTCTCGCAGCCGAGGGCTACTGCGAGGTGGAGTTGCCGCTCTGGAAGGGTCATTCCTGCGATCGAAAGCTCCGACAGCGGAACGTCCGATCTTTCCGACGTCGATCCCGATTGTGTCAGAAGGGCAGTACGCACAAGGCCGGTTTAAGGCAGCCTTTTACCGGTGCCAAGCACCGATAGGTCCGTTCATCCGTAGCTTGCGCCGACGTCGCGAACGAACTGCTCGAGCTTCCGAACGACTACGGGGTCGCCTGGCGCGGCTTCCACCGCCTCTTCGGCCAACGCAACCAGGCGCTGCGCGTGGAAGCTCGCACCCAGCCCTCGAAGTCGCATGGCCGCGATACTCCAGTTCCCATCGCATCTGGAACGGCGCAGCAGATCGACCTGCAGCGTTACGCTGGCAAGGAAGGCGCTGCGCAACTCGGCGAGCAGATCTCCGTCGCCGCCAGCGGCAGCAAACAAGGTCTCATCCAGCGCACCGTTTTCATAGGCCATGGAGGTTCAATATCGGTTCAAGGTTAAGCGGGGGTTTATCCCGTGGGTTTCCGTGATATCCTACGTACATGTCAGGTGGCTCCCATATCGTAGCGGTCGAAGCGGAAGCAGGTGACCGGAAGACTTCCGAGCAAGATCAGCCGATTGCCGAAGAACTCGCACCGCTAGATCCTCCTCCGTGGGAGGAGGTTGACGACGCGGTTGGATCGCACACCAAATGGATAGTGTTCGCCTCCGCCGTTCTGGCGGTGGCTGGCTGGACTGCCTTCTTCGGATCAGCGCATTGGCAGGAGTTGCGGGCCGGCCCATCGCTACAGCAATGGAGCGAGCTGGTCACGTCCTGGACTATTCCCGTACTGCTCGTGCTGGCGATATGGCTCGTCGCCATGCGGTCGAGCAGACGCGAGGCCGCACGGTTCGGGAATGTCGCGCGGGAACTGGCGCGCGAGTCAGCACTTCTCGAGCACCGACTGATCACCGTGAATCGGGAGCTGAGCCTCGCAAGAGAGTTCGTGGCCGCTCAGTCACGGGATCTGGATTCGCTAGGCCGTGTCGCCACTGAGCGCCTTTCCCAGCACGCGAGCGAGCTCGAACGGCTGATCCATGACAATAGTAATCAGATCGATTCAATCGCGGCGGTCAGCAAGAGCGCGCTGGATAACATGGACAAATTGCGTGGCGAATTGCCGGTGATAGCCAATTCCGCGCGGGACGTGACAAGCCAGATCGGGAATGCAGGGCGGACGGCAAACGCGCATCTCGATGAGCTGGTAAGCGGCTTTCACCGGCTCAATGAGTTCGGAGAGGCGAGCGAACGCCAGGTCACCGCATTGCGAGCGAAGATTGATTCCGCCCTGATGGGGTTCGAAAGCCAAGCCAGCAGGCTCGAAGACATGACCGGCCGGCGTTACGACCTTCTCGACGAACGGGGCCAGAAGTTCGGTGCTCAGCTGAAAGAGCTCGAGGCCAAGGCGTTTGCGGCACTTGAGGAGCGTGCTGAAGCGCTGAAGGTGAAGTTCGATAGCAGCTGGAGCGATTTCGATTCCAGGCAATCGGCCTCATTGGCGTCCTTGCGTGAACGGCTCGATACGCTGCGGCAGGATTCGCAGGAGTTCGAAGGTTCGATGCGCGAGAGCCAGGAAGGTGCACTCACAAGTTGGTCAAACTCTATCGACGCGCTCGGCGAACGGCTGACCGCAACGCTCAGTGAGATCGCATCAATCGAGGCAGGGGCGCTGGAGCGCATCCAGGCGGAGCTACGGCATTTTAAGAACGAGACGGACAAGCTCGATAACGAGATGGCGCAGCGCAGCGAACGGAGCGTCCGCGAAACATCCGATCGCCTCACCGAGGTCGACGCCCTAATCTCCGAACGGCATCAGGAATACATCGCCAAGCTGGAGGAGTTCGTGCAGCGCGGAGACGAGCTGGGGAAGACCTTGGCGGGCTTCGGTGCACAGGTGGAGTCGCTCTCTACACAGGGAAGGCAAGTGAGCGGGGAGTTCGCGGAAGGCGTGGAGCGGATATCCTCCAGTCTCGAGGCGAGCAAAGGCGCCATTCAGACAACCAAAAACGAGCTTGGCGACCTGACGGAGGCGAGCATACGTCTCCTGGAACTCATCCGCGCTGGGGAAGAGCACAGCCAGACAAGGCTTCCTGACGCGATTGCCGCGGCGGAGGAAAAGCTGGTCGCTGTCGAAGAACGCACGATCGCTCTCGGTCAGCAATTGACCCACGCCAGTGAGAAAGGCCGGCTGCTCTCCGACCGCGTTCTTATGGCCGAGCGCGATGGCACCAGAGCAATCGAAGAATTCGATCGGCTGCAATCGCGCCTGTCAGAGCTCGGACTTGAATCGCGCGAGCGAATCGACAGCCTGCGTGCGGGCCTTTCCGAGCTCACGCGCGAATGCGAAGTCCTTTCCCGAAAGGTCGATGGAGAACTGAGCGAGGCCATTCAGCGCATTCAGTCATCTATGCGAACAGCGCTCAGCGACTTGGGTAGCGGCCACAACGAGCTCATCGGTCAATCCGCCGAGAATATCGGTGTTCAAAGCGCAGAGGCGATCGAACGAGCAATTCGCAGGCGCGCAGCGGATGCGATCAGCGATTTGGAACGCGCAGCCGCACAAGCCAGCGGCGCCAGTCGTGATGCTGCTCGGCAACTACGCGACCAGCTCCAGATGGTGGCCGAACTGACCGACAATCTCGAAGCTCGCGTCGTGCGGGCGCGCGAGCGCGCGCAAGAGCAAGTGGACAACGATTTCGCTCACCGCGTCGCTTTGATCACCGAGAGCCTCAATTCGAATGCAATCGATATCGCGAAGGCGATGTCGAGCGATGTAAGCGATACGGCCTGGGCGTCCTATCTGCGCGGCGACCGCGGTATCTTCACCCGCAGGGCGGTTCGACTGCTCGACAATTCCGAAGCCCGGGAGATCGCCGACCTATATGATCGCGATCCTGGCTTCAAAGAGCATGTGAGCCGCTACATTCACGACTTCGAGGCGATCTTGCGCACCATGCTGTCGACCAGGGACGGCAAGGCCCTGGGCGTCACGCTGCTTTCTTCCGACATGGGCAAGCTCTACGTCGCCCTGGCACAGGCGATCGAACGCTTGCGCACATAACTGAATCGGGATCAGTTCCGCTCCGCTTCCGCAGACGGATTGCTGAAGAGGTCGATGCTTTCAACTCCAATCCAGCCATATTCGTAATTGGCAACGAAGGCTCCGCACAGGATCGCGGCCAGTATCGTGGCCCGGAGCAGCACCCGTTTAGGGCGGAAATTTGCTGGCGCACTGTCGGCCTGGCCGGGGACTTTCTCTATCCCCGCCTCGTCATGCGTCTTGATCCCGAGGGGCAGCATGACGAAGGCGCTCATGACCCAGAACAGAGCATAGATCGCGATGATGGAGGTCCACTTCATCGGTCTTCCACCAGTACCACGCGGGTTTGCGGCTTTTTGCCGCACCAGCGCTGCGCGGCGCGGCGGGCGGCGAGGCGTGCGGTTTCCATCATAACATCGCTATCTTCACGCGTGTGAGCACGTAGCTTCTTGAGCGCCGCGGCGATATCGGCTTCCGCCTCGGCGACGAAGTCCTCGTAATCCTCGTCGAGCGGCAGGCCGATCCCCTGCACCCGCGCCCGCCCGCGTGCGTCCAGCGCTACGATTACCAGCCCGTCGCGCGCCATACGCCGGCGCATCGTCATCGCCTCTCCATCGGCGGGCACGATGATGTCGCCGTCGAGCACGAGCCGCCCTGCCCTGACCTCGGCGAGCTTGCCCGGCTCGCCCGGCGCGAGGCGGACGATGTCGCCGTTCTTCTGCGCCACCGCCTTGGGGATGCCGGAAGCGAGACCAAGCCGCGCCTGTTCGCGCATGTGCCGAATTTCGCCATGCACCGGCACGAGCACTTCGGGCCGGAGCCAGGAATAGAGCGCCTGCAGCTCCGGCCGCCCCGGATGACCGGAAACATGAATTGCGCTCTGCCGATCGGTCACCATCACGATGCCCCGCTCGGCCAGCTGGTTCTGCACCCGCCCCACCGCGAGCTCATTGCCGGGGATCTGGCGGCTGGAGAACAGCACCACGTCGCCTTCCTCCAGCGAGATCGGATGCGTATCCTCCGCGATCCGCGCCAGCGCCGCCCGAGGCTCCCCCTGCCCGCCGGTCGCCAGCACCAGCACTTCACCGCGCGGCAGGCCCATGGCGGTGTCGAAATCGACCGGCGCGGGCAGATCCGCGAGATAACCATTCGCCTTGCCGACCTCTATCATCCGGTCGAGCGACCGCCCCGCGACGCATAGCCGCCGTCCCGTCGCCCGGGCCACCCTGCCGAGTGTCTGCAACCGCGCGACATTGGATGCGAAGGTCGTCACCAGCACGCGCCGGCCGCGATGCTTGCCGACTTCCTCCAGCAGCGTGCGATAGACGTCGCCTTCGGAGCCCGAGGCCTCCGCATTGAAGACATTCGTCGAATCGCACACCAGCGCGAGGATCCCCTCGTCGCCGAGCTGCGTAAGCTCTTCCTCGGTCGCCGGCTCGCCCACCAAGGGTTCTTCATCGAGCTTCCAGTCGCCGGTATGAAACACGCGGCCGTAAGGGGTCTCGATCAGCAGCGCGTGACCTTCCGCGATCGAATGGGCGAGCGGAATGTAGGAAATGTCGAAGGGGCCAAGCGCGAAGCTGTCCGTCCAGTTCACGATGTTGAGCTCCACATCGTCCGCCAGACCCGCTTCCTCCAGCTTGCGCAGCACCAGCTCGGCCGTGAACGGCGTGGCATAGAGCGGCACCCCGAAGTCGGCGGCAAAGTAAGGCACTGCGCCGATGTGATCTTCATGCGCATGGGTGAGCACGATCCCCACCAGATCGTCGAGCCGCTCCTCGATGAAGGCCGGGTCGGCGAAGACCAGCTCCACGCCCGGATATTCGTTGCCGCTGAAGGTCATCCCCAGATCGACCATCAGCCACTTGCCGTCGCAGCCGTAGAGATTGACGTTCATGCCGATCTCTCCCGAGCCGCCGAGCGCCAGGAAGAGCAATTCGCGTTCGGGAGTGAAATCCTTCTTCACTTCGCGCTCACGCGTTCGGCCAATAAGGCAAGGCCATGCAGCGTCAGATCCGCATCGACCGCGTCGAAGATCGCGGTGTGCCGGTCAAACAGGATCGCGAGCCCACCGGTGGCAATCACCCGGGCCGGCCGTCCGATCTCCTTGCGCAGCCGCTCGATCAGGCCTTCCATCATGGCAACGTAACCCCAAAACACGCCGATCAGCATCTGGTCTTCCGTATTGCGCCCGGTCACGGAGTTGGTCCGCGGGGTGTCGATCGCGATCCGGGGCAGCATCGCAGTGTTGTTGACCAGCGCGTCGAGCGAGAGATTGATCCCGGGGGCAATGATCCCGCCCTTGTAGGCTCCGTTGAAATCGACCACGTCGAAGGTGGTCGCGGTCCCGAAATCGACCACGATCAGATCGCCGCCAAATTTCGCATGCGCGGCAAGCGCGTTGACCGCGCGGTCCGCCCCGAGCGAGCCTGGCTCGTCCACATCGATCTCGAAGTCCCAGGCCGCTGCACCCTGCCCCGCCACCAGCGGCTCCAGCGAGAAATATTTCTGCGCGAGCAGGCGGAGTTCGTGCAGCGCGCGCGGAACCACGGTGGAGATGATGACTTGCGTCACCGCGCCACGTTCGATCCCCTCGATCTCGAGCAATTGCATCAACCACACGGCATATTCGTCGCCCGTCCGGCGCGCATCGGTCGCTATGCGCCAGCGCGCCTGGATCTCGGGGCCATCGAACAGCGCGAAGACAACATTCGTATTGCCGGCATCTATAGCGAGCAGCATGGCCGATCAGTCCCCTTTCCGCGACACGTCGCCGGCATGGATGACACGCAGTTCGCCGTCCGCCAAGCGGAGCATGAGCGCGCCGTCCGCGGCAAGCCCTTCGAACGTTCCCGAAAGCACCGCCGCGTCGGCACCATGGACACTGAGCGGCGTGCCCCGGGGATGGGCGGCGGCTTCCCACCGGGTGAGCACCTGACCGCTGCCGCTGCTGCGCCACATCGCGAGCTCCCGCGCGAAACAGGCGGCAAGATCCGCGGCGAAGATGTCCCGGTCGGGTGCCGGGCCATAGTCCGACAGCGAAACCGCCTTCCGATCCGCCAGACGCGGCGCGGATGCCAGATTAACCCCGATGCCAACGATCACGCTCGTCCCATGGCGTTCCAGCAGGATACCCGCGAGCTTGGCGCCGGCCAGAAGCACATCGTTCGGCCATTTCAGCTCGAGCTTCGATGGTTGCTGCAGGCGCGAGAGGACCGTTTCGTACACTGCGAGGCCGGCCAGGAGCGAAAGACCCACCGTATTGCCGTCGCCGCGGGCGAGATCGCCAGAGAGGTCGATCGCGGTGGAACCCATGAAGTTACCCCGCGCGTCGAGCCATTCCCGCCCCTGCCGGCCCTTTCCATGCGTCTGCCGATCAGCGACAAGCCAATCGCCTTCACGCAATGCCTCGCCCGCACGCAACCGCGCGGCGAGATCGGCATTGGTCGAAGCGCATTCGGAAACGAACTGGATCACCGTCACCCGATCGACTCACCTCGCGCATATCGGGAGGCGAGCATAGCGTGGCCGTCTTGCCCTGCCGCGAAGGGAAAGGTCACACCGCCAGGAATAACGCGGCGGCCGCCCGATCCGCCAGTTCGCCCAGCGGGGCGGTCAGCAGATATCCCAGCGGGGACATGAAGATCGAAGCAATCCCGAGCAGCGACCAATGCACCCAGTCGCTCTTGCCCTGCACCACACCGGCCGGCTCGTCGAAATACATGATCTTCACGATCTTGATGTAATAGAACGCCCCCATCACGCTGGCAGCGATCCCGAACAGGGCGAGCAGCACCAGATCGGCCTGCACCGCGGCCTGGAACACGACGAACTTGCCCCAAAAGCCGAATAGCGGCGGAATCCCGGCAAGGCTGAACATGACGATCGCCATGCAGCCTGCCAGCGCGGGATGAGTGCGCGACAGGCCCGAAATATCGGCGATCCGCTCCACCGGCCGGTCATCCGCATCGCGCAGCATCAGCACGAAGACGAAGCCCCCCACCGTCATGGCGACATAGATCGTGAGATAGACCAGCACCGCCGACGCGCCTTCCGCTGTCGCGGCGGCGAGGCCGATCAGGATGAAGCCGACATTGTTGATCGAGGAATAGGCGAGCAGGCGCTTGAGGTTGCCCTGGCCGATCGCGCCCAGCGCGCCGACGATGATCGAGGCGAGCGCGGCGAAGATCACGATCTGCTGCCATGCAGCAACCTGGTGGCCGAAGGCATCGAGCGCGACGCGCATGGTAAGCGCGAGCGCCGCCACCTTCGGGGCCGAGGCGAAGAAGGTCGTGACCGGCGTCGGCGCACCTTCATAGACGTCCGGCGTCCACATGTGGAATGGCACGGCCGAGATCTTGAAGGCGAGCCCCGCCAGGACAAAGATCACGCCGAACAGCGCCCCCATCGACATGTCGCCGGTTAATGCACCGCGAACGGCATCGAAGCTGGTGCCCCCGGTGAAGCCATAGACCAGGCTCATGCCGAACAGCAGGATGCCGCTGGCAAGCGCGCCAAGCACGAAATATTTGAGACCCGCCTCTGCCGAACGATCATCCGTCCGCAGGAATGACGCGAGCACATATCCGGCAAGGCTGTTGAGCTCGAGCCCGATATAGAGCGTCACCAGATCGCCTGCAGAGACCATGATCGACATGCCGAGCACGGCGAGCAGGATCAGGATCGGATATTCGGCACGCATCGCCTCGAATCGGCGGAAGAATTTCGGCGCGATCATCAGCGAGGCGCCGGCTGCGGCGAAGATGAGCAATTTGGCGAAACCGGCAAAGGCATCGGCGCGGAACTGCCCGCCGAAGGCCTCTGTGTCCGGGCCACTCGCCCCGGCGCAGACCACGGGCGCGACGAGAGCGAAGGCGGCCGCCAGAACGATGGCCGAGACAATGGTGATCGCGCCGCTCGCCCGGTCACCCACCCAGGCGGTCACGAGCAGCAGCGCGAGAGCAGCGAGCGAGAGCAGTATCTCGGGCGCGATGAGCGCCAGGGACGCAGCGAAATCCATCAGTGCGCTCCCCCATGCGCTTCAAGTTGATCGGATGGGCCAGCGGCCGGAGCGGCTTCGCGGATCACCAGGCGCGAATCCCCTTCGGGAGCGGCACGGGCGATCCGCGCGTCGAGCGCGGCGATATCCTTGCGCATCGGCGCGAGGAAACTTTCGGGGTAGATGCCCATCCACAGCACGCCGAGCGCGATCGGAAGCAGGATCGCCCATTCACGCAGGTTCAGGTCAGGCATCGCGGCGGCATCGGCGTTCTTCTGCTCGCCGAATGCGATGCGGCGATAGAGATAGAGCATATAGGCCGCGCCCAGGATGATGCCGGTGGTGCAGACCGCCGTGACGGTCGTGGACACCTGATAGATGCCGGCAAGGCTCAGGAACTCGGCGACGAAGCCGCTGGTACCGGGTAGGCCGATGCTGGCCATGGTGAAGAGCATGAAGAACAGCGCATAGCGTGGCATGTTGATCGAAAGGCCGCCATAGCGTTCGATCTCGCGGGTATGCAGCCGGTCGTAGATCACGCCGACGCAGAGGAACAATGCGCCCGAGACGAGGCCGTGGCTGAGCATCATGATCATCGCGCCCTCCAGCCCCTGCGGGTTGAAGGCGAACAGGCCGACCGTGACGATCGCCATATGCGCGACCGAGGAATAGGCGATCAGCTTCTTCATGTCGTGCTGGACCAGCGCAATCAGGCTGGTCAGCACCACCGCCGCCATGGACAGGACGAAGATCAGCCAGGCCAACTGCGCGGAGGCTTCGGGGAACATCGGCAGCGAGAAGCGGATGAAGCCATAGCCGCCCATCTTGAGCAGCACGCCCGCCAGGATCACCGAGCCCGCAGTGGGCGCCTGCACATGCGCGTCAGGCAGCCAGGTATGCAGCGGCCACATCGGCATCTTCACGGCGAAGCTGGCGAAGAAAGCCAGCCACAGCCAGGTCTGCGCCTGTGCCGGGAAATCGTAGACCATCAGGCTGGGGATGTACGAAGTGCCTGCCTCGTTCACCATCCAGAACATCGCGATCAGCATCAGCACCGAGCCGAGCAGCGTGTAGAGGAAGAATTTGTAGGCCGCGTAGATGCGGTTATCGCCGCCCCAGATGCCGATGATCAGATACATCGGGATCAGGCCGGCTTCGAAGAAGATGTAGAACAGGAACAGGTCCTGCGCGGCGAAGACGCCGATCATCAGCACTTCCATGAACAGGAAGGTCGCCATGTATTCGCCGACGCGCGACGTGATCGAACTCCAGCTGGCGAGGATGCAGATCGGCATCAGGAAGACGCTGAGCATGATCAGCATCAACGCGATCCCGTCTATCCCCAGCGCATAGCTGAAGCCGGCGAAGATCGGCGCGTTCTCGACAAATTGCCACTGGGCACCGCCGATATCGTAATTGGCCCAGAGCACGATGCCGAGCACAAGATCGATCAGCGTTGCCGCAAGCGCGATCGCGCGTGCCGCTCCCGCATTCACGAAAAGACAGGCAGCCGCACCCAGCAGCGGAACAAGCAGCAGCAGCGAAAGTATCGGAAAGCCCTCCATTACTGCACCATCACCCAGCTGATCGCGGCGACGAGGCCCAGCAGCATGATCAGCGCATAGCTGGTGAGATAGCCGGACTGGATCCGCCTTGCGGCCAGCGTGCCCTTGGCGATTACCCAGGCGGCGCCGTTGGGGCCGAAACGGTCGATGATCCCGACATCGCCCTGGCGCCAGAAAATGCGGCCGAACCAGAAAGCGCCCTTCACGAAGATCAGGTTATAGAGCTCGTCGAAATACCACTTGTTGTAGAGGAAGCGGTAGACCGGGCCGAGCTGTTCGGCCGCCTTGGCCGGGATCGACGTATCCTTGATATAGGCCAGCCAGGCGATGGCGAAGCCGATCAGCATCACGACGGTGGCGGCCAGCTTCACCCACAGCGGCACTTCGTGCATCGCGTGGATCAGGTGCTCGTTATAAGCAATCGAACCGTTCCAGAACGCCTCGCTGTCGATGAAGGCGGGGGTGAACAGAAAGCCTGCGAAGACCGCGCCCAATGACAGCAGGCCCAGCGGCACCAGCATGGTCCAGGGGCTTTCATGCGGGTGATAGCCGCCGGTGCCCGATCCGTGATGCGGGTCCGGCACGGCATGGCTCGCGTCGTGGCCGGCATCCTCCTGCGCGGGCGGATTGGCTCCGTGCGCATCGCCATGTGCCTCATGCGCGTGATGCACCGCATGCTGGATATGCTCGCTCTCGATCCAGCGCGGCTTGCCCCAGAAGGTCAGGAACATCAGCCGCCAGGAATAGAAGCTGGTCAGCAGCGCGGCGAAGGCGCCCAGCCAGAAGGCCGTGCGGCCCATCTCGGTCCCGCTGGCGAATGCCGCCTCGAGGATCGCATCCTTCGAATGGAAGCCCGCGAAGCCCGCGCCGAGCCAGTAGATACCGACGCCGGTGATCGCCAGCGTGCCGGCCATCATCGCCCAGAAGGTGAACGGGATCTGCTTACGCAGCGCGCCGTAATAGCGCATATCCTGCTCGTGATGCATCGCGTGGATCACGCTGCCCGCGCCCAGGAACAGCAGCGCCTTGAAGAAGGCGTGGGTGAAGAGGTGGAACATCGCCGCGCCATAGGCCCCGACGCCCGCGGCGAAGAACATGTAGCCGAGCTGCGAGCAGGTCGAATAGGCGATCACCCGCTTGATGTCCCACTGGGTGGTGCCCACCGTCGCGGCGAAGAAGCAGGTTGCGGCGCCGATGAAGGTGACGAAAGTCAGCGCGGCCGGCGCAGCCTCGAACATCGGCGAAAGGCGGCAGACCATGAACACGCCGGCGGTCACCATGGTGGCGGCATGGATCAGCGCGGAAACGGGAGTCGGCCCCTCCATCGCGTCGGGCAGCCAGGTATGCAGGCCGAGCTGCGCCGACTTGCCCATCGCGCCGATGAACAGCAGCAGGCACAGGATCGTCATCGTGTCGACCCGCATCCCGAGGAAGCCGATCGTCGATGCGCCTTTCATCGCCGGCGCGGCGGCGAGGATCTCGGGGATCGACGTCGTCTGGAATACCAGGAAGGTCCCGAAGATGCCGAGCATGAAGCCGAGATCGCCCACGCGGTTGACCACGAAGGCCTTGATCGCGGCGGCATTGGCGCTGGGCTTGCGGAACCAGAAGCCGATCAGCAGGTAGGAGGCGAGGCCGACCCCTTCCCATCCGAAGAACATCTGGACGAGGTTGTCCGCCGTCACCAGCATCAGCATCGCAAAGGTGAACAGCGAGAGATAGGCGAAGAAGCGCGGCTGATCCGGATCCTCCTCCATATAGCCCCAGCTATAGAGGTGGACGAGCGCGGATACGGTGGTGATCACCACCAGCATCACCGCCGTCAGCGTATCGACGCGTAGCGCCCAGTCGAAGGTCAGATTGCCCGAGTGGACCCATTGCAGCACCGGAACCACGGTTGCCTCGGCTCCGCCCGAGAGAAAGCCCAGGAAAATCGGCCAGCTCAGCAGGCAGGAGACGAACAGCCCGCCGGTCGTGATCAGCTTGGCGGCAGTGCTGCCCAGCGCCCGGTCGCCCAGTCCGGCGACGATGGACGCGAGCAAGGGCAGGAAGACGATGATCAGGATGGAGTTCACTTGCGCGTCCCCTCCGCCTCTATCGTCGCCCCTGCGAAGGCGGAGCGGCCGCTTGCCCTGCGCGAACGATGAAGGAGGGGGATTCCCGCTTTCGCGGGAATGACGGATGACCGACTATACATGCCTTCCCTACCCCTTCATCCGGTTGACGTCGTCGACCGCGATCGTGCCGCGGCCGCGGAAATAGATCACCAGGATCGCAAGCCCGATGGCCGCTTCGCCGGCAGCCACGGTGAGCACGAACATCGCGAAGATCTGCCCCGTCAGGTCGCCCAGGAAAGCGCTGAAGGCGACGAGATTGATGTTCACCGCAAGCAGGATCAGCTCGATCGCCATCAGGATGACGATGATGTTCTTCCGATTGAGGAAAATGCCGAGCACGCCGAGCACGAACAGGATCGAGCTGACGACGACGTAATGTTCGATGCCGATCACAGCTGCACCCCCTTGCCGACTTCAGGCCGTGCATTGACGGTCGACTCCCAGGGGCGGCGGCGGTTCTGCTTCGCGATGTCTTGCCCGCGGGTGTCCTTCCGCTCGCGGTGCGTCAGCACGATCGCGCCAACCATCGCCACCAGCAGGATCAACCCTGCCGTTTCGAACAGGAACAGATAATTGCTGTAAAGCAGCGCGCCGATGCTCTCGATATTGCTCTCGCCGAGCAGAGGTGCAGCCGCTCCGTCAGGGTTGCCGAGCTCCAGCGCACCGGCCTGATAGGCACCGATGCCGAGCACCAGTTCCGCTGCCAGCACCAGGGCGACCGCGAGGCCAAGCGGGAAGTTCTTGACGAAGCCCGCCCGCAACTCGGCGAAATCGATGTCGAGCATCATCACCACGAACAGGAACAGCACCGCGACGGCGCCGACATAGACGATGACGAGCAGCATCGCGATGAACTCCGCGCCCACCAGCACCATCAGCCCGGCGGCATTGAAGAAGCTCAGGATCAGCCACAGGACCGAATGAACCGGGTTGCGTGCCAGGATCACGAAGACCGCGCTCAGGACCGTGATCGCTGCGAACAGGTAAAAGGCGATTGTGTGGATCATCAGCCGATCCTCCCCTCGCAGGGAAGGTGGCAGACGCACAGCGCCTCACCCAGGGGTATCGCCAGCGGCAGAGGGGAGCGCCCCTCCACAGCCCTTCGGTCGGTCCCTCTCCCCCGATGGGGGAGGATCATGATCGTCGAATCCAGCACGCCGCGCCCCTATCTGTATGGCGCATCGGCTTCAAGGTTCGCGGCTATCGCCCGCTCCCACTTGTCCCCGTTCGCCAGCAGCTTGGCCTTGTCGTAGAGCAATTCCTCCCGGGTTTCGGTGGAATATTCGAAGTTCGGCCCCTCCACGATCGCATCCACCGGGCACGCTTCCTGGCAGAAGCCGCAATAGATGCACTTTGTCATGTCGATGTCGTAGCGGGTCGTCCGGCGGCTCCCATCCGCGCGCGGCTCCGACTCGATCGTGATCGCCAGCGCCGGGCAGATCGCCTCGCACAGCTTGCACGCGATGCAGCGTTCCTCGCCATTGGCATAGCGGCGCAGCGCATGCTCGCCGCGGAAACGCGGGGAAAGCGGGTTCTTCTCGAACGGATAGTTGATCGTCGCCTTGGGCTTGAAGAAGTACTTCAGGGTCAACCAGTGAGCCTGGATGAACTCCCACAAGGTGAAGGATCTGACGAGATGGGCAATGCTCATACACCGAACCTCGTAAACATCAGCCAGCCCGAGACGAGCACCACGAAAGCGAGGCTGAGCGGCAGGAAGACCTTCCATCCAAGCCGCATGAGCTGGTCGTAGCGGAACCGCGGAACGGTCGCCTTCACCCAGCTGAAGATGAAGAAGAACAGGAAGATCTTGGCGAACAGCCAGAGCCATCCCGGAATGAAATACAGGAACCCGATTTCCAGCGGCGGCAGCCATCCGCCGAAGAACAGCACGGCATTGAGCGTGCACATCAGCAGGACGTTGGCATATTCGCCTAGCCAGAAAAGCGCGAAGCTCATGCTGGAATATTCGGTCTGGTAGCCAGCGACGAGCTCGCTTTCCGCCTCGGTCAGGTCGAAGGGCGTACGGGCCGTTTCCGCCAGCGAGGAAATCAGGAACATCACCCACAGCGGGAACAGCAGCAGGTTGAACGCAAAGCCGTTGACCAGGCCGAGCCCGTGCCCGCGCTGCGCCTCGATGATGCCGTTCAAATTGAAGGTGCCGGCCCACAGCACCACACAGATGAGGATGAAGCCAATAGAGACTTCATAGGAGATCATCTGAGCTGCGGCCCGCATCGCGCTGAAAAACGGGTATTTGGAGTTTGAAGCCCAACCGGAAATCACGACCCCGTAAACGCCCAGCGAACTGATCGCCAGGATGTAGAGCAGGCCGACATTGATGTCCGCCAGCACCGCGCCCGAATTGAACGGAATCACCGCCCAAGCCAGCAACGCCACGGTGAAGGTGATGATCGGAGCGATCAGGAACAGGCCCTTGTTCGAGGCCGAGGGAATGATCGTTTCCTGCAGGAACACCTTCAGCCCGTCGGCAAAGCTCTGCAGCAAGCCGAAAGGTCCGACCACGTTGGGGCCGCGCCGTAGCGCCATTGCCGCCCAGATCTTGCGGTCGACATAGATGATCATCGCGACTGCCAGCATCAGCGGCAGCGCGATCAGCAGGATGCCGGCGATGGTCGCGGTAAACCACGCCCATTCGAGACTCATGCCGAGCGACTGGAAGAAGGAGGTCATGCCCTGCTCTCCACTTCACCGTCATGCTGAACGTGTCTCAGCATCCATCCATCCTCATTGACCGGAGCGATCCGGAAACGCGGACCCGGAAACGAGTTCAGGGTGACAAACGCTGTGCGAAGGGTCGCCCTCATTCCGCAGCCTCCGCCAGATCTTCACCGTGAAGCAGTTCGGCGGAGCAACGCTGCATCACCGCACTGGCCCGCGCGATCGGATTGGTGAGGTAGAAGTCCTTGATTGGATAGGTGATCTCACCCGAGGCCTTGAGCTCGCCCTTGGGCAGCTCGGAACCGTAATTTGCCAGCCCTTCCTCGCCCAGCGCGGGCACTTCGGCGATCATCGCGGCCTGCAGTTCGGCGAAGCTGTCGAACCCCACCGAAACCCCCAGCGCATCCGCCAGCGCGCGCAGGATCGTCCAGTCCTCACGCGCATCGCCCGGCGCGAATACGGCCTTGTCCGCGAATTGCACGCGGCCTTCCGTGTTCACATATGTCCCGGCTTTCTCGGTATAGGCGGCGGCCGGCAGGATGATATCAGCTGCGTGCGCGCCCTTGTCGCCGTGGTGGCCGATATAGACCTTCAGACTGTCCGCGAAGGCAGCGAAATCCACCTCGTCGGCTCCCAGCGCGAGCAGCACGGCCGGCTTGGCCTTCACGAGATCGGCAATCCCGCCCTTCTGCGCGAAGCCGAGCATCAGCGCGCCCATCCGGGCCGCCGAGAAGTGAAGCACATTGAAGCCGTTCCACCCTTCCCGCACCATGTTGAATTTGTCGGCCAGAGCCAGGGCAGCACCATGCGCGCCCGCGACAATACCGCCGCCGCCCAGGATGATCGCCGGCCGCTCGGCACCGGAAAGCGCGTCTGCGACCTCCGTGGGGAGATCGCCCAGCACCGACACGTCCGCGCCGAGGAACGTTGCGGGATAGGTCGTCTCCCATTCCGGGCCGACGATAAAGACGCGCGCGCCATGCTTGGCCGCCTTGCGCAGCCGCGCATTGAGAAGCGGTGCTTCCCAGCGGATATGGCTGCCGACGATCAGGATCACGTCGGCCTTTTCGATTCCCGCGAAGGTGGAATTGAAATTCACTGCCGCAAGGTTCGAGACATCGTAATCCATGCCGGTCTGCCGGCTCTCGATCAGCGTGGAGCCGAGCGCGCCGAGCAGCTTCTTCGCCGCGAACATGGTCTCGCAATCGAGCAAGTCCCCCGCGACGGCCGCCACCCCCGCGCCCTTGGCGCGCTTATAGGCGCTGGCGATGGCACCGAATGCCTCGTTCCAGCTCGCGGGGAGCAGCTTGCCCGACTGCTGGCGGATCCAGACCTGGTCAAGCCGACGGCGGGTGAGCCCATCCACCTGATAGCGCGCCTTGTCGCTGATCCACTCCTCGTTCACGTCGTCATTGATGCGCGGCAACGCACGCATCACTTCGCGCCCGCGGGAATCGACGCGGATATTCGCCCCCATCGCATCGGAAACGTCGATCGAAAGCGTCTTCTTGAGCTCCCAGGGCCGGGCTTCGAACGCATAGGGCCTGCTGGTGAGCGCGCCGACCGGGCAGAGATCGATCACATTGGCCGAGAGCTCGTGCTTGGCCGCCTGCTCGAGATAGGTCGTGATCTGCATGTTTTCGCCGCGATAGAGCGCGCCGATCTCATCCACGCCCGCGATCTCCTCCGAAAACCGGATGCAGCGGGTGCAATGGATGCAGCGGGTCATGATCGTCTTGATCAGCGGGCCCATATATTTCTCGGTCACCGCGCGCTTGTTTTCCTCGTAGCGCGAGGCGCCGCGGCCATAGACCAGGCTCTGGTCCTGCAGGTCGCATTCGCCGCCCTGATCGCAGATCGGGCAATCGAGCGGATGGTTGATGAGGAGGAACTCCATCACCCCTTCGCGAGCGGTCTTGACCATCTCGCTATCGGTGCGGATTTCCTGGCCGTCGCTGGCGGGCAGCGCGCAGCTCGCCTGCGGCTTGGGCGGCCCGGGCTTCACTTCCACCAGACACATCCGGCAGTTACCAGCGATACTTAAACGCTCATGGTAACAGAAGCGCGGGATTTCCTTGCCCGCGGCTTCGCAGGCCTGGAGCACGGTAGCGCCAGCCGGGACTTCGACTTCGATGCCATCTACGGTGAGCTTAGGCATTATTCGGCGGCCTCCATGACATCGCCCGTCCGCTCTGCGATCCGCCGCTCCAGCTCAGGGCGGAAGTGGCGGATCAAGCCCTGGATCGGCCAGGCCGCGGCGTCGCCCAGGGCGCAGATCGTGTGGCCTTCCACCTGCTTGGTCACCTGCTGCAGCATGTCGATCTCCTCGACCGCGGCATCGCCGGTCCGCAGACGCTCCATCACGCGCCACATCCAGCCCGTGCCTTCGCGGCACGGCGTGCACTGGCCGCAGCTCTCATGCATGTAGAAATGGGAGATACGGCTGATCGCGCGGACGACATCGGTGGACTTGTCCATCACGATAACGCCCGCGGTGCCGAGCCCGGAGCCGAGCTCCTTGAGACCGTCGAAATCCATCGGCGCGTCCATGATCTGCTCCGCGGGGACCAGCGGAACCGAGGAACCGCCCGGGATGACCGCCAGCAGATTGCCCCACCCGCCGCGGATGCCGCCGCAATGCTTCTCGATCAGCTCGCGGAAGGGGATGCTCATCGCCTCTTCCACGACGCAGGGCTTCTCGACATGGCCGCTGATCTGGAAGAGCTTGGTGCCCTTGTTGTTCTCGCGCCCAAAGCTGGCGAACCACGAAGCGCCGCGCCGCATGATCGTGGGGGCGACCGCGATGCTCTCAACGTTGTTGACCGTGGTCGGGCAGCCATAGAGGCCCGCGCCGGCCGGGAATGGCGGCTTGAGCCGGGGCTGGCCCTTCTTGCCCTCCAGGCTCTCGATCATCGCGGTTTCTTCGCCGCAGATATAAGCGCCCGCGCCGCGATGGACGAAGACATCGAAATCGTAGCCGGAGCCGGCGGCGTTCTTGCCTAGCAGGCCTGCCTCATAGGCTTCGGCGACCGCGGCGAAGAGCGTCTCCGCCTCGCGGATGAACTCGCCCCGGATATAGATATAGGCCGCACGCGCGCGCATCGCGAAGCCGGCGACCAGCGCGCCTTCGATCAGCTTGTGCGGATCGTGGCGGAGGATCTCGCGATCCTTGCAGCTTCCCGGCTCGGATTCGTCGGCATTGATGACGAGGAAGCTCGGCCGGGGATTGCCCGCCGCGTCCTTCGGCGGCTCCTTGGGCATGAAGCTCCACTTCATGCCGGTGGGGAAGCCTGCCCCGCCCCGCCCGCGCAGGCCGGACGCCTTGATTTCCTCGATGATGGCGTCCTGCCCCCGGGCGAGGATCGCCTTGGTATCGTCCCAGTCGCCGCGCGCCTGAGCAGCCTTCAGGCCCCAGTCCTGGAAGCCGTAAAGATTGGTGAAGATGCGGTCCCGATCAGCGAGCATGATCTACCATTCCCCCCGGTAATCGTGGTTTTCGGAGACCATTTCCTTCAGCGTCGTCGGCCCGCCGAGCGGTTCCGAGGTGTGACGCCCGGGCTCCTGCGTACCCTCCTTCGGCTGGCGGCCCGCAGCAAGCTCGTCGAGGATGTAATCGAGCCGCTCGGCCGTCAGATCCTCGTAATTGCCGTCATTGATCTGCACCATCGGAGCGGTCGCGCAATTGCCCATGCATTCGACTTCGGTAAGCGTCCAGAGGCCATCCTCCGTGGTGTGGCCCTTCTTCATCCCGCGCTTGTAGCAGGCGTCCAGCAGGTCGTCCGAGCCGCGCAGCATGCAGGGCGTGGTGCCACAGACCTGTACATGGAAGCGGCCGACCGGCACGAGGTTGTACATCGTGTAGAAGGTGGCGACCTCGAGCACGCGGATGACCGGCATGTCGAGGTAAGCCGCGACGAATTCCATCACCGGGATCGGCAACCAGCCCTGGGTGTTCGTCTCCGCGCCGACCTGCCGCTGGGCGAGGTCGAGCAGCGGCATCACCGCACTCCTCTGCCGCCCTTCGGGATAGCGCGCGACGATCTCCTTCGCCTTGACCGCATTCTCCTCGGTCCAGGTGAAATTGCCCCAGCGCGAGCGCAGCTCCGGCGTGTCGGGTTCGATATGACGCTCAGCCACGCGAATTCCTCCGCTCGATGCAGCGTAAACAGGTCGCCCTCACCGGTCACACTCCCCGAACACAATATCCATCGCGCCCAGAATCGCGGTCGCGTCGGGCAGCATGTGCCCCTTGGCCATGAATTCCATCGCCTGCAGGTGGCTGAAGGCGGTCGGGCGGATCTTGCAGCGATAGGGCTTGTTGCTGCCGTCGCTGACCAGATAGACGCCGAATTCGCCCTTCGGGCTCTCCGTGGCGACGTAAACTTCGCCCGCAGGCACATGAAAGCCTTCGGTGTAGAGCTTGAAGTGGTGGATCAGCGCTTCCATCGATTGCTTCATCTCGCCCCGCTTGGGCGGTGCGACCTTGCGATCCAGGCTCTGCACCGGGCCGTCGGGCATTTCGCGCAGACACTGCTTGATGATCCTCGCCGACTGGCGGACTTCCTCGACCCGGACCATCATCCGGTCGTAGCAGTCGCCATTGGTGCCGACCGGGATCTCGAAATCCATCCGGTCATAGACATCGTAGGGCTGGCTCTTGCGCAGGTCCCACGGCAGGCCGGCGGCGCGGATCATCGGGCCAGAGAAACCCCAGGCGAGGGCGTCTTCCTTGCTGACCTTGGCGATGTCCACATTGCGCTGCTTGAAGATGCGATTGTCGATGACCAGGCTCATCGCATCCTCGAACAGTTCGGGCAGGCGCGTGTCGACCCAGTCGCCGATATCGGTGAGGAGCTTGAGCGGCACGTCTTCATGCACCCCGCCGGGGCGGAACCACGCCGCATGCATCCGCGCGCCAGAGGCGCGCTCATAGAAGTTCATGCAGTCTTCACGCAGCTCGAAAAGCCACAGGTTCGGCGTCATCGCGCCCACGTCCATCACGTGGCTGCCGATGTTGAGCATGTGGTTCTTGATGCGCGTAAGCTCTGCAAACAGGACGCGCAGATATTGCGCCCGCAACGGCACCTCGAGGTTCAGCAGTTTCTCGACGGCGAGCACGTAAGAGTGTTCCATGCACATCGGGCTGCAGTAATCGAGGCGATCGAAATAGGGCAGCGCCTGAAGATAGGTCTTGTGCTCGATCAGCTTTTCGGTGCCGCGGTGAAGCAGGCCGACATGCGGATCGACCCGCTCGATGATCTCGCCGTCCAGTTCCATCACCAGGCGCAGCACGCCATGCGCTGCCGGATGCTGCGGCCCGAAATTGATCGTGTAATTGCTGATCGAGCCGCCTTCGGTGGTCAGCGACTCTTCCTGAACCAGGCCGGCCATCAGCTGTCTCCGTCCTTGTCGGTCTGCGTTGCGGGCTTGGTGTCACGCCCGGCCTTCTTGCGCGGCTTGCGCGCGGGGCGGCTTTCGGTCGGCTCGGGTGCGCCGCTATCCTTCTTCGCCGTCCGCTTCTGCGCAGGGGAACCATTGGTCCGCTTCTTCGCGGCTTCCTTGTTCGTCTTCTCGCCAGCGCCGGTATCCGAAGACTTCTCCGTCGTCTTCTTTTCCTCGGCGGGAGAGGTCGTGGCCTTCTCGTCACCCGCTAGGACGTAATCCGCGCCTTCCCATGGGCTCATGAAATCGAAGCTGCGGAACTCCTGTGGGAGCCGGACCGGCTCGTAGACAACGCGCTTTTCCTCTTCGGAATAGCGGAGCTCCTGATAGCCGGTGAGCGGGAAATCCTTGCGCTGCGGGTGTCCCTCGAAGCCGTAGTCTGTGAGGATCCGGCGAAGGTCGGTATTCCCTTCGAACAGGACACCGTACATGTCGAACACTTCGCGTTCGAGCCAGCCCGCGACCGGCCACAGCCCGGTGACGGTGGGGACCGGCGTATCCGCCGCTGCTCGGCATTTCACCATGATGCGGTGGTTCTTCGTCAACGAGAGCAGCATATAGACGACCTCGAACCGCTCCTCGCGTCCCGGATAGTCGGCTCCCGCGATTTCCATCAATTGCTGATATTCAAACCGGTCGCGCAGCAGGCGGAGCACGTCCTCGATCTTCTCGCGTTCGACGCCCAGCACGATTTCGCCATGCTCTTCCTTGGCATGGAACAGCATGTCGCCGAGCGCCGTCGCAAGCTGATCGGCGATCCCATCGATCTGTGCGATCTTCGGAGCGGAGTGAAGCACAGTAGCCATCTAGCGCTCTATTGTCCCCACCCGGCGGATCTTCCGCTGGAGTTGCATCACGCCGTAAAGCAGCGCCTCTGCCGAAGGCGGACAGCCGGGCACATAGATGTCGACCGGCACGATCCGGTCGCAACCGCGGACCACCGAATAGCTGTAATGGTAATAGCCGCCGCCATTGGCGCAGCTTCCCATCGAGATCACATATTTGGGATCCGACATCTGGTCATAGACCTTGCGCAGCGCTGGAGCCATCTTGTTGCACAGCGTGCCGGCGACGATCATCACGTCGCTCTGGCGCGGGCTAGCGCGAGGGGCGGCGCCAAAGCGCTCCATGTCATAACGCGGCATGTTGACGTGGATCATCTCCACCGCACAGCACGCAAGGCCGAAAGTCATCCACCACAGGCTTCCGGTGCGGGCCCATTGGAAAAGTTCTTCCGTCGAGGTGACAAGGAAGCCCTTGTCCGAGACTTCTGCGTTGAGGCCATCGAAGAATGCCTGGTCGGGCTGTGTCACTTCTCCGGCTCTGGGGGGCTGGATCACTCCCATTCGAGCGCTCCCTTCTTCCAGGCGTAGGCAAGGCCAACCACCAGTTCAAACAGGAAAATCATCATGGTTATCCAACCTGGCCATCCGGTCAGGTCAAGGCTGACCGCCCACGGAAACAGGAATGCCGCTTCGAGATCGAAAATGATGAACAGGATCGCCACCAGGTAGAAGCGCACGTCGAATTGGCTGCGCGGATCCTCGAAGGCCGGAAAACCGCATTCATATTCGCTCAGCTTTTCCGCGTCCGGATTATGCGCACCGGTCAGCCGGGCGACGCCCATGGGCAGGAAGACGAACGCAGCGGAAAGGCCCAGTGCGATCACAAGGAAGATCAGGATCGGCAGATATTCGGACAGATCGACCACACATGATTCCCGAAAGAGTCGGTTTGAGTTCGGGCGCCTCTAGGCCCTGAGCATTCGGACTGCAAGGCCGGGACAACTCCAAGAACGCGTGGCTTCGCGGTCAGTTCACCCGATGCGCGCCGACACGGGCGCCACAGCCGGGGCCATGCGTACAGATCGCGCCGGTGCCGCGAGATTGATTTCGCCGCAGTGCAACATTACGATCCTCCTTACGCCCCCTGTTGCCGCTCGATGAAAGGCCTCCTTCGCCATGACCGCATTCTCCGCAAACGATCCGATCGTCATACTTTCCTACGCACGCACGCCGATGGGGGGCATGCAAGGCGCGCTCGCAGATGCGGCCGCGACCGATCTCGGCGCGACAGCGGTCAAGGCAGCCGTAGAGCGCGCGGGCGTTTCGGGCGAAGACGTCGAGCGCATCTATATGGGCTGCGTTCTGCCGGCCGGACTTGGCCAAGCGCCTGCGCGTCAGGCGGCGCTGAAGGCCGGCCTGCCGAAATCGGTGCAGGCAACCACGGTCAACAAGGTATGCGGCTCCGGCATGCAGACCGTCATCATGGGCTCCGAAGCGCTCGCTGTCGGTTCGGCTGATATGATCGTCGCGGGAGGAATGGAGAGCATGACAAATGCGCCCTATCTTCTGAAGAAGCATCGTTCCGGCGCGCGGCTCGGCCATGATACTGCTTACGATCACATGTTCCTCGACGGGCTGGAGGACGCCTATGAAGCGGGGGCATCGATGGGCGCCTTCGCACAGGACACCGCCAACGAATATCAACTCACCCGCACCGCAATGGACGATTATTCGATCGAGTCCCTGCGCCGCGCCAACGCCGCAATCGAAAGCGGTGCCTTCGCCGACGAAGTGGTGCCAGTGACGATATCTGGCCGCCGGGGCGAGACAGTGGTGGATACGGACGAGCAGCCCGGCAGGGGTCGGCCCGAGAAGATTCCGGAACTGCGCCCCGCTTTTGCCAAAGACGGCACGATAACGGCGGCAACGTCCAGCTCGATTTCGGACGGCGCCGCGGCCATCGTCATCACGCGCGAGAGCGTGGCGCGGGAGAAGGGGCTGACCCCGATCGCGAAAGTCGTCTCGATGGCCGCCCATGCGCATGATCCGCGCCAGTTCACCACCGCACCTATCGGAGCGATCCAGAAGGCGCTTTCAAAGGCGGGTTGGGGGGTCGAGGATGTCGACCTGTTCGAAGTGAATGAGGCTTTTGCCTGCGTCGCAATGTTTGCGATGCATGATCTCGGCATTCCGCACGAGAAGCTCAACGTGAACGGCGGCGCGACAGCACTGGGTCACCCGATCGGCGCGAGCGGCACGCGGATCATCGTGACGCTGCTCAATGCGCTCAAGAACCAGGGCAAGCGCAAAGGAGTCGCCAGCCTCTGCATCGGCGGCGGCGAGGGAACCGCGGTCGCGCTCGAAATGATCTAGCTCGCCAGCTGCTGTCTCTAGGGGGCGCCCGCCCCCCACAGCCGCGACTGGTCGACCCAGCCCCGGTGGCCTTCGACGTCCAATTCGCACCAGCCCGTCTCGCAATCGCCGAGCTTGCCAATCACTCCCGGCTCAAGATGCCAGAGCAGGCGGCCTTCGCGCCCCGGGGAATCGCGCATGTCGGCAAGCCCCTCCCCAATGACGATCGCCGTCTGCTCCCGACTCAGCAGGCGCGCAGCGATCCAGCCTTCGGCCCCGTCCGGGTCCTGCACCAACCGCCAGCCATTCTTGATCCGCAGGACCTTCACCGGCAGATCTTCCCGCTGATAGACCCAGTCGATCGCATATTCGCCACTGGGGCCGACGCGCATGTTTACCTTGTCCGCCCGTAGCGACGCCCAATAGGGAGTTTCCCGCAGTTGCGCCAACGCAGGTTGGCACAGCAGGAACGACCCGGCGACTGTCAGGAGCATGGTGGCGAAGCGCATGCCGGATCCATAGCTCTCACGCCCGACACGCTTCAAGGTGCAACGGCGGCTTGACCACCGGGATGCTCCATAATAGCGGGCGCCCATGGCAACAGACACCCAAAGTTCGCGCCGCATCAACGGCAAACCCCGCGTCATCGTCACTCGCCGCCTGCCAACAGTGGAGCCAAGGATGGCCGAGCTGTTCGATGCGGTGATCAATACCGAAGACAAGCCGTTCTCCCGCAGCGATCTGATCGCGGCGATGCAGGATTGCGACGTGCTCGTTCCCTGCGTGACCGACAAGATCGACGCGGAAGTGGTTGCCCGCGCGGGCGATCGCCTGGGCCTGATCGCCAATTTCGGCGCTGGCGTCGACCATCTCGACCTTGCCGCATGCCAGGCGCGCAAGATCATGGTGACCAATACGCCCGGCGTGTTCACCGAAGACACGGCGGACATCACCATGGCCCTGATACTGGCAGCCAGCAGGCGCGTGGCCGAAGGCATCCACATGATCGCCGATGGCAAATGGACGGGCTGGACTCCTACTGCACTGCTCGGCCACAGCCTGCGGGGCAAGATCCTCGGCATTGCAGGAATGGGCCGCATCGGACAGGCGCTGGCGCACCGCGCGCGCGCGTTCGGCATGCAGATCGTCTACAACAACCGCCGCCGCCTGCCCGACGCGCTGGAGACCATTCTTGGCGCGCGCTACGAACCCGATCTCGACGCCCTGATCGCCAATTCCGATTATTTCTCGATCAACTGCCCGGCGACCGAGGAGACCCGCGGGCTGCTCTCCGCAAAGCGTATCGCTTCGATGAAGCCGGACGCGTACGTGATCAATACCGGGCGCGGGGATCTGATCGACGAAGATGCTCTGATCACGGCCCTAGAAAGCGGACATCTTTCCGGAGCGGGTCTCGACGTGTTCATGAACGAGCCGCAGGTGGACCCCCGCCTCGCGCGGCTGCCAAACGTCGTCGCCCTTCCCCATCTCGGCAGCGCGACGATCGAAGGCCGCACGGCGGCCGGGGAGAAGATCATCGCCAACATCCAGTCCTGGGCCGATGGGCATTCCCCGCCCGACCGCGTGGTTGTTGGCCTAGCCTGACGGCCCGGACGCGACCCGCCAATGCGGAGAGGGACTGGAATTGCCAGGAAGCTGCACTAGATCATAACTGAACCAGCGCAGGAGAATGGCATGAAGGGATTTGTCGATAATATCGAAAAGCTCACGGTCGAGAACGAGGATTTTCGCCGTGTTCTCTATACCGGCCACAATCTCCAGCTCGTTCTGATGACGATCCGCCCCGGCGAAGAGATCGGGGAGGAAGTCCATGACGATCGCGACCAGTTCTTCCGCGTCGAATCCGGCAAGGGCACGATCACGATCGATGGGGTGGCGCATCAGGTGGAAGACGATGACGCGGTCATCGTTCCGCAGGGCGCACGCCACAACGTCGCCTGCTCGGGTGACGAACCGCTCAGGCTCTACACCATCTACGGCCCGCCCGAGCATATCGATGGGACCGTGCACAAGACCTGTGAGGAAGCCAGCTCCGCGCATGAGCATTTCGACGGCAAGACCACCGAATGACCGGCGCAGGAGCACGGCCGCCCTTCCCGCCCTTCACGGCCGAGACAGCTGCCCAGAAGGTTCGGGGAGCCGAGGACGCTTGGAATTCGAAGGACCCAGAGAAGGTTTCGCTCGCCTACACGGAAGACAGCGAATGGCGCAATCGAGCCGAGTTCATCCGCGGGCGAGCCGAGATCGTGGCGTTCCTTACGCGTAAATGGGCGCGCGAGCTCGATTATCGGCTGATCAAGGATGTGTGGGCCTTCGAAGGCAGCCGCATCGCAGTGCGGTTCGCCTATGAATGGCACGACGATTCCGGCCAGTGGTACCGCTCATATGGCAACGAGAATTGGGACTTCGACGATGCAGGGCTGATGCGCCGCCGCATCGCGTCGATCAATGATCTTCCGATCGCAGAGGCGGAACGCAAGTTTCACTGGCCCGCCGAGCGCCGGCCGGACGAGCATCCCGGGCTGGACGAGCTGGGACTCTGAAGGAGGGAGCCGCCGCCGGCGGCTCCGTCCGCACTCAATCGCCGGTCAGGATCCTGTCGACCAGTTCCTTCACGGTCGGCGTGAAGTTGTTCGAATAAAACGGATCCTGCTTGAAGCGGTAAGCGGCATGGCCCGCGAACATCAGGTTCTGGTCCACATCACCGCCATGCGCGATATCCTGCAGCGTCTTCTGAATGCAGAAGCTGCGCGGGTCCGCGAGCCGGCCGGTCGTGTAGTCGTCATGATCCTTCCACGAGGAAAATCCGCAATGTGAGAGGCAGCCCATGCAGGCGGCCTGGTCCTCGCGAATTTCGTTCCGTTCTTCAGGGGTGACGAACACCACCGTGTCGTCGGGCGTCTTCAGCGCTTCGGTGAAGCCCTGCACCACCCAATTGCGCGCCCGTTCGCGGTCTTTCGGCGCAACCCAGAAATTCTTGCCCTTCACTCCAACGTCGAGCTGCACCGTGTGCTCGCCCGCTTCGACACGCGAATAGGGTATCTGGCGATCGCTGCGCGCCTCCAGATTGCGGAGGAACGGATTGCGCACAGCCGAGCTGTAGAAGCCCGTCGGCGAAAAGCGGTGAAGCAGCACGTCGCCCGGCTCCAGGTCCCGCAAGCGATCCTTCCACTGCTGCGGAATGGGGCTTTCATGCGTGAGCAGCGGCCGTGTGCCGAACTGGAAGGCAATCTGGCCCAGATCAGGGTTGTCGATCCAGTCGTTCCACTCGCGCAGATACCAGACGCCGCCCGCCATCACGATCGGAACATCGTCCGAGATGCCTTCGGCGCGCATCGTGTCGCGCACTGCCTTCACCCGCGGATAGGGATCTTCCGGCTTTTCCGGATCCTCGGCATTGGAAAGGCCGTTATGGCCGCCGGCGAGCCACGGATCTTCATAGACAACGGCGGCCATCAGCTCGCTGACCTTGTGGTAGGAACGCTTCCACAATGCGCGGAAGGCTCTCGCAGAGCTGATGATGGGCAGGTAATCCACATTGAAGCGGGCCGCGATCTCGGCCAGCTTGTAAGGCATGCCTGCGCCGCAGGTGACGCCGGTCACCAGCCCGCGTGTCTTTTCGAGCACACCCTCCAGCACGGCCTGCGCCCCGCCCATTTCCCACAGCACGTTGATATTGATCGCACCCCTGCCACTCGCAATGTCGTAGGCGCGCTTGACCTGCTCCACCGCGCCGTCAATGGCGTAGCGAACCAGCTGATCGTGGCGATCCCTGCGCGTGAGCTGATCATATATCTGCGGAATGATCTTGCCTTCCGCATCGTATGAATCGGCGTTTACGGCGCTGACGGTACCAATGCCGCCGGCAGCCGCCCATGCGCCCGAGCTGGCGTGGTTAGTCGCCGAGACGCCCTTCCCGCCCTCGATCAGCGGCCACACTTCGCGGCCGCCATAGCGGATTGGCCGTATTCCTTTGAAATCCATGTGCGTCCCTAATTAACCTGCCGCGCTCAAGCCTCTGGATTTTCTTCGGCTTCACCCGGCTGGCGGCAGGGTTCTATCTCGTGTGGCTCCGGTCTTTTCCCAACCGCCTCGAATTGCGCGTAATAGCCAGCCAGTTCCGGTTTACGAACAAATTCGACCAGGCGAAAGCCCACTTGTCCAAATTCGCAAAAAAGCAGACGCGGATTGATCCCATGCTGGTCCGCCGGGCGATCGACATCGACGACGATAACTTGCCCGCCCGGACGCAATGCCGGGCGCATTCTCCACAGGAACGCGTAAGGTTCGGCGACTTCGTGATACATATGGACCAGGAAGATGCGATCGAAGCTGTTTTCTGGGAGTCGCGGATCGTCTTCCGCTCCCAGCTTGATCGATACATTGTCGAGCCGCTCGCGCTCCACCCGGCTGCCTAGCCGCTTGATCGCCGCCTCGTCGATATCCTGAGCCAGCACGCGCCCGCTTGCCCCAACGCGGCCGGCAAGACGCACCGTGTAGTAGCCGTCTCCCGCACCAATATCCGCTACGGTCATGCCCGGCTGCAGATTGGCGAGATCCATCACCGTCTCCGCCTCCCGCCGATCGTCGCGCGCCTGTTCGCTCGAGATGCTGTTGCTCGCCATATCGGAAACCGGACGATAGGCGCGCGGGAAATCGCGCGCCGTGTCCGGACGATCGTCACCGCTGGAGAGGAGGTCGCAGCCAGAGAGCGCCAGCAGCGCGGCAAGGCAAAGCACCGCGCGAGCTGTCATTCCACATCCTCCACTTCGACCTTTTCGCCGGTGACGCGTTGCGCAAGAGCCGCGGCGATGAAATCATCGATGTCGCCGTCGAGAACGTCGCCCGGCGATGTGGAGGTCGCGCCGGTCCGCAGATCCTTCACCAGCTGATACGGCTGAAGCACGTAAGACCGGATCTGGTGCCCCCAGCCGATTTCCGTCTTGGCTTCGTACTCGCCGCTCGCTTCGGCTTCGCGCCGGGCCAACTCCGCCTCGTAGAGCCGCGCCTTGAGCATGTTCATTGCGGTTGCACGGTTCTTGTGCTGCGAACGGTCGTTCTGGCTCGCAACCACGATCCCGGTGGGCACGTGGGTAATGCGGACTGCGGAATCGGTAGTGTTGACGTGCTGACCGCCCGCGCCGGAGGCGCGATAGGTATCGATCTTGAGATCGCTCTCATTGATGTCGATCTCAATGTCGTCATCGATCACCGGATAAACCCAGACGCTCGAGAAGCTGGTGTGGCGGCGCGCCGAGCTGTCATAGGGGCTGATCCGGACGAGACGGTGCACGCCGCTCTCCGTCTTGGCGTAGCCGTAGGCGTTTTCGCCCTTCACGAGCAGCGTGGCCGACTTGATTCCGGCCTGGTCGCCAGCGTGGTAGTCCACTACCTCGACCTTGTAGCCGTGCCTTTCCGCCCAGCGCGAATACATCCGCTGGAGCATTTCGGCCCAATCCTGGCTCTCGGTGCCGCCCGCCCCCGCGTGAATTTCCAGATAGGCATCGTTGGCATCGGCCTCACCCGCCAGCAATGCCCCGACCTTGTCCGCGTCCGCGCGTTCCGCGAGCTTCTGCAGCGCGTCCAGCCCCTCCTTGATCGTTTCCTCATCGTCCTCGGCTTCACCGAGCTCGATGAATTCGATCGCGTCCGCCATTTCCGCACTGATTTCGTTGACGGTGCCGATTGAGGCTTCCAGGCGGCGACGCTCGCGCATGACCTGCTCCGCCTGCCTCGGATCGTCCCACAGCGTCGGGTCCTCGACCCGCGCGTTGAGCTCTTCCAGCCGGCGAAGGGCGCGATCCCAGTCCAGCGACCGGCGCACAAGCGCCAGCGCTGCTTCGATCCGGTCAATATTGGCCTGCCCTTCGGCACGCATGACGATGCTCTCCGCTACTATGCGGCCCGCTTAGCGGAAGGCTCACGATTGTAAAGGAGGGCGCGCGAAGCCTATTTAGCGGCCTTGAGCTGCTTCACCTTGGCCAGAGTCATGCTCACGTGATTACGCCAGTCGAGCTCCGAATGGGCCAGCTTGATCTTGCCGTCCTGTCCGATAACGTAGCTCGTCCGGTCAGAAAGTCCGGTGTCTTTTCCGTCACGAACGAAGGCCACATCGTAAGAGCGGATCACGGAGCTGCTGGCGGTGGCAACGGGGAATTTATCGCGGCATTCCTCTGTCGAAAAGCGCTTCAGCGTCGGCAAGTCGTCCGCCGACATACCCACCACACTGGCCCCTGCGGCCTCGAACTCGTCCATCGCCTCCGCGAAAGCGTTGGCTTCCAGCGTGCACCCCTGCGTGAACGCCTTGGGGAAGAAATACAGCACGACCGGCCCCTTCTTGAGCGCGCTTTGAAGCTCGAAGCTGAAGTCCTTGCCTGCAAGGGCCCCCTTCGTCGTGAAATTCGGTGCGGCAGTCCCCACCGGCAATTCCGCGCTCGCAGCACTCGATAGGCCGAGAAGCGCAGCAATTGCTGCGGCACTGGCAATCAGGCGATTACTGGTCATCATCACATCTCCCGCTTCCGGGAACAATGTCGGCGGCTCAATAGAGTCCGCCTTGCTCCTCGGCGAAATTCCTCGGCACGTCGGCTTGCTCCGCATTACGCAGCGCCGCCGCTTGCTCGCGCCGCCTGAGCTGCGCGATCACCATATCACGAAGCTGATCGACTTCATCCTGCAGCACGGCGCGGCGCGGCTCGGTGTCAGGCTTGAAGGCCTCCCAGATAACGTCGGCCCTCGGTTCGTCGCTCGGCCAGCCGCCGAATACGCGGGTTCCTGTCCGCCGGTCGATCCGGACCATGCGGATGCCCTCCGGCGCAAGGAATGGGCGCCCACTCCAGCGGTCGCGGCTGTCCTTCACGAACTGCTTGAAGATAGGGGCCGCCAGCGTCCCGCCCTGCGCGTAGCCACCAAGATTCCGCGGAGAGTCGTAGCCAAGATAGACACCGGCGACGATATCCGGCGAACCACCGACGAACCAGACATTGGTCGGACCGCTGGTGGTGCCGGTCTTCCCGAACAAGGGAAAGCCGAGATCACGCAGGACGACGGCGGTTCCGCGCTGCACCACGCCAGTGAGCATGTAGACGACCTGAAAGGCCGTGCGCGCGTCGATCACCTGCTTGCCGGCCTGCCGGAAACGCGGCATCGGCTTGCCGTCCCACTCAGCCATGTTACAGCCGGTACATTCCCGCTTGTCGGCGCGCCAGATAACCTTGCCGTGACGATCCTGGACGAAATCGATCATCGTGGGCTCGTGCTGAAGCCCGTGGTTTACCAGCGTCGAATAGGCGTTGACCATGTTGAGCACGGTCGTGTCGCCTGCGCCCAGTGCGATCGCGGGATAGGGCTTGTAATCGCCGATACCCACGCGCTTGATCGTCTTGACCACGTTCTCCATGCCCGCATCCATGGCGACATGGATGGTCATGAGGTTGCGCGATTGCTCCAGCCCCCAGCGCATCGTGTGTTCGCCCGAGCTACGGCCCCCGAAATTGCGGAAGCATTTCTCACCCAGCGCGGCACCCTGGTAGACGCAATATTCGCCGTCCAGGACCATCGAAGCGGGAGTCAGCCCCTGATCCAGACCGGTCGCATAGACGAAAGGCTTGATCGTGGAGCCGGGCTGTCGCAGCGCCTGGGTCGCCCTGTTGAAGGAGCCGAGCCGCGGATCGAAGCCGCCCTGCATGGCGAGAACGCGGCCGGTGCTGGGATCCTGGGCGAGGAAACCGCCTGAAATCTCCGGTACCGTCCGCACCCTGTAGCCATTGCCCTGGGGAGAAACGGCAATCACGTCGCCAGCTTTCAGCTTGTCCGGCATCCCGGTGAGCGGCGCTTCGGAACCATCGGTAAAGCCCACCTTCGCGCTGCTGCCGGCACGCTGGGTGACTACGCCGATCCGCCAATCCTCATAGTTGATAGAGAGGAAGGAGCTCTGCAACTGGCCGCGCCAATTGCCTTCTTCCATATCGATCGTAGCGATGGGGCCGCTCCAACCGCGACTGCCGTGATAGCGAAGCAGTCCAGCGCGTAAGGCGTCGGCACCGGCCTTCTGCAACTCCGGATCGAGCGAGGTCCGGACCCAGAGACCACCTGCATAGACGCTGTTGGGTCCATCTTCCGCCTGCTCACCGAACCGGTCGATCAACTCGCGCCGCACCGCCTCCATGAAATAGCCCGCGTCGACCGGGCTGATGTCGGAGCGCTGCGTGACCAGCCCCAGCGGCTTCGCTTTCGCCTCTTCGGCCTGCTGCCTGTTGATGAAGCCGTTGTCGACCATGGCGTCGAGCACCCAGTTGCGGCGTTCGATAGCGACCTGATGGTATTGCGGGCGGCCATACCGCTCCGGCGCCTTGGGGAGTATCGCCAGAAACGCCGCTTCGTGCAGTTCAAGCTCTCCGACATCCTTATCGAAATAGGCGCGTGCGGCCGCCTGCACCCCGAAACTGCGGCGACCCAGCGGAATCTCGTTCAGGTACAGCTCAAGGATCTGTTGCTTGCTCAGCACGTCCTCGATGCGGCGGGCGAGAAGCATTTCCTTGAGCTTGCGGGTAACCGAATATTCGTCGCCCACCAGGATGTTCTTCGCCACCTGCTGCGTAATGGTGGAGCCGCCCTTTGCCCGCTCGCCCGTGCCGATCTTGGTGACGTAATCGATCACGGCTCCGGCAAAACCCGTGAGGTCGACGCCGCCATGCGTCCAGAACGTCTTGTCTTCGGCCGCCAGGTAAGCGTTTATGAGAAGCTCCGGAAAATCGCGGAACTGCAGTTGAACCCGCCGCTCGCGCGCATAGGAGTCGACGATCTCGCCTTCGATGCCGCGCACCATCGTCGGAAGCGGAGGCTCGTATTCGAGCAGCATCTCCGCATCAGGCAGATTGCGCGCCAGGACGAACCATGCAGCCAGGAACAGCAATACGCCGGCACCGAGCGCCATGCTGGCCCAGCGGAAGGGGCGACTGCCGTGCCAATTCGCCTTGAACCAGGTCAGCGCCCCACGGGCCTCACGCCGGATCCGATAATGGAACGGCTGCGTGGTCGATTGCTCGGTATCGTTCATGATCGGGGCACTTCATAGCACGGCATCTTTGCCCTGCGCCAGACAGAAGCGTCTAGCGCGATGGTCCGCGGCTGGCATTGCGCGCAAAATACACGCGGATTGCCCGTTCAGCCGCCGCCGCAAAGACCGCCCTTCCCTCCGGCGAAGCCAGTTGCTCGGCATCCTGTTCGTTGGAGATGAAACCAGCCTCGAACAGGACCGACGGGACGTCGGGCGCCCGCAGGACCGCTAGTGCGGCCGAGCGAAGCGGTTCGGGCCGGAAGATCAACGATCCGCTCCCCTCGCGCACGATCAGGCGCGCAAATTCGGCCGCCTCTTGCTGGGCATGCCGCTGCGACAGATCGAACAATATCGCGTTCACCGCGTCACTGTGACCGGAGAGCGCGATGCCATTGACTTCGTCGGCTGCATTCTCCCGCCGCGCGAGCCGGGCGGCGGCCTCATCGGTTGCCCGTTCCGACAGCGTATACACCGATGCGCCGCGGACGGCGGCAAGATCCTCGCCAGCGGAATCCGCGTGGATCGACAGCAGCAGCCCCGCCCCCAACCTGCGTGCGATTTCCACCCGCTCCTCAAGCGCGAGGAAGCGGTCGTCGCTGCGGGTCAGCGCCACACGGATACCGCCTTCGCGCAGAAGCTCGTCCCGCAATGCCAGAGCGAGACCCAGGGCAACGCGCTTCTCCTGAAACGCTTCGCCCGTTGCGCCCGGGTCGTGGCCGCCGTGGCCCGGATCGATCACCACAAGCGGCCGGCTGGCATCGCGCGGCCCCTCTATCGGCGGAAGCCCCAGCTCGCGGCCCGCCTGGGGCAACTCGATCCGGATGACATAGGAATGGCCGAGATGAGGCGCGGCCATCGCCAGGCCAAGGGCAACGAGCCCCGCCAGGATAACGAGCGGAACGAGCAGTAGCAGCCGGAGCTGTTGGCGCAGTGCCATGGCGGCAGAGGAATGCTGGAGGTTTTCGGTTAACGCAAGGGAATGAAGACGCGGATTTGCCTTTATACGCAATAAGGTTGCTCGATTTGGCGGGGGATGCTAGCTAGGCATCACCGGGGCAGGCCTGCCGCGACGATCCCTCGAGACGCGAGCGCCGAACTCAAAGGCATGCAGCGGGAGAGCGATTTGACTGCAGCGCCGCAACGGACACCGCCTGACGATTCCGCAGGGAATGGCAGGCCGACTACAGGTTGATGCCGAAATGAGAAGCCACCTCCTCCAAGGAACGCCGCACCCGGAAGGGTGCGCTGCGATGTCTCTTGGGCTGGCTGCGCGCCGTGGTTCGCCGCGCATTCTCGCTTCCGCAGACGCATTCCGCATTGCCGGCGGGCTTTCGCCTGTCGGCGCATTCGCAATTTCCGGTGGCCGGGCGGGATCATGCCCTCCGATCGCCGGACGTCAAATACATGACCGCGCCGCTTGCTCGCTATCCTCCAGGATGGCCACCATGGCGCGTGTTTGGAGAATTCATAATGGCAACGCGCATGCTGATCGATGCGCGCCACCCGGAAGAAACGCGGGTGGCGGTGCTCAAGGGCAACCGTATTGAGGAGTTCGATTTCGAATCTGCCGAACACAAGCAGATCAAGGGTAATATCTATCTAGCAAAGGTTACGCGGGTCGAACCGTCACTGCAGGCGGCCTTCGTCGATTTCGGTGGCAACCGCCACGGTTTCCTTGCCTTCAGCGAAATCCATCCCGACTATTATCAAATCCCCAAGGAAGATCGCGAAGCGCTCCTTGCCGAGGAAGCCGCGGCGGCGGCGGAAGAAGCCGCTTTGCGCGCTGAAGACGACGAGGATGACGAAGAGCCTGAGGGCGATTCCGATGAGAATGGCTCGGACGCCTTTGCCGATGAAATGGCAGGCGACGGCGTGGAGGAGATCGACACGTCCGAAAAGGACGATGTCGCCACGATCGAGGATGGCGAGATCGACGATCGCGCCGATGACGACCACGAGGATGACGACCGCGCTTCCGACGGCGACTTCGAGGAAGATGACCAGTCGGCAGATGATTCCGATGCCGGCGATGAGGAGGATGACCGCTCCCGCCGTGGCCGCGGCCGGCGCCAGCAGGGTCGCGCCCGCGCCCGCGCGAAGGAGGCGGATGAAATCCGCGCCAAGCGCATGGCGCTGCGCCGTCGCTACAAGATCCAGGACGTCATTCACCGCCGCCAGGTGCTTCTCGTCCAGGTCGTGAAGGAGGAACGGGGCAACAAGGGCGCTGCCCTGACGACCTATCTCAGCCTCGCGGGCCGCTACTGCGTGCTGATGCCGAATTCGACCCATGGCGGCGGCATTTCCCGCAAGATATCGAACGCATCGGACCGCAAGCGGCTGAAGCAGATCGTCGCCGAGATGAAGCTTCCCAAATCGATGGGCTGCATCGTGCGGACCGCCGGCCTGCAGCGCACCAAGACCGAGATCAAGCGCGACTTCGACTATCTCGCGCGGCTGTGGGACGAAATTCGGGAAAACACCCTCGGTTCTACTGCCCCGAAGCTGATCCACTCGGACAGCGATCTCGTGAAGCGCGCCATTCGCGACATCTACAACCGCGAGATCGAGGAAGTCGTTGTCGAGGGGGAGGAAGGCTACAAGGCCGCACGGCAGTTCATGAAGCTGCTGATGCCCAGCCATGCCAGGCGGGTGAAAGCCTATTCGGATCCCGTCCCCCTGTTTCAGCGCTATGGCGCGGAAGACCAGCTTTCGGCGATGTACGATCCGGTGGTTCAGCTCAAGTCGGGCGGATATCTGGTCATCAACCCCACCGAGGCCCTCGTCTCGATCGATATCAACTCGGGGCGTTCGACCAAGGAGCACGGGATCGAACAGACCGCGCTCAACACCAATCTGGAAGCGGCCCGCGAGATCGCGCGGCAATTGCGCCTGCGGGACATGGCCGGGCTGGTGGTGATCGACTTCATCGACATGGAGTACAATTCCAACACCCGCAAGGTGGAACGCGCGATGAAGGACGCGCTGAAGCATGACCGCGCGCGGATCCAGGTCGGGCGGATTTCCGGCTTCGGGCTGATGGAAATGAGCCGCCAGCGCCTGCGCACCGGCGTGCTGGAAGCGACCACCCGTTCCTGCCCGCATTGCGACGGCACCGGCCTGGTCCGCACCGCGTCGAGCGCCGGGCTTTCCGCGCTGCGCCTGATCGAGGACGAAGCCGCCAAGGGCAAGGGCACCATCATCACGCTGTATGCCAGCACCGAAGCCTCGGTGTACCTGCTCAATGCCAAGCGGACCGACCTGCTGGAGATCGAGCAGCGTTATGGCGTGACGGTGCAGGTTGTGCCCGAGGGCGAGGAAGAGGGCGCGAAGATGCGCGTTGCGAGCGCCGGCCCCCGTCCGACCACGGCGCCCAAATTCGAACCGATCGTCGACGAAGAGGACGACGCGGAACTCGAGGCCTTGTCCGAGGACGATGCCGAGGAGGAAGAGGAAGAACGGGCGGATTCGCACAGGAAGCGCCGCCGCCGCCGCGGCGGGCGCGGACGCAAGTCCCGCGAAGAGCAGGATGATGCAGCCGGCGACGGCGATGACGGCACCGCCGAGGAAAGCTCCGAGGCGGAACGGGGAGCCGCTTCGGAAGAGGATGGCGAGCCGCGCAAGAAGCGCCGCCGCCGCGGCGGCCGCCGGCGCAAGAGGCGGACGGACGAAAACGAAGCATCGGGCGATATCGCGCGCACCGACACGGACGAGCAGACCTTCGACGAGCAGGCTTCTGACGAGCAGCCCTCCGACGAGGTAGAAGACGCCGAGGAAATCTCGGAGCAGCTTGCGGAAGATATCGCAGTCGTAGCCGAGCCGGAGGCGCCTGCCGCCAGCGAAGCGGAAAAACCCAAGCGCACCCGCCGCAGGAAAGCCGCGAGCGCGCCGGACGATGCGGCCAGCGCTGCCGCTTCCGAGGAGCCCGCCCCAGCGGAAGCCGAGCCGGAAGCAGCGGCCGAGCCGGAAGAAGCTCCCAAGCCGAAGCGCACCCGCCGCAAGAAGGTGGAGGCCGAGGAGGCAGCCGGAGAAGCCGCTCCGGCACCGGAGGCCAAGCCCAAGCGCACCCGGCGCAAAAAGCCCGAGCCTGCAGAAGAGCCGGCCACGGAAAGCGTTGACACCGCCGCTCCCGAGGCGAGCCCTGAACCCGAAGCCGAAGACGACGCCGTCGAGGCCGATGCCGCTGTCGCCACCGCGCAAGAAGAAACGCGTGCGGAGACGCCTGCCGGCGAACCTCGCCGCGGCTGGTGGCAACGCACCTTCGGGGACTGACGCAACACCTTCTGCGGTTGGGTCGTTTGCAAGCGATCCGAAGACCCGTCATCTGAACCTGGTTCAGGTCCATCTCTCCGGTTCGGCCGCATGCGGCTAGTGATGGATCCTGACCAGTTCAGCGTGACGCGGGGAGACGAAGCGTTCTTCGCGTCCCCATTGCAATCGACAAAATCGCCGAAACTTCCAGTGGGCTGCGCACGTCCCCTGCGGGTTTCCTCGGAACCTCACGCGCCCTGACGAATTGAGCAGGTAACGGCGAGAAGCCGGCTTCCCCGATCACGCAGATATCCTGACCACCAGTCAGCGGAAGGCCCGTCATCAAGCGATTTATCACTCGATTGCAGGTGCCAAGGCAATGAGACGGATAGTCGGCCTGGATATCGCCCGATCCTTCGCCATGCTGACGGCGCTGAGCACGCATGTCCTGACGCAAACCGGGGCCCCCTTCTCCATTGCCCTCAACTTGCTGCTGCGGACCTCGACGCCGACATTCATGATCCTGTTCGGCGCGATGATCGCGCTGGTCCATGGGCCAAAGCTGGAAAAGCAGGGTTTCTCCGCATCGCTTCGCGCCAGCTACACGCGCTCGGTCCAGTGCTATCTGCTGTTCCTGCTCAACGTCCTGGCGCTCGCACTCGCGCAATCCTACAGCTTTTCCTACACGGCACTCTGCGCGCTGATGCTCGGAGCATCGCCCTACGCCGCGATCCTCAAATATTACACGATCATGTTCCTCCTGCTCCCGCTGCTGGTGGTAGCGGTCAAGCAATTCTCGCTCCGTCTCTGCATGATGTTCGCCTGCCTCTACGAGTTCCTCTATCCACTCCTGAAGGCGTTTCCTCCGATGCCCGAGCTGGCGGGGCAGCCGGTGCTGGAGCGGGTCGTGAGCCTGGTCGCGGGCCTCGGCATCACCAATGAGGTGGCCGGCCCCTCTGTCCTCCACAGCTTCACGCTGGTGTTCGCGGGGATATATCTCGGCCGCTGGATCAAGGGCGAACGGGACAAGCCCTCCCCGGAACTTGCCAAGGCGACCCTGGCACGCCTTGTGGCCATCCTCGGGGTGCTGGCGGCTCTGGCGGCGATCTGGCCGGGGCCGGGCTCGGTCGACCTGGCAAGCCTCGCGGGGATGGAGCTGCGCAATCTCAACCATCCCGCCTACATCTTCATCACCGGCGGCGTGGCCCTTCTGACGATCCTGGCTTTCGTCCGCATCTCCTGGAGAAAGAACGTGCCCGAATGGCTGCTCCTGCTCGGCCGGCGGTCGCTGTTCGCATTCGGCTTTGGCAATGTGATTATCGTGCTTTGGCCCCGGGCCCTCAGCGACGATATCGGCACGCTGCCTTCAGCTTCCGTCCTCCTGCTTTGCGTGATCGCAACAGTCGCGGTCTATGACGCCGCGCGGCGCGATTCCGCCCTGATACCGGGACCGATGAAAACTGCGATTGATCGGCTGGTGGCGGCTGGAGACCGAATGACTGGCAAGGCCGGGGCGCTGCTGTCCATGCCCCTCGTGATTGCGTCACAGCGCATCCGCGCGGCGGACGCCCCGCTCAGGTAGAAACTCCAGATCTGGTGCTGCAATCCGGGTTCGGAGGAACGACAAGCGCATGAATTTCTCCGATATGGCATTTTTTCATTGACATCGTGACGCTCTTCGGTTAGCAAAGACGAACATCGCGATGGTGCGATTCGCGGCCAGCCACCTGTTATCATCCCCCTTTGCTGACAGGCCGGCTCGCCGCCCACGGGGTAGCCGACAGGCGACCGAAGACTCCCTTTCCTCCTGCCTTCACCCGGTTTTTGCGACCGCGCGGTGGCAAGCTTTCCGCGCAATTCAATCCGATCTCGGAGATCCTCATGACAGACCAGACACTCGCCCATGGCTATTGCGATAGCGACAAGGGCACGAACAGTTCCTCCAACCGTTCGCCCTCGAGCATCGGCAACGACCACGCTTGCGCGCCGGCGGCAAAATCGCGGCCGGAGCGCACGGCGACACACGCAGCCTTGCCCCGCGGCGCACAATCGCTAGAGAGAGCGGACCAAGGCAGGATCGAAACCGATGGCGACATTCACGCTCCCCAAGAACAGCAAGATCACCGGCAAGGGCCAAGTGCATACTGCCGAGGGAGCGACGAAGCTGAAGCGCTTCAAGGTCTACCGCTACGATCCCGAAAGCGGAGACAATCCGCGCTACGACATCTTCGAAATCGACCTCGATCAGTGCGGCCCGATGGTCCTCGACGCATTGATCAAGATGAAGAACGAAATCGATCCGACACTGACCTTCCGCAGGTCCTGCCGCGAGGGGATCTGCGGCTCCTGTGCGATGAACATGAACGGCACGAACGGCCTCGCCTGCACCACCGCGATCGAGGATCTGGGCGGCGACATCCGGATCACTCCCCTCCCTCATATGGAGGTGGTCAAGGATCTCGTTCCCGATTTCACTCACTTCTACGCGCAATATGCATCGATCAGGCCGTGGCTGCAGACGGTCAGCCCCACGCCCTCGGGCAAGGAGCGGCTGCAAAGCCCCGAACAGCGCGAGAAGCTGGACGGGCTGTACGAATGCATACTCTGCGCCTGCTGCTCCACCGGCTGCCCGAGCTATTGGTGGAACTCCGACAGGTTCCTCGGACCGGCGATCCTGCTCCAGGCCTATCGCTGGCTGGCGGACAGCCGTGACGAGATGACAGGCGAGCGGCTTGACGATCTGGAGGATCCCTTCCGGCTCTATCGCTGCCACACGATCATGAACTGCGCCAATGTCTGCCCCAAGGGTCTCTCGCCCGCCAAGGCCATTGCCGAAATCAAGAAGATGCAGGCCGAGCGGCAAATCTGATCGCGGCGCTAATGCCGGGAATGCTGACCCGCTATGAGGCGTTGCTTGCCGCTGGCGAGTTGCAGGCGGACGCCGGCCAGCGGATGGCGGCCGAACGGCTCGACGCATTGCAGGCCGAGCTGGAAGCAAGCAAACGAAGTCCCGGTTTCCTCGGCCGGTTGTTTGGCAAGTCGGCGAAGCCTTCGCGCGGCGTTTACATGTGGGGCGGCGTCGGACGCGGCAAGTCGATGCTGATGGACCTGTTCCACGAGACGCTTGCCATCTCCCGGAAGCGCCGCGTTCATTTCCACGCCTTCATGATCGAAGTGCACGCCCTGCTGCGCGAAGAGCGGAAGCGCGAAAGCGGCGATCCGATCCCGCCGGTCGCGGCGGCCATCGCCCGGGACCTGCAGGTGCTCGCCTTCGACGAGATGGTGGTGAACAACCCACCCGACGCGATGATCATGAGCCGGCTTTTTCGCTGCCTGATGATCGATGAGGGAGTCACCATCGTAACCACGTCCAATCGCGCGCCGCGCGATCTCTACAAACATGGCTTGAACCGCGAGCACTTCCTCCCCTTCATCGACCTCATCGAGAGCGAGCTGGACGTTCTCGAACTCAACGGCGCGGTCGATTACCGGCTCGAGCGACTGGGCGGGATGGCCACGTGGCACGTGCCGCTTGGGCCCGAATCGACGGCTCAGGTGCGGGAAGCCTTCTTCCGCCTGACAGACTACGCGCCGGAGGATGCGGCCCATGTTCCATCGGACGAACTCGACCTGGGCGGCGGAAGGGTGCTGTTCGTGCCCAAGAGCCTCAAGGGCGTTGCCGTCTTCAGCTTCAAGCGCCTGTGCGGCAGCCCGCGCGGCGCGGTGGATTACCTTGCGATCGCCCGCGCCTATCACACCGTCATCATCGTCGGCATCCCCGTGATGGGCCCCGACCAGCGCAACGAGGCGGCACGCTTCGTCACGCTGATCGACACATTGTACGAGCACAAGGTGAAGTTGCTCGCGACCGCCGCCGCCGAGCCGGAGGAGCTCTACAAGGCAGGGGACGGCAGCTTCGAGTTCGAACGCACCGTCAGCCGTCTCAAGGAAATGCAGAGCGCGGACTACCTCGCGATAGGCCACGGGGTGGACGGCTGAGCCTGGGCCGCCGCCAGGGGCGCAATTGCCGCCGATCGGCGAATCAGGCTGCCTTGACGATGCGCGACTGCGCGGAGGCGAGACGGCACATGACCTTCAGATCCTGCTCGCGCAGCTGGAGCGCAGCATCGGCCCAAAGCTCGGTGATGCGCTTCAATTCGCTGAGGCTAACCGGCGCCGCGATCCGCGAGGCCTTGCGCGCATTGACCAGCCCCGTATGCCGCCGCGCCGAGCGGTCGATCAGGTCGCGGCAGGCATCGAGCCCCTCGCCCGGCTCTGCAAGGTGATGGACGATGCCATATTCGTGCATCTGCTCTGCCGTGTAGGTCTCGTTCGAGACGATCAGGCGGTCGGCAAGCGCGCTGCCGAGTTTGCGCGAGAGAATCGCATGCGCGCCCATGCCCGGGAACAGCCCGAACATCACTTCGGGCAGTCCGAATGTCGCGCCGCGCTCGGCAACGATATAATCGAACGAAAGCAGCGCCTCGAAACCGCCGCCCAGGGCCGCGCCTTCGACCAGCCCCACAGTGAGCATCGGCAGGTCTAGCGCATTCATGTTGCGGTGCAGGATTTCGACGCACCTGTAGCCATATTGCACCAGTCCGACGCGGTTCTGATCGCGAATAAACTGCTGGAACAGCTCCAGATCGCCGCCGAAGCAGAATACGCCCGGCGCCCTGCTGCCAAGCACGAGGAAGCGCAGCGGCACCTTTCCGGGCCCGAAATTGTCGCCGATCAGGCGCTGCCAGTCGACAAAATCGCTGAGCATTCTCGGGGTGAAAGACGGGCGGTCAGCCGGCCGCATAAACGTCCAAAGGGTCTGCCGCTTCTCGTCGTACTCGCAGTCCAACTCATTGAGATTGGACAATTCTTCCGGGATCTCGGCGCGTCGGGTGCCCCTTTCCACCAGATGCTCTTCCCCGGCACCTAAAACCATCACGGGCTTTTCGGAGTTGCGGGAACCGGCTTCGGCTCGATCCAGATTGCCCCCCAGTCGCTCCATCGAAATCCTCTTTCGCGGCTACAGTCCCCCGCGGAAGTCTCACCTTCCCTGCAGAAGTCATTGAAGAATCTAAGTCATCGGTGACTCGATTGGCAAACGTTTTATTTACCAACTCGTCGCACGCGTCCGAAATTCGGACAGTTGCACGGTGAAACTTTACTTACACCAGGGTCTCGCGCGCCGGCCCTTGCCCCAGAAAGGCGAAGGGGCTCGCACTGGCGCCGTATGCCCCTGCACAGAAAATCGCGACGATGTCTCCTTCCCCGGCCCGGGGGAGTAGGACCTGATCTGCGAGCCGGTCCAGGGGGGTGCAGAGGCATCCGACGACATTAACCTCTTCCTCGGGCTCCGAGGTGAAACGCGATGCGATCGCGACCGGATAGTTGCGCCGCACCACCGTGCCGAAGTTGCCCGAGGCTGCCAGTTGGTGATGCAGTCCACCATCGGTGACCAGGAATATCTGGCCATGGCTTTCCTTCCGGTCGAGGATCCGACTCAGGTAAACCCCGGCCTCTCCCACGAGGTAGCGGCCCAGCTCCAATGAGAACGCCGTCGCCTCGAGCGCGGCGGGAAGGCTGTCGAAGCGTTCCGTCAATCGCCGGCCGATCACCCTAATATCCAGCGCCGCGTCGCGGTCGAAATACGGAATTCCTAGCCCTCCCCCCATGTTCAGCTTGGGCAATGGCGTACCAATCGCTTCCGTCAGCCGGCCGGCAAGTTCGAGTATGTTCGCCTGTGCTTCGATGATTGCATCTGCATCGAGCGATTGGCTGCCTGCGAAGATGTGCAAGCCCTGCCAGGCCGCGCCCCCCGCGATCAGTTCGCGTGCCAGCGCAGGCACCCGCTTCGCGTCGATGCCGAACGGCTTGGCACCCCCGCCCATCTTCATACCCGATCCGCGCAGCTCGAAATCGGGATTGACCCGGATTGCCAGACGCGGGGTGATCCCCAATCGCTCGGCAATGACCAACGCGCGGCGCGCCTCGCCTTGGGATTCCAGGTTAAGCGTGATCCCTGCCGTGATCGCCTGCTCGATCTCGGCATCGCGCTTTCCGGGGCCCGCGAAGCTCACGGCGGCGGGATCGGCCCCCGCCGAAAGCACCAACGTCAACTCCCCGCCCGATGCGACGTCAAACCCGTCAACAAGCCCGCGCATTTCCTCCACCAACGGCGGAAAAGGGTTGGCCTTCACCGCATAATGAATGCCCACGCGCCGGGGCATCGCCGCACGCAGATCGGCCACCCGCTTGCGGACGAAATCGCGCGAATAGACGAATAGCGGCGTTCCACCGGTCCCATTCACCAAATCGCTCACCTTGCGCCCCGCGATGGCCAGCTCGCCATCGATCGCGCCAAAGCCTTCGGGAATCGGACCTGCAGGCTTCATGCGCCGAGCTCCTTCGCAAGCAGCGCCCTGTCGATCTTCCCATTCGGACCGAGCGGCATCCGCTCCCGCCAATGGATCACTCGCGGCTGCATGAAATTGGGAAGCTCCTTCGCCAAGAGCTTGGGCAACTGTTCGTGAGCGTTGGTCGCACCCTCGGCTGCACGCACCACAAGGTGGATCGCCTGGCCCAGGCGGTCGTCGGCAACTCCCAAAGCCACCGCCTCGGCCACCAAGCCTGTCGCCACCGCTGCTTCCTCGATCTCCTGCGGGCTGATGCGATTGCCCGCACTCTTGATCATCGCGTCGCGTCGTCCAGCGAAATAGAGCAGCCCTTCCTCGTCCCGCCACACCCGATCTCCGGACCAGACCGCTGTGCCACCATAGGCCGATTCAGACGGCGCTGGCCGGAACCGCTGCGCGGTGCGCTCCGGATCGTTCCAATAGCCTTCGGCTACCAAGGGACCGCAATGCACCAATTCGCCCTCCTCGCCGGCCTGCGCGATTTCCCCATCGTCCCGCACGACCAGCACTTCCGCGAACGGGATCGCCTTCCCGATCGAGGTGGGATGCGTGTCAACAAGTTCGGGATCGAGATAGGTCGAGCGGAATGCTTCGGTGAGCCCGTACATGGGAAACAGCCGCGCCTCAGGAAACAGCGTTCGAAGTCTTGCCACCAGGCGCGGCGTCAGCGCCCCGCCGCTATTGGTGAGCCGCCGCATCGCGCTCACGGCTTCGGGCGGCCACGCCGCTTCTGTCAGTTGCACCCAAAGCGGCGGCACCGCTGCCAGCGTTGTCACGCGGTGCCGGGCGCAAGCTTTCACCACATCGCGCGGTGTAAGATAATCGAGAGGGACCACGCTTGCTCCGGCATACCACGCGCTCAGAAGCTGGTTCTGGCCGTAATCGAACGAAAGCGGGAGCACGCCCAGCACGACATCGTCCGATGCGAGTTCGAGATAGGCGGCGACGCTCACCGCACCGAGCCACAGATTGGCATGGCTCAGCATCACGCCCTTCGGCTTCCCGGTCGACCCGCTGGTGTAGAGGATTGCCGCCAGCTCGTCGGAATGCGCTTGAGAGAGCGGCAGTCCGGCGCCGGACGCTTGCGCTTCTTCCCATAATGACGCTTCTTCCAGCACCTGGCAGGTGCGAGGAGCGTCGCCCTCGTTCAGGCTTGCTAGCCGGGCAGCATTGCCGACCAGAAGACTTGCGCCGCTATCGCGCAGAATATGGGCCACCTGCGCCCGCTTGAGCAGCGGGTTGATGGGAACATGCACCAGCCCTGCCCTTGCTGCAGCAAGCGGCATCAGGCACGTCATTTCGCCTTTGGCGGCCCAACTCGCCACACGCGCGCCCTTTTCCGGCACCACGGCGCCCAGCGCGGCGCCGAGCCTTGCGACGCGGTCCCGCAAATCCCGAAAGCTCAGCACTGTGTTCCGCAGCACCAGTGCCGGAGCCTCATCCGCGCCGAGGGCGACAAGATGGTCTAGCGGCCGTGCGCTCCTCTCGAGGCTATCGGACGCGACTGGCAAATGGGATCTCCCGCTGATGACGATGCGTGGCGCCTTGCAGCTATCACGGCAGCATGAATGTCTTGCAAGCCGAGCGTCGATGCAATCTCTGTGCTGCAGTGCAAAAGCTTGCGTCAGCGCCGGGCGATCGGTAGAGCGCGCCCTCCAACGCGGCGATACGCCATCGGCAGGGGCCAAGCGCATGACACCTTCACCCCGCATTGTTGCCCGGCGAAGCGAAGCCGACGCCATGCTTCGTGACATCCTGCGCGTGGTCCTAGGCCTCGAACCGGAACAGGTGGATGGCTTTACTAGCGACAGCGGGCTCTTCGGGCATTTGCCGCAATTGGATTCCATGGCCGTCGCCGGTCTGCTCACGGAGATGGAAGACCGCCTCGGCATCCTGATCGAGGATGAAGATGTCGATGGCGAAATGCTGGAAACCTACGGCGCGCTGCTCGCCTTCGTAGAGCGCAAGCAGGCGGAATAGCGCCTCACGCCCGCTCGAACAGGCTCGCCAGTTCGACGTGGGTGGACCAGCGGAATTGCCCCACCGGCCGTAATTCCTTCAGGCGGTAGCCACCTTCGACCAGCATCTTCGCATCGCGCGCCCAGCTTGACGGGTTGCAGCTGATATAGGCCACTTTCGGCACCATGCTGCCTGCCAGCGACCGAACCTGCTCCCTCGCCCCGGCGCGGGGCGGGTCCAGCAGGGCCGCGCCGAAGCGGTTCAACTCCTCCACCTGCAACGGATTGCGGAAGAGGTCCCGGTGCAGCGAATGGACCGGCCGTCCAGTCCGAGCCGCCGCGCTCTTGCACGCGAGATGCATTTCTCGCGCGGCCTCCACTGCGAGAACCTTCGGCTTTCCGGCGAGTGCGAAAGCGAAAGTGCCGAGGCCGGCGAACAAATCCGCAATGGTCGCAGCGTCGCCGAGCCACTCTCGGGCGGCCGATGTCAACGCTTCCTCGCCATCGGGTGTCGCTTGCTGGAACGCGCCCGGCGGAAAGGGCACGCTGACGCCCGAGAGCGACACCGTCACCGGGTCTGGCTCCCAGATCGCTTCCGGACCGAACCCTTGGTCGATCGTCAGCCTCGCCAAGCGATTCTCCTGCGCAAAGGCGAGAATTTCCTCCGTTTGCGCCAAGCCTTCGATTGGCAACCCCTTGATGCCCATGTCGACGCCCTGCTCCGCCAACGCCAGCTCGATATCGACGGCCACTTTCCCCTTCCGCCCGGAGAGCAACATTCGCAGAGGAGCGATCAGCGCGAAGAGCTCAGGCGCAAGAACGGGACATGCAGCGACATCGACGATCCGGTGCGAGCCGGACTGTCGGAACCCGAGAAAGGGCTTTCCTCCGCCGCTCAAGCCGTGCAGCGTGGCACGGCGGCGGCTCATCGGAGGGGAGAGGTGCGGCGGCGCGATGCTTTCCGGCTCCAGGCCCATGCCTCGCGCCGCGTTCACCACTCTGTCAGCGACGAATTGCGCCAGCGCCTCCTCATTCAAATGCTGGAGCTGACACCCTCCGCAAGCACCGAAATGGCTGCAGGCCGCCGTGGCGTGCTGAACCCCGAACTCGATCGTTCCGTCCGCCCGCACACGATCGCCCGGTGCAGTCAGCGGAACGTGGCGCCCGCTTGCCGTAACTCCATCGCCCTTGGCGGCGACGCGGACGATGTCTTCGCCAGCGCTCATAGGCAGGATGAGTATGCTTGAGGGATGTGACCGATCAAGCCAACGGCGGAGAAGGCCGCACCGCTCATCCGCGCAGCCTCGCCGTGGAGCCATACTGCCTCGCAAGCGGCCGCAAAAGGCGCGGCGCCGGCGGTGAGGCGACTGGCGACGAGGCCTGCAAGCACGTCGCCCGTGCCGGCTGTGGAGAGCCAACTGGAGGCAGGTGCGGCTATAGTCAGCTCCCCGCCGGGCCCTGCAATCATTGTATCCGGCCCCTTGGCGATCACCACCATACCCGTCCTTTCGGCGAGCTGCGAAGCCAACGCGCGTTTCCCTTCGCCATCTATGCCGAACCTGCGCGCGAGCGCCGTCAATTCGCCTTCATGCGGCGTCGCGATCACCGGCGCACTGCGTGCACCAAGCAGCTCCGGCTCGAGCAGAACAAGGGCATCTGCGTCGAGCACGGTAGGCAGATTGCGCGCGAGCGTCTCGGCAAGAATGGCCTGCGCGCGCCCATTGCGCCCCAAGCCTGGGCCGACGAGAAGCGCCGAATTTCGCGCGTCATCCAGCGCATCGGCATCGACCACGAGATCGGCGGGCGCGGCGGCGAGCTGTGCTTTCGACGCCAGCTTCACGTAACCCGCTCCGCCATGCATCGCAGCGCGGCACGCCAGCAGCGACGCGCCTGGCATCGCGCCTGAAATGACCGTGAGCAGGCCGCGCCGGTATTTATGCGCATCCGGCGCAGGCGGGACGAGAGCCGGCGTTTCCAGCAACCGCGCAGCACCGCTGACCGGCTGCACACCGATGGAGACCAGCCGCCTCTCTCCCATCAACGCCGACGCAGGCATGGTCCAATGCGCGTATTTCCACGCTCCAAGGGCGATCGTCAGATCATAAGGTGGTAACCCTGCATTGAGCGGTTCTCCGCTGTCGCTATCGACACCGCTCGGCAAGTCGACTGCCACGCGGCGGGAATGGCTGTGGCAGAGCGCCAGAAGGAGGCCGAGAAGTTCCTCGCTCAGCGGCCTCTTCAGTCCGCTCCCGAACAGACAGTCGACCAGCACCGCTCCATGCGAGATTTCGCCCTGGCTGAAAATCTGGCCGCCATAGGCCGCCCGTGCGCTCTTCGCAGCCTCAGTCACCGGCTCCAACGGCGCGACGACTGCGACCGGAAGACCTCGAGCACGCAGGCTTTCGGCAATGACATAGCCATCACCGCCATTATTGCCCGGGCCGCACAAAACCGTCACAGGCCGGGGGCAGGCGAGCCGGTAAATCCAGTCCGCCGCACCCCTTCCAGCAAGCTGCATCAACTGCTCGACACTGCTGCCGGCAGCGATCAACGCGTCTTCAGCCGCGCGCATTTGCGCGACGGTGAGGATCACTTCCGCAATTGCGAAAGGTCGCGCACCGCGCCCCGGGCGGCACTGGTCGCCATTGCCGCATAGGCTTGCAGCGCGAGGGAAACCTGCCGCTTGCGGGGCTTCTCCGGCTGCCACGCCGCATTGCCTTTCGCTTCCATTGCCGAGCGGCGCGCGGAAAGCTCCGCGTCAGACACCGCGAGGTTGATCGTTCGGTTGGGTATGTCGATCTCGATAAGATCGCCATTCTCCACCAGTCCGATCGCACCGCCTTCGGCTGCCTCGGGCGAGACATGGCCGATCGAGAGGCCCGAAGTGCCTCCGGAAAACCGCCCGTCAGTGATCAGTGCGCAGGCGGCCCCGAGCCCCTTCGATTTGAGATAGCTGGTGGGATAGAGCATCTCCTGCATGCCTGGGCCGCCCTTCGGCCCTTCATACCGGATCACCACCACATCGCCTTCCACCACATCACCGGAAAGGATCGCAGTCACCGCCGCATCCTGGCTCTCGTAGACCTTGGCCGGGCCGGAGAATTTGAGGATCGAGTCGTCCACGCCGGCGGTCTTCACGATACAGCCATCCAGCGCGATATTGCCGGTGAGTACGGCCAGCCCCCCATCCTTGCTGAAGGCGTTGTCCGCCGATCTGATAACGCCGTTTCGCCGATCGGTATCGAGCTCATCCCAGCGGCGGTTCTGGCTGAATGCGGTCTGGGTGGGCACGCCCCCCGGCGCAGCGCGATAGAATTCTTGCACTTTCGGATTGTTGGTCAGGCGGATGTCCCAATCGGCCAACGCATCGCCCATGGTCGGGCTATGAACAGTGGGCAGCGCCGTGTGAAGAAGCCCCGCCCGATCGAGTTCGCCCAGGATCGCCATGATCCCGCCGGCACGGTGGACATCCTCCATGTGAACATCAGCCTTCGCCGGTGCCACCTTGCTGAGGCACGGCACCTTGCGAGAAAGCCGGTCGATATCGGCCATGGTGAAGTCCACGCCCGCCTCGTGCGCCGCCGCTAGCAGATGCAGCACGGTATTGGTCGAGCCGCCCATGGCGATGTCGAGCGACATCGCGTTTTCGAACGCTTCGAAGCTGGCGATAGCGCGCGGCAGGACGCTTTCGTCATCCTCCTCATAATAACGCTTCGCCAGGGTAACGATCAGCCGCCCGGCCCGCTCGAACAGCTGCTTGCGGTCGGCATGCGTCGCCAGCGTGGAGCCGTTGCCCGGCAGCGAGAGGCCCAGAGCTTCGGTCAGGCAATTCATCGAATTGGCCGTGAACATGCCCGAGCAGGACCCGCAGGTCGGACAGGCCGAACGCTCGATGCTGGCCACCTCCTCATCGGAATAATGCTCGTCAGCGGCGGCGACCATCGCGTCGACGAGGTCGAGAGCAACTTCCTTGCCTTCAAGCACGACCTTGCCCGCTTCCATCGGTCCGCCCGAAACGAACACCACCGGAATGTTGATCCTAAGCGCCGCCATCAGCATGCCCGGCGTGATCTTGTCGCAATTGGAGATGCAGACCATCGCGTCGGCGCAATGCGCATTGACCATATATTCGACGCTGTCGGCGATCAGGTCGCGGCTGGGCAACGAATAGAGCATCCCATCATGCCCCATGGCAATGCCATCATCCACCGCGATGGTGTTGAACTCCTTGGCGACCCCGCCGGCCGCTTCGATTTCTCGCGCGACGAGCTGGCCAAGGTCCTTCAAGTGGACATGGCCCGGGACGAACTGGGTGAAGCTGTTGACCACAGCGATGATCGGCTTGCCGAAATCGGCATCCTTCATCCCCGTTGCACGCCACAGACCGCGCGCGCCGGCCATGTTGCGGCCGTGGGTAGTGGTGCGGGAACGGTAGGCGGGCATGAATTCTACTCCAGTCGGGTGTGTGTCACTTCATATAGGATCAGAGCGCCCTATCGCACGCGGCGAGTTAGCCGAAGCGGAAATTATGATCAGGACCGAGCGAAGCTTTGTTCATCCTTTTCCGCGAATGAGCAAAGCAGTTCCAGATCTTACCCGTTCAGCTCCAACGCCAGGATATCGCAAATGCGCAAGAGCCTGTCCGCCCATTCGGCCTCTCCGGCCTGGTCTGCGATCAAATCCTGCCGGATTTCGATATAGAGATAGGGCCTGCCTTCGCATTCGACGTGACGCTTGATCGCCGCATTGTAGATCTTGCCGGAGTAAGGGAGCTGGTCCCCGACATGCAGCCCTTCCGCTTCCAGCAGCGGCTGGGCGAGCCGCGCGCCGCGATCGTCTCGGTCGTAAAGCAGCCCGCAATGCCACGGGCGGCTCCGTTCGGGATCGCAGGCGAGCTGCGGGGTGAAGCTGTGCAGGATCAACGTCAACGCCGGCGGAGTGTCGTTCAGGATCCGGCGCAGCGCCTGGTGGAAGGGCCGGTGAAACCGCGCCAGCCGTGCTTCGCGGTCGATGCCGACATTGCCGGGGATGGGATATCCATCGCTGATCTCGGGAATGGCCGCCGGATCGTGCTCCTCGCGGTTAGTATCGCAGACGAGGCGGCTGACATTTCCCAGAAAGGCAGCAGTACCCGGCTTCTCCGCCATCCGCTCCGCTACGCCCGCAACGCCGATGTCGATCGCGATATGCTCGCTCATCAGCGCAGGATCGATGCCCAGTTCGATGTCCTCGGGTATGCGGTTGGAAGCATGATCGGCCAGAATCACGGTCCCACCGAAGCGCGGTGTTCCAACAATTCGATACGCGTCTTCGATCATCTGAGCCGGCCTTCCATGCGCCACCAGTCGGGGTGGGCACCGGCTACTCGATCCGCAGCGCCGCGCAAGGCCTCCTCGCTGTCATAAAGCGCAAAACAGGTCGCACCCGAGCCTGACATCCGCGCAAGCCGGGGGTCGGTGTCCCGCAAAGCGGCAAGCACATCCGCGATAACCGGGCAAAGCCGGATCGCGGGTGCCTCGAGGTCGTTGCGCCCTTCGCGCGCGATCCCGCTGGGCGCCCCGGCTGGCAGCGGCCCGCGATCCACGCCGTCCCAAGCCTGGAACACCGCCCCGGTGGACAAGGGGACCCGAGGATTGACCAGCAGCACATGCATTCCCGCCAGATCGCTTTCGACCGGCTCGAGTCGCTCGCCGACCCCGCGCCCTATGCAGGTAACGCTTTCGACACAGGCGGGCACATCCGCGCCCAGCCGGACCGCACGTTCGCGCCAATCATCCGCCAGGCCGTGCAACTGCTCTACAATCCGGAAGACAGCGCCGGCGTCGGCCGAGCCCCCGCCCAGCCCGGCCGCGACCGGGAGGTTCTTTTCCAGCGTGATCGAAATCCCGCCTGCCCGCGGGAGCGCGCCCAGCGCCTTCATTGCGAGATTGCCGAAGGGATCAGCGAGCGCTCCGGCAAATTCGCCGGTCACACGCAGTTCGTCACGCTCGGCCGTGCGCGCCGTCAGCACATCCCCTGCATCGACGAAGGCGAACAGCGTCTCGATCTCGTGATAGCCGTCCTCACGCCGCCGCCGGACATGCAGTGCGAGATTGATCTTCGCGTAGGCCGTTTCAGCAGTCATCGGCCTCCATCGTCGTTCCTCGAAGCGGAGCATGCGACATCCCGGAAGCCGGCTTCTGCGTGAAGTCGGCTCCCGCGATAACGAACAGGGCCGGCTACCTCACCCGAAATAGACCGTCTTGGTTTCGAGATAGGTCTCAAGCCCCTCGATGCCGCCTTCGCGCCCGAGGCCGGACTGCTTGAAGCCACCGAAGGGCATCTCGATGTCCACGATCATACCGTTCACGGTCACGCTACCGGTGCGGTATTCGCGCGCGATCTTGTAGCCGCGCTCGGGATCCTGGGTGTAGACCGCGCCGTGCAGGCCGTAATCCGTGCGGTTGGCCTTCTCGATCATGTCCGCCTCGCTGTCATAGTCGATGAAGCTGACCACCGGGCCGAAGATCTCCTCCCGCGCGATCGTCATGTCCGGATCGACATCGGTGAAGATGGTCGGCTCGACGAAGAAACCGCGATTGAGATCTGCCGGACGTCCGCCGCCGAGAACAAGCTTGGCGCCTTCGGCCTTGCCCTTCTCGATATAGCCGAGCACGCGGTCGAGCTGGCGCTGCATGGTCAGCGGCCCCATTCCGCTCTCAGGCGAGAACGGATCGCCCACCTTCACTTTGGACACCGCGTCACGATAGGCTTCCACCATCTCGTCCTTGCGGCTGCGCGGGACCAGCACGCGGGTGAGCGAGAAGCACACCTGCCCCGTGATCGGCATCGAATAGGGCACCAGGCTGGGCAGGACCTGCGACATATCCGCATCGTCCATGATCAAAGCTGCACTCTTGCCGCCCAGCTCCAGGCTGACACGCGCCAGTCGCTCGGCCGCGACCGCGGCAATATGCTTGCCAGCCGCAGTCGAGCCGGTGAAGCTGATTTTGTCGATACCCGGGTGTCGGATCAGGTAATCGCCGATCTCCCGGCCAGCCGGCAGCATGTTGAACACGCCCTTGGGTAGCCCGGCCGCCGCGATGCATTCGGCCAGAATATGCGCGTCGATCGGGGTTTCCGGACTCGGCTTGGCGACAATCGTGCAGCCGGCGGCTAGCCCCGCGGCGACCTTGTAGATCAGCAGCACCAGCGGCGCGTTCCAGGGGGTGACAGCCGCAGTGACGCCGGCCGGTTCCTGCACCACGCGCACTTTTCCGCCGGCCGAACGCGTGCGCTCGTCGACGAAGGGATAGGTCGAGCACAGATCCCCGTAGAACTGAAACAGGCCCGGGCACTGATAGCTCGCCTTGCTGGTGAAGCCGATGACGGCGCCGACCTGCCCGGTCCATGCTTCGGCCAATTCCGGCATGCGGGCGTTCAACTGTTCTGCGACCTTCTTGAGATAGACGCCGCGCTCCTCCGGCGCCATGCGCGGCCACGGCCCCTTATCGAACGCTTCGCGCGCGGCGGCGACCGCCGCATCGACGTCCTGCGTGCTCGGCTCGACGTAGGTCAGGATCACTTCTTCGTCGTGCGGGGTGATCACCGAAAGCTCCTGTCCGTTTCCGCCGCTGGCCCGCCATTCGCCGTTAATAAAGATCTGGTCGGCCCCGCGAGCCTTGATGCCTTCCAGAGTCTTTGTGAGTTCCTTCATTGTATGTCCTCTCGAGGATGAATGTCCTGTCAAATATGCCCACCTCACTAGAACAGCCGGGATGGGCGCGGCAAGCCTGTCTCGGGCGCAGCGGCGCGGCTTCGGCAGGCGTTTCCGATTGAGCCAAGCAGCGTTTCCGGATCAGCCTGCCGCATCCTGGTTTGCGGTCGCTTCCGGCGCACGACCCACCTCCAAATCCAAGCGCCTGGCCCGCATTAATCGTCCGGCAATCGCCTGCTGTTAAGTCGCTCTGATGGCCGTCTATTTCTTCCATTTGCGTGGCGGACGGATCGAAGCGCACGATCATGAAGGGACCGAGCTTGCCGATCTCGCGGCCGCGCGGCGGCAGGCGGTGCTGAATGCCCGCGACATCATGGCGGAAGAGGTGAAGGAAGGGCGCCTGCCGCTCCATGAACGGATCGACGTGCATGACGGAGAGGGGCTGCTGTTGTTCAGCGTCCCGTTTCGCTCGGCGATAGATATAGCCGACTGATCCTCGTTACATGTTGGGATAGTTGGGGCCGCCGCCGCCTTCAGGCGTGACCCACTCGATATTCTGCAGCGGGTCCTTGATGTCACAGGTCTTGCAATGGACGCAGTTCTGCGCGTTGATCACCAGTGCCGGATTTCCCTCTTCCACGCCTACGAATTCGTACACCCCTGCGGGGCAATAACGCGCCTCCGGTCCCGCATAGACGGGCAGATTAACCTCAGTCGGGATCGCGGGGTCCTTCAGCAGCAAGTGGCTCGGCTGGTCTTCCTCGTGATTGGTGTTGGAGAGGAACACGGAGGACAGCCGATCGAAGCTCAGCACGCCGTCTGGCCGTGGATAGTCGATCGGCCGGTAGAGGTCCGCACGGCCGGTCTCTTCGGCATCGCTGCGGTGCTTCATCGCGATCGGCAGGCCGATGCCCGCGCTGCGCATCCACATATCGGCGCCAGCCACAATCGTGCCAATCAATCCCCCGAACTTCGTCACCGCCGGCTGGGCGTTGAGCACCAGCTTCAGCTCTTCGGCGATCCAGCTCGATCGCACCGCAGCGCCATAAGCTGAAAGCTCCGCCCGCTCCTCGCCCCGCTCCAGCGCCTCTGTTACCGCCTCGGCGGCGAGCATCCCGCTTTTCATCGCCGTGTGGCTGCCTTTGATCCGCGGCACGTTCACGAAGCCGGCCGAGCAGCCGATCAGCGCTCCGCCTGGAAACTCAAGCTTCGGCACAGACTGCCAGCCGCCTTCATTGATCGCTCTTGCGCCGTAGGAGACGCGCTTGCCCCCCTGGAGAATCGCCGCGATCTCCGGGTGGTGCTTCCAGCGCTGGAACTCCTGATAGGGGCTGACGTAGGGATTGGCGTAATCTAGCGCAGTGACGAAGCCCAACGCCACCTGGCCCTCAGCCTGGTGATACAGGAAACCGCCCCCCCAAGTGCCGCTTTCGGACAGCGGCCAGCCCTGCGTATGGATCACCCGCCCCGGCACATGACGATCGGGCGCGATGTCCCACAGCTCCTTCACCCCCAGCCCGTAAATCTGCGGCTGGCACTCCGCTTCCAATTCGTAGCGCGCCTTGAGCCGCTTGGTCAGATGGCCGCGCGCGCCCTCAGCGAAGAGGGTGTACTTGCCATGAAGCTCCATTCCGGGCTGGTAATCGCTCTTGTGGCTGCCATCCTTCGCCACGCCCATTTCCTGCGTGACGACACCCATCACTGCCCCGCTTTCATCATAGAGCAGGTCGGCGGCGGGAAAGCCGGGAAATATCTCCACGCCCAGCTCTTCCGCCTTCCCGGCGAGCCAGCGGGCGAGATTGCCGAGCGAGCCGGTATAGCAGCCGTCATTGCTCATCAGCGGGGGCATCATCGCATGCGGCAGAGCGGTCTTGCCCTTTCGCGAGAGTACCCAGTGCCAATTATCGGTTACGGGCACTTCCGCCATCGGGCAGCCATCATCGCGCCAGTCGGGAAGAAGTTCGTCGAGAGCGCGCGGGTCGATTACTGCGCCGGACAGGATATGCGCGCCTACTTCGGAACCTTTCTCCAGAATGCAGACGGTAGTTTCGCTCCGCAGCTGCTTGAGCCGGATCGCCGCCGCGAGCCCGGCCACGCCCGCGCCCACGACCACCACGTCATAGGGCATGGATTCGCGTTCGCTCATCTCCCGCCTGCCTCTCCTGCCCAATGCCGTGCCGATCGCACGGGTCGAGACTTGATTGCTGCGGCCGGTCAGGTCAAGACCTCCCGCTGACGCATGACTGGACGCGCTTCCCTCTCGCTGGCAGACCAGCTCGCCGCCGCCCAGGACTGGTGGCGCGAGGCCGGGGTGGACTGCGCCTTCGCCGACGAACCGACCCGCTGGCTGCGCGATCCGGCGGAGGAGCAGGCGCAAACCAGCTCCGGCGCACCCGCGCCCATTCCTCCGCCTGCCGCCACACAGCCGCCCAAGCCGAAAGCGTCAATCGGCGGAGATCCGGCAAGCTGGCCGCAGGACCTGGCGAGCTTTTCCGCCTGGTGGCTGGCCGAACCCAGCCTCGAGACCGGCGGCACACAGCCGCGCATTCCCCCGCGGGGACCAGCCGGCGCGAAGCTGATGATCCTCGTCCCGGCACCCGAGGCGCAGGATGAGGACAGGCTGCTTTCCGGGCCGCAGGGCGCGCTGTTGGAGAGCTTCCTAGCGGCCGCCGAAGTCGCATCTGGCGACGTCTACCTGGCCGCAGGCCTGCCGCGCCGCACACCGCTTGCCGATATGCCCGCGCTTGCAGAGGAAGGGCTTGGGGCGGTGACGCTTCACCATATCGCCCTCGCCCGGCCCGATCGGCTGCTCATTTTGGGACGCGACGTTTTGCCGCTCGTTGGGCACGATCCGACGCAAAACCCTGTATCGTTAGGAGAAGTTAACCACGGTAGCGGGATCGTTCCAGCAATGGTGGGCCGAAGCCTTGAACTCATGCTGCAAAGGCCGGCAACGCGTTCGCGGTTTTGGCGAAGATGGCTGGATTGGACGGGGTAGCAGCTTCAGCATGATACGCACCACAAGCATTGCCCGTGCATTGCTCGCCGGCGCACTCGCGACCGGTATGGCCTGCGCGCTTCCCATGCCGGCCGCCGCCAACAGTGTGGAATATTTCCATGCCCGCGCGGTGGAGAACGACCTCCCCACTTTGCTTTCGCGCGAAGACCACGACTATTACAGCGCTCTCTTCACTGCGATCGACCGCGAGGAGTGGGCGCGGGTCGAACAATTGCTCGGCCAGCGTGAGGATGGTCCGCTGCAGGCGGTGGCGAAGGCCGAATATTATCTCGCCGCCAATTCACCCAAAGTGCCCCTGCCCAGGATAGAGGAATGGCTGCAAAGCGGCAGTTCGCTGCCCCAAGCAGGGCAGATGGCGCGGCTCGGCCTGACCCGCGGACTTGCGGCAATGCCCGACTTGCCGGCGGAGAACAGCTTCCGCCACCAGTCTTCCGTGCCCAAGCGGATGCGGCCCCGCTCGATTGATGACGGCACCATGCCCGAGAGTATTCGCTCCGCCATTTTGGAGCGGATCACCAACGATGATCCGGACGGCGCGCGCCTGTTGCTCGACGGGATCGACGCTTCGCTCAGCCCATCGGCACGGGCGGAATGGCGCCAGCGGGTCGCCTGGAGCTACTATATCGAAAATCGCGATGCTGCTGCGCTCACCATGGCGCAAACCGTTTCGCAAGGCTCCGGCCCATGGGTAGCGGAAGGCGAATGGGTCAAGGGGCTCGCCGCGTGGCGCCTGGGAGACTGCCGCACCGCTCTTTCGGCCTTCGACAGTGCCGCCCGCCAAAGCACCAATGCGGAGCTGACCGCCGCCGCCTATTACTGGGCTAACCGCGCAGCGATCCGCTGCCGCATGCCGGAGCGTTCCGCCGAATATCTGCGCCAGGCTGTCCATCATGACGAGACACTTTATGGCATGCTGGCCGCGGAGCAGCTCGGCGTGGAGCTGCCGCAGCGCTTCTCCAGCGCCGATTTCACCGATGCCGACTGGAACCGCCTGAAGGACGAGCGCAACGTTCAGATCGCGATCGAACTCGCCGAGATCGGGCGCGACGATCTTGCCAGCGAGGTCCTCCTGCACCAGGCGCGGATCGGTGATCCGCAGGATTACGAGGCGCTGTCCCGTCTCGCCCGCAGCCTCGGCCTCCCTTCCACCCAGCTCTACATGGCCCATAATGCGCCGCGGGGCGGGCAGGCGGATCCCGCCTCCCGCTATCCCGCGCCAAAATGGATGCCCGTCACCGGGTGGAAGATCGATCCCGCGCTCGCCTATGCGCATGCGCTGCAGGAATCGAACTTCCGCACCGCGGCGGTCAGCCCGGCCGATGCGAAAGGTGTGATGCAGATCACCCCGATCACGGTGCGCGAACATGCCCCCGCCTTGCATATGAGCGCAGCCTCGGTCGACCTCACTGACCCTCGAGTGAATCTCGCCTTCGGCCAGCAAAACCTTGAAATGCTTAGTGATTCATACGCCACGCAAGGTAAGCTGCCGAAGATCATGGCAGCCTATAATGCGGGGCTGGCGCCGGTAACGCGCTGGAACACCGAGGTGCGCGATCAGAACGACCCGCTGCTTTACATGGAATCGATCCCCTATTGGGAAACGCGCGGCTATGTCGCGGTCGTGATGCGCAATTACTGGATGTATGAGAGGCAGGCCGCCAGCGCATCCCCCAGCCGCCTCGCGCTGGCGCAAGGTGAATGGCCGCGCTTCCCCGAAGCGGCACCTGCCGGCGGCAATCGTGGCAGGGTCTGGCTTTCGGCCCAGCGTGAGGATACGGACGGCCCCGGCCGGGAGTTCTGATCCCGGGACGCACAACTTTTTGAGGTCGGGACCATGGCCGTCGATCCGTCGCGGGAATTCAAGCCTATCAACATCGCCTTGCTGACCGTGTCCGACACGCGCGGCCCGGAAGAGGACACGTCCGGCGACATTCTGGCCGAACGGATCGAGAAAGCCGGCCACCACCTTGCGGCGCGTGCGCTGGAGCGGGACGAGGCCGACATCATCGCCGCCCGCCTGAATGCCTGGATCGACGATCCATCGGTCGACGCGGTAGTGATCACCGGCGGCACTGGTCTCACTGGCCGAGACGTCACTCCCGAAGCGCTCGACCGGGTAAAGGACAAGGACATCCCCGGTTTTGGCGAACTCTTCCGCTGGATCAGCTACAACACGATCGGCACCTCTACCGTGCAGAGCCGCGCCTGCGCGGTGGTCGCCCGCGGCACTTACATCTTTGCCCTTCCCGGCTCCAACGGCGCAGTGAAGGACGGCTGGGACGGCATCCTCGCCGAACAGCTCGACGCCCGGAACCGCCCCTGCAACTTCGTGGAGTTGATGCCTCGCCTGCGGGAGAAATAGCCGGCTGCGTCGCCGCCAACGCCTCCTCCGCTCAGCTTTTGCTTGAAATCCGCCGCGCGATCCGCCATCTGCGCTGCGATGACGAACCGCACGATCCTGTCGCTGCTTCGACTTACGCGCCCTTAGGCGCGCATTTCCGCCTGCGCGCGTGTCGCGCATGGCATCTCGCCTAAGGGCCAGTTCAGAAAATCCGTGGTCGAAAGCAAAGCGCGCCTTGCCGTGCGCGCGTCAGGCGATAAGGCAATTTCCCATGCTCCAGGATCCGAGCCGAAAATACCGTCCCTTCCCGCAGGTCCCCTTGCAGGACCGGCAATGGCCCTCGCGCGTCATCACCGCGCCGCCTCGCTGGCTCTCCACCGATCTACGCGATGGGAATCAGTCGATCATCGACCCGATGGACGCGGTGAAGAAGAACCGCTTCTTTGACATGCTTGTCGAGATCGGGCTGAAAGAGATCGAAATCGGCTTCCCCGCCGCCGGGCAGACCGAATTCGACTTCATCCGCAGCCTCGTACGCTCCGGCCGCATCCCTGACGATGTGACCGTGCAGGTCCTCACCCAATCACGCGAGGATCTGATCCGCACCAGCTTCGAGAGCCTGGAAGGCGCGCGCACCGCGATCGTCCATCTCTACAACGCCGTCTCGCCGGCATGGCGCGACATCGTCTTTCGCATGAGCCGCGAGGAAGTGAAGGAGATCGCGATCAAGGGCGCGCAGATCCTGCGGGATGAGGCGGCCAAGCGCCCGGATACGGACTGGTATTTCCAGTACAGCCCCGAAACCTTTTCCACCGCAGAGCTCGATTTCAGCCTCGAGGTTTGCGAGGCGGTGATGGACGTGCTGCAGCCAAGCGAAGATCACAAGCTGATCCTCAACCTGCCGGCCACGGTTGAGGCGGCGACGCCCAACATCTATGCCGACCAGATCGAATATTTCTGCCGCAACATCCCCCGCCGAGAAAGCGTCGCGATCAGCCTCCATACGCATAACGATCGCGGCACCGGCGTGGCTGCGGCGGAGCTTGGCCTGATGGCCGGCGCGGACCGCGTGGAAGGATGCCTGTTCGGCAATGGCGAGCGCACCGGCAATTGCTGCCTGGTGACAGTCGGCCTCAATATGTACACCCAAGGGATTGATCCGCAACTGGATTTCTCTGATATCGATGCGATCATCGAGACGGTGGAATTCTGCAACCAGATCCCCGTGCACGAACGCCATCCATATGGTGGGGAGCTGGTCTTCACTGCCTTTTCCGGCAGCCATCAGGATGCGATCAAGAAAGGCTTCGAAGCGCAGAGCCAGCGCAATGACGAACTCTGGCGCGTGCCCTATCTGCCGATCGACCCCGCCGATCTCGGCCGCAATTACGAGGCCGTGATCCGGGTGAACTCGCAATCGGGCAAGGGCGGCTTCGCATGGGTGCTGGAACAGGGCCAGGGGCTGAAACTGCCCAAGCGGCTGCAGGCCGATTTCTCGCGCCACGTCCAGCGCCTGGCCGACGAGCTGGGCCGCGAGCTCAATGCCGAGGATATCTGGCGGAGCTTCCGCGAGGCCTATTTCATCCAGGTGGAGAAGCGCCGCTTCCGGCTGGTCGATTACGATGAAGGCCGCGCGGCAGACGGAACGCGGATATTCACCGGCACGGTCGAGGTCGACGGCACGGCGCAGACCGTTTCCGGGCGTGGCAAGGGGCTGATCTCCTCCGTGCTCGCGACCCTGAAGGAAACCTTCGGGCTCGAGCTGGAGGTGCTCGATTATTCGGAACATGCGCTCGGCGCCGGGACGGACGCCAAGGCGGCAGCCTATGTCGAATGCGCGCGGCCGGACGGCACCGCCGTCTGGGGCGTCGGCATCGACGAGGACGTCGCGTCCGCCAGCGTCCGCGCGATCCTCAGCGCCGCCAATGGCGCGGTGCGGGAGTAAGGGCGAGAGGGAGACCTCTCTGCCCTCCCTGTGAGGCAAAGCCTCATGGGGAGAGGGACCGTGACGATGACAGGGAGGATCTTACTACCCCTCCTTGCCGATGTTCTCTATACGTTCTAGATTCGCGCCCATGTCCATCCGGCAGCCTCCGATTCGCGGGCGCGGCGCTCAATCGGGCGAGCTCTCGCGCCGCTTCAATCTCCCCGGCCGGGAGATGGATGGCGATTGGCGGGACGAGCAGGAGCTTGTCGATGGACCAGGCCCGAAGCTGCGCACCACGGTGACGGAGGAACATCCGCGCACGATCGTGACCTTCAACCGCTCGCCGGACATTCCCTTCGACCGCTCGATCAATGCCTATCGCGGCTGTGAGCATGGCTGCGCCTATTGCTTTGCCCGCCCTACCCACGCCTATCATGACCTGTCGCCGGGGCTCGATTTCGAAACGAAGCTTTTCGCCAAGCCGGATGCCGCGCGGGTGCTACGCGAAACGCTCGCGCGCAAAGGTTACATCCCGCAGACCATCGCGATGGGCACCAACACCGATCCCTATCAGCCGATCGAGGCGCGATACCGGATCACGCGGCAGATCCTGGAAGTCTGCCTCGAAACCAGGCACCCGGTGATGATCACCACCAAGTCCGACAGGGTGGCCCAGGATATCGATCTGTTGGCCGAACTCGCGCGACACGGCCTCGTGCATGTCTCGATCTCGGTCACCAGCCTCGATGCCCGGCTTTCCAGCACGCTGGAGCCACGCGCCGCCACGCCTGGCAAGCGGATTGAAGCCTTGCGCAAATTGAGCGCGGCCGGCGTACCTACCCATGTTTCGGTCGCGCCGGTGATCCCCGCCATCACCGATCATGAGATGGAAGCGATCCTGCGTAGTGCCGCCGGGGCCGGCGTTCAGGCCGCAAGCTGGATCATGCTCCGCCTGCCGCATGAAGTCGCGCCGATCTTCCGCGAATGGCTGGACACCCATTTCCCCGAACGCGCCGAAAAGGTGATGGGGATCGTCCGCGCAATGCGCGGGGGAAAGGACAATGACGGACGATACTTCAAGCGTTTCCAGCCTCAGGGGCCGTGGGCGGAGCTGTTCGCCACCCGCTTCCGGATAGCCTGCAAGCGAGCCGGGATCGGGTCGAGATGGTGGCAGCCCGATTGCTCCCAGTTTCGCCCGCCCTCACCCGGCGGACAGTTGCAGCTCCTCTAGAGCGGGTGTCACTTTGCCGGGGCGCGCATCGAAGTTCGTTGGTTTGAGGCAGGAATCGCCGGCCCGCACCCATTCACCCGCGCCGCATCCGCACGCCCAAGTCGCTCGTTCCCGCCGAGCTGCACCCCGCCTGGCGAATCATACATTCACGATTTCAAAGAACCTCATCGGTTATACATGATTCGCTTTGTGTAGGAAAGTGGTTTTTCACGCCAGCGCATTTCGGAAGGGAGAATCTCCCGAATAGCTTGTTTTTGCGCCAGAAACTCTGAGATAAAATTCCGCGATCAGGCGACGAGCCGCAGATGACCGGCCGCGCGCCGCGCAGTCAGCGAGACATTGGCCAGCCCCTCGACGCCCGCCAGCCGCTCGGCGAGTTCTCCGTCGAGCCGGAAATCGCGGCCCAGGCGGACGAGCTGGGCCGCCCCTCCCCCGGTATGCAGTCGCGCCAGGACTTCGCCGCAACCCGGCGCGCCCGGCGCCAGCACGAGTGCCAGCTCCTGCAGCGCATCGACATGCTCCACATCCAGCGTCAGCAGCATGCGCGCACTGCTCGTCACTTCCGCCAGCGGCCGGGCACCGCGCACGGTCACCCGTGGCGCCTCGTCGGGGCTGGGGCTGTCGAGCTCGACATTGAGCAGGATGCACGTCCCTTCCGCCGCCCAGCGCTGGAAGGGTTCAACCAGGCTTTCCTCGAAGCAAGCCGCACTGAACTGGCCTGACGAGTCGGAGAAGTCCGCGCGGATGAAATCCTTGCCTTTGCGCGTCTTGCCCCGGTTCACTCCTTCGACCAGCGCGGCCATGACTGCCTGTGCTCGTCCCCCGCCCGGCACGCCCGAGGCCATCAGGCTGGCATAGCTGCGCGCACCATTGGCCGAAGCGATGGCACGAAATTGCTCCACCGGATGGGCGGCGAAGTAGAAGCCGAAATTCTCCCGTTCCTTCGCCATCTGCTCGGCCCGCGGCCATGGCGGCGTGTCGGCCAGGCGAAGCGCGGGCTCGGCATGATCCTCGCCGCCGAACAGACCCGATTGCCCGCTCTGACGCTCCCGCACGGCGGCTTCCGCCGCTGCAACCAGCATGTCGGCATTGGCAAGCACCTTCGCCCGATTAGGTTCGAGGCTGTCGAAGGCGCCCGCCCCCGCGAGTCCTTCCAGCTGGCGGCGGTTCATCGAGCCGGACGGCAGGCGGCGGAACAGATCTTCCAGGCTGGTGAACGGGCCATGCGCTTCCCGCTCGGCCACAATCGCCTCCATCGCCTTCTCCCCGACATTGCGGATGCCGGCGAGCGCATAGCGCACGGCGTAGCCCTCCTGCGTCTGCTCGACGGTGAACTCGGCTTCGGATCGGTTCATGTCCGGCCCGGCAAGCTCGATGCCGTTCTTGCGCAGGTCGTCGACAAAGACGGAAAGCTTCTCCGACTGGTGCATGTCGAAGCACATCGACGCAGCGTAGAACTCATGCGGGTAATGCGCCTTCAGCCAAGCCGTGTGATAGGCCAGCAGCGCATAGGCCGCGGCGTGGCTCTTGTTGAAACCATAGCCGGCGAACTTGTCGATCAAGTCGAACAGCTCGTTCGCCTTCTTCGGCTCGATGCCCGAGACTTCCTTGCAGCCTTCCACGAAGCGCGCGCGCTGCGCATCCATCTCCGACTGGATCTTCTTGCCCATCGCGCGCCGCAGCAGGTCGGCATCGCCCAATGAGTAGCCCGCCAGCACCTGTGCGGCCTGCATCACCTGTTCCTGATAGACGAAGATGCCATAGGTTTCGGAAAGCAGGCTCTCGAGCTTGGGGTGCGGATATTCGATCGGCACGTCGCCATTCTTGCGCTTGCCGAACAGCGGGATGTTGTCCATCGGGCCCGGCCGGTAGAGGGAGACGAGCGCGATGATGTCTTCGAACTTGGTCGGCTTCACTGCGGCGAGCGTCCGGCGCATGCCCTCCGATTCGAGCTGGAACACCCCGACCGTGTCGCCCCTCTGCAGCAGCTCATAGACCTGCGCATCGTCCCAGGGCAGCGTAGCCAGATCGACTGCGATGCCGCGCTTCGCCAGCAGGTCAACCGCCTTCCTCAGCACCGACAGCGTCTTGAGGCCGAGGAAGTCGAACTTCACCAGCCCGGTATCCTCCACGATCTTCATGTCGAACTGGGTCACCGGCATGTCGGAGCGCGGATCACGGTAGAGCGGCACCAGCTCCGCCAGCGGACGGTCGCCGATCACCACGCCCGCCGCATGGGTGGAGCTGTTGCGCGGGAACCCTTCGAGCTGCATCGCCAGATCGACCAGGCGCTTCACGTCGGGATCGCTGTCATATTCCCGCTTGAACTCGCTCACCCCGTTCAGCGCGCGCGGCAGGGTCCAGGGGTCGGTCGGATGGTTGGGCACCAGCTTGCACAGCCGATCGACATGGCCGTAGCTCATCTGCAGGATGCGGCCGCAATCGCGCAGCACCGCCCGCGCCTTCAGCTTGCCGAAGGTGATGATCTGGGCGACGTGATCGTGGCCATATTTGCGCTGGACGTAGCGGATGACCTCGCCCCGCCGCGTTTCGCAGAAGTCGATATCGAAGTCCGGCATCGAAACGCGTTCCGGGTTGAGGAACCGCTCGAACAGCAGCCCCAGCCGGATCGGGTCGAGATCGGTGATGGTGAGCGCCCAGGCGACGAGCGAACCGGCACCCGATCCGCGGCCCGGACCAACCGGGATGCCGTTCTCCTTCGCCCATTTGATGAAATCGGCGACGATCAGAAAGTAGTCCGAGAAGCCCATCCCGTTGATGATCTCGATCTCGAACTCCAGGCGCTTCGAATAGGTTTCACGCTCTTCGCTCGAAAGCTCGCCATAGGGCTCCAGCCGCTTCGCCAAGCCCCGGCGTGCATCCTCCGCCATCATTCGCGCCTCGCCTTCCTTGTCACCGGCGAGGCTGGGCAGGATCGGCTTGCGCTTGGGTGGAGCGAAGGCGCAGCGCTGCGCGACGACCAGCGAGTTGGCGGTCGCTTCGGGGAGATCGGCGAACCGTTCGGCCATCATCTCCGCCGACTTGACGAAGGCTTCGGGGCTGGAGCGCGGGCGCTCGGCCGCATCGATATGAGTGGAGTTGGCGATGCACAGCATCGCGTCATGCGCAGCGTGGAAATGCGGCTCGGCGAAGTTGGCCGGGTTGGTCGCCACCAGCGGCAGGTCTCGATCATAGGCGAGGTCCAGCAGCGCTTCCTCCGCTGCCGCCTCCACCGGATCATTGCGCCGGGCCAGCTCGATGTAGAAGCGCCCCGGAAACAGCGCCTCCAGCTTCTCCGCACAGGCGCGTGCTGCATCATGCCGGCCTTCGGCGAAGAGCCTGGTGATCGCCCCTTCGGATGCGCCGGAAAGGCAGATCAGCCCTTCGGTGCGAGCTTCGAGATGGTGCAGCGCGACGTGCGGTTCCATCTCGAGCGGCCGATCGAGATGGGCGCGGCTCACCAGGTCGCAGAGATTGTTCCAACCGCTGGCGTCCTGGGCATAGAGCGGGAGGTAGTCGATGTTCTTCTCGCCATCCCGGGACACGCCCAACAGCGCGCCGATGATCGGCTGCACTCCCTGTTCGCGGCAGGCGGCGGCAAAGGGAACCGTGCCGTAAAGGCCGTTCCGGTCGCAAATCGCTATCGCGGGAAAGCCGCGCTCCTTCGCCAGGCGCGCGATCGCCTTGGGATCGATCGCCCCCTCCAGCATGGAATAGGACGAGAACACTCTAAGCGGGACGAAAGATGCAGAGCCCATGGCGCAGACGGTAATCACCGGGCCAGCGGGATCAAGCCGATCCTGCCCCCCGGCTGGGGAAAAGACAGAGACTTGCAAATCGCAGCGGAAAGGCTTTCATTGGCGCGGGCTAAAGGGGAGCATGGCCATGTCTGACAATCCGCTGTCACAAGATACCTCCGCATCGCTCGTCGATCGCGCCAAGGCAATCATCGTCCGGCCAAAGGAAGAATGGCCCAGGATCGCCGCCGAGCCGACCAGCCAGAACGACGTCCTGCTCAGATATGCGTTGCCGCTGATCGCCATCGGTCCGATCTGCGGCCTGATCGGCGGCCAGGTCTTCGGCTATGGCGGGATGGGCTTCCATTTACGACCCTCGCTTGGCTTCTCCGTGGGAACGGCGATCGCCTCCTTCGTGATGGGGGTGATCGGCCTGTTCCTGATTTCCTTCATCGCCAATCTCCTGGCGCCTCGCTTCGGCGGGAGGGAAGACTGGCTCCGCGCCTTCAAGCTGGTCACCTATTCGATGACGCCGGCCTGGCTCGTGGGCGTTTTCAGCCTCATCCCGATGCTCGGCATATTGGCGATCCTGGGGCTCTACAGCTTCTACCTGTTCTACCTCGGATCGTCGCGGATGCTCAGCGTGCCGGAGGACCAGGCAGGCGGCTATACCGCGGTGACGATCATCGTGGGGATCGTGGTGTTCATCGTCCTCGGCCTCATCTCCACCGCTCTGGTCGGCGGGCCGGCCAACTTCCTCTGAAGCGCGGCGGAGGCGCAGCTTAGCGGCGCGGGAAATCGTCTCTGCGCGACAGCTCCAGGATCTCGCCGGGCGAGAGGAGATGGTCGCCGGCCTTCTGGATCACATAGTCGGCCTGCTCGTTCTCGGGCAGGAGGGCGACGAAGCGCACGAGTTCGGCCAACGTGGCGGTGCGGACCGACTTGAAGCGATAGAAGATGCCCTGGCCGTCACCCTTGACGTGCAAGGTGGCGTAGTCGTCCCAATCGATGCCGCGGGTTGGCTCGCTCCCGTCCTGGATCGTGCTGGGATGGTCGGTCATGGGGCTACTCCTCTCGCTGCTGCTTCCCTCGATATGGGGATCGGTCCAGCCTATTCCAGAACCCCCTCATGCAGGCGCACGACCCGGTCCATCGCCATGGCGAGCCGCTCATTATGCGTCGCCACAAGCGCGGCACTGCCCTCGCCGCGGACGAGCTTGACGAACTCCGCCAGGACCCTGTCCGCAGTCGCTTCGTCGAGATTGCCGGTGGGCTCATCGGCCAGCACGACCTGCGGGCGGTTGGCGAGGGCGCGCGCCACCGCGACACGCTGCTGCTCCCCGCCGGAAAGCTGGCTGGGACGGTGCTCGAGCCGGGCACCGAGGCCAAGCGCGCCGAGCAATTCGCGCGCCCTCGCCCGTGCATCCTCATGCGATTTGCCCGCGACCAGCTGCGGCAGGATCACGTTCTCTTCCGCGTTGAAGTCCGGTAGCAGGTGGTGGAACTGATAGACGAAGCCCAGATGGTCGCGGCGCAGCGCCGTCCGGTGATTGCTGTCAAGCTTGCTGGCATCCGTTCCGGCGATCTCGATCGTCCCGCCGAAGCCGCCCTCCAGCAGCCCGACGGCCTGCAGCAAAGTCGACTTGCCGGAACCCGAAGGCCCCAGCAACGCCACGATCTCACCCGGCTGGATCACCAGGTCGACACCGCGCAGGACGTCGATCGTCACGCCGCCCTGCTGGAAGCTGCGCGTCAGCCCGGCGAGCCGAATGACGGGAGCCGATTGCGGATCATTCATAACGCAGCACCTGCACCGGATCGGTTCCCGCCGCCTTGAAGGCTGGGTAAAGCGTCGCGACGAAGCTGAAGATCAGCGCCATGATGCTGATCGCCATCACTTCGCCAGGATCGGTCTTGCTCGGCAATTCGGTGAGGAAGCGGATCGAAGGGTCCCAGAGATTCTGCCCGGTTATGAACTCCATCGCGCGCACGATCGGCTGACGGAAATAGAGGAACACGAAGCCGAGCAGGAGGCCCGCGCCCGTGCCGAGCGCCCCGATCACGAAACCGGTGGTGACGAAGATCTTGAGCAGGCTGGTGCGCGTCGCGCCCATCGTCCGGAGGATCGCGATGTCGCGTGTCTTCGCCCGCACCAGCATGATCAGCGAGCTCAGAATGTTGAACACCGCGACGAGCACGATGATCGAGAGCACCACGAACATCGCCACGCGTTCGACTGCCAGCGCCTCGAACAGGCTGGCATTGATCGTCTTCCAGTCCTGCACAACCGCTTGGCCCGCGAGCTTGCGCTGCAGAGGCGCGAGAATCTCGGTGACCGCGTCCGGGTCGATCGTCTTCACTTCGATCATGCCGATGGAGTCGCCGACCAGAAGGAGCGTCTGCGCGTCCTGCATCGGCATGACGACGAATGCCTGGTCGTAGTCATAGACCCCGATCTCGAAGATGGCGCCGATCTCATAGGCGATCTGCCGCGGGACAGTGCCGAAGGGCGTGGCGCGGCCTTGCGGATTGATGATCGTTATCGTGTCGCCCACCCGGGCGCCGAGATTCTCCGCCAGCCGCGCGCCGACGGCGACTCTGTCATCGCCGGGCTGAAGCTGGCCCAAATCGCCGGAAACCACCTGCGGCTTGAGCCGCTCGATGTCCTCGGGTGTGTTCCCGCGCACCAGGATCGCCTCCACCCGTCCGTTGAAGCTGGCAAGCAGCGGCTGCTCTATCAGCGGCGAGGCGCGGACCACCCCCGGCGTCTCGCGCACCTCCTCAAGGACGTTCCGCCAATTGTCCAGCCGCCCGCCATAGGCTTGGATGATCGCATGGCCGTTCAGCCCCACGATCTTGTCGAGCAGCTCGGCACGGAACCCGTTCATCACGCTCATCACGATCACGAGGGCGGCCACGCCCAGCATCACCGCGACAAGGCTGATGCCAGCGACCAGGGCGATGAAGGCTTCGCCCCGCCCCGGCATCATGTAGCGCTTTGCGATGGTCCATTCGAACGGGGAGAGGATCAAGCCGGCTCTTTCTCGATGCTGGTCTGGCTGTGCGGCGGTGTAGGGGCGGAACCCTTTAGAGGCAATGAATAAGGTGATGGCAGGAGTTGAAGACGGCGTTGTGGTCCGACCTTACTGCATTTACAGGCAGTAAAAACGGCGTCACTCCCAGATTACCGCATGATTACAGACGGATAGGCAAGAAGGCCGACCCGACCGTCTGACACCTCGAAATAAAATTTTGTTTCCTACATTTGAAATAACATTCCACAACCGCCACTGCCGGGAAGCGCGGTTGCCCCAGTAAATTTGGCTCTGGCACGTATCGATTTCCGCCTCCTATAACCTTATCGGTTATAGCAGCACTTCAGAAATGGAGAAAGCATTTTCTTGCCCGGACGAGCGAGGAGCGGGGGCTCAAGATAAGGGCGCAGCCACACAATCCTCCCCGTGAGCAGCGCGCCACAGGGAGGACCGGATCATCCTATCAGCCGGCAGCTTCGGCCGGCGGGGCGTCCACAGGAACGTCGCCGATCAGCGCCTTTGTCTCCATGAATTCCTCCAGCCCGAACTTGCCGAATTCGCGGCCGTTGCCCGATTGCTTGTAGCCGCCGAAGGGCGAGTTGAAGTCGAGCCCGCCGGCATTCACGAACACGGAGCCGGCACGGATACGGCGCGCGACCTGGCTCGCCTGCTGCGGATCGCCGGCGATATAGGCGCCGAGGCCATATGGCGTGTCGTTGGCGATCTCCACCGCCTGATCGACATCGTCATAGGGGATCACCACCAGCACCGGGCCGAAGATCTCCTCGCGGGCAACAGTCATGTCATTGGTCACATCGCGCAGCACGGTGGGCTGTACGTAATAGCCTTTGTCCTTGCCTTCGGGCCGGCCGGGACCGCCGACAGCGACCTTCGCCCCTTCCTCGATCCCCTTCTGGATCAGGCCCTGGATCTTCTCGAATTGCGGCTGGTTCACCACCGGGCCGATATGATCGCCTTCCTTGGCCGGATCGTCGACTACCTTGCTGCCGAAGATCTGCGTCAGCTTCTCGATCGCCTCGTCATACTGGTCCTTGTGGATCAGGAAGCGCGTCGGCGCGACGCAGCTCTGGCCGGAATTGAGCAGGATCCCGCCCGCGCCGCCCGGCAGGGCGAGATCGAGCGGCGTGCCCGGCAGGACGATGAAGGGCGACTTTCCGCCGAGTTCCTGATGCACCCGCTTGACCGTGTCGGCGGCGTTCTTGGCGACCTGGATGCCGGCGCGGGTCGAGCCGGTGAAGCTGATCATGTCGATCCCGGGATGCTTGGCCAGCGCAGTGCCGACACCCGGCCCGTCACCCTGGACAAGGTTGAACACGCCCGCCGGCACGCCGGCCGCATCAAGTATCTCTGCAAAGATATGCGCGCTGCCCGGGGTCTGCTCCGATGGCTTGAGGATCACGCAGTTGCCCGCGGCAAGCGCCGGCGCAACCTTGGCGACGATCTGATTCATCGGCCAGTTCCACGGCGTGATCAGCGCGACGATGCCCGCTGCTTCGTAAAGCACGCGGTTCTCGCCGGTGGATTCGACGAAATCGAAGCTCTCCAGCGCAGCCATCGTGGCGCCGATATGGCCCAGGCCCGAACCGGACTGCGCGGTGCTGGCGATCGAGATCGGGCAGCCCATCTCCTCGCTGATCGCCCGGGCAATGTCCGGAATACGCTTGGCATATTCCTCCTGGATCCTGCCGAGCAGTGCCAGCCGCTCCTGCTTGGAACTCTGCGACCATGCCGGGAAGGCCGTCTTCGCCGCGGCGACCGCCCTGTCGACATCCTCGGAGGTTCCAAGCACGACCGTGCTGACCGGCTCCTCGCTGGCAGGGTTGAGCACGGTCTTGGTTTCCGAGCCGGTGCTGGCGACCCATTCGCCGCCGATGTAGTGCTGCAGATATTCGTTCATGAGAGGCATCCTTGCTCGTGTGTCGTGACCATGTCCGAAGATATGGCAAGCGCGCGAGCGTGTGCCAGCCTTTTTATTGATTTTGTCCAAAAACTTTGCAGGCGCGATCAGCCGCCGCGCAGAAGCTGTACGCCCCAGTCGCGTTCGAACAGATACAGCAGCAGGCGTGCGGCCTTGCCGCGCTCGCTCGAAAGACCGCCGTCGCGGTCCATCAGCAGCCGTGCATCCTCATGCGCAAGCGGCAGCAGGCGCTGGATCTGGTCGAGCGAAGCCACGCGAAAGGCGGTCTCGCCCGACTGACGCGTGCCAAGCAGCTCGCCGCCGCCGCGCAGTTCCAGATCCTCCTCCGCGATGCGGAAGCCGTCCTGCGTCTCGCGCAGAAGCGCAAGCCGCTTGCGGGCGGTCTCCGAAAGCTGTTCCCCGCGCAGCAGCAGGCAGACCGACTTTTCGGAGCCCCGCCCCACCCGCCCGCGCAGCTGGTGCAATTGCGCAAGGCCGAAGCGCTCGGCCTGTTCGATGACCATCAGGGTCGCGGCAGGAACATCAACGCCCACTTCGATGACGGTGGTGGCGACCAGCAGCTTCGCCTCGCCGCTGGCGAAGCGTTCCATGGCGGCATCCTTCAGCTCCGGCTTCAACTGGCCATGGACCAGCACCACGGCATCTCCGAAGCGGGCCTGCAGCGCCGCAAAGCGCTGCTCCGCCGCGGCGAGGTCGTCCCCTTCACTCTCGCGCACCATCGGGCAGACCCAATAAGCCTGCTGCCCGCTCGCGAGATGCCGTTCGACGGCGGACACCACGTCTGGCAGGCGGTCCACTGAAACCACGCGCGTATCTATCGCCTGGCGGCCGGGCGGCGCTTCGTCGAGCCGCGAGACGTCCATCTCGCCATACTGTGCCAGTGTCAGGGTGCGGGGGATCGGCGTTGCCGTGGTGGCAAGGCAATGCGGCGTGACCTTGCCCTTTTGCGTCAGCATCAGCCGCTGCCCCACCCCGAAGCGGTGCTGCTCGTCGATCACCACCAGCGCGAGATTGCGATAGCCGACCGCCTCCTGAAAGATCGCATGGGTGCCCACGACGACATCGATGCTGCCATCCATCAGCCCCATCAGGATGCTTTCGCGCGCCCTGCCCTTGTCCCGCCCGGTGAGCAGCGCGATGCTGACACCCGTAGGCGCGGCAAGCGCGCGCAGTGTCTCGTAATGCTGGCGGGCGAGCAATTCGGTGGGGGCGAGCATGGCCGCCTGCGCGCCGGCCTCCACCGCGATCAGCATCGCTTCCAGCGCAACCACGGTCTTGCCCGAGCCGACATCCCCCTGAAGCAGCCGCAGCATGGGCGAGCCTTGCGCAAGGTCGCCTTCGATTTCCGCGATCGAGCGCCGCTGCGCGCCGGTGAGGCCGAAGGGAAGCTGCAGCTTGGCGCGCAGCGATCCGTCGCCCTTCAGCGGCTGGCCGCGGCGGCTGCGGTTGCTTTCCTTCACCAGCATCATCGCCAGCGCATTGGCGAGTAGCTCGTCATAAGCGAGCCGGTCACCGGCGGCCGGGTGCTCGCCGCGATGGGCGAGATGCAGCGCATCGCGCCAGCTTGGCCACTTTTCCCGCCCCAGCAGGCCCGGTTCGATCCATTCGGGAAGCTCCGGCAACCTCTCCAGCGCCTGTGCGGCCAACCCAGCGATGCGCGGCTGCGTGAGCCCTTCGGCGAGCGGATAGACCGGCTCCGTCAGTTTGCCCGCCAGTTCTCCGCTCTGGTCCGACACATGATCCGGGTGGACGATCTGGAGCGTGTCGCCATAGCGGTCGAGCCGCCCCGCGACCCAGCGCTGCTCACCCACCGGAAGCAGCTTCTTCGCGGAATAGGATGCGCGGCCGAAATAGGTGATCGCGCAGATATTGCCGAGCGCGTCCTGCGCCAGCACCCGGAAGGGCCCGCGCCCTTTCGACGCGCGGTGCTCGATCGGCGTGAGCGCCACCACGATCTGTTCGCCGACGCTTGCTTCGTCCAAATTCTGCACCGGGCGGCGCTGCACGAAACGGTCCGGCAGATGGTAGGCCACGTCCTTGACCCGCTCCAGCCCCAGCTTCTCGAGCGGCTTGCGCAGTTTCGGCCCCACGCCTTCCAGCGCGTCGATCTCGATGAACAGCGGATTGAGCGTCTCGGGCCGCATGCTCTGCCTATAGCCGCTTGCGCGCCATTGGCGAGTGTCATACCCGCCGCACATGCCCGATCCCACTCGTCTCGCCCGCGCGAAGTTCCGCGCCTGGCACCGCGGCACGCGGGAGGCCGATTACATGATCGGCGGCTTCTTCGACCGCTATCACGCCACTTGGGACGATCAGGCGCTCGGCTGGTTCGAGGCACTGCTCGACGAAGAGGATGTGGACATCATGGCCTGGGCGCTGAAAGCCCAGCCAGTGCCCGCATCGCTCGACGGCCCCCTCATGCTCGCCTTGCAGAAGCTCGACTACGTTCGCATCTGAGCCCTTCCGGGTTCGACAGTTTCGATCCGGGCCGCTAGGAGCCGCCATCGAATCCAGCAGCCCGTTCGCGCATCCAGATGCGTGCCACGGGCATTTTCGCGTGCGCAGAAGATATCCGCCGAACGAAAACATGGCCGACTTTCAACGAATTCTCGCAGCCCGGGCGCCGCTCACCCTCGCCTCCGTCGCGCGCGGTGCGCAGCCGCTGGTGCTGGCGGATCTCGCGCGGGCTGCGAAAGGCCGGGCCGTCTTCATCGCTCCGGACGATGCGGCCATGCGCGCGCTGGCCGATGCGGCCGTCTATTTCGCGCCCGAAATCGAAGTCATCGAATTCCCCGCCTGGGACTGCCTGCCCTATGACCGGGCGAGCCCCGCCCTGACGATCAGCGCCCAGCGCCTTTCCGCGCTTCACCGCCTGCAGCAGGGCAGGAAAGACGGCCAGATCCTGGTCACCACCGTGGAGGCGGTGCTGCAGCGGGTGCTGACGCCGTTCCGCATCCGGGAGGCGGTGCGCGAGATCAAGCCGGGCATGCTGATCGGCCATGAAAGCCTGGCGGCCCTTCTGCAGCGGCAAGGCTATTCGCGCACCGACACCGTCGCCGATGCAGGCGAGTTCGCCGTGCGCGGATCGGTGTTCGACATTTTCCCTTCCGGCCTCGGCGAAGGGCTGCGGCTCGATTTCTTCGGCGACGAGCTGGAATCGCTGCGCCTGTTCGATCCGCATACCCAGCGCAGCACCGGCAGCCTGGAGAGCCATCTGCTGCTGCCCGCCAGCGAAGCCCTGCTGGACGAGGACACCATCAAGCGCTTCCGCAGCCGCTATCGCGAGCGCTTCGGCGCCAACGCCACCGGCGATCCGCTATACCAGGCGGTGAGCGACGGCCGCCGCCTGGCTGGCATGGAGCATTGGCTGCCCCTGTTCGAGGACAAGCTTTCCAGCCTGTTCGACCACCTTTCCAAAGACGACGTGATCGTGATGGATTCGAGCGCACTCGGCGCCGGGGAGGAGCGGCTGGGCGATATCGAGGATTATCACGCCTCCCGCCTGCAAAGCGCCGGGCAGGCGGCGGGCAGCTATCGCCCGCTGGAGACGAACGCGCTCTACCTCTCGCCGGCAGAATTCCACCAAACGCTGGCCGGCTGGCCGGTCCACCGGGCCGACATCTTCGCGCAGCCCGAAAGCGAGACGGTCATCGATTTCGGCTTCGCCAGCTCACGCGATTTCACGCCGGAACGTGCCCGCGGCGATAATGTCTATGAAGCCGCGGCGCGGCACTTCGCCGCCATAGGCAAGGCCGGCAAGCGGCCGCTGCTGGGGGCCTATTCGCAGGGCTCCCGCGCGCGCATAAGCTCGATCCTTGCCGAAGCGGGGGCCGAGTTCAAGCTGGCGGATAGCTGGCAGGAGGCGCTGGGTCTGGCAGCGAAGGGCGCGCCCGTCGCCATGGTCCTTCCGCTGGCCTCCGGCTTCGCAAATGACGAGCTGGAGCTTGTCACCGAGCAGGATCTGCTGGGCGACCGGCTCGTCCGCCGCCGCAAGCGCAGGCGCGATGCCGATGCCTTCCTTGCCGAGCTGTCCGCACTGAACGCAGGCGACCTCGTCGTCCATATCGAGCACGGGATCGGCAAGTATCTCGGGCTCGAGCCGATCACGGTAGGCAAGAGCCAGCACGACTGCGTGATGCTGGAATATGCGGGCGGCGACAAACTCTACATCCCGGTCGAGAATATCGACGTTCTCAGCCGCTACGGCTCGTCGGAGGTCGCCTTGCCGCTCGACAGGCTGGGCGGCGAGGCCTGGCAGAAGCGCCGCGCACGGCTGAAGGAGCGGATCCGCGAAATCGCAGCCGAACTGCTGCGCACGGCGGCCGCGCGGGCCCTGCGCAAGGCGCCGGTGCTGACGCCTGACGAATCCGCCTTCAACCAGTTCGTTGAACGCTTCCCCTGGCAGGAAACCGACGATCAGGAACGCGCGATCGCCGATGTTCTCTCCGATCTTTCGGAAGGGACGCCGATGGACCGGCTGGTCTGCGGCGATGTCGGCTTCGGCAAGACGGAGGTGGCCCTGCGCGCCGCCTTCGTCGCCGCGATGGAAGGCCAGCAGGTGGCCGTGATCGCGCCCACCACGCTGCTCGCCCGCCAGCACTTCGAGAATTTCACCGAGCGTTTCCGCGGTTTCCCCCTGAAGATCGGGCGCCTCTCCCGCCTGGTGGGAGCAAAGGAGGCGGCCGAGACGCGCAAGGGGCTGGCTGCGGGCACGATCGACATCGTGATCGGCACGCATGCCATCCTCGCCAAGCAGGTGGAGTTCAAGCGCCTCGCCCTGGTGATCGTGGACGAGGAGCAGCGCTTCGGCGTGAAGCACAAGGAACGGATGAAGGAGATGAAGGCGGACGTTCACGTCCTCACCCTCACTGCCACGCCGATTCCGCGCACCCTGCAGATGGCGATGAGCGGGCTGCGCGAGCTGTCGACGATCCAGACCCCTCCGGTCGACCGGCTGGCGGTGCGAACCTATGTGATGGAATGGGACGAGATGGTGATGCGCGAGGCGCTGCTTCGCGAGCACCATCGGGGCGGCCAGAGCTTCATCGTCGTGCCCCGCATCGCCGACATGCCCGAAGTAGAGCGATGGCTGCACGAACACGTGCCCGAGCTGAAATTCGTATCCGCCCATGGCCAGATGCCGGCGAGCGAAGTGGAAGAACGCATGGCCGCCTTCTATGAGCGGAAATACGATGTCCTGCTATCGACCACTATCGTGGAGAGCGGGCTGGACATCCCAAGCGCGAACACGATCATCATCCACCGCGCGGACCGCTTCGGCCTCGCCCAGCTCTACCAGCTACGCGGGAGAGTGGGACGCGCGAAGCTGCGCGCCTATGCCTATCTCACCCATCCGGCCGACATGCAGCTGTCCGAGGTGGCGGAAAAGCGCCTCAAGGTTCTGGGCGACCTCGAAGGGCTCGGCGCGGGCTTCCAGCTCGCCAGCCACGATCTCGACATTCGCGGCGCCGGCAATCTGCTGGGGGACGAGCAATCCGGGCACATCCGTGAAGTCGGCTTCGAGCTCTATCAATCGATGCTGGAAGACGCGATCCTGGCGGCGAAAGCGGGCGACCTTGGGCTTGAGCGTGACGAGGGCGGCCTCTCCCCCCAGATCACCGTGGATGCGCCAATCATGGTCCCGGAAGATTATGTGCCCGATCTCGCAGTGCGCATGGCGCTTTATCGCCGGCTCAACGATGCCGGCGACAAGGCGGAACTCGATGGGATCGCCGCCGAGATGATCGACCGTTTCGGCCCGCTGCCCGGCCCGACCGAGAATCTCATCAAGCTCATCGAGATCAAACAGCAGGCGATCGAAGCCAATATCGCCAAGATCGATGTCGGCGCGCGCGGAACGCTCGTTACCTTCCACAAGGACGACTTCCCCGATCCGTCCGGCCTGCTTGCCTATGTCGAGCGGCTGCAGGGCACCGTTCGCCTGAGGCCGGATATGAAGCTGGTGGTCGAGCGCGCCTGGGGCGATCCGAAATCGCGCCTCAACGGCCTCCTGCAACTCACGAGGGGGCTTTCCGGCGTGGTCAGGCGCTCCCGCAAGGCGAAAGCCGCCTAGCCCGTCTTCGCCAGCGCGAGGAATTCGTCGGCGGTCATCGGCTCCGCACGCAGGAAGCCTTGATAATAAGCGCAGCCTTCGCGTTCGACGAGTTGCTGCTGCTCCTCGCTCTCTATGCCTTCGGCGATAACAGCGAGATCGAGCGCATGAGCCATGGCGACGATCCCGCGAAGCACGGCCAGATCGCGCGGATCCTCTACAATCCCATCAACCATCGAGCGATCGAGCTTGAGATAGTGAAGTGGCAGCAGCTTGAGATATCGAAAGTTGCAGAAGCCCGCTCCGAAATCGTCGAGCGCGACCCGGACGCCAAGATCAACGAGCCGGCCGAGGCTGCGCGCCGCATGCTCGATGTCGGTCAGCAGCGCCTGCTCCGTGATTTCGATCGTCAGGCGTTCGGGATCCAGCCCCGCGGCGGACATCGCAGCGGAAATGTTCCCGGCGAAACTGCCCGCCGCAAGATCAGCGGGCGTGACGTTGAGCGACAGGCGCAGCGGCTCCGGCCAACTCGCGGCGCAACGCAGCGCACACTCTGCGATATGACGAGAGAGCTGCGCAACATGGTCCGTGCGTTCGGCGATCGCAAACAGCGCCCCCGCACCGACCCGGCCGAGTTCCGGGTGCTGCCATCGGGCCAGCGCCTCTGCCCCCACCAGCGCACCGCTCGCCGTCGCGAATTGGGGCTGAAACAGGACAGTGATCTCATCCCGGTCGAGCGCCGCGATCAGATCGGCATCAAGCAAGGCGCCGCTGCGCCCCGCAAGGCTCATTTCGCCATCGACCCACAGCAGCCGGCGGCCGGCTTCGGCCTGCACGCGCTGCAGCGTCTCGGCAAGCCGCTCCAGCACCGCATCGGCGCTCTCGTCCGGCAGCTTGCGCATCAGGGCGATGCGCGGCCACAGCCGCATGGTGCTGGTGCCGTCCGCCACTGGAATCGGACGCGAAATACATTCGGCCAGAGCCTCGGCCAACCATTGCCATCGTTCCCTGCTGCAGCGCTCGTTGGCGGCCAGCAGGAAATTTCCGCCGCCGATCCGGGCCACCAGACATTGCCCGTCGATCTCGTCGCCCGCGAATTTCAGCATCCGGGCCGCAACGGTGATCAGGGCGTTGTCTCCCGCGGCGGCGCCATAGGCGAGGTTGACGGTGTCGAAGCGCCGCAGGCCCAACATCATCACATGGATCGGCGCCGGCGTATCGTCCTGTAAGCTGCGCTCCCACTGCGCGATCCGCTCGCGCACGGCATCCACGCCGACAAGGCCAGTCAGTGCGTCGCGATCGTCATCGGCCGCTTCGGGCGGGGTGGTCGGCATGTTTCGGATCCTATCGCAAAGCGGTTAGAATTTCGTTCCATAGCACGGACGAGGCGCCGCGATTGCCAAAGCAGCCCGCTATCCCCCATAGGATCCGATGCACGAACAGGGTTTGCGATTGCTATGGCTGGACGACCAAGGACAATTAGCCAGGGGCAGGCGTTCACGGCGCTGGCATTGGCCGCATCGGAAACACGGCGGGCGCAAGACGCCGCCCAATTGCTGTCCACCGCCGCGGATTGGGTTCCGCTCGAGCAGGCGGATGCCGTAGTCGTGCTCGGAGGCGACGGTTTCATGCTCCAGATCCTGCATCAGATGATCGACAAGAATTGCGTCATTCCTGCTTACGGTCTGAACCTCGGCACCGTCGGTTTCCTCATGAATCGCTTCAGGAATGGGCGAAAACTGATTGAACGGATTGCGAAGTCGCGCGCGATAGCGGTCGACCCGCTGAGGGTGGAGGCGATCACGCGCGCCGGTGAGACGATCGGTTGCTGCGCGATCAACGAGGTATCGCTGCTGCGCGAAACGCGCCAGACCGCGAAGATCGAAGTCGGCGTCAACGGCAAGATTCGCATCGCCGAACTTGCCTGCGACGGCGTCCTGCTAGCGACGCCGGCGGGATCGACCGCATACAACCTTTCGGCGAACGGCCCGATCCTGCCGCTCGATTCGAATACGCTTGCGCTTACGCCGATCAGCCCTTTTCGCCCCCGCAGATGGCGCGGCGCGATCCTCCCGGACCGTAGCAGGGTTTCCTTCCGTGTCCTCGAACCGAACAAGCGACCGGTGGCTGCGGTGGCGGATCAGCGTGAAATCCGCGACATTGCCGAAGTGCATATCGAAATCGCGCGCGACAAGCAGCTGACCCTGCTGTTCGATCCGGGGCACTCGCTTGATGAGCGGATTGTCACCGAACAGTTCATCGCGTGAATCGGATGCTGAACAAATCTGCACCTTGACCGCTTGCCAAACAGGGCGGGCACCAATATACGCGCCCCCTGTCCACGAGGACTGCTCCCCGATAGCTCAGCGGTAGAGCTCTCGACTGTTAATCGAGCGGCCGTTGGTTCGAATCCAACTCGGGGAGCCACTCCACACAATCCGCGAAGATCAGCCGCAATGCGGCGCGCTGCCGCGCCGCGCTTTGCCTTCCTGGTGCTATTCCGGCTTGCGGAAGCGCAGGGCGAACTTGTCCGTCTTCCCTTCTATCGAAGGATCGCGCACCCCGGCATCATGTGGATCGTCCGGATTGGCCAGGACGTCCGATTGAGCTTCCAGCACAAAGCCTGCGTCAACGACCTGATCGATGACGGATTGCGGATCGATCCGGTGGAGCGTCGAGGTGACCGTCAGCCCCGCGCCAGGCGCCGAGTGGTCCTCGACGAAATAGATCCCGCCGGGTTTGAGCGCCTTGAACACCGAAGTGTTTGTCGCCGCGATGTCACCATTGGCGAAGTCATGATAATTCTCGCTCGTCCAGACGAGGTCCACCGGCTGTTCCAACGTGAAGTCGCCAAACTCCGCCACCACCACGCTGACATTGCCATACTCCGCCGCAAGCGCGTTGATCTCGTCGAGCCCGCCGGGACGATTGGCGAAGAACGGCGGCACCAGGGCATAGACGCGGCCTTCCGGCCCCACCGATTTGGCCAGGATGCGGGTATAATAGCCTCCGCCGGGTGCGAGCTCGGCAACGATGTCGCCGGGCTCGACGCCCGCGAAGGCAACGATCTGGGCAGGCTTGCGCAATTCGTCACGCGCCCTGTCGGCTTCCGGCCGCGCATCATCGGCCACGGCCGCGGTGATTGCGGCGCTCGGCTCCTGCGCGCTCGCCGGAGCGGTAACGGCCACTAGCGCGGCGGCTGAAAGGAATGGGATAAAAACCTTCTTCATGGTCGTTCCTCTCGCATATGCGGCCCGCCCGCATGCATGCTACCGCAGATGGAGGCGCTGGCAAGATCGCACGCCGCACCTGCTCTTGATGCCTCGGCCGCACGGGATCATCCTGCGGCCAGCCCAACGAATGGAGCAAGACTATCACCGCACAGGCCGCCGCCATTCCGCTCAGGCTCGACCGCCTTCCCTGGAGCCGCTTTCATTGGCTCGTCGTCGTCGCACTCGGCATCACCTGGATCCTCGATGGTCTTGAGGTCACACTGGCGGGATCGGTTGCGGGCGCATTGCGGGAAAGCCCGGTGCTGCAATTCAGCGCTTCGGATGTGGGGCTGGCCAATTCGGCCTATCTTCTCGGAGCCGTGGCAGGCGCGCTGTTCTTCGGCTGGCTGACCGACCGCTGGGGCCGCAAGCGGCTGTTCTCGATAACGCTGGGTCTCTATCTGCTCGCCACGGCCGGTACCGCGTTCACCTGGGACCTGCCGAGCTTCACACTGATGCGCTTTCTGACCGGCGCCGGGATCGGAGGCGAATATTCGGCGATCAATTCGGCGATTCAGGAGCTGATCCCCGCCCGCCGCCGCGGCTGGACCGACCTGGCGATCAACGGCAGCTTCTGGGTCGGCGCGGCCATGGCCAGCGGGGCAAGCCTGTTCCTGCTCGATCCGCGCCTGTTCGATCCCGAGATGGGTTGGCGGCTCGCCTTTTTCGGAGGAGCCGCCATCGGCCTCGTCATCCTCTATCTGCGGCGCTTCCTCCCCGAAAGCCCCCGCTGGCTCGCCACGCACGGCCATGCCGACAAGGCCGAGGAGGTTATCGAAGCGATCGAAGCCAAGGTCCGAGCGGAAGGTCATGAACTGGCGCCCGTCCCTCATTCCGCCGATCACGTGAGGGCGCGAAGGTCCACGCCGATGGGTGAGGTATTCCGGACCCTGTTCAAGACCTATCCGAGGCGTACGATCTATTGCCTCGTGCTGATGGCGGCGCAGGCATTCTTCTACAACGCGATCTTCTTCACCTACGCGATGATGCTGACCGACTTCTATGCCGTTCCCAGCAGCCATGTCGGCTATTACATCCTGCCTTTCGCGGCCGGCAACGTCCTCGGGCCGCTACTGCTGGGACGCCTGTTCGACAGCTGGGGCCGCAAGCCGATGATCATCCTGACTTACGGCATGTCGGGCATTCTGCTGGCTGCGACGGGCTTCGCATTTCAGGCAGAGATGCTCACGGCCACCACGCAGACGCTGTGCTGGAGCGTGACGTTCTTCTTCGCCTCGGCCGCGGCGTCCTCCGCCTATCTGACGGCGGCCGAGAACTTCCCGCTGGAGATCCGGGCGCTGGCGATCGCGATCTTCTACGCGCTCGGGACCTTGTTCGGGGCCTTCGCGCCCTGGGTCTTCGGCATTCTGATCGAAAGCGGCTCGCGCGGCCAGGTGCTGCTGGGGTACCTCTTCGGCGCAGCGATGATGCTGCTGGCGGCCTTCGTGACGATCTTTCTAGGCGTCGCGGCCGAACGGCGGCCTCTGGAACACGTCGCGCGGCCCCTCAGCTGGGATTGATCATCGGTGGCCGAGCGGCAGCGGGTGCTGCTCAGACCAAGGCGCCATGGCAATGCTTGTACTTGTTGCCCGAACCGCAGGGACACGGCGCATTGCGGCTGATCCGCTGATCCTTGTACGGGTTCTCCGTCGCCGCCCCGCCCGGCCCGACGGCAGCGCGCGGCGCCCCCGCCAGCGAGCCGAGAACCGTCTCGTAACCCGCCATCCGTCCGGCCATGCCCTCTGCGTCATCCTCGCCGGTGAAGGGATCGATATGGCCGGTGAGGAACTCGGGCAGCTCGGGTAGCGGCTCGGGCTGAGGCTGCTGCGCGGGAATGCGTAGCTCGCTCGTCATCAGGATACGGGTCACGTCCTCGCGAATCGTTTCCAGCATCCGCTCGAACAGGCTGAAGGCTTCCTGCTTGTACTCGTTGATCGGCTGCCGCTGCGCATAGGCACGCAGGAACACCACCTGGCGCAGAGCATCGAGCGTCGCGAGGTGCTCCTTCCAGAAGAAGTCCAGGCGGTCGAGCAGCACGCTCTTTTCGACCTGCCGCCAGATCGAGCTGTCGGTCGCGCCGATCTTCTCCTCCATCTTGCGATCGGCGAGTTCCACCAGCCGCTCCTCGATCAGCTCCGGCTCGAGCGCCTCTTCCTGCATCCACTCGTCGATCGGCGGCTGCAGGCCGAGCAATTCTTCGGCGCGCTGCTTCAGGAACTCGACATCCCACTTTTCGGGATAGGAGCCCGGCGGGCATGCCGTGTCGACCATCGCGTTGATCGTGTCATGCCGCATGTCGAGAACGACATCGTCCACCGTCTCGCTATCCATGATCTCGGCGCGCTGCTCGTAGATCACCTTGCGCTGGTCGTTCATGACGTTGTCGTATTCGACCACCTGCTTGCGGATGTCGTAGTTGCGCGCCTCGACCTTCCGCTGAGCCGTCTCGATCGCCTTCGACAGCCATTTCGAGCCGATCGCCTCGCCATCAGCGAGGTTGGAATTCATCATCCGCGCGAACAGGGTGTCCGGCCCGAAGATGCGCAGAAGATCGTCTTCCAGGCAGAGGTAGAAGCGCGACAGGCCCGGGTCGCCCTGGCGCCCCGAGCGGCCCCGCAGCTGATTGTCGATGCGGCGGCTTTCATGCCGCTCGGTGCCCAGCACGAACAAGCCGCCGGCGTCGAGCACCTTCTGCTTCTCCTCTGCGATCTCCTGCCTGATCCGCTCGATCGCGGCGTCGCGCTCCGGCCCTTCGGGCATATCCTTGAGCTCGTCATTCACGCGGACATCGAGATTGCCGCCCAGCTGGATGTCGGTACCGCGGCCCGCCATGTTGGTGGCGATTGTCACCGCGCCGAGCCGTCCCGCCTGCGCCACGATATGCGCCTCCATCTCGTGGAAGCGGGCATTGAGGACGTTGTGCTTCACGCCTTCCTTGCGCAGGAAGTCCGACAGCAGCTCGGACTTCTCGATCGAGACCGTGCCGACCAGCACCGGCTGGCCGATGGCGTTCTTCTCGGCAATCGCCTTGGCGATGGCCTGGAACTTGTCCTGCGTATTCTTGTAGAATTCGTCTTCCTCGTCGATCCGGGCGACTGGCACATTGGTCGGGATCTCGACGACGTTGAGCTTGTAGATGTCGTAGAATTCGGCCGCCTCGGTGGCGGCAGTGCCCGTCATGCCCGCAAGCTTGGGATACATCCGGAAATAGTTTTGGAAAGTGATCGAGGCCATGGTCTGGTTCTCGGGCTCGATCTTCACGCCTTCCTTCGCTTCCACCGCCTGGTGGAGGCCATTGGACCAGCGCCGCCCGTCCATCATGCGGCCGGTGAACTCGTCGATGATGACGACCTTGCCGTCCTTCACGATGTAATCGATATCGCGCTTGAACATCATGTTGGCGCGCAGCGCCTGGTCGAGATGATGGACGACCTGCGTGTTCTCCACGTCGTAGAGGTTGTCGGTTTCGAGCAGCCCTTCCTCGATCAGCAGCTTTTCGATCTCCTCCGCGCCTTCTTCGGTCATGGAGATGTTCTTCGTCTTCTCGTCCGCGTCGTACCACTCGGCCGGAATCCGCTTCACGACCTTGTCGATCGCGACATAAAGTTCCGACTTGTCCTCCGTCGGGCCGGAAATGATCAGAGGCGTGCGCGCCTCGTCGATCAGGATCGAGTCCACCTCGTCGACGATCGCGTAGTTGAAGGGGCGCTGCACCATCTGGCTGCGCTCATGCTTCATGTTGTCACGCAGGTAATCGAAGCCGAATTCGTTGTTGGTGCCGTAAGTAATGTCAGCGGCATAGGCTTGGCGGCGCTGCGCCTCACCCAGATTGGGCACGATCACGCCCACCGTCAGGCCGAGGAAGTTGTGCAGCCGCCCCATATGCTCGGCATCGCGCCGGGCGAGGTAATCGTTGACCGTGACGATGTGGACACCCTTGCCTTCCAGCGCATTGAGGTAGGTCGCCAGCGTCGCGACCAGGGTCTTGCCCTCGCCGGTCTTCATCTCGGCGATCTCGCCGCGATGAAGCACGATGCCGCCTATCATCTGAACGTCGAAATGGCGCATGCCGAGCACCCGCTTCGAAGCTTCGCGAACGGTCGCAAAGGCTTCGGGGAGGATGTCGTCCAGCGTGCTGCCGGCCGCCAGCTGTTCGCGGAACTTGTCGGTCTGGGCAGAGAGCTCCTCGTCCGAGAAACTCTCGAGCTGGCTTTCCAACCCGTTGATCGCCCTGACGATCTTGTCGAGCGATTTGACGTAACGGTCGTTGGACGAACCGAAGATGGCTTTTGCAACTGCGCCGAACATGGGCGATTCCTGTCATCGAAAAACGGGTGTCATGCGGCAGCCTGCGCGCCCTGCGCGGCGGCCGAGTTCAATTGGGCAGGAAGCGCGGCCTATTCGCGCGCGCGATCGCCCCCCAGATACACCGTCGGGATCACGATCGTGACGGTGGGACGCGGGCATGGCCCTGGCTGCGCCTTGTGGAAGCCCTGCAGATCGCCGGCCACGAAAGACGGGGCAAGCTGCCGCTCCTCGCATGTGGCGGCCCGTTCCCGCGGCGCTTCCATCTGCACGCCTTCGATCCCGCTCACGCGCGCCTGCACGGGTGCGCCGGAAGCGGCAAGACCCGTAAGGATCGCAAGCAGAGTGAGAAGCTGGCGTAGCATGACGCGTTAGATAGGTGTGGAAAGGCGATGCGTCCACCCAAAGTCGCGGTGAGCTGTGCAGAATTGCATTGCTCTCCCAAGAGCTCTTGCAGCCGCCAAGGCGCGAACATACAGCCCCGGGCATGGAAACTGCGACTTCTCCCCTCGCCCTGCCCTTCCCCGACATGCCGCCGGTAGATGGCGTGACGCTGCGCGTCGCCCGTGCAGGATACAAGGAATGGGGGCGCTGCGATCTCACCTACGTTGAGCTCGCAGAAGGGACGGCGGTGGCCGGCGTCTTCACAAAAAGCGCCTGCTGCTCGTCCGAGGTGGAAATCGGCCGCGAGAACGTGGCGGGTGGCACCGCGCGGGCGCTGATCGTCAATGCCGGCAATTCCAACGCCTTCACCGGTTATCGTGGGCGCGAGGCCGTGGTTCAGATCATGGAGCAGGTCGCCGCGCATCTCGGCTGCGCACCCCGCCAGGTCTTCGTCAGTTCGACCGGTGTGATCGGCGTCCCCCTGCCAAAGGACAAGGCGCGCGCAGGCGTCGCGGCTGCCATCGGGGCCGAGCCTTGCTCGTGGGAGGACGCGGCAAAAACCATCGGCACGACGGACACTTTCGCCAAGGGCGCGGCGGCGCAGGCAGTGATCGGGGAAAAGACGGTGACACTCGCCGCCATCATCAAGGGCAGCGGAATGATCGCTCCCGACATGGCGACCATGCTTGGCTACGTTTTCACCGATGCCGCGGTGGAGCCGCGCTTTCTCCAGCAATTGCTCGCCGCCGCCAGCGATGCGACCTTCAACTGCATCACGGTGGACAGCGACACTTCGACCAGTGACACCGTACTTGCCTTCGCGACGGGCAAGGCCGGGAACACGCCGCTGAGCAGCTTCGACAGCCCCGGCGCGGACGCCTTTGCCGCCGCGCTGCACGATGTCTGCCGCCAGCTCGCCCATCTGGTGGTGCGCGACGGCGAAGGCGCGCAGAAATTCATCGCCGTCGATGTGACCGGCGCAGTCAGCGACGAAAGCGCGCGGCGGATCGGCCTTTCCATCGCCAATTCGCCGCTGGTGAAGACGGCGATCGCCGGCGAGGACGCCAATTGGGGCCGTGTCGTGATGGCGGTGGGCAAGGCCGGAGAGCCGGCGGACCGGGACCGGCTCTCAATCGGCTTTGGCGGCGTCTGGGCTGCGAAGGACGGCCAGCCGCTGGCGGATTATGACGAAGCTCCGGTGGCCGAGCACCTCAAGGGGCGGGAAATAGACATCGCGGTAGATCTTGGCCTTGGCTCTGGCCGGGCAACCGTTTGGACCTGCGACCTCACTCACGGCTATATTTCGATCAACGCCGATTACCGTTCATGACCGGCGCCCTCGACAATGCTGTGGAAGCATTGCTGCACAGGGCGGCCGAAGAGGTCGTGATGCCGCGTTACCGCAATCTGCAGGCCTGCGACATTGTCGAGAAGGCGGCCAACGATCTGGTTACCATCGCCGACCGGGAAGCCGAAGCGATGCTGGAGGAAGGCCTTCGCAACATCTTGCCCGAAGCTGAGGTGGTGGGGGAGGAAGCGGCCTATGCCGATCCGGCCGTGCTGGACCGTCTGAGCGAGCTTTGCTGGATCATCGACCCGATCGACGGGACGAGCAATTTCGCCAGCGGGGAAGGCCATTTCGCCTTGATGCTCGCGCTGGCGGATCGCGGCATCACACAGGCGAGCTGGATCTACGATCCGCGGCGGAAGCGCCTCTGCACCGCCCATCTCGGCAGCGGGGCCTTCATCGATGGGGAGCGTTTTACCGCAACCCCCAGCAACGCCGCGCCGCCCCGGCTCGCGGCCATGACACGCTACATGCAGGAGCGGCAGCGCGCGATCTTCCAGGCCGAAATCGCCCCGCATTACGAACTCGCCGACGCCCCTGGTTGCGCGGCCGAGCAATACCCCCTGGTGGCGCTGGGAGAGCACGACCTCGCGATTTATGAGCGGACGCTGGCGTGGGACCACGCGGCCGGGTGCCTGTTCCTCAACGAAGCAGGCGGAAAGTCCGCCCGCCTCGACGGCTCGCCCTACCGCGTCGACAGCCCCGCGCGGGGGATGATCAGCGCGACCACTACCGCTCTTTTCGAGGAATTGGCTGGGAGGCTGGCGGCTGCCGGCTATTAGCGGGGGCGAAGCAAAGCCGCGACCAGCGAATCACGTATTCACGATTTCAAAGAACCGATCCGGTTATAACCGATTCGGGAAATCGTGTAAAGCGCTTTTCGCTGATCGCGAGTTTCCGCTCAGAGTTCGCTTTCGATCCAGCTCTTGAGCTGGCTCTTGGGCGCCGCGCCGAGCTTCTTCGCCACCGGCTCACCATCCTTGAACAGCAGCAGCAGCGGGATCGACTGGACGCCAAACCGGCTGGCGATGTCGGTGTTCTCCATGATGTCCACCTTGGCGATCGTCAGCTGATCGGCCAGCTCGTCGCTGATTTCCTCCAGCGCGGGCCCGATCATCTTACAGGGGCCGCACCAGTCCGCCCAGAAATCGACCAGCACGGGCTTGTCGGAGTTGAGGACATCGTCTGCAAAGCTGGCATCGGTGACGGCTTTGGTCGCCATGGGGATTCTCCTGGTAACTGTCCGGTCAATCTAGGTGCGGGCGGCGGGAAGGCAACGTTTCCTGTTTGAAAGGATTACTCTGCCCCGCCCAAGGCGGCTTTGTGCGCGGCGATCGTCTCCGCGGGCAATTCGATCAGTTGCGGGGTGTGCGAATAGAGCACCGCCGCCGAAACTGCGCGCCCGGGATAGATCGCCTCCAGCGCGGCGACATAGGCCGCCATCTGGCGCAGCGTGGTGGGTGGAACCTCCTCCAGCCGGCCGGGCGGCCGCGTGCCGGTCTTGAAATCGACTACCTGCACCCGCTCCGCGCTCACCAGCAGGCGGTCCGCCGTCCCGGCAATCACCTGCCCGCCCACTACCGCCGCCAGTGGAACTTCCGCCAGCGCCGCGGGGGAGAAGATCTCCGCCCATTCCGGTGCGGCGAGCACGCGCAGGGCTGACCCGGCAATTTCCTCGCGGGCGGCCTCGTCCAGATCGGCGGACTGCCTTGCGAGCCAGCGCGAGGCCGCTTCGGCCCTCTCCCCGCTCGGTAGCTCGGGCAGCCGCTCGAGCAATTTGTGGATCAGCGACCCGCGCCGCGCAGCCATCGCCGCGCCGGGAGCGGATGGCGGCGCCGCCGACAAATCCTCGCCGGCCGAAGAGGGCGCGAGCGGACGCGGCGGGCGCGGCTCCGGTCCGATGGGCCGCCTCGCCCAATCGGGCATCGCCGGACGTTCCTCTTCCGCAGGCGCACGCCCCGTCGCGAGGGGCGCAGCTTTTTCGCCAAGCTCCCATCGCTCGCCCCACACCGGGTCGGCGATCGCTTCTCCCTCGAACAAGGGCTGGAGCCGCGCATACCAGCTATCGGCGGCAGGAACGCCCTTGTCTCTCGAATTCAGCCCGCCGCCGATGAACAGCGCTTCTTCCGCGCGGGTCATGGCGACATACAGCAGCCGCCAATGTTCCTGCCGCTCCTCGGCAGCGGCCCGGGCTTCCGCCTCCGTGATCCGGCCCAGCTTCTCATCCTTGGAGAGGCCCGGCAACGGCACCACCTTCCCGCCTTCGCCCGGCAGTTCCTCGGCGAGTTCCAGCCCGCGCATCGGGGAGGCGTCGGGATTGCCCGTGGCATCGGCCAGGATCACGATCGGTGCCTGCAGCCCTTTCGAACCATGGACGGTCATCACCCGCACCAGCCCCTCGCTTGCCCCGGCTTCGCGCTTCAGCTCGCCTTCCCCGGCGTCGAACCACTGGATGAAGCCCTGCAGGCTGGGTGTGTGTGCGCCGGCATAAGCGTGCGCGGCGTTCAGCAATTCGTCGATCGGGTCGTTCGCTTCCCGGCCTAGCCGGGCGACCAGCGCCCGCCGGCCCTGCCACGGCCCGACCAGGATCCAGTGGAGCATGGCCTGCGGCGGCTCGAAATCGGCAAGCGCCAGCAATTCGCGTAGCCGCTCCAGCGTGGCGCGCACGAAGGGATCAGCCGAGCTACGCAAATGCGCCCACAGGCGGACACCCTTCTCTCGCCAGGCATGATCGAGCAGATCCTGCTGGCTCCAGCCGATCAGGGGCGAGACGAGCAGATTGGCGAGGTTGAGATCGTCCAGCGGTTGCGCCGCGAATCGCAGCGCCGCCATCAGGTCCTTGACGGCCAGCGGCGCGCCCAGCCGTAGGCGGTCAACGCCCGCCACCGGCACCCCCGCTGCGTGAAGCCGGGCGACGATCAGCCCGGCAAGCTCGCGGCGCTTGCGCACCAGCACCATGATGTCGCCCGGGCCAGCGTTACGCCGCTCGCCCTTCACCAGGGGAAAGCCCTCGCGCAGCCAGGTGCGGACCTGCCGCGCGATGCCGTCTGCCATTCGCCTCTCGGGCGCCGAGAGCCAGCTTTCCTGCCCCTCCTCCGGCTCCTCGACATCATCCTCGGCGCCGACCGGCCTCCATAGCGTGACGAGGCCGGGCCGGCTCTCGCCCACATGCCGCTCCGGAAGGTCGCTCAGGCCGAAGCTGGCGGGGCCAATCCGGTCGATGGCGGCATCGACGAATTCCAGCACCGGCTGCGCGGTTCGGAAGCTCCGCCCAAGTCCGAGATCGAGCAGGGAGCGAACCTCGGAATTGTTCTGAACCTCTTCCGCATTGGCGCGCGCGCCCGCCATCAATTTGCGCACCCGCTCCCGCGCGCGGGCGAAGTTTTCCGGGCTGGTGCCTTGGAAGCGGAAGATCGCCTGCTTGTAATCGCCGACCACGAATAGCGTCCGCATCTTGCCGTCACGCTGCCCCCGCCCAGCAAAGAAATCGCCCGTCAGCGCATCGATGATCTGCCACTGCGCCGCGTTGGTGTCCTGCGCTTCGTCCACCAGGATGTGGTCGAAGCGCCGGTCCAGCTTGTAACGGATCCAGTCGGCAAGATCGGATCGGTTGAGCAGGTCCGATGCCCGCCGAATCTGGTCGTCGAAATCGATCAGCCCCTCGCGCGTTTTCGCCTCATCCCAGGCAAGCGCGAACTTGCGCCCGAGCTCGAGCGCGGGCGTGAGCCAGTCCGCGAGATCGAGCAGGGCCTGAAGCTCCCGCACCTTCGCGATGCATTCCCGCACCCGCTCGATCCGCGCGCCGTAATCGGGATCGCGCTTGAGGATGTTGGCAAGTTGCTTCGGGCTGCCGTCCTTGTTCAGCAGGGTTCCGAAGAACCCTGCGATTGCCGCCACGCGTTCTTCCGGCGGGCGAGCCAGCCAGCTATCGATGGCGGCGGCGCCGTCGCGGCCGGTCGCGCTGCTCCAGCCAGCCAGAGTCTCACGGCAGCCGCGCAGCGAGGCGATGTCGAACATTTCATCCGCGCAAAGCGCTGCGGCATCGGCAGGGCTCGCGCCCGGCTTGATACCCAGCAGCCCATGCACCCGGTCGCGCAGCGGCGGAACCCAGGCGCCCGGCCCGGCCCACAGCTCCTGCGCCTGCGCGCAGCGCATCAGCCAGCCGGTGGTCGCATCGGCGCCCTTGCGCAGGCTGAGTTCGGCGATTGCGTCGAGGGTGGCCGAATCCCCCTCTTCCCGCGCCTTGAGCAACAGGTCGGCAAGCACCTGCCGCGCGAGCAGGTCACGGTCGCGGTCCTCCATTGCCCGCGTGCCGGGGACAAGCCCCGCTTCCTCGGGGAAGGCCGATAGCAGCCACTGCGCGAAGGCATGGATCGTGTCGATTCTCAGCCCGCCCCCCGGGCAATCGAGTACGCTGGCGAAGAGCGTCCTTGCCCGCGCCCGCGTCTCCGGGCTTACCGGCGCACCGATCGCCTGGAGGTCCGTGCCCAGCGCGGCGTCCTCCATCCTCACCCAGCTGGCGAGCACTTCGTTGACGCGCACAGCCATCTCGGCCGCCCCCGCCTTGGTGAAGGTCAGGCAGAGGATCTGCGAAGGCTCCACATCTGGCTGGAGAAGCAGACGCAGCACCCGGGCAGACAGCACCTGCGTTTTTCCCGTGCCTGCCGAGGCGGAGAGCCACACAGTTTCGTGCGGGTCGACCGCCCGCCGTTGATTGCCGTCAAGCGGATGGACCTTGCCGCTCATCCCTCGCCTTCCTCGCGCCCCATCCACTCATCGAGCCGCATGAGCTGGTCGTAATCGTCATAGCTTGGCAGGTCGGGATTGAGCCGCGCGGTGAAAGGCTCCTTGCCCAGGATCCAGCGCGACACCGCTTCGTCGAGGTAATCGGCGGTCAGGTCCACGAATTCTTCCGGCTCGAGTTTCGCGCGATTGTTGGAAGCTTTGACGGGGGAGGCGATGTAGCCGAATTCGCCGCCCTTCTTCGCAAGAGACCAGTACTCGAACGCGGCCGGCTCCCCCGAAACCTTTGCGAAGCCCCCTTGCCTTGCCATCAGCCCGATCAGTCCGAGCTGCAGCGAGAACCCCTTCTCCACCTGTTTGGCGGAAGGCGGGCTACCCGTCTTGTAATCGACGATCGCCAGCGTGCCATCCGCCAGCCTGTCGATCCGGTCTGCACGGCCGTGAACGCGGACACCCCGGAAAAGCATGCTTCCGCTCTCTTCGACCGCCACCACCTCTCGCCCGTCGAACCCGTTGATCGTTTGCTCGACCCACTCCAGCGCCTTCAGCAAGCGTGGCAGCCACAGCGCCTCCATCATCGGATGCGGGTTTTCCGCCTGCAGGACCTCGCGGGCGATGTCGTGCAACACCCCGCCCTGCTCGTGCCACCGCTGCAGGATCGTGTGCGCGATCGTTCCCTGCCATGCGGCGGATGGTTCCTCATCCAGCGCATCTGCACGCCGCAGCCCCAGGATCGCACCAGCATAGAACTGGTACGGATCGCTCCTCAGGCGGTCGAGCGCGGTAACGCTGATGTCCACCTTGCGCTGCTCGGCGCCGGGCATCGGCTGGGGCCGTCGGTAAGGCGCGACAGGCGGCGAATCGTCGAGCGCGCGGGCCAGTTGCACCGCGGCCGTCTCCCGGTGGCGATCGAGCAAATCTCCGCCCAGCAGCGCCTTCACCCTGAGCAGGAAGCGCGAGGGGATCGCCGGGCCCGAAACATCGCGCTCGGCCCTGCTGAGCACCACTTCAGGCGCGCCCAGCATCCCGGCGAGGTCATGCGCGGCGAGCCCGATGCGGAAGTCCGCGCCCGGCACGCCGAGGGCGCGCAGGACGGCAGGGGCAAGCAACGGGTCCTGCGGCGGCACTGGCGGCCAGGTGCCTTCATTGAGGCCCCCGCAAATGACGAGGTCCGCCCGGTTCATGCGCGATTCGAGCAAGCCGTAGATCGCCACGCGCGGATGCCCACCCCAGGCCGGACGCACGGCGATCTTGTCCATCCGGTCTCGCAGAACGACAGGGAGGTCCTGCGGCGCAAGCTGCGTGCCGACGTCGCGGGCATGGAGCCGCAATTCCTCGATCATCGCCGCGAGGGCCCGCCCATCTTCGCGGCCCCACAAGCCCTGTCCGCAGAGCGCCTCGCCCGCCGCGGCCAAGGCATCGATCTGGTCGGCCAGCAGACCATCGTCGCTTTCCGCCAGCGTCATCAGCGGCGCGAGGATCGCCTCCACCTCGCTCCACCACTCCGTCAGCCGCCGCGCGCCTGCCAGGGCTCTCAACGGCGCAAGGCCCGGTGATGGGCGCGGTCCCCGCAGAGCCATCTCGAAGGTCCGTGCATTTTCGAGCCATTGCGGCCGCGCCTCACCCGGCGAGACGAGCGGGTGTTCGAGCAGCGCCAGCAGCGGGACCGGGGCCGCCTGCTGCGCGGTGACTTCGGCAAGCAGCAGCATGAGCCGGCCCGCGGCCGTTTGGGACAGAGGCCGGCCCGCCGAATCGTCCGCCGAAATGTTCCAGCGCCTCAGATGCGCCACCACCCGACTGGCCAGGGCGCGATCGGGCGTGACGATCGCAATGCGCTTTTCCGGCTCTTCGAGCGCCTGCCTCACCAGCAGGGCGATCGCCTGCGCTTCCTCCCCCGGATGAGCGCTTTCCATCAGCCGCACACCGGAAAGGCGCCGCTGATCGGCTGGCAGGGAGGCCCAGGCGCTGCTCGCCTGCGGCGGGAGGAAGAGGCTGGAGATCGCACGGCTCCGCTCTGGAGGGGCTGCGGCAAGCCCTGCCCGGTGCCAGGGCAGCACTTCACCTCGCGCCACCCCCATCCGGTTCAGCAGCAGCTTCAGATGGTATTGCGGGTGTGTAACGGCATCCCTTGGCGCGAAGGGCGCCCCGCCTGGGTCTTCTGGCGCCCCGGCACAGCCGAGTTCCCCCCATACCGCATCGTCCATCGACAGATCGAGATCGGGCAGGATCACGCCGCCCTGGGGCAATTCGGAAACGACGCGCAGCAGCCGAGCGAGTGCCGGGGCCGCGCTGGTCACGCCCGCCGCAAGGATCGGGAACGGCGGCGGCGACTCCCGCCATTTGCGCGCCGCCTGCCGGAACAGCAGATTGCGCCGGGTCACGGCATCGACTTCGCCGCGCTCCGCGAGTTCGGCCATCCAGCGGACATGGACACGCGCGAACAGGCGGATTCCGCGCCGCCACTGCTCGGCCAGATCGCCGAGCAGATCCAGCACTCGATCCTGCGTCAGTTCCTCGGGCCCGATCTCCTCCACCAGCAGACGGTCCATGCCGGTCGCAAGCTCCGCCGCCAGCCGCAGCAGCGCGCTGCCCTTCGGTGCGTCCTCCCCCATCTCCACACGGATGAGCTCGGCAAGCGTCAGCCAGCGCCGCGTGGGATCGGACGCGGGCGGGATCGCGGATTCGCTTCCCAGCGGGTCGAACCAGGGACCCAAGGCTTCGTCGAGGTCGAGATCGCCGACCACTGCCATGCGCGGCATCAGCAGACCGGCCACGCCCTCTCGCTCGCCGAAATGTCGGATAAGCGCTTCGCTCACAGTCCGTACAGCGCGCCTGCTGGGCAGGAGCAAGGTCAGCCGGGCAAGGCCCAATTCGCCTTCGGCGTAGCGCGGCACGAGGCCGGCCACCAGCGCATCTGCGAAGCCCCGGTGCGCCGCGATCGAATAGATGCGCGGACCCGGTCGCTCAGCCACGCCGCAACAGGTCTTCTGTTGTGCGGATCGCGGCCGGGTCGCCCACTTCCGCCCATTCGCCGGTGAAGAGCAGACCGAACAGCCGACCTTCCTCAATCGCCCGGTCCCACAGGACATTGGTGGAGAAGGCCCCGGCGGGCGGATCGCGAAGAAGGCGGTGCGTGAGGATCTGGATGCCCGTCCAGATGAACGGCGCGATCCGGCCGGAGCGGCGGCGGCTGATCCGCCCTTCCGCGTCCATGTGGAAGTCGCCCTTCCGGCGGTGATTATGCGCGCGGGAGTGCGGAACGAGCAGCAGCAGCCCGTCCATTCGATCGGCATCCCATGCTTCCGACAATTCGCGGAAGGCGTTGTAGGGTCCGTCGAGCCAGATGTTGTCGCTGTTCACGGTGAAGAACGGATCAGGCAGCAGCCCTTCCGCGCACGCCTTCACCATCCCGCCGCCCGTTTCGAGTAGTTGCGGCCGCTCGTCCGAGATCAGCACCACGGGCCGCTTGCGCGTCGCGACGTGGGCCTCGATCGTGTCGCCGAGATAATGGACATTGACGACCGCCTTCGCGATGCCGGCTTCCGCAAGCTTGTCCAGCGAATGGTCGATCAAAGGCTTGCCCGCAACGCGGACCATCGGTTTGGGCTGGCTGGCCGTGAGCGGCCGCATGCGCTTCCCCAGCCCCGCCGCCAGGACCATCGCCGTATCCGACGCAAGCTTGCTCACCCCAGCTGTCCCCCACGCTTCTGCCGGATCTCGGCAGGGATATTGGCATCGAACCAACCGGCAACCGGCGCCAATGCCGGATGAGCCAGGTCCCGCTCCAGCGCTTCCCAGACCCGTGGGATGAAGGCGAGGTAGCGGGGCTTGCCGTCGCGCTTCCACAGCCGCGCGAAAATGCCGACGATCTTGGCGTTTCGCTGCGCACCGAGCCGGGCATAATCCGCTTCGAACTCGGGCCCGCCGTCGATCTGCGCGAGATAATGGTCGATCATCTCCCGCTCCAGATCAGGCGAGACGTCTCTTCGCGCATCCTGGAGAAGGGAGACGAGATCGTAGGCAGGATGGCCGACCAGCGCGTCCTGGAAATCGATCAGCCCCTGCCCCCCGCCTTCGAGCAGCATGATGTTCTCTGCGTGGTAGTCGCGAAGGACAGTGACGCCGGGATCCTGCCGCTCGAGCAGCGGGCGCAAGACCTCGTCCCAGGCCTCGGCATAACCCTGTGCGTCCACTTCGATGCCCGCTGCCGGGCACCACCATTCGGGAAACAGCCCCGCCTCGCGCTGATAGGTTGGCAGATCGTATGGCGGGAACGGCCCCGGCGGTGACCGGTGAAGCTTCACCAGCGCATCGATGGCAGCGCTGTAGATCGAGCGTTCCTCATCGGGATGAGTATCGAGCCAGTCGCGCATGCGATTCTCGCCGAAATCCTCCAGCAGCACCAGGCCCCGCGCGCGCTCTTCGGCATAGACCTCGGGCGCGCGGTGTCCATGCTGCGCGAGCCATTGGCCGACATGCAGGAATGGCGCCGTGTCCTCCTCGGGCGGCGGGGCGTCCATCAGCATTGCACGCCTGCCCCCATCCCGGACGCGAAAATAGCGGCGGAAGGACGCATCGCCGGCGAGTGGCTCTATCGCGGCGCCGCGCCAGCCTGCGCGGCCCAGGAATTCCTCGATACCTGCTGGAACGATCATGGCATTCGCCCTAGCCAATCTTCACCGGCTTCGACAACGGCCACGCGTCCTCCATCCGCAACTTCCAGCGTGATCGACAGGCAGGTCGGCTCTTGCCGGAAGCCGCCCGCGTTCTCCGGCCATTCAGCGATCAGGACCGCTACCGCCCGGTAATCGTCGAGCCCGATCTCTTCCGCTTCCTGCGGGTCCCCCAGGCGATAGAAATCGGCATGCACCACCGGAACGCGGACTTCCGGCGGGGCATAGGTCTCCACGATCGTGAAAGTGGGTGACGGGACTTCGCCGTCATATCCCAGGCCATTGACGATCGCCCTCGCGAGCGTGGTCTTGCCCGCCCCTAGCCCGCCCGAAAGCGCAACCACATCGCCGGGCCGCAACCGCCCCGCGATCCGGCCGCCAAATGCGGCCATCGCGTCCAGATCGGGCAAGTCGATGTTCAAGGCCGCACCTGCCGCTCAAGCCGATGGCAAGGTGATGGTGACGGTGGTGCCTGCGCCCTTTTCGGACACCAGTTGCAGTCTGCCTCCATGCGCCTCGACCAGCTGCCTGGCCAGCGGAAGCCCCAGGCCCTGCCGGCGTTCTACGATCTTCCCTTGCGGTGTGAGCTTGAAGCCGTCCAGCGCGCGCGCGACCTCGGAAGGCGGCATCCCCTCGCCATTGTCCGAGATGACGATCCGCACCCCGGATTTCAGGCGGGACAGGTCGACCAAAATCTTGCCGCCAGGCGGCGTGGCGGTGACGGCATTGTCGAGCAAATGGCCGATGGCGCGGCCGAGGCGTCGCTGGTCCGCCTCTATCGTTCCGACGTTCTCGGCAATGTGCAGGTCGAGCGTCAGGCCCGCCCGAGTGATCGCCCCCTCCCGTTCGCGCATGAAATCGGTCACGAAGCGAGACAGGTCCAGCGGCGACAGATCCAGCGGCAGCAGGCCGGCCTCGCTCTGCGAAAGGTCGAGCACCGTTTCGATCTGTTCGCCGAGCCGGGCGACCGAATCGAGGATCGCCGCTACATACTCCTCGCCCTGCGCCGACAATTCGCCTGCCGCGCCGCTTTGGAGCAACTCCGCGAACCCCCCGATAGAGGTCAGCGGCGTGCGGAATTCATAGGACATGTTTGCCAGGAAGCGCGTCTTGACCGCGTCGGCTTCTTCAAGAGCGAGGTTGCGTTCCCGCAGCGCGTCTTCCGCCTTCTGCGAATCGGTGATGTCGAGCACGGTCAGCAGGCCGTTGCCGTCGGGCAGCGGCACTCCTGCGAATTCGAGCGTTCTGCCATCGCTCAGCGCGACCCGCCCACCATGCTGCTTGCGGTCCAGCGTCGCCGCCTTGACCACGTCGCCCACGGATCTGGCTTGTGCCGGCCGAGCGAGCTTGGCCGCGATCTGATCGAGCAGCGCTTCGATATGCGGATGAGCATCGAGGAAGTCGCCTTCCAGATCCCAGTCGGCCAGGAAACGGCGGTTCCACAGTTGAAGCTTCCCGTCAGGGGCAAACACCGCGATTGATTCGAACAGGCTGTCGAAGGTCGCCGTACGGGTGCGCAGGAGAGTGTCGCGGGTCGCCGAAAGCGCCAGTTGCTCGGTCCGGTCTTCGGCAATCATTACCAGGCCGCCATCGGGCATCGGCTGGGCCACGATCCTCAGATGAGTCCCATCGGGCAGCGGCCATGCCTCTTCCTTCGATGCACCCGAGTTGAACCAGCTGCCGAGCTCGCGCCGCCACTGCGGGAAGTCCCGGGTCTCGGGTACGCGATGCGCGTCTCTCGCGAGGGCAAGCAGCCTGTCGAAGTCAGGGGGATCGATCATCACCGAAGCGGGCAGAGCGAAGATCCGGTGGAACGGCTGATTGGCAAACGTCAGCACCCGCTTGCTGTCGAACTGGGCCACACCGACCGAAAGCTGATCAAGCATCGAACGCTGTGCTTCGCGGAACGCTCTGAAGGCTCGCGCCTGCTCCTCCATATCCTCGATATCGACGGCATAGCCGGCGACGCCCTCCTCGCCCAAAGGAAGATCGCTCACGCGCAATGTACGGCGCTGACCGTCAATGGTTGCGCTCACGATGCGTTCGATCGGCAAGTTCTTCATCCGCGCCTGATCGGCAACCTGGATCGCGCTCACCCCATCTGTGACTTCGACGAGTTCGAGCTGCGCATCCACGACCGCATCGGCGCTCGGTGCTCCAACCGCGGCGACATAGGCGCTGTTGACGAGGCGCAGGCGCAGGTCGCCCCCACGGAACCACATCGGCATCGGCGCGGCCTCGATCAAGCCGACCAGTGCCGCGAAATCGTCCCGCGCACGCGCTGTTTCCACCCTCAGCCGCGCCAGCTCGTTCTGGCTGTCGGAGAAGTCGAAAAACCACACCAGCGCCGCACCGCGCGGCGATATCTGCGGGTCGGCGAGATGGCCCTGCACCGCAAGGCTCCTGCTCGTTCCCCGCGGAGTTGCGGTCATTCGGAAGGGCGCCGCGGTCCGTTGCGCATCTCGAACCTTGTCGTGGAGTTCCGAGAGTTGCTCGGCGGTGAGGCCCTGCGTTCCCTGGTCCAGCTCACTGAGATATCCCGGCATGCTGTCGAGACCCAGCCATGCTGCCAGCCGGTCGGGCGCCTCGATCTTGCCGTCGACACGCACCAGAAGCGGAATGGCAGGCGACTCCTCGAGCATGCGGGTCAGTCGCCTCGCGCTCCTTTGAGCACTCTCCACCTTGCGCGCCTTGCGCAGCGCACCGAGGACTATCAGCGCCGCCCCCAGCGTCCACCCGGCGAGCAGAATACCAATCAGCACCAATTGTACCGGTTCGAGCGTCATTCCTCTCTCGCTATGCCGGGCAAGCAGCAATGACAATGGCGGCTACCGCAAGGGCTGGTGATTGACACCGCGGTAAACTCGCGGTTGCGCGACTCCCTGCTTGGGGCCTATCTCGAAGGCGGACGTGAGAGCCACGAAAGGAAAGATCCCAATGACGATAGCAGTTGGCGACAAACTGCCCGATGTGAAGCTGGTCAAGGCAACGGAGAACGGGCCCGAAGCAGTGCAGTCGAGCGAATATTTCGCCGGCAAGAAGGTGGCGCTGTTCTCGGTGCCGGGCGCATTCACGCCGACCTGTTCGGCCAAGCACCTGCCGGGCTTCGTCAGCAAGGCAGCGGATCTGAAGGCGAAGGGAATCGACGAAATCGCCTGTACGGCGGTGAACGACGCCTTTGTCATGGGCGCCTGGAACAAGGCGTCCGGTTCCGACGACGTCACCATGCTGTCGGACGGCAATGGCGACTTCGCAAAGGCGGTAGGCCTGACCATGGACGGATCCGGCTTCGGCATGGGCACCCGCGGCCAGCGCTTCTCCATGGTCGTCAATGACGGCGTGGTGGAGCAGCTCAACGTCGAAGCGCCGGGGGACTTCAAGGTCAGCTCGGCCGAGCACATGCTCAGCCAGCTCTGACCGGCAGGTGACCGAGGAAGGCCCGCCTCCCATGGGGCGGGCTTTTCGATTCCGGCAACGTCGATTCCGGCCCCGCAGCCCGCACCCCCAGCCACGGCGAGGGTGACTGCGTTTACTGCAGCCTACAATTGCTGTAACCCTCAATTTCCTGAATGTCTTCAGCGGCTTAACCGAGAAATTCGGCCCGTTTGCCGAACGGCAAAATAAAAAATATTCGTTCAATATCCGGTAATTTTATTACCGAGCGCCATGCTATACCGAGTCACGGCCGAACTCGGGTCTTCACCGATCAATAACCCATCAGGGCAAGGACTTCCTGCCGGCTGCGATCGTCCCTGCGGAAGATGCCGGTCACACGGCTGGTGATCATGCTGACGCCCGGCGTACGCACGCCGCGCGCCGTCATGCAGGAATGGTTTGCCTCGATCACCACGGCGACCCCCCGCGGCTTCAGATGGCGTTCGATGCAATTCGCCACTTCGGCGGTCAGGCGTTCCTGGACCTGCAGGCGCCGGGCATAGCCATGAAGCACACGGGCGAGCTTGGATATCCCGACAACGTGATCGGTCGGCAGATAAGCGATCGCGGCTTTGCCGATGATCGGCGCCATGTGGTGCTCGCAATGCGACTGGAAGGGAATGTCCTTCAGCAGCACAATTTCGTCATAGCCGCCGACTTCCTCGAACACGCGGCTGAGATGCTGCCCCGGGTCTTCGCCATAGCCCTGGCAATATTCCTTCCACGCGCGCGCAACACGTTGCGGCGTATCCCTCAGGCCTTCGCGTTCGGGATCATCCCCGGCCCATCGGATAAGCGTGCGGATGGCATTCTGGACATCCTCCGGAACAGGCGGCTTTCCCCTCGGATCGTCCTCGTCAGGGCCGACCAGGCTACTCATATTCTGTCCTTTCAAAACCCGCGGGCCGCGATCTGCGACGGTGCAACAGCGCCCCTTTGCCCATACGGGCCGTGATTGTCGACCTTGGTGCGGGAAGAAAGGCTGCGGGCCTGTAAGCTATTCCTTGGCGTCTTCCTTGCGCTCCGGCGTCACTTCCGCCTCGGCGGTTTCTTCGCGTTTGCGCCTTTCGAACACCTTTTCCATGTGCCGTTCGTCGGCTTCGGTCAGATATTTTGCGAAGTCCGGAAAGTGCTCGTCTTCTTCCTCATCGATGTGGTGAAGGTAGTCATGCTTGAGCTGCTTGAACTTCTCGGTCCACGCGTCCGAGGCCATGTCGGTCGCGGCAATGTCGTTCAAGGCCTCCTCGATCTTGTAATGCTCTGCAACCGAGTGACGGGTTTCGTCGGTAGTCTCCGGCTTGCGCATCATGGTCGAATAGAGTGCCTGCTCCTCCGCCGCGGCGTGCCCCTTCAGCTCCTTCGTCAACTGTTCGAATAGCGTGGCCCGCTGCCCGTTCAAGTCGTCTTGGCCGTCTCCGGCACCCTCCAGCTGGTCAAATAACGCGCGATGGCGATCATGGTCCTGCTTGAGCCCTTCAAAGATATCGATGTTCGCTGCCATTATTCGTCCCTTGCTGTTCTGCAGGTAAAATCGTGCAGGCGAAGCGAAGTTCCGCGAAGCGGAGGCTTCAGCAAGACGGGAGAAAAACGGGAAGGGAGAAAATGGCGCGCCCGGAACGATTCGAACGTCCGACCCTCAGATTCGTAGTCTGATGCTCTATCCAGCTGAGCTACGGGCGCGCGGGAGATGGGCCACATAGGGACATGATTTGCGCAATGCAATCCCTTAAGCGGCCATCCTCTTCAAGCCTGTGAGCAGCACTACGTCCAGGGGCGGTTTGGGCAGCCGATCGGCTTCCTCCAATGTGAACCAGCCCCATGCATTTCCTTCGCGTTCCTGCGGCTCTCCTTCCCAGACGCGGGCAGTGTAAAGAAGAATTACAATCGGCGGATGCCCGCTTTCTCCGTCGTCCTGCGCGAAGCAGACCGGCCGCAGATCGCCATGCCGGACACGCAATCCCAGCTCCTCCTCCAATTCCCTGACCAGCGCATTTTGGGGCGTTTCGGACGATTCGACCTTCCCGCCCGGAAACTCCCATAAGCCGCCATGGCGCTTTCCCGCCGGTCGCCGATGCATCAGCAACCTTCCGTCGCGGCCGATAATCGCCGCCGCCACCACCGGCATCCATGTCGGATTACTTTGCAATTGCGCCGGCATCGGAAACCTTTCGTTAGGAACAATCTGCCAAACAGCCGCGATCAGACCGTTATCGAGTGGGGGCGGTAATGAAGATCAAGTGTTTGTTCTCCGCCGTTCTGGAGTGCGATTCCGGCGCTACGGCGGTCGAATACGGCCTGATCGTGTCGTTGATCGTGATTTCGATAATGGTGGCCCTCAATGGCTTTGCCGACGAGACGACCGAGATGTGGAACCGCGTCGCAAGCACAGTGGAAACCACGAGATAGCCGGTCTTGATTAGCACTTTGTCAACTTATCACGCCTAATTGCAACATGCCCGACCAGTCATGTGGGGTTGGCGCGGGTACGAAGACTGAACCAGGAGATTAGCGATGAAGTTCATCAACAAGCTGCTTCGTGACGAAGCCGGCGCCACCGCCATCGAATACGGCCTGATCGCGGCCCTTATTGCAGTTGCTCTGATCACTGCTCTTCAGAGCATGGGGGGTAGCCTTTCGAATACCTTCAACAACGTGAGCAGCGAACTCGACGACGCCAATAGCTAAGGCAAGAGCGTTCTCGCGAACGCTAAAAAAAGGGCGGCAGGGCAACCTGCCGCCCTTTTCATTTCCTCGCAAGAATCTCAGTTCCTCGCCTGGACGACGATCTTCACCTTCTGGCCCGGAGTCAGTGTTTCACCTGATGTCAGGCCGTTGAGCACGCGAAAACGGGCCTCCTGCGCATCGGTATAGGCCATCCGCCGCGCCAGCGACTGAATGGTGTCGCCGGAATTGACAGTGATCACGTCGATTCTCCGCGGCGTAACGGCCGCCGCCTCGGCCGCGCTGATCTTGCTCATCGAATTGAACATCGAAGAGAATACGCCCGATTGACCCGCCGCCGTTATAGCCGCGAAATGGAACGCCTGGTTGTTCGAAAATTCATAGGCGAAAACGACCACGTCCACCTCACTCTGACCGCTATTCACCCGCGCAGTCCCGACAGCCGCAGGGATGCCGTTGACGGTCGTTCGCTGAAGCGATTGCGGAGCGAGGCTCTGCTGCTGACCTCCGAGCGCCTGGAACACCCGGCGCACATAGTTTTCGAGGTCGCCGCTATAGGCGCCTGTGCTGAGCTGCGCCTGCCCGCTATTGCCATTGATCGAAACGGCCTGAGTGCCGTTGACCATGTAAAAGCCTTGGGGCGCGGTGAAGGTGAGGCGGAATTCCGGATGGATGAAGCGGTTTCCTTCGATAACCCCCTGCTTGGGATCGTCGCCGTAGAGAATGCCATCTATGCGGGTCAGAAAGGTGTCGCGGTTGAGGACGCCTGAAGCATTCGGCCCCGCCGCCTGCAGCGCCGTCTGCACGCGCGAGGCCGGATCCGGGTGAGTCGACGCCCATTCAGGCATGCGGGCGTCCCGCCCCTGTAATTGCGCATCGAGAGAGTTCTGCAAGGCGAGGCTTTCCAGCAACGTCGCCATGGCGCGGGGATCGTATCCCGCGCTATTCAGATACTGGATTCCCAGCTGATCGGCTTCCAGCTCCTGCCCTCGCGAATATTTCAGCGTCGCGAGTTGCGGCACCGTGCTGGAAATCTGCTGACCTATCTGCCCAAGCGCGGTGTTGCCGAACAGCACGCCCGAAAGGACCTGCCCCAATACGCCCAGAAGCGCATTCTGCTGTGCCGTTTGCTGCCGCCTGGCCGAATGCCTCGCGGCCACATGGCCTACCTCGTGCCCCAGCACCGCCGCCAGTTCAGCTTCGTTGTTCATCAGCCCGACCAGTTGGCGGGTCACGTAAACATAGCCGCCCGGAATCGCGAAGGCATTGTTGACCGAGGAGTTGAGCAATGCGACCTTGAAATCGTCACGCGCATTGCCAAGGCCGGATTGTACGGCAATGTTCTTCCCCACCGAGATGACATAGTCAGCCTGGGGCCCGCTCATCGCGCCGCCGAATTCGGCCTGGATCTGCGGGTCCGCTTCAGCGCCTTGCTGGGCTTCCTGCTGCGTGATCGGAGTGCCGGCGGAGGCGACCGGGCCGCCCATTGCGCAGCCGGTCAGGGCGAGGGTTGCGATCCCCGCCAGTGCGGTCGCCTTTATGCGAATCCCACGAATTTTCGGCATGGCGGCTCCTCCTCCTGTCTCACATGTGGGGCGCTTCATGCCCCGGCACTTTCTCAAGACGAACCGATAGCGGGCTGGCGGGTTCCCGTTTCAGCTGGCACCAATCCGCAAAAAGCGATCTTCTCGCAAGGCTCTGAGCGCCTTTGCGCTTTTCCGCGAGAGGCTGTCGAGTTCGACTGCAATCGCCGCGCCCAGATTTTCCGCCGCCTGTCCAGGATTGCGATGGGCGCCCCCTACCGGCTCGGCTACGATCCGGTCGATCACGCCAAGTGCCAGCAGATCCTGTGCAGTCACTTTCATCGCTTCTGCCGCCTGCGGGGCCTTTTCCGCGGTGCGCCAGAGGATCGATGCACAACCTTCCGGTGAGATCACCGAATAGACGGCGTGCTCCATCATCAGCACACGCTCTGCGCTTGCCAGCGCCACGGCTCCGCCCGAACCGCCCTCGCCCACAATGACGGCGACCATCGGCGTCGGCAGCGCCAGGCAGGCCTCGGTGGAGCGAGCGATCGCCTCGGCCTGACCGCGTTCTTCAGCCTCGATTCCCGGAAAGGCACCCGATGTATCGACCAAAGTCACGACGGGAAGGCCGAAGCGCCCCGCCATCTCCATCAGCCGGATCGCCTTTCGGTATCCTTCTGGCTTGCCCATGCCGAAATTGTGGCGAATGCGGCTTTCCGTGTCGTGCCCCTTTTCATGGCCGATCAGCATCAGCTTGCGATCGCCGAGCCTCGCCAGGCCGCCGATGATCGCCTCGTCTTCCCCAAAATGGCGGTCTCCGCCCAGGGGCATGAAGTCTTCGAAAATCGCCTCGACATAGTCCCGGAAATGCGGGCGCGAAGGATGCCGCGCGACCTGCGTCTTCTGCCACGGTGTCAGAGCGGAATAGGTGCTTGCCAGCAAGTCGGCGCTTCGCTCCTCGAGGCGCTTTATCTCGGCCGTGATATCGACCTCGTCGCTGTCGGCTGCGGCGCGCAGATCGGTAATTCGCGCTTCAAGCGTCGCAATCGGCTTTTCGAATTCGAGATAGGAAATCATTTTCGCGCGCTAACCGCCCCGCGCCCGTCCGGCAAGAGGATGGCGTTCATTCACAAGCGCGACCAGCCGCGCGGAATCGACATGCGTGTAGATCTGGGTCGTGGCGATGTCGGCATGTCCGAGCAGAGTCTGCAGCACGCGCAAATCGGCTCCTCCCTCGAGCAGATGCGTGGCAAAGGCATGACGCAGGACGTGCGGGCTCAATTTTTCAGGCGCCAGTCCGGCGCGCACCGCCAGTTCCCGCAGCAGCTGGAACAAGCGTATCCTGCTCAGGTGCTTGCCGCGGGATGGAAATAGGAACCTGCCATCCATCGGCCGCACATCCAGCCATTTCGCGAGGACCTGCCTTGCCCGGTTGCTCACCGGCACCATGCGCGCCTGCCCCCCTTTGCCCATGACCGTGAGGAAGGGCGCGTCGCGCGGCACGGCGGAGAGCGGAAGCGATACGAGCTCGCTTGCGCGCAAGCCCGATCCGTAAAGCAGCTCGAGTAGTGCCAGAAGCCGAATGGATTCGGCCTTGCCGCTCTCGGCCTCGATCTCGGCCTGTGCAAACAGTGCTTCGACCTCCTGGTGGGACAGGATCTTGGGCAGGGGGCGGCGAGCGGCCGGACGCGGCAAGGCGGGCGACGGATCGTCCCGCCGCAAGCCTTCATCCAGAAGGAATCCGTAGAACTGGCGGAGCGCGGAGCTCTTCCTCGCCACGGTCGATGGGGCCAGGGATGACCATGCGGCGGCCAGCGACGAGAGCTTCGCCTTGTCCGCCTTCTCAAGGCTGCCTATCGCCTGTTCCGCGCTTTCAAGGTCGCGCCGATAGGCCGCAAGCGTGTTTGCCGCTGCGCCGCGTTCGGCCGCCAGGATATCCAGAAAAGCCTGCACTGCTCCGCCTATGGCATTCACCTCCCGAGCGTCAGCCGCGGGCCACTGCTTCCGCCGCGATCATGCGAGCTTCCGCCGACAGCCCCACGCGGTCAAGCGAGCGGACGATCAGGTAAAGCTGGCGCGCCGTCATCTTGTCCCACCCGTCGCCCTGCATGCCGAGCCCTGCCAGCATCGCAACGAGCGCCGGGTTGTTCACTTCGGCCGCGCGCGAGATCATCCTGCTCCACGGGCTGGCGCGCGACAGGTCTACTCCAAGACGATTGGCCGCGCTTTCGACCGTGCCTTCCTGCAGACGCCCAAGCCCGGCCAGGCCGGCGAGCAGGAACCTCGATTTGCGGCGGGAACTGCTGACATCCTCATCGATGAAACTATCGAGCGCGCCTGCGCTTACCGTGCTGCTCCGCTGCGGCTGGGCGAGAGCCAGGAGCCCCCAGCCCGCACTACCTTCCGGCACCACTCCTGCCCAGCGCATCGCATTGCGGTCGAGCCCTGCGGCCAGCATCGAGGCGATCAGCGCCGGCGCATCGTCCGCCATTTCCTCACTCGGCGGGATGCGCGCGGCGGCATAGGCGGTCAGCACCATCGGCCCGAAATCAGCTCCGCCGCTGCCCCAGAGCGCCTTCATCGCGGCAAGCCGCTCCGCGCCGGTCTCGGCGACATAGGCCTCGCGCAATTGCTCTGCGCGGGTGCGCGCATCGCCGGTTATTTCATTATCGGCGAAGACCTGTCCGTAAAGATCGACCATCGCGGCGCTGGACAGGATGCCTTCGCTCCCCGCTATTGAAGCAGCGGCAAGCCTGTCTGCCAGGCCGAGTGCGGGCGACAGGGCGGCCACCCGCCGGTAATAACTGCCACTGCCGTCGAGCAATCCGGCCGGCACTTCCACGCCGAGCGCGAGGGCCAGCGAGTAGCTCCAGGGGCTGAGTTCCTCGACGCCGTCCCATTCGATATTCACGGCTCGCCCGCCCTCTGCGGCAGCACCTGCATAACGCTGCGCAAGAAGCACTTCGATCCGCGGAGCGATCCCGCGCGACAGCGCCCGGGTCAATTCGCGAGAGGCTTCGCGTCCGTCGCCGGCGTAGGAATCGCAGATCGAACTCGCCATTTGCCAATGCGGGTCATCGCGCAGGGTGGGCTTGAGGCGCGCAACCGGGCAAATGCCGACGATGTCGCCGGTCGCCACATAGGCATCGAAAGCCGCATTGGCGAGCGCGGTGTTGTAGTTGGACGAATCCACATCCTGGACGAGCGCGCGCGCGGCATAGCTTTCGCCGATCCGGTTGAGCGCGGCTGCACGCAGCGCCGCGAACTCCACCGGATTCATGCCCGTTGGCGCGTCGAGGCGGCTCGCGAGAGCCCGCCGCAGCAGGATGTGGCCCCAACGCGAGACCAGCGGCTGGCGAGTACCGGCAAGCGCAGCGCGAACCAGCGACGCCGGCTGATTGGCCAGGGAAGTATACGGAAAGCCGCCCTCCCCCGAATCGATCACGCCGACGCGCTGCAAAGCGCGGCGCGCACCGGCGGGAAGGTCGTATTTTGGTTTCAGCCCCAGCAGTTCGTCGATCTCGTCCGGGCTCATCTGCTCGATTTCCTCGATCGACGGGAAACCGTCCGGCAGGGCAAGCTCGGTGCTGCCTCTATTATCAAGACCCGGTATCGGCTGAACGACAGGCAACCCGCTGCTTCCCGGGCTGCCGGGTACCACGGTCGGAATGGGGGACGGTGCCGCACGCGGTGTCGGCGTCGGCGCGGGTGCGGGTGCGGGTGCGGGATTGTCGAAGCCGGGCGGCAGAAGCGATTCCGGGGCTGCGACCGCGGCCACGGCGCTGATCAGCGCCAAGGCACCACCGCCTGCCAGCAGGGCGGTGCGTCTCGTCGGACGTCTCATTCGGCCCCTCCCGGCAGGGCAACGGGTTCGACTATCTCGCGCACCGGTTCCTCGCCGCCATCATACCAGGCGAGAGCCAATAACAGGATCACGATCAACACCAGCCCCGGAACAATCATTCTCGCATTCATGGCCAATGGTCGTCTCTCCGCCTATTTGCGCTCACGCCGCAAGCTTGCGCTGCCGGTTAGCGCATCTATAGGCAGGGCGGCAATGACCAACGCCGAGACAACCCTGTCCGATGCCCAGATCGCCGCCCTCGCACGGCGGATCGACCGCCCGATCGTGCTGGTCGGCATGATGGGCGTAGGCAAGTCGACGGTCGGCCGCAAGCTGGCAAGCCTGCTTCACATGCCCTTCGCCGACGCGGACGAAGAAATCGAGGAAGCCGCGCAGATGCCCGTCAGCGAGATATTCGAGCGGTTCGGCGAGCCTTATTTCCGCGACGGGGAGCGACGCGTGATCGCCCGCCTGGTGGGCGAGCAGCCTGCAGTGATCGCGGCGGGCGGCGGCGCCTTCTGCCAGGAGGAGACGCGCAAGCTCCTGCTGGAGAAGGCAATCACCGTCTGGCTAGACTGCGATACTGATACATTGGTGGAACGTGTCGGGCGCAAGGACAGTCGCCCTCTCCTGCGCGGGGGCGATCCGCGTGAGATCATCTCGCGCCTCAAGCAGGAGCGGGAACCGCATTACGCCCAGGCACCGATCCACATCATGAGCAAGGCCGGGCCCCACCAGCAGACTGCCATGCGTATTCTGAAGGCGATCGATCAATGGCAGTAATTCCCGTCGACCTGGCCGGCCGGTCCTATGAGGTGCGCGTCGGCGAAGGATTGCTTGCCGATGTAGCAGGGCAATGCCGGCCCTTGCTGCGCAAGCATCGTGTGCCCATCGTCACCGACGAGAACGTGGCGCAGCATTGGCGCGGCGCGGTGGATTCCTCTCTGACCGCAGCGGGGTTCGAGCCGCGCTGGCACATCCTTCCCGCGGGTGAAGCAAGCAAGAGCTGGCATTTTCTCGCGCAGGTGCTGGACTGGCTGATCGCCGAGGAAGTCGAACGAGGCGATAACATCCTTGCACTGGGCGGCGGGGTAATCGGCGATCTCACCGGCTTCGCCGCAGCGATCCTGAAGCGCGGCTGCGGCTTCATCCAGCTTCCCACCACTCTCCTGGCGCAGGTCGATTCGAGCGTCGGCGGCAAGACGGCAATTAACGCGCCTGCCGGCAAGAACCTCGTCGGCGCCTTCCACCAGCCCTCGCTCGTTCTCGCCGATACGCAGGCACTCGATACGCTGCCGCCGCGGGAGATGCGCGCCGGTTACGCCGAGGTCATCAAATACGGCATCCTGGGCGACGCCGAATTCTTTGCCTGGTGCGAAGCCAACGGGGCGAGCGTGATGGCCGGAGACAAGGCCGCGCAGGAATATGCCGTCACCGAAAGCGTCAAGGCAAAGGCGCGGATCGTGGCCGAGGACGAGCGCGAGACGACCGGCGCCCGCGCCCTGCTCAATCTAGGCCACACCTTCGGCCATGCGCTGGAGGCCGAAACCGGCTTTTCCGACCGCCTGCTCCATGGCGAGGCGGTAGCGCTGGGGATGGTGCTCGCGGCGCGCTTCTCCGCCCGGCGCGGCCTCATTTCCGAGGATGATGGGGAGCGGATCGCCGCCGCCATCGCCGCCTCCGGCCTGCCGAGCGAGCTCTCCTCCCTCGGCCTCAACGGCTCTGGCACCACTCTCGCCGCGCATATGCTGCACGACAAGAAGATGGACGCGGGCACCCTGCCCTTCGTCCTGCTGCGCGGTATCGGGGAGGCCTTCCTGGACCGCGACGTATCGTTGAGGGACGTCGCGGACTTCCTGGACAGCCAATTGCAGGCGCGTTGAGCGCCAGCCGCTAGATCTGGTCCAGCGCCTGGCTGAGATCGGCGATGATGTCGTCGATATGCTCGATGCCGACGGAGACCCGCACCACATCCGGGCCAGCCCCGGCCGCGACGAGCTCCTCAGCGCCGAGCTGGCGATGCGTGGTTGAGGCAGGATGGATGATCAGCGAGCGCGTGTCACCCATATTGGCAAGGTGGCTGAACATCTTGACCGAGGAGACGAGCTTCACCCCCGCCTCGTATCCGCCCTTGAGGCCGAAGGTGAACACCGCGCCGCCCTTGCCGCCGAGATAGCGTTTGGCGAGCGCGTGATAGCGGTCGTCCTCCAGCCCGGCATAGGACACCCAGTCCACTTTCGGATGCGCCTTGACCCACTTGGCGAGCGCCAGCGCGTTGCTGCAATGCCGCTCCATCCTCAGCGCCAGCGTCTCCATTCCGGTCACCGAAAGGAACGCGTTCATCGGCGCCAGCGCTGGGCCGAGATCGCGCAGACCAAGCGCACGGCAGGCGACAATGAAGGCCAGCTCGCCCAGCGCCTCGGCAAAGACCATGCCGTGATAGGAGGCGTTCGGCTCCGTAAGGTATGGATATTTGCCGCCCTTCTTCCAGTCGAACTTGCCGGAATCGACGATCACCCCCGCGATCGAATTGCCGTGGCCGTTGAGGAACTTGGTCGCCGAATGGACGACAATGTCGGCACCGTGTTCGATCGGCCGGCACAGCATCGGCGTCGCCAGCGTGTTGTCCACGATCAGCGGCACGCCCGCATCATGCGCCACCTTTGCGATCGCCTCTATGTCCTGGACGCCCTGCGGATTGGCGAGGCTTTCGATGAAGACGCAGCGCGTCTTGTCGTCGATCGCGGCGGCGATCTCGCCCGGATCGTCCGCATCGACGAATTTCGCGTCCCAGCTCATCTTGCGGAAGCTCTGCCCGATCTGGTTGAGCGAGCCACCATAGAGCCGCTTCGCCGCGACGATGTTGCAGCCCGGCTCCATCAGCGTGTGAAAGGCGAGGAACTGTGCCGCGTGACCCGAGGCTACCGCAAGCGCTGCGATGCCGCCTTCCAGTGCCGCGACCTTGCCTTCCAGCGCCCCGTTGGTGGGGTTCATGATCCGGGTATAGATGTTCCCGAACTCCTCCAGGTTGAACAGCCGTGCGGCATGGTCGACATCGTCGAACACATAGGAGGTCGTCTGATAGATCGGCGTCACCCGGGCCTTGGTCGTCGGATCGGGCGCGGTGCCTGCATGGACGGTAAGGGTCTCGAGCTTCTGTTCGGTCACTTTCACTGCTCCTGATTAGAAAAGACACCGCCCGCTCGGACGGCGTGATATCCTTCACTCGGCTACCGCTGCGCCGGCACAGGCCCGCATCGGCTCAACGCCCGAAAGCGGGGTCAGGCCCAGCCGCTCGAACATTTCTGCATCCGCATCGTCGCCGGCATTGGGCGCGGTCAGCAGCTTGTCGCCGGTGAAGATCGAATTCGCGCCCGCGAGAAAGCACAGCGCCTGCACCGCCTCGCTCATGCTCTCACGGCCGGCGGACAGGCGCACCATGCTTGCGGGCATGGTGATCCGCGCCGCCGCGACAGTGCGGACGAATTCGATATCGTCGATTTTCGCGAGCGGCGTATTCTCCAGCATATCGCCCAGCACGGTGCCCTTCACCGGCACCAGCGCATTCACCGGCACGCTTTCGGGGTGGCGCGGCAGGGTCGCCAGCGTATGGATGAAGCCGACGCGGTCCTCCCGCGTCTCGCCCATCCCGACGATGCCGCCCGAGCACACCGCGATGCCGGCGTCCCGCACGTGGCTCAGCGTATCGAGCCGGTCCTGGAAATTGCGCGTGGTGATGACCCGTTCGTAATATTCCGGGCTGCTGTCGATATTGTGGTTGTAATAGTCGAGCCCGGCCTCCGCCAGCATCTCCGCCTGCCGCGGGGTCAGCATGCCCAGCGTCATGCAGGTTTCCAGCCCCATCGCCCGCACACCTTCCACGATCTCGACGATGGCCGGCATGTCGCGGTCCTTGGGATTGCGCCAGGCGGCACCCATGCAAAAACGCTGGGCCCCTGCATCACGCGCCTGCGCGGCGCGCTGCAGCACCGCCCGCACATCCATCAACCTGGTCGCCGCCACTCCGCTGTGGGCGTGGACTGACTGTGAGCAATATCCGCAATCCTCCGGGCACCCCCCCGTCTTGATCGAGAGCAGCGTACAGAGCTGCACTTCGCCGGGAACGTGATGCGCGGCGTGAACCTCTGCCGCCCGCATCACCAGGCGAGTGAAAGGCAGCGCGAAAATCTGCGCGATCTCCTCGCGCGTCCAGTCATTCCTGATATCGCTCATGCCCCGCTTGTCGCCCGTTCGCACCGCGGGCGCAAGGGCCGCGGCGCCCCTATTTGCCGCGGAATTTGGGCGGGCGCTTGGCCAGGAACGCGGCGATCCCTTCCTGGCCGTCGGCGGATTTCGCCGCCAGCTTCTGCGCCTTGGCCTCCGCCTCCAGAATGGTGCGGAGGTCGCGGTCCTGCGCTGCCAGAATCGCCTTCATCATGCCGAGCGCCTTGGTCGGCCCCTTGGCGAGACGGGCCGCAAGCGCATGCGCCTCATGCTCCAGCATCGCTTCGGGCACGCAGCGATGGATCAGCCCCCATTCCAGCGCGAGCCGCCCATGGATCTTCTCGCCCAGCATCATCATTTCGGCCGCGCGGGCCTTGCCCACCAGGCGCGGCAACATCCAGCTTGCGCCGCCATCGGCGACGAGCCCGACATTGACGAAAGCCTGCATGAAATAGGCACCCTCACCGGCGATGCAGAAGTCGCAAGCGAGCGCCAGGCTGCAGCCGACGCCGGCCGCCGCACCGTTCACCTCCGCCACGATCGGCAGCCGGTGGCTGACGATGTCCAGGATCAGCGGGTGGTAATGGTCGCTGAGCACGTCGTCCGAAATGGCGCCTTCGACGGACAGGTCCGAACCTGAGCAGAACGCGCGCCCTTCCCCGCGGATCAGAATCGCGCGCGCCCTGCCGTAATTTGCCAAGGCGTGGCGAATCTCGCCCGCCATTTCCGGGGTAAGCGCGTTGAGCTTGTTCGGCCGCTTGAAAGTGAGCGTCGCAACCGAGCCCGCCGTCTCGAAGCTGATGAATTCATACGCCATCGGGTGCCTGTTAGCTTCCGCCCGCTCACTCGTCATGCTTAACTTGGCTGGCAACTATGTCCTTCGCCACGTTCGTCCCAATCTGGGCAAGAGCGTATCGGAGGGCATAGACGCCAATCGGCCTCAGTGACGAAGCCAGCTGTACAGCCCCGCCATCCTCACAGCGGCGGGTTGCCGTGCTTTTTCCAGGGATTCTCCAGCTGCTTCCCGCGCAGCTTCCTCAGCCCCGTGGCGATGCGCCGGCGGGTGGAATGCGGATAGATCACCTCGTCGATGAAGCCTTTGCTCGCGGCAACGAAGGGGTTCGCGAAACGCTCCTCATACTCGCGCGTGCGCCGGGCGATCTTTTCCGGGTCGTCCTTTTCGGAGCGGAAGATGATCTCGACCGCGCCTTTCGCGCCCATCACCGCGATCTCGGCCGTGGGCCAGGCATAGTTCAGGTCTCCGCGCAGATGCTTGCTCGCCATCACGTCATAGGCCCCGCCATAGGCCTTGCGGGTGATAACGGTGATCTTGGGGACGGTCGCCTCGGCATAGGCATAGAGCAGCTTCGCGCCGTGCTTGATGATGCCGCCATGCTCCTGCCCCGTGCCGGGGAGAAAACCCGGAACATCGACGAAGGTCACGATCGGGATGTTGAAGCAATCGCAGAAGCGGACGAAGCGCGCCGCCTTGATCGAGCTCTTGATGTCGAGCACGCCGGCCAGCACCATCGGCTGGTTCGCGACCACGCCCACCGGCCTGCCTTCGATCCTGCCGAAGCCGATGATGATATTGGCCGCGTGATCCGGCTGAAGCTCGAAGAAATCTTCCTCGTCCAGGACTTTGCGCACCAGCTCGTGCATGTCGTAGGGCTGGTTCGGGCTGTCCGGAACCAGCGTATCCAGGCTGGGCTCGATCCGGTCCCACGGATCGGCGGTCGGCCGCTCGGGCAGGTCGCCGCGATTGGAGAGTGGCAGGAAGTCCACGAATTGCCGCGCGGCGATCAGTGCTTCCAGATCGTTCTCCAGCGCGAGGTCGGCAACGCCGCTGCGGGTCGTATGCGTGGTCGCGCCGCCCAGTTCCTCCTGCGTCACGACCTCGTTGGTCACCGTCTTCACCACGTCCGGACCGGTGACGAACATGTAGGAGGTGCCCTTCACCATGAAGATGAAATCGGTCATCGCCGGGGAGTAGACCGCGCCGCCCGCGCAGGGCCCCATGATCAGCGACAATTGCGGCACCACGCCCGATGCCAGCACGTTGCGCTGGAACACCTCGGCATAGCCGCCCAGGCTGGCCACCCCTTCCTGGATGCGCGCACCGCCCGAATCGCTGAGGCCGATCACCGGCGCGCCGACCTTCATCGCCATGTCCATGATCTTGCAGATCTTCTGCGCGTGGCGTTCGCTCAGCGAGCCACCGAAGACGGTGAAGTCCTGCGAATAGACGAACACCAGCCTGCCATTGACCGTGCCGCTTCCGGTCACCACTCCGTCACCCGGAACGGTCTGCTCCTGCATGCCGAAATCGGTGCAATCGTGCTCGACATACATGTCGAGCTCTTCGAAGGATCCCTCGTCCAGCAGAACGTCGAGCCGCTCGCGCGCCGTCAGCTTGCCCTTGGCGTGCTGCGCGTCGATCCTCGACTGCCCGCCGCCCAGCAGCGCTGCGGCCCGGCGGCGCTCCATCTCTGCAATATTGGCGGACAAGAGCCCTCCCGTTCTGCGTGGAGAGGGCGTAAACCGCCCATGCCCCGGCGGCAAGCCCGCACCCGCGCCGTCCGCTCGGCCAGGCCGCCCCGGCACACCCGCCGCCAGGCGCAGCCCGACTCGCCAAACACCGAATCGCAGATAATCTTACGATTTCAAAGAGCCAAAGCGGTTATAGCCGATTCGGTTCTCTTTGGCAAGACGTTTATCGCGATTTGTTCGCGAGGAATCCTCCCTGTGTGGCGAAGCCTCATGGGGAGGGGGACCGCGACGGTGTGGCCGGCGTGGTGGAGGGGCGCTTCCGCCCTGCCCCTCCGTCGGGCGCCTGCCGGCGCCCGCCACCTCCCCATCGCCTCCGGCGGCAGGGAGGATCATCCTCCGCGCCTGCGTGCCTGCGCCAACCGGTCTAGTTCAGCAGCACCAGTTCCTCGGCCATGCTGGGGTGGAGCGCCACCGTCGCGTCGAAGTCCGCCTTGGTCAGTCCGGCCTTCACCGCCACCGCAGCGACCTGCAGGATCTCCGGGGCTTCCGGGCCGATCAAATGAATGCCCAGGATCTTGCCCGAGGTATCGTCGACGATCATCTTGTACAGCCCCCGCTCCGCGCGATCGGAGAAGATGTTCTTCATTGGCCGGAAATTGGCCGAATAGACCTTGATGCTGCCATAGTGGTCGCGCGCCTCCTTCTCCGTCATGCCGACGCCGGCGAGCGGCGGCTGCGAGAACACCGCGGCGGGGATCGCGCCATAGTCGACCGTGCGCGGATTGCCGCCGAACACCGTGTCGGCAAAGGCATGGCCTTCGCGGATCGCCACCGGGGTCAGCTGGACACGGTCGGTCACATCGCCCACCGCATAGATGCTCTCGCAACTCGTGCGGTTGTACTCATCGACCGGGATCTCGCCGCCCTTCCCCAGTTCGATGCCTGCGTTCTCGAGGCCGAGCCCGACAGTATTGGGCTTACGCCCGGTGGCGACCAGCACCTGATCCGCCCGCAGATGCTCCGCCCCGCCGATATCGACCAGCAGGCAATCCTCGGTCTTCTCCACCGACTTGATCTGCGAGTTCATGTGGAAATCGATCCCGCGCAGCATCGCGATGTGGAGCAGCCGCTCCACCACATCGACATCGTAGCCGCGCAGGATCGTCTCGGAACGGTTGACCACCTCGACATGCGAGCCCAGCGCATTGAAAATGCCCGCAAATTCCATCGCGATATAGCCCGCGCCGACCACGACGAGCCGCTTGGGCTGCTCCTCGAAATGAAACACCTCATTCGAGCTGACGCACAGCTCCGCGCCCGGAAAATCCAGCATCGCCGGCCAGCTGCCGGTAGCGACGAGGATGTACTTCGCCGTGATCTCCCGGCCCGATGCTAGCTTGACTGCATGCGGCCCGGTGACGGTCGCCCGCTCCAGAAACCGCTCGACCCCATGGTTCTCCAGCGTGTTGGTGTAGAGCCCCTCCAGCCGGTCGACATCGCCGTTCACGAAATCGCGCAATGCCGCCCAGTCGAAGCTCGCCTCCCCGATCGTCCAGCCATAATGAGCGGCGTGGGAAAGCTCCTCCGCGAACATCGATCCATAGACCAGCATCTTCTTCGGCACGCAGCCGCGGATCACGCAGGTGCCGCCGATGCGGTGCTCCTCCGCGATGGCGACCTTCGCGCCGTGCGATGCCGCCACGCGGCTCGCCCGCACCCCGCCCGAGCCGGCACCAATGACGAACAGGTCATAATCGAATTCGGACATGGTCATGGCTCCCGCTGGCTCGCTCTTCGGGTGGGCGATATGGCGGGCGCGGGGCGGCAAATCAATGCGGCCGCTCCGCACGGCCCCTGGCCTCTGGCATTTGCGGCGGTTTGGCTCCATCATTCGGCCGATGGGGAGAACGCAGCCTAGCGCTTCGGCAATGGCGGCCCGGCCAACACATTCAAGGACGATCTCGGAATGAGGAAGCGCAAGTTAGGCAGGACGGGGCTCGACGTTTCCGAGCTCGTCTTCGGCGGCGGCTGGGTCGGCGGGATCCTGATCAACGGCGATGACGAGACGCGCCGCGCCGCCATCCGCCGCGCTCTCGCGGCCGGAATCAACTGGATCGACACTGCACCGAGCTACGGCCAGGGCCGCTCCGAAGAGGCGCTGGGCTGGCTGCTGCCCGAACTCGATCGGCAGCCCGATCTCACCGCGCCCTATCTCTCGACCAAGGTCGCGCTCGATCCGGCAAGCGGGGAGGACTTCGCCAGCCAGGCGGCGCGCAGCATCGAAGGAAGCCTGAAGCGGCTGAATCGCGAGAGCGTGGATCTGGTGTTCCTGCATAACGGCCTTGCGCAGGAGGCTGCGGGGCACAGCATTTCGCTTGACCAGCTGCTCGGGCGCGGAGGGGCGGCCGAAGCGCTGGAGGCGCTGCGCGATCAGGGGCTGACCCGCTTCATCGGGCTCACCGCCTCCGGCCCCGCGGAATGCTGCCGCGATGCCGTCTCGAGCGGGCGCTTTGATGCAGCGCAGGTTTACTACAACATGCTCAACCCCAGCGCCGCGCGCCAGTCGATGCCCGCCGGCTGGACCGGGCACGATTTCACCGGCGTCATCGATGCCTGCGAAGCGGCGGGCTGCGGTGTGGTGGTGATCCGCGCGCTGGCCGCTGGCGTGCTCGCCACGGAAGAGCGGCATGGGCGCGAAGTCGTCATGACGCGCGATAGCGACCTCGCGGTAGAAGAGCTGCGGGCACGCGCCGCGATGGAAGCGCTGGGCCTGAACGAGACGGCCCAAACCAGTTACGGCACCCGCAGCCAGGCCGCGATCCGCTTCGTCCTCGCCAATGGGAAGATTTCCTGCACCGAGATCGGCCTTGCCGAACTCTCCCATCTCGATCAGGCGATCGAGGCGGCGGAGATGGGGCCCTTGCCGCCCGAAGCGCTCGACGCGCTGGAGAGGCTTTACGAGCGGAATTTCGGCCTCGGCTGAGGCCGCTCAGTCTTAGGCCTTCTCGCCCTCGCGCAGGCTCAGCGCGTATTGCCCGATCGCCTCGCGCAGCAGGCCGAAGGATTTTTCGGCCGTCAGCGCCCAGCCTTCCGCCCGGGTCACATCCCCGAAGTGATATTCGCGGTGAAGGTCATGCCCGGCAGCATCGGCGGCTGCCATGTGCACCAGCCCGTTCTCCTCGCTCCCGGCCGAACCGGTGAACCCGCTGACCGCCACCGAAACTCCGGCGCGTGACCGATCCAGCGCCCCGCGCGCCATGCGCAGCACGATCTCGCGGCTGACCGCGCCATGGCGCTTGATCTCGGCCATCGGAATTCCGAGCAGCAGGTTCTTCGCCTCCTCGGTATAGACCACGAAGCCGCATTCGAGCTGGCTGCTCATCTCTTCGACCGACGCCAGCAGCGCAGCCAGATAGCCGCCCGTGCAGCTCTCCGCGGTTGCGATCGTCAGGTCGGCCTGTTCGGCTTCGGACAAGGCGAGACGGGCCAGCTCGGAAAGCTTGGCCTCCCTCGCCTCATCCAGCGTCGGCATGGTCTGCATTTCTACTGAAGCTTCCGTGAGCGGCGCTCAGGTCAGCTGCAATGTGCGTAGCTCAGCAACCGGCAGGGCATCCATCTCGAGAAGCTCCTGCTTGCGCGCCATCAGGCGATCCCGCAGGTCGACCAGATCGACATCGGTCTCGCGGCACTGCGCGAACATGCCCTCCTTGGCGCGCTCTTCCTCCTTCACGTGATGCTTCACCTCCTCGGCCAGCACGCTGATCTTGGCATCGAAAAAATCGTCGGAGGGAGAGGCCGCTTCGATATCGTTGACCAGCACCTTGGCCCCGTCATGCTCGACATAGGCTTCATCGAGCGTGTCATCATCAACCTTCCCGCGAAATGCCGGATAGAAAATCTCTTCTTCGAGCGTCGTGTGGATCTTGAGTTCCTTGCAGATCTGCCGGGCGAGCTTCTCCTTCCTGCTGGAGCCCTTCGCGCTTTCGAACTGTGCGAACAGGTCCTCCACCGTCCGGTGGTCTGCCTTCAGCATTGCGATCGCATCGGTGAATTTCTTGTTCGGCATCTCTGGCTTCCTCTGTCTTGCGTTGCGCATGCGGGGAAAGCGTCTGCCGGGATAAACCGTTCCCGGGCGGGGGCGAATCGTCTGCGGAACGCCCGGTAGGCTGCCGGGGAAACGCGCCCAAGCGCATGGGGATATCGGCCGGAGGCGGAGGATCGCCTCGCCTGCTTCAACAGGGCGTCAGCAATTGAGCGGGGAGGCCTGCTCCCCTTCGAGCCACCAGATTGCCCGGCCATGCGGATGCGTCCAGGCGACCTGCCTGCCATTCACGGTCAGCGCGAAAAGCCCCTTCTCCGGACGCTCCCCTGCGGATGCGAATTGCGGGAAAACTCCCGGTGCCTCGTTCGCGATCCAGCAATCCGCCAGCCGCATCGCGGCTTCGGCGAAGGCATCGCGATCTTCTTGCGACGGCACGTAGTTCAGCACTGCAGTGTGGATCACCACCTTGGTCATGCCCATCGGAATCTCCGCCATCAGCGCGGCGAAGTCCTTGGTCAGATCGCCTCTCACGATGCGGATCGACTCAGCCCGAGTAATCGCGATTGCGGCCGACAGCCGCTCCAGCCGATCCTCCTGCCCCGGCCACACCAGCGTTTCGAGCCACGCCATCGCATCCCGGTCCGCCACGTCCAACGGATTGAGGTCCAGTCCGGCGCGCCAGCCGATCTCCGGCAGGCGTTCCGGCAGCGGCGTTTCCACGTTGACCTGGCAGAGAAAGACCGGAGCGCCGTCGGAACTCGCGGGCCGCAGCGATAGCGAACCGTAATCATACCCGTATCGCTCCGGCAGCAGGCAAAGGCCAGCCGACGCTCCCACCTCGATCAGGGCAATCGGCTGTGGCAGACGCGCGAGGATCGGCAGAAAGAGGGCGCACCGCCCAGGCTCGTTGGTCTGCGTCCGGCGTTCGAGCGCGCAGGCACGCACAGCCGGCCAGCCAGAGAGCAGGCGTGAGCGAAATTCGTCCCAACCTGACGGCGTGCCATGGATCCAGCGATAGCTCGCCAGAACCAGGTTCGGCTGGCGCTTCGGCGCCGGCAATTCGCCGAGCAGCGCAAGCACCGCCGCATCGCCGGCAATGGCGTCGCACAGCGCTGCGTAGAGTGGC